>Ga0315286_10000472_pt1 | contig 33849 bp, 26 predicted proteins | sample YL17G10_0_MG_FD_205038 | JGI IMG/M metagenome (GOLD analysis project Ga0315286, IMG submission 205038) | Sediment microbial communities from Yellowstone Lake, YNP, Wyoming, USA - YL17G10_0 | ecosystem: Environmental > Aquatic > Freshwater > Lake > Sediment | place: USA: Wyoming | collected... | reverse complement strand
ACGATCACCTCCGGGTGCGCCTGCTTGATGCGCGAGAGCACTTCCAGACCGTCCTCGCCGGTCGCGCCGAGACGCTGGTCGAGCAGCACCAGATCGACCCCGCCGCCGGCGAGGATGCGCAGCGCCGCCTCACCCCCGATCGCGGTGGAGACGCGCGTCTGTCCGTCGCTCAGCCCCTCGGCGAGACTTATGCGGATCGACTCCTCGTCATCGACCACCAGGATCTGAGCGGTCTCCCTGACGGGCGTGCTCTCTGCGCTCACTTTGCCTCCGTTCCACCGGAAGATCGACATCGAAGATCGTGCCCCGGCCGACCAAGCTCTGGACCGCGATCCCGCCCCCGTGCTCCTGCAGGATCGACTGCGAGAGGGACAGCCCCAGTCCGGTCCCGGTGGAGCGCGTGGTGAAGAAGGGATCGAAGATGCGGGGCAGAACCTCCGGGGCGATTCCTTCGCCGCTGTCCTGCAGACGAATCCGCACGAAACGCGCGAGCGGACCCTCGCTGGGCACTCCGATCCGGTCCGTGGCGCGCCGACCGATCCCCCCGCGCTTGTAGGTGCGGCGGCGCACCACCATCACCTGCACCGCGAGCCGGCCGCCGTCGGGCATCGCCTGGCGGGCGTTGCGCATCAGGTTCGCCAGCACCTGTCGGATCTGCTCCGGGTCGACGAAGATCGGCGGGATACGGCCGATGACGCGCAACTCCGCCCGCACGCTCGCCGACGCGCACTCCGCTTCCTCGAACTGGAGCGCGGCGCGCACCAGCTCATCGATCTGCATTTCCTGCATGCGCGGCCGCCCAGGCCGGGCGAAGCCGAGCAGACTGGTGACGATCCGATCCAGCCGTTGCGTCTCGCGCAGGATCAGATCCGCCATGCGTTGCCCGCTCTCGTTCTCCGTCAGGCGCATCTGGAGCACCTGGGCGGCATTGGCGATGCCCGTGAGCGGGTTGCGGATCTCGTGCGCCACACCGGCCGCCAGCTCCCCGATCGCCGCGAGACGCTCGCGGTGCTGCGTCTCCTGATCCAGCGCGCGCTGCTCCGTCAGATCCTGGAAGAGGCAGACCAGACCCTCGGTCGCCCCGGAGCCGCCGACCGGTTCGAGACGCAGCGAGAGGGGGAGATCCCGCCCGCGGTGATCGGTCACGTAGATCTCGATCCGGTCGAGACGGCCTGCCAAGCCCTCGAGCAGCGGATGATGCTCACCGACCGTGGGCCGCAGCACGCGGGTGCAATCGATGCCGATCGCCGCCCCCGGCTCCAAACCCAGGATCCCGGCGCCGCGCTCGCTCAGGTAGGTCACCCGTCCCTGCGGGTCGACGACCAGCACGCCATGCTCGAGCGCTCCGACCATCGAGCGCCCGAAGCCGCGCAACGCCCGGGCCTCCCGATCCAACCGGGCGTGACAGAGAACCAGCCTCACGAACCGATCGACGAGGGGGGCGAATCTCGCGGTTCCCGGCGGGACCTCGATCGCGCCGCTCATCAGGAGGGCACCCAGCGGGTGGCCCTCCTGGCGGTAGAAACGCGCCGTCAGATCGAGGGCCGCCGGTGCGATCGATGTTGGGTCAAGCTCGTCCGGCCCGTAGCTGCGTCCCTCGCGGACGTGGCGCCAGAGCGCCGGGGTCTCGAGGATCTCGAGAAGCCGCGGCCCCTCGGCCCCGGCCGGTAGCGCGCCGGCCAACAATCCGGCCGTGCCCTCCCGATCCAGAAGGACCAGCGAGCGCGGAGACGCACCCAAGGCATCCCCGAGCGCCTCGAGGGCCTCGTCCGCCTCACGTCGCCCCTGCTCCCCACCGGGCGCGATCGCGAGGTCCGGCAGGGTCCCAGCGAAGATGCTCGACATCGGCACTTCCTTCATCCATGGAAGAGAGCGGATGGATGCTTGAATCGCTGGGGGGATGCTAGAACGCGCGGCGGACGCGCTCAAGCGGATTCACGTCCGGACCCGCGGCTGAATCCGCCGGTGGCGTGGCGCGAAGGCCCCGTGGCTCAGGGCGTGCCCTCACCGCGCCGCACCCGCTTCCCGGCGCGCAACGCGCCGGCGACCTCGCGCAGCACGCGGGGGGACAAGCCGCTGGCACGTCGGTTCTCTTCCTGGATGCGCTCGTAGATCTCTTCGCGATGCACCGCAACGTGAGGCGGCGCCTCGATCCCGAGCTTCACCTGCCCGCCCTTGATCTCGAGGATGATGATCTTGACCTTGTCACCGATGCGGATGTTCTCACCCAACTTCCGTGTCAGGATGAGCATGCTCCTGGGCTCCCCTCGTCACCGCGGCTCAGGTGCCTTCCGTCACCTCGCCCACCACGGTGGGCAGAGGCACGGAGCGCCGCCGCAGCATCGGCTGACGCACGGACAGGCTGGAACCGTACGCCACGACCTGTCGCGCCAGCCGGTTGCGCGGGTTGAAAACGATCGGTCCCTTCAGATTCGCCGTCGCTTCGCCGTCGGGCTGCACCGTGACGATCGCGAAGACCGACAGGTTGTCCGCCTCGGCCAGATCGAGCATCGCTTCGTCGATCTCCGAGAGCATGAGTGGATAGGCGCCGGGATGGAAGTAGTGCGGGTCGGCCACCGCGAATCCCGTCTCGGGATCGTCCACGCTGAGGAGCCAGAGGAACGGCTTGAGCTCTTCCTGCTCGATCAGGACGAAGCGGCGCAGGTCCTCGAAGCCCAAGGGGCCGTTGGCCATGTGGACCAGGCGCTCCTCGGGCACCTCCAGCACCCCCCACACTTTCGTGCGGACCTGCATGCCATTCCCTTCGTCGCGACGACCAGACCCGCGCGGACCCTCGGCGGCACGCCGCGGGCAATCCGGCTCCGTGGAATGGATCGGCCGGCGGGGGGACCATCCTGAGGGCTCGCTTGACCGCGCCGAATGCGGGTTGTAGCGTTGCAACAGCAATCGCAACCAGGGGGGGCGGCGCGGATGGACCGGCAGCCGTCGTACGGGCACGGCCGTCTGTGGCTGGGCGTGCTGGCGATCCTCACGCTCGCCGGGCAGATCCTCGAGGCGGAGCGCGCGCCGCGCATCCCGGATCTGGGCATGACGCTGCGGGAGTCGCGCGTCATCTCGGTCGTCGACCACGGCCCGGCCGCCGCGGCCGGGATCCGCCCGGGCGACACGATCCGGGGCATGGCGGGCCACGCACTCCCGCCGGGCAGCGACACGTTCGCCCGGCTGAAATCGCAAGTCCCCGGCGTTCCGCTGGAGATCGACCTGTCGCGCGAGGGTGAGCCCCTGGTTCTCACCCTCACCCCCGCGGTGCCGTCGCACTCGGAGGTGCTCTGGCGTCTGGCGCTGGCGGCGGTCAGCGTGATCACGGTGCTGGTCGGTCTGGTCGTCTACATCCGCAAGCCGAGCGACCTCTCCCTGATCTTCGGCGCGATTTGCCTGGGCCTGGGTTTCCTCGTCCACCCGCCGTTCGTCCCGCCGGTCGGGGCGTTTCTGGCCGCGCGCGAACTGGTCCTGGAAGCGATGGCGCTGCTGATCCCGCCGCTCTTCGTGCATCTGTTCCTGCTCTTCCCGGTGCGTCACCCGGTGCTGCAGCGTCGGCCCCGGCTGCCGGCGTGGCTGTATCTGCCGGGTCTGTCGCTGCTGGTGGCTTCGCTCGTCGCGCGCTGGCGGCTCGATCCCGGGCGGCACCCCGAGCACTGGCTGCCGACCGCGACCGCCGTCGGCGCGACGTTGCTGTGGGCGATCGGCATCCTCGCCGCGGTCGGGCTTTTCCTCCAGGCGTATCGCCGCGCCCGCAGCGAAACCGCCCGGCGCAAACTGCGCGTCGTCCTCTGGGGCACGTTGCTCGGCACGCTGCCTCTCGCCGCCGTGCTCCTGCTGCACCTCGCGTGGCCGCGTAGCCACCCGCCCGGAGAGAAGCTCGCCGCCGCCGCCATGGTCTTGATTCCGCTCAGCTTCGGGTACGCGATCGTTCGCCACGGGGCGTTCGACGCCACCGGTCTGGTCCGCCGCAGCCTGGCAACCAGCGTGCTCGGCGCGACGCTGGTCCTGGCCTACTTCGGCCTTCAGGTGCTTCTGCGCGCGCTCCTGCCACGTCTGCTCACCTCGCTCTGGATTCCCTTCGTCAGCCTGCTGGCCGTCGCCCTTCTCGTCCGCCCGGCGCGGCGCGCGGTCGATCGCCTGCTCGGGCCGGTGATCGGCGCGCCGCAACGCGAGGAGGGCAATCTGCTGCACGAGTTCGGCCGGCGGCTGGCGGCCGAATCGCAGCCCGACCGCTTGGCGCGTCTGATCACCGACTCCCTTTGCGAGGCCCTGGGGGCGCAGCGCGCGGCCTACTTCGAGCCGGCGGGCCCCGAAGTGCTCGAAGCCCGCTACCTGCACGGTCTGCCCCCGGCCGCCCTTGGGCGCCATCGCTTCACCGCGGCGCTGAGCCGGCAGCTTCGCCAACTCACCCATCCGATCGACTGGGCGGATCTGGAAACGGAACTCCCCTTCGGCTACCTCCCCGCGATCGACCAAGCGATTCTCGAGTCGCTCGACGCCGAGTTGCTCGTGCCGCTGCGCGCCGGTGAGGAAGTGCGGGGCGTGGTGCTGCTCGGCGATCCGGTGCTCGGAGAGCCGTTCGGTGCGGAGGAGCATCGGCTGGCCGAGACGATCGCCGCCGAGGGCGGCCTGGCGCTGGAGAACGCTCGACTGCATGCGCGCGCGCGCGAAGAGGAGACCTGGCAGGAGGAGGTCGATGTGGCGCGCGATCTGCAGGAGCGACTCCGGCCCAAGCGCTTGCCGCAGGTCGAATCGCTGGAAGTGAGCGGGGTGTCGATCCCCTGCCGGGGCGTCGGCGGAGACTACTACGATTGCTTCCGCACGCCCTGGGGCGAGATCGTGCTGGCGATCGGGGATGCATCGGGCAAGGGGGTGCCCGGGGCGCTCCTCATGACCCACCTCCACGGACTGGTGCATGACTTCGGCGCGCGGGCCGATCCGCCCTCGACGATCGTGGCGCGGATCAATCGACACCTGTGCGAGATGCAGAAACCGGAGCGTTATATCACCTTCGGTCTGGCGCGCATCGACCCGCTCACCGGGAAGCTCGCGTACTGCAACGCCGGGCACCCGAGCCTGGTCTTGATGCGCGGGAGCGGGGAGATCGAGGAGCTGGCCCTCGGGGGTCTGCCGCTCGGCATCCGCCCGCAGGCCGGCTTCCAGGGTGGTGAGACCGTGATGCGCACCGGCGACGTGCTGCTCCTCTACACGGACGGTATCACCGAACGCCGACGCGGCCAGGAGGAGTACGGCAAGGAACGGCTGCACGCGCTCATGCGGGAGCGCCATCGCAGCAGCGCGCGCGCCCTGCAGAATGCGATCCTGACCGAGGTGCGGGGTTTCGCGGAAACACCGCTCGACGACGACACGACGCTGCTCCTGGTGCGGATGCTCTGACCCTCCGGGGGCACCTCGCCCGATCCATCGCTGTATGCATCCTCCGCACGTGGACCCAGGAAACCGCCTTGGGTCGATCCAAAACCCGCAACCCCGGATCTCCCCACCGACTGCCCGCCCCGGTGGCGCATTTCCACCTCCCGACTCGGTCGCCCATGAATCCTGCCAAGCCGGCCTCAAGCCGCGATACGCCCCGGACGATAGGTGCGGGAGAAGTGGAAGGCGGCCGGGTGGCGGGGGAGGTTGCGGAAGACCGGGGGACCGCACGGCACCCCGGGGCGAGGAAAGGAGCTCTGGCCATGCTTGTTGCTCTGATCGCCGCAGCGCTGGTCTTCGACATCTTCTGGTGGCTGCGCCGCTAGCGGCGCGCGCCGACCGGAATCGACACACATCGGGCGCGAGGAACGCCCCCGGGGATGGGGACGTCGTCGCGCGTCATCCCCCACCCTCCCTGGGGGTCGCGGCTCCTCGACCATGTTCGCGGGCCTGGCGATACGCCTCGCGAGCCTCGGTGAAGTTCCCTTCCTTGTCCTGGCAGACAGCGAGGTAGTACCAGGCGTCCGCGTCCCCCGGGTTCCTGGCCACCACCGCGCGCAGCGCCTCGATCGCCTCCTCGGGACGGTCCGCCTTGCTGCAGCAGAGCCCGAGCGCGAGCCGGGCGTCGTCGCGGCCCGGGTCCCCCTCGACCACCTTGCGGTAGAAACCGACCGCCGCCTCCCACGTTCCGCGTTGCTGCGCGATCCGACCCATGCGGTAGAACGCGTCGAGGTTGCGCGGATCGTTCGCCACCGCCTGGCGGAGGTAGCGTAGCGCCCGCTCCGGTTCGCGCTCGGCGAGAACCACGCCTGCGTTGTACGCCGCCTCGCTCGAGTCGGGCGCCAGCGCCAACGTCCGCTCGAAGTGCTCGAGCGCCGCGTTGAGCTGCCCCGCCTCGGCGTGCAGGACACCCAGGTTCAGATGCGCCTCGGCGCATTGCGGATCGAGCGCCAGCGCCCGTTGCAGCGCCTCCATCGCCTCGCGCCCGCGTCCCTCCGCCTCGAGCACCAGCCCGATGTTCACCTGCGCCTGCACCAGCCGCGGCCGGAGACGCAACGCCTGCCGAAAGGCGTCGATCGCCTCCGTCCCGCGCTTAAGGTGCATGAGCGCGATCCCGCGGCGGTAGTGGGCCTCGGCCATGTGCGGGGCGATGCTCTCGGCCAGGGCGTGCTCGCGGAGTGCGCCCTCCCAATCGCCCATCTGCTCCAGGACCTGCCCGCGCAGCAGCCAGAACTCCGCGCGATCGCGATAGAGGGACGCGAAGCGGTTCAGCACCGCGACCGCCTCCTCCATCCGCCCGGTCTCGCGCCAGCACTCGACGCAGCCGCGGCACGCCTCCCAGTCCGGCTGGCCGTTCTCGAGTCGGCGGGCCAGGAGCCCGGCCGCGTCCACCATGCGACCGGCATGCCGGTAGGCGGCGGCCAGCTCGAGGACCGTCTCACGGTCCTCAGGACAATCCGCCAGATGCTGTTCGAGGACCGCGATTGCGTCCCCCATCCGCGGGTCGGACATCCCCGCCTGCCTTTCCGTGGAACGACGATGAGACGATGAGGCTACGGGCGTGAAAGTAGAAACCGGGCCCCTCCGTCGTCAAGGGAGAAGCGCACCGGATGCGGGCGTCCCGGCCGAGGCGAGGGACGGCGCCGACACCGGGCGTGCCTCACCCGTGGCCGAGTTGCCGGAGGGTCGCCCGCAGTTCCTCCTCAAATATGCGGATCGATTCCGGATCCGGGAAGGAGGATTGCCAGAGATCCCGGAGACGGTCCAACTCCTCCCGGTGCTCCTCGCGCAGCCGGGTCTCGGTGAGGGGCGCCGCCGCCGTGCGACGCACCTCCCGAACCCACAACTCGAGCACGTTTCGCGCCTCGGTCCGCGTGCCGGCGCTCGCCCCTTCCGGGTCTCCGATCGACGGTGCCGCGGACCGATCGTCCGGATCGCGGGTCGCGGCTTCCCCCATCTCCGGCGGCGGCGTCTGGATCGTGGCGGGCAGCAGGAGCGGGAGCAGGTTGCCGCACTCCGGGCACCGCAGTCGGGCGCCGTAAAGAGGCACGCGACTCGCCTCGCACGCCGTGGGGCTCCCGCACTGCACGCAGCGCTGCACGATCGCCGGCACACGCCCTCCTGCCTACCCGACGCCGTAGAGACGCAGGCGCTCCCCGAACCGCGTCTCCAACCTGCGCCAAAGTCGGGTTCCCCGCAAGGTCGCACCCTGGGTCGCGATCAGTTCGCGCGCCTCGCGACGCGCCGCCTCGAGCAGTTCCGGCTGGGCGATCGGGTCGGCGACCTTCAGCGGGGGCAGACCGCTCTGGCGCACGCCGAAGAACTCGCCCGGTCCGCGCAGGCGCAGGTCCTCCTCCGCAATGCGGAAGCCGTTGGTCTCGCGCACCAGCACCTCGAGCCGGCGGCGCGCCTCCTCGCCGGCTCCCGGGCGGCGCACCAGGAACAGGTGGGCCGGCTGCCGCCCGCGCCCCACGCGCCCGCGGAGCTGATGGAGTTGGCTCAGCCCGTAGCGCTCGGGGTGCTCGATGACCATCAGGCTCGCATTCGGCACGTCGACGCCGACCTCGATCACCGTCGTCGCGACCAGATACGCCGTCTCGCCCGCCATGAATGCGCGCATCACGGCGTCTTTCTCGTCGCTCTTCATGCGCCCGTGGAGCAGCGCCCCGCGCCGGCCGCGCAGCGCCGCTTCGCCCTCCAGACGATGGAAGAGAACGACCGCGGCGGCCAGATCGACCGCCTCGGAAGCTTCGATCATCGGGCAGACGAAATACGCCTGCGCGCCCTCGGCGAGCGAACGGCCGACGTAGGCCAGGAGGTCGGCGTAGCGCGTCACCGACACCAGGTGCGTCCGGGGCGGGCGCCGCCCGGGCGGCATCTCATCCAGGACCGTCCGGTCCAGATCGCCGAAGAGGGTCAGGGCGAGTGTGCGTGGAATCGGGGTCGCGGTCATGATCAGCCCGTGCGGGCTCTCGCCCTTGCCGAGCAACTGCGCGCGCTGCATGACTCCGAAACGATGCTGCTCGTCGACGATCACCAGACCGAGGGTCGCGAAAGCGACCGTCTCCTGTATCAGCGCGTGCGTACCGATCAGGATCTGCGTCGCTCCGCTCCGGGCCGCCTCGCGCGTCTCCGCCGCGCGGCGGGCGGGCAGGCCGCCCGAAAGGAAGGCGGCGCGCACGCCCAGCGGGGCCAGGAGCCGCTCGACGGTTCGCGCGTGCTGCGCCGCCAGGATCTCGGTCGGCGCCATGAACGCAACCTGCGCCCCGGCCTCGATCGCCAGCAGCGCGGCAGCCAGCGCGACGAGGGTCTTGCCGCTGCCGACGTCACCCTCCAGCAGCCGGTGCATCGGACAGTCGCGCGCCAGATCCCGGCGGATCTCCTCGATCGCCCGCTGCTGCGCCGAGGTCAGCGCAAAGGGCAGCGCCCCGCGCAACGCATCGAGCATCCGTCCCGCGGGGGCCAGGGGGCGCGCCGTCCGCGGACGCTCATACTGGTTCCGGCTGAGCGCGAGCAGCACCTGCAAATCGAAGAGCTCCTGGAAAGCGATCCTCTGGCGCGCCGCGTTCAGTTGCTCCCGGGTGCCAGGGAAGTGGATCCCGCGGTGCGCCTCAAGCCAATCCGGAAGGCGCTCGCGGAGGAGGATCTCCTCGGGCAGGAATTCGATCAACTCCGCCTGACACGCGTCCAGCGCCTGACGCGTCCACTGGCGCAGCGCCCGCTGACTCAGCCCGGCGGTGAGCGGATAGACCGGAACGATGCCCGGCGCCTCGGTGGTCGGCGTCTCAGCCTCGAGGATCTCCCACTCGGGACTGCTGAAGCGCAACCTGCGGAAGTACTCGACCCGTCCCGACAGGAGCAGGCGTACCCCGCGCCGTATTCGGTTGGCCAGATAGGCCTGGTTGAACCAGACGCACTCGACGACCCCGGATCCGTCGTCGAGGATGGCATGCAGGTCCTGCCGGCCCCCGCGCGCGCGGCGGACGGCGACCGATCGCACCTCGCCGGCCGCCGTCACCTCCGGACCGGGCTGGAGCGATCCGAGGGGCACGAGCCGCGTTCGGTCCAGGTACGCGCGGGGGTAGTGTTCCAGCAGATCGCCGAAGGTGCGCAGATCGAGTTTTTCCAGTAGCTCGGCCCGCGCCGGCCCGGCCCCCTTCAGAAAGCGAAGTGGTGTCGCTCGTTCCGCCATCGGTCGGACCACGGGCCCCCCGCGTGCTCCCTTGACGGCCGCCCGCGGGGAAGGTAGACTCGGTTGTCTTTGATCACTCGGTGACCCGGTCAGGTTGGAGGAGAAGGGCGATGTCACGCAAGTGCGATGTCTGCGGGAAGGCGATCCAGCGGGGCAATCGGGTGAGCCATGCCCACAATGTCTCGAAGCGGATCTGGGAGCCGAACCTCCAGACCGTGCGGGCGATCGTCGAGGGACGACCGAAGCGCATCAAGGCCTGCACCGCATGCCTGAAGAAGGGGAGTGTGCAGAAGAACGTGCGGCGGAATAAGCCCGCCGCGGCCGCGACTCCCTGACCCGGGCCTTGGTTCGCCGGCTACGTCGATTCGCCCGATTCGAACTCCCGCCGGGCGCGTTTCCACTCCTCCCTCAAGGACTCCATCTCCCCCGCGCCCAGGAGATAGCCCCAGGGCAGGGCCGAATCCTCGTCGATCGCGCCGGTCCAGTCCTCGAAGGTCGAACCCTCCCGCGCCAGGATCTGCGCCAGCGGCCGGTCCTCACGCCAGGCCCGCAGCAAACGGGCCGCCCAGCGCGCGTCACCGCGGGTGAACGCCGCGTGGCGGCGCGCCTCGCGCAGGCTTTTGACGCGCAGCCTCACCCCGCGCGGCGCCCCGCGCGCGAGGATACGCGCCGCCTTCGCCAGCCGCTCGGGGGGAGCCATCGGCGCCCACTGAAACGGGGTTCGCGGCTTGGGTGCGAAGGGATTGGCCGTCACCGACAGCGCGACCGCGCGCGGCAGGCGCTCGCGCATGCCGTGGAGCAGATCCACGATCCCCCGCACGTCCTCGTCGGTTTCGAAGGGCAGTCCGATCAGGAAATACGCCTTCACGCGCCGCACGCCGCTGCTCCCGATCGTCCGGACGGTTTCGAGGATCGCCTCGTTCCGGAACGGCTTGCCGGCGAGCGCACGCAGCCGGTCGGTGCCCGCCTCCGGGGCGAGGGTCAACGTGCTCGCTCCGGCTCGCACCAGCCCGGCCAGCGCCTCCGGCCGATCGAAGACCGCCGGCAGGCTCGCGATCGAGAGCCGGAAATCGAGCTCGCCGAGTTTTCCGACGAGCTCCTCGAGACCACGAGTCTCCCCGGCGGAGAGCGCGAGCAGCCCGACCGTGTCTCCCGGGACCCCCATCGCGCGGGCGCGCGCCACCAGTTCCGACACCGGGCGTTCGCGCAGCGGCCGGTAGATCCGCGTCGCCACGCAGAAGCGGCAATGCCGCGGGCATCCGCGCGCCACCTCGAGCAGCAGCGTTTCCCCGAAGTGCGCTTCGCGCGGCAGGCGTGCGGACCAGACCGCGGACTCGGACGCGCGCACGGTGGACACGGGTGCGTCGAACGCGACCTCCGGCGAGTCGAGCCACGCGCGTGAGGCGGAACGAAGTGAGACGCGGCCCCCGTCGCCGAGCGCCCCTTCCCGGACCGCCCAGACGCAGTGCTCGCGCAGCAGCGGCACGACCGCGCCGGGGATCTCCGCCAACGTCGCGAGCTGGGAAGCACGCCCCGCGCTGCGGCGCCCCCGCGCCGCCTCGATCAGGTCCGGCAGCAACGCCTCGGCCTCGCCGACCAGCAACGCGTCGAAGAACGCGGCAAACGGTTCCGGGTTGATCATCACCGCCGCGCCGCCGGCGATCACCCAGGGATGGCCCGCCTCCCGCTCGTCGGCCTGTGCGGGGAGCCCACCCGCTTCGAGCAGCGCCGGAATGTGCGGTGCGTCTCCCTCGAACGAGAGACTGAAGAGGACCAGATCGAAAGCGGAGAGGGGCGCCCCCGAAGGCTCGGTGCGCACGGGTTGGCCAGGGCGCGGCACGCCCTCCTCGGGCAAATGGAAGAACTCAAGATCGATGTCGGAGCGCGGCGCGAGCCACTGCTCCACGATCCGATAACCGAGGTTGTTTCGGGCCAGACCGGCGCGATTCGCGAACCCGAGCGCGACGCGCACCGCGGGCGCCTCAGTCCTTCTGGCGCTTCCGCAGGAACGAAGGCACCTCGAGCTGATCGCGCGAGAGCGCCCGCTGCCAGGGGCTGCGGGCTTGGGGCACCCAGCGCTTCGCGCACGCGTTCTTCTTCCAGACCAGGGGCAGCACGTTGTCGGGAACCGAGCCGACGCGTGGTCCTTCCGCCGGGATCGCGAGCGGAACCTCCGGAAGGGGCGACGCCACGGTCGCGGCGCCGGCCTCCGTCACCGGGACCGCGCTCGCCGACGGGCGATCCCCGACCGTCGCGACGGCGCGTTCCGCGACTGCGGTCGCCCGTAACGGCGTCGTCTTGGTCGGCACCGAACGGCAGATCGGGCGAGCGGGGCCCAGGACTCCGTCGCCGGCATCGTAGCCACCCGCCGGACTGGCGCTCGCCACGCGACCGACCGCCTCCGCCGCCCGGGCATCCCCTACCGCGATCGCCTGGCGCACGGCGGCAGCGGTCTCGATCGGAGCCGGTCGTGACGTTGCCGCGGCGAGCCCTGGGGTGATCGCGGGCATCGAGACGGTCCCGCGCACCTCCGCCCGTCCCGTGGCGCCCAGGGCGACCGGACCAAAGCCGGTGGCGATCAGGGTGACGCGGATCTCGTCCTGGAGCGCCGGGTCGATGACCGCGCCGAAGATGACGTTCGCATCGTCGCCCGCGGCCTGGAGGATCAGGCTGGAGGCCTCGTCCACCTCGGCCAGCGTCATGTCCTCGCCGCCCATGAAGTTGACCAGAATGCCCTGCGCCCCGCAGATCGAGATGTCCTCGAGCAGCGGGCTGGAGATCGCCATGTCCGCCGCCTGGCGCGCGCGATCCGGACCGCGACCGAAGCCCATTCCCATCAGGGCGTTCCCCATGCCGGACATGACGCTGCGCACGTCGGCGAAGTCGACGTTGATCAGGCCGGGCACGGTGATGATCTCGGAGATGCCCTTGGTGGCGTGCGTCAGGACGTCATCGGCGACGCGCAACGCCTCGTTGAGCGGGGTTGCCTTGTCGACGACATGGAGCAGGCGCTGGTTCGGGATGATGATCAGCGTGTCGACCGCGCCGCGCAGCGCTTCGAGCCCGTCCTCCGCCTGCCGCATGCGACGCCGGCCCTCGAAGGTGAAGGGCTTGGTCACGATCGCGACGGTGAGAATCCCGAGCTCGCGCGCGATCTGGGCCACGATCGGGCTGGCGCCGGTACCCGTGCCGCCCCCCATGCCGGCGGCGATGAAGACCATGTCGGCACCCGCCAGGTGGGTCCGGAGCTGTTCGATGTCCTCTTCAGCCGCATGCCGGCCGAGCTCGGGATCCCCGCCCGAGCCCAGTCCCCCGGTCACCGAGGCGCCGATCTGGAGGCGTTGCAGGCACGCCGACTGCCCCAGGGCCTGGATGTCGGTGTTTGCCACCAGGAACTCCACGCCCCGGATGTCGCTGGCGAGCATCCGGTTGACGGCATTGCCCCCGGCGCCACCCATGCCGATGACCTTCAGGATCGCCGGTGACGGCCTTCCCTCGCTGACTTCGACCAGCATCCCCGCTCCTTTCCCCGACGGCCTCCGCCGCCGTCCCGGTCCCACGCTCGCGCGGTCCGTACGCTAGAAGAGGAAGGGTATGCGCGAGCGGATCCACTCCCGCACGCGCCCCCTGCGATGCCATGCCGACGCACCGTCGCCCCGCTGCAAACGGCTGGCGCCATAGCGCACCAGTCCGAGCGCGGTGGCGTGTCGCGTGTGCCCGGCGAGATCGGCGATGCCCCCCGCGCCGCGGGGCGCGCCAACCCGAGCGGGCATCTCGAAGACCCGCTCGGCCAACTCGCCGATCCCGCGCAGACCCGCAGTACCGCCGGTGATAACGATCCCGGCGGCGAGGATATCCGCTCCCTGCAGCCGCGCAACCTCATCGCGCGCCAGGGTGAGGATTTCCTCCACGCGCGGCTCGATGATCGCCGCCAGAACCTGCAGACTCACCGTCCGGACGGGACGACCGCCAACGCCCGGGATCTCCAGACTCTCCTCGCCGCCGACCAGCGAGGCGAGCGCGCAGCCGTAGCGAACCTTGATCTGCTCCGCGGCATCCAGCGGCGTGCGGAGCCCGATCGCAATGTCGTTGGTGATCTGGGCGCCGCCCATGCTGATGACCGCGGTGTGGTAGACGCTGTCGTCGAAGTAGACCGCAACGTCGGTCGTGCCCGCGCCGATGTCGAGCATCACCACCCCCAGCCGCCGCTCGTCCTCCTCCAGGACCGACCAGGCGCTCGCCAGGGGAGACGCGACCAACTCGACCACCTTCGACTCGGCGCGCTCGATCGACTTGACCAGATTGCGCACCGCGGTCGCGGAGGCGGTGATGATGTGTACTTCCGCCTCGAGCCGCACCCCGCTCATGCCGACCGGGTCCTTGATCCCGGACTGGTCGTCGACCAGGAACTCCTGCGGGATGACGTGCAGGATCGCGCGCGACGAGGGGATCGCCACCGCACGCGCCGCCTCCACCACGCGTTGGACATCCTCCGCGGTCACCTCCCCTTCGCGCCCGGAGATGGCAATCACCCCCCGGCTGTTGATCGAGCGGATGTGGTCCCCAGCTACACCCGCGTAGACGCCCCGCACCGAGGTGCCGGCGACCTGCTCCGCCTGACCCAGCGCCGTGCGAACCGCCTCGACCGTCGCCTCGAGGTTAACCAGATTGCCCCTACGCAGTCCGCTCGAGGCACACTCCCCGACCCCGAGAATCGAGAGTCCGCCGTCGGCGGTCACCTCGGCGATCAGCGCGCAGACTTTGGTGGTGCCCACATCGAGGCCGGTGACGAGCTGCGCGGATGCCATGCTGTGGGTCTCCCCCTACCCGAGCGGGCGCGGCGGGGCCGCGGCGTCCGTGGCCCGACGCACCACGACCTGATCCCGAAAACGCAGATCGATGACGACATCCTTCTCGCCGCGCCGACGCAGGTCCTCCATGACGGTGGCCCAGGCCTGCAGGCGGATGCGCCCCACCCGCCCGCGGCCCCAGACGACCGTCGGCGCCTCGTTCCAGAAGAGCTCGTAGGTTCCGTCGGCGCACAGGTGCGCCTCCGAGACCCCCGACCAGAGATCGGGCTGGCCGATCTGGAGCTGTCGCAACAGGTCCGTCAGATCGGGGGCGCCGGGCAGATCCAGGACCGAGCCGCAGCGTGGCGTCTCCGTCAGCAGGTACTCGTCCCAGGTCAGGAGCGGCAGGTCCGCCACCTCATCCCCCCGCGGCTCCAGCAGCAGCCCGTCGGTCGCCACCTCCAGCACTCCGCCGTCGGGCATGACGATCATGCCCACCGCGGCGCGCTCTTCCACCGATACGACGAGCCGCTGGAACCAGACGTATTCAATTCGCGCGGAGGCGACGCGCGGCAGTGCCCGCAGTCGTGTCTCGAGCGCCGTGGCGTCGAGCCGTCGCCAGCTCACGACCGGCGGAAGGTCGAGGATCCGGCCGACCTCCTCAACGGTCACCACGCCCGGCCCGCCGACCTGGATCTCGACCCGGCGGATGCGCTGCACGCGATCGAGGATCGATCCCCCGGCGAAAAACGCGAGCCCTCCCCCGACGGCGACCCCGAACAGGATGAGCACCCATCCCGCGCCCGGGCGGCGACGGCGGCGGCGGCTCGCCAGCCAGACGCCCGGAACTCCGCCGTTTGCGCCGTAGATCATCCCGCTACGCCTCCCGGACGTACTCGACCCGACGTCACGGCCCCCCCGCGCGCGCCACCCGCAGCGGAGCGGAGCCCGAACGTCGCAGTTCCATCACCGCGTCGCCCCATTTCCAGACCGAACCGGCCCCCAGGGTGAGGAGCACGTCCTCGGGATGCAGCCGCTCGGCCACGCACGCTATCGCCTCGGTCTCGGCGGGCACATAGCGGACGAGCGTGCCGGCGGCAGCGATCGCGTCGCAGAGCGTCTCCCCGCTCACCCCGGGAATCGGCGCTTCGCCGGCGGCGTAGATCTCGGTCACCACCACTTCGTCCGCGTCACGGAACGCGCCGCCGAATTCCTGACGCAGGGCCGCGGTCCGGCTATACCGGTGCGGCTGGAAGAGGACCACCAGTCGCCGCGATCCAAAGACCTCGCGCGCCGTGCGCAGGACCGCGGCGATCTCGGTCGGGTGATGTCCGTAGTCGTCGATGTGGACGACGCCACCCGCCTCCCCCCGCCGCTCGAAGCGACGGCCCACGCCCTCGAACGAAGCCAGGCCGCGCCGGATCGCGTCGGCCGGCACGCCGAGGAAACGCGCGACCGCGATGCCGGCGAGCGCGTTCAACACGTTGTGGCCCCCCGGCAGGGGAACCAGGAACTCCCCGAGCTCGCGCTCGTCCGCACGCACCGCGAAGCGCGAGCCGTCCGCGCCGGGGCAAACGTCGCGCGCCTGCACGCGGCAGTCCGCGCCCATGCCGTAGGTCAGGACCGGCTTGTTCACGCCGGGCAGCAGGGCGCGCAGGTGCGGGTCGTCGCCGCAAAGCACCGCCACTCCGTAGAAGGGAACGCCCTGGATGAAGCGCAGGAAGGCGTCGCGGATCGCGTCTAGATCGCGATAGTGATCGAGGTGCTCGCGGTCGATGTTGGTCACCACGGCGACCGTCGGCAGCAGCTTCAGAAAGGAACCGTCGCTTTCGTCGGCCTCCGCGACCAGCACGTCCCCGGCCCCCAACCGCGCGTGCGAGCCGACCGAGCGCAGCCGTCCGCCCACGATCACCGTCGGGTCCAGCCCGGCGCTCGAGAGAACGTGGCCGATCAGCGAGGTGGTGGTCGTCTTGCCGTGCGCGCCGGCGATCGCCACGCCGTACTTGAGACGCATGAGCTCGGCGAGCATCTCCCCGCGCTTCAACACCGGGAGACCGAGCCGCCGCGCCTCGCGCACCTCCGGGTTCTCCTCGCCGACCGCCGAAGAGACGACCAGCAGATCCTTCCCGCGGGCGTTCTCCGCCGCGTGGCCGGTCGCGATCTGCGCCCCGAGACGCGCCAGACGCTCGGTCGCGTCGGTGCCCGTCGCCAGATCCGATCCGCTCACTTCGTAGCCCAGCGAGAGCAGGATCTCGGCCAAGCCGCACATGCCCGTGCCGCCGATGCCCACGAAATGCGTCTTTCGAATCGGGCCTTCTCTCACCGCCGTCCTTCCCGGCGCGCCGGAGGTTCCTCTTCGACGCTGGTGTCGACCGCGCCCGTGGCGCAACGCAGCAACGCGGCCGCGATCTTCTGCGCGGCGTCGGGACGCGACCCGCGCAATGCGTTGTGGGACATTTCGCGCAGTTTTCGCGGCGTGTCAATCATCTTCACGATCGCGGCCGCGAGTCGGCGTCCGCTCAGCTCGCGATCGAGGATCATCTCCGCGGCGCCCGCCTCCACCCGCGTGCGCGCGTTGAGCTCCTGGTGATTGCCAGCCGAATACGGGAAGGGAACCAGGATCGCCGCGCGACCGCAGACCGCGAGTTCGGCCAGCGTCATGGCCCCGGAGCGCGCCACGACCAGGTCTGCCGCGCGGTAGGCGTCCCCCATGTTCTGGATGAAGGCGATGACGCGCGCCGGGAGCGCGACCCCTTGCAGCTTGCGGGCGACCCAGTCGTGATCCCGCGGCCCGGTCTGCAGGACGAACTGCAGGTCGGGGCGCCCGGCGAGCCGCCGCACCGCGCCGACCGCGGCGCGGTTGATCGACCGCGCCCCCTGGCTGCCGCCGAGGATCAGTACGGTCCGGCGTTCCCGCTCCATCCGCCATTCGCGCAGCGCACGCTGGTGATCTCCCTGGAGGACGCCGCCACGGATCGGGTTGCCGCTCAACTTCAGATGCCGTCGCTTCGGGAAATGCCGTCGCGAACCGGGATCGCTCACGTGCACCTCCCGCGCCACGCGCGCGAGCAGCCGGTTGGTCAAGCCGGGGACGGTGTTCTGTTCGTGCAGCACCACCGGCCGGCCGAGCAGCGCCGCGGCGAGCGCCACCGGGCCCGAGACGTACCCCCCGGTGGCGAAGACGACATCCGGACGGAACTGACGGACGATCCGCAGCGAGTGGATCAAACCCTGCAGCGTGACCCAGAGCGCGGCGGGCAACCCGATCGCCCGTCGTCCCCGCAGACTCCGCGCGGGCACCGTGCGGAACGCGAATCCGGCCTGGGGAACCGCCGTCGCCTCGAGGCCCCGCCCCCCCCCAACGAAGAGAATCTCCGCCTCCGGACGCAAGCGCTGCAACGCTTCGGCCACCGCGATCGCCGGGAAGACGTGGCCGCCCGTGCCTCCGCCGGTCACGATGATCTTCACGGCCGGCCCCTCCCCGCGTGCGGTTCGACCAGGAGCAGGCTGCCCAGGTAGCTCGGCGCCGGTTCCGGGGCGTTCCCGCGCCGCGAAATCGAGAGCACCAACCCGAGGGCGATCATGTTCGAGATCAGGGCGCTTCCGCCAAAAGAGATGAGCGGGAAGGCGACCCCGGTGGTCGGTCCCCAGGCCAGACACACGATCGTGTGGAGCAGGAATCCGAACATGAGCTGCAGGCCGATGCCCCAGGTGAGGAGTGTGCTGAAGGCGGTGGTCGCCCGCGTCCCGGTGGTGAAGATCCGCAGCACGAGCCCTGCGGTCACCCCCAGCAGAACCAGGATCCCGACCAGTCCCAGCTCCTCTCCGATGATGCTCAGGATGAAATCGGTGTGAGGATCGGGCAGGAAGAAGTGCTTCTGCATCCCGTGCCCCAGACCCATCCCGAACAGCCCCCCCGAGGCGATCCCGAGCTTCGATTGGAGCGCCTGATAGCCGGCCTCGCCCTGCATGCCCTGCGCAAACGACGTCAAACGGGCCGCGTGATAGGCGCGCCCCCCGAGGGTCGCCAGCACGCCGCAGCCGACTCCCGTCACCAGCAGGCGCCAGAACGACCCGCCGGCCAGGAAGATGAGCAACAACCCACTCGCCCCCACCAGGATCGCCATGCTCAGGTGGGGTTCCGCCGCGATCAGGCCAGCGGTGATGACCGTCGCTCCGATCGGCGCGGCGAGCCCGCGCCAGGTGTTCAGGCGGCCCCGCTGTCGCGAGAGGAGCCCGGCCAGCAGGATCAGCATCCCCAACCGAGCGAACTCCGAGGGCTGGATCTGACCGTTGAGGAATGGCATCCAGCGCTTGGCGCCGCGCGACTCGACGCCGATCAGGATGACCAGGATCAGCAACGCGACCGACACGGCCCAGATCGCCCAGCCCCACCGTCCGCCGAGCTGGCGCACGCTGAGGTGACTGAGACCCAGAAGCAGCAGGAGCCCGACGATCCAGCGCGTCAGCTGACTCTGCAGGTAGAAGAGGTCGTTGCCCCGATGGGAGACCACCCCCATCGCGCTGCTGCTGGAATAGACCATCAACAGACCCCAGACCGAGAGCGCCAGCACTCCGCCCAGGAGCCAACGATCGAGCGCTCCCCGGTTCTCCGCCCCGATCCAGCGACGCCAGAACGTCATCGGCGATCCTCCCCGTGTCCATGCGCCGCGGCGCCCGTCTCACCACGCCCGATCTCCGCCGCCAGCTGCGCCACCAGATCGCGGAAGACCTCGCCCCGGTGTTCGTAGTTGCGGAACAGGTCGAAGCTGGCGCAGCCCGGACTGAGCAGCACGACCGCCCCGCCCTGCGCCGCGGCGTAGGCCCGGCGCACGGCGTCCGCGAAGTCGGTCGCAATCTCAGAGGGCACCCCGGGCCACGCCGAGCGGATTCGCTGTGCCGCCTCCCCCACCAGGACCAGCTTGCGTACGTGGCGCTCGACCAGCTCCGTGATCTCCTCGAACGGCCCGGCCTTGTCCCGCCCCCCAGCGATCAGGACCAACGGGACGGCGAAGCTCTGCAGGGCCACGCGCATCGAGTCGACATTGGTCGCTTTCGAATCGTTGACGAATCGAATCCCCGCAACCTCGCCGACCGTCTCCAGCCGATGGGGCAGCCCCGGAAAGTCGCGCAGACCGTGAACCAGTCGGGCCGTGTCCGGCACGAGGGCGGCCGCGAGCGCGAGGGCGGCCATCGCGTTGAGCAGGTTGTGCGGTCCCGGCAGCGAGAGCTCCGCCGCCGGCAGGATCGTGCGGAGCGGCGCGCCGACGGCGCGCGCGACGATCGCGCCGTCGCTCGCAAAGAGCGCGTCCGGCGTCCCCGGATCGTCGATCGCGAAACGCACCCGGCATGCGCGCACCACCAGATCACGCGGCGGCTCGACCCCCGGACCCAGCGCCAGCCGGTCCGCCGCGCTCTGGTTGCGGGCGATCACCCACTTCGCCCGCGCGTAGGTCTCGAAATCGCCGTGCCGGTCTAGATGATCGGGAGTCAGGTTGAGAATCGCCGCCGCACGGGGGTGCAGATCCGGACTGTCCTGGAGTTGGAAGCTGGAGATCTCGACCACGAAGATCGTGCCCGCCGGCTCCTCCAGGACCGCGTCGGAGAGCGCGCGGCCGATGTTGCCGCAGGCGACCGCCGGGAGGCCGGCGCGCGCCAGCAGGTGCGCGGCCCACGCGGTGGTCGTCGACTTGCCGTTGGTGCCGGTCACCGCGAGGATCGGACCCGTTACGCGATCCGCGGCGAGAGCGACCTCCGCCCGGACCGTCAGACCGCGGCGGTACGCCTCGCGCAGGATCGGCGCGTTGTCGGGGACGCCGGGACTGCGCACCAACAGGTCGCAGCCGTCGAGCGCCTCCAGCGGGTGCGGTCCGGAGATCAGCTCCGCCCCCCGTGCCGCGTACGGCGCAAAGCGCGCGAGCGCCTCCGCGCCCGGCGCGAGTTCCAGGGCGCGCACCCGGGCTCCCAGCTCCAGCAACAGCCGCGTCGCCCCGAGCCCCGAACGCCCGAGCCCCAGAACGCACGCGCGTCGTCCCGACCACTCGCTTCCGGTCCGCATCACCGCTGCTTCCGCCTTCCTATTGCAGCTTGATCGTCGAGAGGGTCAGGAGCGCCAGCAGGATCGAGACGATCCAGAAACGCACCACGACCTTCGTCTCGGCCATCGACCCGAGTTCGTAATGATGATGCAACGGGGCCATGCGCAGCACGCGCCGGCCCCACAGCCTGAACGATACCACCTGCGCCACGACAGAGAGCATCTCCGCCACGAAGAGGCCGCCGACGAGGAGGATCAGGAGTTCCCGCTTGATCAGCACCGCGACCATCCCCAGCGCCCCGCCCAGCGCCAGGCTCCCGGTGTCCCCCATGAAGATCTCCGCCGGGTGGGCGTTGAACCAGAGGAAACCGAGAGCCGCGCCGACGAACGCGGCGCAGAAGACGGTCAGTTCCCCCGCGCCAGGCAGAAAGGGGATGTTCAGATACTCGCTGAACTTCGCATGTCCCGCCACGTACGCCAACACGCCGAAGGCGACCGCGGGAGGCGTCACCATTCCGATCGCCAGGCCGTCGAGACCGTCAGAGAGGTTGACCGCGTTGCTGGTGGCGGTCACCACCAGCGCCACGAACGGAATGTAGAGCAGCCCCAGGTCGATGAAGGTCGTCTTCAGGAATGGGATCGCCGTCCGGTCGCTCAGCTCGCCATAGAGCGAGCTGCGCAAGATGACGAAGCCGACCAAGAGCCCCAGCGCCAGTTGCCCGGCGAGCTTGTAGCGACCCCGCAGACCCTTCGGGTGGTGCTGCACCGCGTGCCGGTAGTCGTCCAGGAAGCCGAGCGCGCCCAGGAAGATGGTGGTCAGGAGCACGATCTGGATCTGCGGGCTGGAGAGGTCGGCCCACAGGAGCGTCGGGATCACGATCGCGCCGAGGATCAGTAGTCCGCCCATCGTGGGAGTGCCGGCCTTGGCGAGATGGCTCTGAGGGCCGTCACTGCGTACCGACTGTCCAATGCCCCAGCGCCGCAGCCGGCGGATCAGCCAGGGCCCGAGCAGGAACGCGAGCAGCAGCGCGGTGACGGCCGCGTAGACCGAACGGAAGGTGATGTACCGGAAAACGTTCAGAGCACCGATCTGCTCGCTGAGCGGGTACAGGAGGGCGTAGAGCACGTCAGAGCCTCCCCTCGCCGTAGTTCTCGGCAACGATGCCCATCTCTTCGGCAACGCGCTCGAGACCGGCGACCCGGGCGCCCTTCAGCAGGACCCCGTCCCCCGGCTTGAGGTACTCCCGCAGAAAGCGCACCGCGTCCCGGAAGTCGTCGCTCCAGAGCACCTGCTTCATCCCCGCGCGCTGCGCCTCGGGAGCCGACGCGCGCGCCTCCTCGCCGAGGAACACCCCCGCGTCGCAGCCTCCGGCGGCGCGACCGGCCTCCTGATGCAGGGCCTCGCTCGCCTCACCCAGCTCGCGCATCCCGCCGAAGACGAAGACGCGCCGGCCGGCGAGCGGCGCGGCGAGGAAGAAGCGCAGCGCGTGCAGCACCGACTCGGGGCTGGCGTTGTAGACATCGAGGATCCAGGTGACCCCGCCCCGCGTGACCGGGTCCAGACGGCCGGGATACGGGAGCACGCGCTCCAGGCGTGAGGCATCCACCTCACCGACATCCAGGGCGCGCACCGCGGACAGGGCGGCGAGCGCCGCGCGCGCGCCCGCCTCGCCCAGGACCTTCAGCTCCAGGGGGCGCTCGTAGCCCGCCACCTCGAGCCGGCTCCCGTCGAGCCGGCAGGCGAGAGATGTGGCGCGCACCGCGGCGCGCTCGCTCCAGCCGAAGCGCAGCACGCGCCCCGGCCAGCATTCGCGCAGCCGCGCCTCCAGCGCCGGGTCATCGTCCGGGATGACCACGACCCCCTCGGGCGACAGGCCCTGCACGATCTCGAGCTTCGCCTCGCGCACCGCCTCGAGGCTGCCGAAGAGCCCGACGTGCGCCCGGCCCACGCCGGTGATCAGCGCCACGTCGGGGCGCGCGATGCGCGTCAGGCGAGCGATCTCGCCGGCGTGATTGGCCCCCATCTCGACCACCGCCCAGCGATCGCCGGGACGCAGTTGCAGCAGCGTCCAGGGCAGGCCGATCTCATTGTTCCGATTGCCCAGGGTGCGGATTCCGTCCGATTCTCCAAGCAGCGCGAACGCCATCTCCTTGGTCGTAGTCTTGCCGCTCGATCCGGTGATCGCCAGCACCTTCGGGCCGAATCGCCGGCGCAGCTCACCAGCCCATGACTGCAGCGCCTCCAGCGGATCCTCGACCAGGAAGTGGATGCCGAGCGCCCGCGACGCCTTCCGCCGGCTCCACCAGTCCCGGCGCGCCAGGGCCACCGCGGCGCCCGCCTCGAAAGCCTGCGGGATGAAGTCGTGGCCGTCGGCCGTCGCGCCCTTCAGCGCGACGAAGATCTCACCCCCCAGGACGCGCCGCGTATCGAGCGAGACCCCGGAGGCTGCGAGCGGGGCGACCTCCCTCCAGTCCTGCGGCGAGATGCCCGCCACCACCGCCCGCGTCATGCGGTGGATCTCCTCCAGCGACCAAGGATCGGCGGCGGGGGCCGTCAGAGTAGCGCGCAGCAGGCCCCGCAGGACCTGGCGGTCATCGAAGGGGACGACGCGGTCACGAAATACCTGCAGCGCCTCGGAGCCCCGGCCCGCGACGACCAGGACATCGCCCGGACCGGCGAGGGCGATCCCCCGCGCGATCGCGCCGCGCCGATCGAGCTCGATCTCGCTGGACGCGGTTCCCCGCGCGACGCCGCGCGCCACCGCCGCTGCGATCTCCGCCGGGTCCTCGGAGCGCGGATTGTCCGAGGTCACGATCACGTGATCGGCGCGGTTCGCGGCCGCCTCCCCCATCGGTTCGCGCTTGCCCGCGTCGCGGTCGCCGCCGCAGCCGAAGACGAGGAGGACGCGCCCACGGGTGATCTCCCGCACCGCATCCAGCAGCTTCGTCAGCCCGTCCGCGGTGTGGGCATAGTCGACGATGGCGCCGAACGCCTGACCCTCGCGGATCGGCTCGAACCGTCCGGGGACGGGCTGCAGCGTTGCGACCGCGGCGGCGATCGCCTCGGGCGCAACATCCAGCGCGGTCGCGATCGCCGTCGCGGTGAGCAGATTGTCGATGTGGAAGCGGCCCAGGAGCGGCGTTGCCAGCGAGAGTCGACGGCCGTCGATCACGAGATCGAGCGCGATCCCCTCGGCGTCGGCGGTGCCGTGCTTCAGGCAAACCCGCGCCGCCGGATCGCGCCCGCAGGTCCACGCCCCGGCTCGGGTCTCCGCCAGGCGGCGCCCCAGCGGGTCGTCGAGGTTCAACACTTCGCGCACCGGGTGGCGTTCCAGCGGTCCGCCGCGCGCCGCCGGATCGAAGAGCCGTGCCTTCGCCTCCAGGTACGCCGTGAGCGTCCCATGGAAATCGAGATGATCGGCCGAGACGTGCGTCAGCGCCACGGCCGCGAACTGCGTGCCGTGGATGCGATCCTGCGCCAGCGCGTGGGACGAGATCTCGGCGACGACATCCTGCACGCCCTCGGCCTCGAGGCCGGCGAGCGTCGCCTGCCAGACCGGCGCCTCGGGGGTGGTCGGAGCCCAGGTGCGTGACGGCTCCGCTTCGGCCGCGGTCGACGTTTCCCAGGGCCGGGTTTCCGCCGCGTCCCCCTTGATGCCCAGCGTGCCGAGCGCGACCGCGCGGCGTCCGCACGCGACGAGAATCCGGCGGACGAACCAAGCCGTGCTGGTCTTGCCGTCGGTGCCGGTGATTCCGATCAGGCGGAGCCGCGACGCGGGCTCACCGTGAAAGAGAGCGGCCAGGAGCGCCATCGCCTGCCGCGCCGAGCGAGCGCGCAGAACGGGTCCCGGGCCCTCCGGCACGGCCGCTCCACCCTCCACCAACACCACCCGGGCCCCGCGGGCCCACGCATCGCCGACGAAGCAGGCGCCGTCGGTCCGCGCGCCGGGAAGCGCGCAGAAGAGGTCTCCGGCCGAGACCGTGCGGCTGTCACAAACGACCCGATGGATCGGGATGGCGGCCCCGTCCGGGGGACGCTCGGACCAGATCTCAGCGGGCAGTTGCCCAAGCAACCGTCCCAGATCCACCGGTGAGCTCATGGTGGCGCAGCGACTCCTTGCGGGAACGCGACGAGTCCGGTTCGGCCCAGACCTCGCACAGGGAACCGGGGTCGACCCGCGTTCCCACCTTCGGCTCTTGCCGCACGACCCATCCCGAACCGTGAGGACCGGCCTTGAGACCCGCCTGCCCGAGCAGGCAGACGGCACGCCGCAACGAGAGGCGCGCCAGGTCCGGAACGCCGACGGAGCTGTCGGGGCCGCATTCCACGAGGGTCAGACGGACCGCGCCCCCGCGCTCGACCGCCGCGTAGGGCAGCGGCAACATGCGCTCCACGCGGTCTCCCAGACCGTCGAGCACCGGCAACAGCCCGGCGCGATGGATGAGCTGGCGGGCGAGCGGCGCATCCATGCCCCGCACATCGGGCACGATCACGGGCGGATCCTGGGCTATCGCCATCGGCTGCGAATCCCAGGCCCCTTCTTCCAGCAGCCACACCAGGTCGCGCACGATGTTCGCGAAGACCGGCGCCACGGCCTGCCCCGCGGTCAGGTTGCCGCGGCAACGCATCGAGATCGCGACCAGGCAGCGCGGGTTCTGATACGGCGCGAAGCCCATGAAGCTGAGATTGTAGTCGGTCCGGGAATACGCGTGGGTGACCGGATCGGTGAGCTGCGCCGTGCCGGTCTTGCCCGCCGTCGGGAAGGCCCTGACCTCCGCCGCCTGGCCGGTTCCTTCGGTTACGACGCGGCGCATCAGGCCGGCCAGCGTCGCCGCGGTCTGCGCCGAGATCGCGCGCCGAACGACCTGCGGCTCGATGCGCTCCACGATCTGCCCCTGCGGGTCGCACCGCGCCCGGACCAGCAGCGGCTTCATCAGGAGGCCGCCGTTGGCAACCGCGCCGTAGGCCAACGCCATCTGCAGCCCGGTGACGGAAACCTGCTGCCCGTATGCGATGGTCGGAAGCGTTCCCGCCCACCAGCCGGGGGCGAGCGGGTGCGGCAGCTCCCCCGCGGCCTCGCCGCCGAGTTCGATCCCGGTCGGCTGACCGATGCCGAACGCCTGCGCGGCGCGATAGACCCATTCCCACCCGGTGCGCTCCGCGATCAATCCGGTCCCGATGTTCGACGAGTGGATCAGGATCTGGTCCGCCGTGACACTGCCCATGCCGTGCACGTCGCGGATCGTGATCCCGGCGATGGTCCGCTTGCCGCCCATGCAGTTGATCACATCGGTCAGAGCGACTCGCCCCGACTCGAGCGCCGCGGCGAAGGGAACCAGCTTGAAGACGCTCCCCGGTTCATACTGCTCGGTAACCGCGTTCACCTTGAGCTGCGCCATCGGCGGGGCCTCGCGGCCCATGGGATCGATGTCCGGCTCGCCGCACAGCGCCAGGATCTCTCCGGTCCAGGGATCGAGCACGATGGCCCAGCCCTCGATCGAGCCGATCTTCTCCATCCCCTCGCGCAGACGGCAGCGCACGACCTCGTCGACGCGCGCGTCGATCGTCAGGAGCAGACCGCCGCCCGGGAGCGGCTCGCGCAGCGTCTTGGGAGCCAGCATCTTCTGCGGGCGGCCCATTCCGGTGACGAAGTGGAGCGCCGCGCCCGGCTCACCCGAGAGCCAGTCCTCGTACATCCACTCCAGACCGGAGAGCCCGTGACCGTCGACCCCCACCAGACCCACGACGCGCGAGGCGATCGAGCCGGCGGGGTGGAAGCGTTTCATCTCCGGGATCAGTTCCACCTCGGGATGCGTCCGGCGGAGGCAATCGACCGCGGCCTGGGAAACCCAGCGCCGATTGAGCCAGGTAAACCCGCGCGGGCGCGCGGCGGCGAGTTCCAGGCCTTGCTCCGAGGTGCATACGCCCAGGCGCACCAGGTCCGTGGCGAGGGAGCGGAGCGAGGTGGTGGAGTCGGCGCGCACCGCCAGGGAGGGGCTCTCGATCGAGCAGGCGAGCGTGCGCCCGCCGCGATCGAGAATCGCGCCGCGCACCGGCGCGATCGGCACGATGTTCGTCTGCTGATCCCGCGCCTCGGCCGCGAGCGGGGCGTGTTGCACGATAGCCAAGTATCCCGCGCGTCCCAGGAGCACGATGAGCAGCAGAAACGCCGCGGCGATGACCCGTCGCAGGCGGCGGGTGCTGACCGGGTTCACCAGAGGCCTCCGCTCTCCGGGATGCCCTCCGGCTCCGGATCCGTCGGCGCATCGGGAGCCGGTGTCGGCTTGGACCGCGATGCGGGATAGGCGGCGCGCACCTCGCCGAGGTCCGACAGCTTCCGGAGGATCGCGCCGGCGAACGTTCGCTTCTCCTCCACCGCCGCCGGGAGCTGGGTCAGGGCGAGCACCTGCTCGCTCGAGGCGGAACCCAGCTGCAGCGCCTGAATCTCGGGCGCCATGCGGGTGAAATCGACGCGCGCGGCGATCGCGCGCCCACGCTCCTCCAGATCACGCTGCAGCGACAGGCGGTCGAGACGCAACGTGGCAATCCGATTCTCGAGCAGGTGCAGCCGCACGTCCTGGCGCATCGTCAGCAGCAGCACGCTGGAAACCGCCAGGCCGAGGGCCAGCAGGTGCGCCATGCTCCCCGCCCGCCCGGTGCGGCGGGCCGGGAGGTTGTACCTCAGGAAGCGTCCGTCGGCGGCGAGCGGCGGAACGCCCGCAGACGCGCGCTGCGCGCCCGCGAATTGCTCACCGCCTCGGCCGCCGAGGGGCGTCGCGGTCCGTGCCAGAGGGGCAGCATGCGAAAGCATCGTCCGGTCGTCGGATCGACGCACTCCGCGCGTCCCAGCCCCTTCGCCCGCCGATCCTCCTGCGACTGATACGCAATCACGCACAGTACACCTCCCGTCTTCAGGAGCGCCGGCATCGTCGCGAGCGCGCGATCCAGTTCCTCGAGCTCTTCGTTGACCGCCATGCGCAGCGTGGCGAAGACGCTCGCGAGCAGCTTCGGGGTGGTGCGGCGGCCCAGGCCCCCGCGCAGGCACGCCACCAGGTCCCCGGTGCTTCGCAGCGCGTCGCGACGCCGCGCATCGAGGATGACGCGGGTGATCGCGCGGGGGTCGGCCCGCGTGGTACCCGCCTCCAACAGATGCAGCAGCCGGTCCGGGGGCATGCGCCGGAGCAGCTCGGCGGCGCTGCGACCGTGGGTTGGATCGAAGCGCATATCGAGCGGGCCGTCGGTCCGGTACGAGAAGCCCCGCTCCGGGTCATCGAGCGCGTCCGAGCGAAGGCCCAGGTCGAGCAGGATCCCGTCCACCGCCGGCCAGCCGAGGAGCGTCAGATGCTCGGCGAGCTGGGCGAAGCGACCGTGGAGCACCTGGGCGCGCGGACCATACGCGGAGAGCGCTTCGCGCGCCGCCTGCACCGCGCCGGGGTCCCGATCCAGACCCAGCAGGCGCGCCTCGGCCCCGAGCGTCTCCAGCAGTGCACGCGCGTGGCCGCCCTCGCCGAGAGTGCCATCGACGTAGCGACCGGCGGCCTCGCCAGCGAGCGCCGCGACCACTTCGCGGACCATTACCGGTTCATGCTTCACGAGCGTCACGCACCTGGAGAACGGCCGGGAAGCGGGGGCGTTCCCGAGGAGGACCCGAGGCAGGAACCCATGCAAAACGCCTTCGGTCCGACTCGCCCCCGCTTCCCGCTGCCGTCCCCTCATCGATCTAGTTCAGGCTCAACACCGCAAGGTCCTGCGGACCCCAGGGCCGCCACGCGCGCGAGGGCGCGGTGCCGAACCGCGTGTCCGCAGGGTCTGGCAGTGGCGAACAACCCAGACCATAGCGTTCGAGGAAATCGCGACCCTCCAGTGCGCACGCCACCTCGACGATGCGCCGGAGGTACTCGGAGAGCCCGGTCACGCACAGGACCGCCCCGCGCTCCTCCAGCTCGCGAGCGATCTGGAGCAGACGCGGGGCGGTCCGGAAGTGCATGTGGCGGGCTTCGCTGAAATCCAGAACGACGTGACTGCCGTCCGGCAGAGGGCTCGAGTGCAGCCACGCGTGCAGTTCGTCCCATTCCCGCGCGCTCCACGTGCCGCGGATGCGGCCCCAGAGCACCGGGCCCTGGCCGGGCGCGTGAACCGGGCGCGGGGTCATCGCGACGCTCCGGGGGTGCGCGGGTTGCCGAAGTAGTACGCGGCGAGCTGGTCGTGCTCGGCCGCGCTGGTCGTCGGATGCGCCGCGTCGAAGCGCGATGCCTCCCAGATCTCGACGCGGTTGAAGTTGGCGAAGATGATCGCCTTGCCCGGCTTGCTCAGCCCGGCGAACTCCATCTGCTGATCGGTAAGAGTGACCCGGCCGCTCTTGTCGATGCGGCACACGCTGCCGTTGAGCGCCATCGTGCTGCGCAAACGAAGCGCACCGGGATCCCCCTGCACGGCGTCGCTGAAGAGACCCGGCGCGAACGCGTCCCAGATCGCGTCGGGGATGAGGAGCAGGCTGCCGTGCGTTCCGGCGGTGATGATCACCTGCAATGTCTCGGCGATGAGCGCGAGCGGACGACGGAGCGGCGCGGGCAGGGTGAGCCGGCGCTTCTCATCGATCGATGCGATCCACTTTCCGAGCAGCGTTATGGCCAACTCGCGAGACCTCACGCTTGCGGAGCACCGAGGGTGGGTCGCTCCCCACGCACGCCCCGCAAGGTCCCATCACACGCCCTATCCGCCCCTCACACTCCTCTATGCCCCACAACCACCCACGCGGAAACTAGTGGCGAGCCCTCTGTTGGTCAACATGGAAACGGCTCAGGCGGGATTTTTTTCGGCCTGGCGCTGCCGGACCGTCCGCTCCATGAGCGCGGCCAGCTTCCCGGTCAGCACTCGTCGTTCAAATGCCATCAGGCGCTCGGGCTCGACCCGTGTCGGCGGCGGGCCACCTCCCAGGAAGGCGTCGTCGAAGGCCTCCAGCGCGTCGGCACAGGCCTCGGGGTCGTCGGTCCGGCAGCACCGGCCGGCGTCCAGGGTCGTGATCAGGTCCCAGGCGGCACCCGGCGGGAGCAGCCCCAGAATCGGCCTGCGGGCTCTCAGGTACTCAAAGATCTTCCCCGGGAGGATCAGGCCACCTCGCTCGCTGTCCTGCTCCATCAGGAGCAAGAGATGGCTCCGCAGAAGCTCCCGCACCAGCTCCCGGTGCGGCCGGCCGGCCTCGAAGCGGACGGTCTCCCCCAGGCCCAGATTCCTGGCTGTCTCGAGGTCTCCGGCGTAGAAAGGCCCGACGAAGCTCACCCGCAGCCGGTCCCGAGCGCCGGGACGCCGCCTCAGGAAAGCCGAGACCCCTTCCAAGAAAGGGCGTGCGGGCCGCTCCGGGTTGAGCTGACCCGAATGTAGCACTCTGAAACAGTCCCGGGGCGGGCTCTCTCCCCCGAGAGATGCAAAGTCCTCTTCGTCATAGCCATTTGTGACAACTTCAATCTTCTCGCCCGGAAGCCCCGGGTTCCGCAGCAGGTAGTCATCCCGGGTCGGCCCGGCGGTGACCGTGACCAGCCGGGCCTCCTGCAGGACGAGACGTTCCAGGGCCAGGTGCCGACGAAGGTGCCACGGTGTCGGTGGTCGGAACGAGAGTCGGCGCGTCCATGGATCGCGAAAGTCGGCGATCCATGGCACTCGATGGCGGCGGGCCAGCGCACGGCCAATCAAGTGGGCGCTGTCGGGAGAAGAGGTCGTCAGAATGCAGTCGAAGTCCCCCTCGCGCAGAAGCCGGTCCCCGGCCCGAATCGCGTACGGGACCCAGCCGACATAACTGTCCGGAACAAAGAACCAGGAGGCCAGACCCCGCAGGCGCCGGATTCGACCCCCTGAGGCTCGCACGCCCCCCGCGCGGCCCGCCGCGCCGGGCGTGATGCGTCGCAGGAACGACAGGCCGGTCAGGGACGGCGTGCGAACCACACGCGTTTCCTTCCCGATCTCGGCTTCGAGGCTGGGGTCGCTCATCCAGTAATCGCGCGCGCTCACGGTCACCACCGTCGGCTGCCAGCCCTCCGCCGGCAGATACTTGGCGAACTTCACGATGCGCTGAACGCCGGCCCCGCCCAGTGGCGGGAAAAAGTAGGCAAAGATCAGTACGCGCCGCGATCGGCTCACGGGGACCCCTTTCGCGCCCGTGCTCCGCCGCTCACGGTACGCAGGGCAGGTCCAGCACGGCGACCCGCCCCGTGAGCCAGCCCCGCGGGGTAGTGACGCGAATGACGTAGAGACCGGGAGCGGCCAGCCGACCCTCGTCGTCGCGCCCGTCCCAGATCGTGTCGCCCTCCCAGGCGTTCCGGAATCGCGCCATGACCTTCCCCGCCGGATTGCAGATGGTGCCCTCCGCCGCCCGACCGGGCAGGCTGAGGATGCGCAGCGGCGACGGGCACGCCGGATTGTATGGATTCGGATAGACCTTGATCTCCGCCGCGGCCGAGACCTCCGTCGTGCCGCCCGGCAGGTAGCGCGAGAGACCGGCGTCGGTGCCGACCCACAGACCGCGGCCGTCGCTGTCGGTGGTGAGCACGGTCACCGCCGCGTTGACCAGGTCCGGCGGGTAGAAACGCTCGAAGCGGTAGGTCCCGCCCGCATCCTGCGTGATGCGCGTCACGCCGGCGCCCCGGATGCCGATCCAGGCGGAGCCGTCGTCGGTGAGCGCGATGTCCGTTACGTCGCTGCCCGGGAGCCCGCCCGAGCTCGGGCGGAAGAGCCGCCAGGCACCCCGGTTCCAGAGCGTGACACCGCCGGTCGTGCCGATCCAGACCCGCCCCTCGCGGCCCGTCAGCGCCCGCACGCCGTTGCTGAGCAGATAGCTGGGGTCGGAGTCGGCCGTGAAGTGCGCCCAACGATTTGCGTCCATCACCGGCAGTCCGTCCGCCCCGAGGGGGCAGCGATGCAGCCCTTCGTTGTAGTAGCCGATCCAGAGGTAGCCGCTCTCGACTTCCACCGCCGACACCTTGTTCGAGAGGAGCAACCCTCCGGTCGACTCGTTCGTCAGGTGCGCCCATTCGCCGGTCGACGGATCGTGGCGGTAGATGCCGCGCGCGGCCGGACCCGGGGCGGACTCATGGAGCGAGGCGAACCAGATTCGCCCCGCGTCATCGACATCCGAATCCTGGATGTTGTAAACGCTGTCGAGGACGGCGACCGAGTTCGATCCCGTGTCCCAGATGTTCATGTAGCAGGGTGAGGCCGGGTTGGGACAACAGCAGTGCCCGACGAAAAGCCGCTCCCCGATTTGGCGCAGATCGAAGACCCAGGTATCGTTCAGACCCGGCACGACGGTGTGATTGAAGAAATCCCATGCACCCCGGTCGTGCCGCGCGATGCGCCAGCCCCGCAGCGACCCGGCGGTAGCAGCCCAGAGCCGCCCCGACGCGTCGATCGTGAGTGCGGTGTACCTGCCGACCGGATGCGGTCCGGGTTGGCGATGCTGGGTCCATTCCCCACCGACGTACTCCCACAGCCCGTCCTCGTCGGACTCGAGATAGGCTCTCCCGCTCAGTTCGGCGCTCGCGCCCGCCCAGATGATCCCATCGGCGCCCTCCGCCACGCAGCGCGCCTGCAGCGTCCCGAGCCGCTCCCAACTCCGCGTCACTGCGTCCCAGGAGAAAACCCCACCCGATGCACCGGACGCCGCCAGGAGCAACCGCGTCGGCCCCGCCCGCAGTGCGGAGACAACCGCCTCGGGGGGCAGGCCGCGGCTGCGCCCGTCCCACCGCTCCCCGTCCCAGACCGACACCCCCTCCTTGGTGCCGCAATAGAGCGAATCATCCCAGACCGAGAGCCCGACGACCTCGAGCGAGGGTAGACCCACGTTGAGGGTGTCCCACGTCCCGGAGGTCGAGTAGTTGAGGCGTCCGACGCCGCCCAGGAATCCGCCGGTGGTCGTCGTACCGAACCAGAGGGCCCCGTTGTGCTCGATTCCGGCGGCGACGTCCCAGCCCGGCAGACCGCAGATGTCGAGACCTTGCTGGCACGTTTCGCGGACTTCGCCGTTTCGCAGTGCGACAAACCCGCCGGGTCGTCCCGCGACCCCGCGCGAGCCGATGAGCCGCCAAGGGGGCGCCTCCGAGATGAAGAGGATCGCGTCCCCCGCGATCGGCCAGGTGAGCGCCGTCTCGGTGAACCACAGACCGGAACGCGGGTCGTAGACCGAGACCCCCTCGAGATCCGTGCCGAAGGCGATCCGGCCGTCCGTGAGGGAGGCGACCGTGGTCAGGGTGTCGCTGGCCAATCCATCCGCGGCGCGATTCCAGGCGCGGAATCCGGAGAGCGAAAAGTCGTAGAAGAGGGCCCCACCGCCGGTGGCGCACCAGACACCTTCGTCGGTGACGGCCAGATCGCGCACGTTGTTCATGTACAGGTGGGTCACCCAGGTCCCGCCGCGCGCCGCGGGGGCAAAGAGGGTCAGCCACGCCCCGAGCGACACCCCGACGAAACCGATCGCGCGCCTCACGGCTCCTCCTCTCGCGGCGCGGACTGGCGACGCAGCGCATCCAGCGCCACGCGCAGGTCTTCGCCCAGTGACCATCCCTCGACATAGCGACGATTGCCGGCGAGCGCGTCCGGCAGATACCCCGGTTTGTCCCCGCACCACCCGAACGCCGGGTGCAGGATCCCGACCGGTGCGTCCGGCGGGTCGCGGCGGTAGTCCTCGCCGGCCGCCTCCCACTGCTCCACGGTGAGCGGCGACAAACCGACCAGGCTCATCTCCCCCGCCAGCACCGACCGCAGCGCCGGGTAATGGTACCCCAATCCCGACCGCGTCCGCCCTCGGGCGATCCCGGGACCATAGACGCGCCGGCGCACCGGCCGCCCACTCCCCCCGATCACGCGCTCCTCGACCGTGACCGGCCCCTCCGCCCCGAGCCGGCGCCGCAGGTGGCCCGGCAGGCCGAGTCCCAGCAGCAGCAGCGCCAGAACCATATCCGTTGCGCGTTTCAGTCCGCTCCGAACCCTCGGGGAACGGCCGCCCAGGTCGAGAACGCCGTAGCCCATGAAATCCCCGACCCGCCGCGCGCGATGGACGAACGCTTCTCCCGCCGGAACGTAACGCAGCGGGAGACCGGTGCGAAGCAGACGCGGCAGCAGGCGCCCCAGCAGTGCCTCGGCGCCGCAGCAGTCGAAGATCGCGACCTCCGCGATCCGCTCGTCCTCCAGCAGTTGCAGCCGCCGATCCACCGGATCGAGGGGCGGCGGGGCCGCCCGCCGTGTTTCGTCGTCGTGGGCGAGGAAGATCGGCTCGTAGCCGAACGTGCCGTGCCGCACAAAGCGGCGCTGCAACTCGAGGATCTGCTCCGCGCCGGCGAAGACCGCGATCCGCCGGAGCTGAATGCGCTGCTGGCGGACGCGCGCCACGGCGCGGCGCACCAAG
>Ga0315286_10000471_pt1 | contig 33912 bp, 42 predicted proteins | sample YL17G10_0_MG_FD_205038 | JGI IMG/M metagenome (GOLD analysis project Ga0315286, IMG submission 205038) | Sediment microbial communities from Yellowstone Lake, YNP, Wyoming, USA - YL17G10_0 | ecosystem: Environmental > Aquatic > Freshwater > Lake > Sediment | place: USA: Wyoming | collected... | reverse complement strand
TCACCGTGAGCCGCGACGCCAGGGAAGAGGCGGCCGACAAGGAGAAGCGGACGGTTCTGGTGCTCGTCCCGAAGAAAGACACGCCGCTGGCGCGCGACTACACGAAAATCCTCCTCTGGATCGACGGCAAGCAGAGCCTGCCGACGCGGGCGCGGCTGGTCGACACCAGCGAGAACGTCACGACCGTCGACTTCCACCAAATCGAGGTCAACAAGGACGTCGACGCGAAGCAGTTCACCCGCCCTGCCGTGCCGGAGGGATGGGAAATCGTGACCCACCCGAGGGAAGGTAAAGTCAAGTAGTACGGGAATTCCCCTTGACACGCAATGGCGCCCAGGTAGCATGGCGGCCGTTGGGGTTGTTGGCGTCGGCACATCGTCTGAATCGCCCCGCAACGCCTGGGGCAAAAGGGGTTCTCAGGGAGGGCCGGGGGAGGTTGTCTCTCGGTCCGCTTTCGTCTTGGCGGCAGATCGCGTTGCCTGCATAGACCTGGAGGGCGCAGGCGACAGACGCCAAGAAACGGAGGTTGTCATGTCTCGCACGGCCATGGCAGGACGGGACGGGGACCAGGCCCCCGCTACACACCCGCGGACCCGAGGCAGACAGTCCGGCGACGTCAAGAAGCCCCGCGGACGCCACAGCCAGGGGCTCCTTGTGTACCTCGAAGAGGTCAGGCGCGTGACACCCCTGGCGCCAGGCCAGGAGCGCCGCCTGTGGGGCCGCATCCGACGCGGTGACACGGGGGCCCTCGACAAGATGGCCCTGACGAGCCTCGCGCTCGTAGCCGAAGAGGTCGAGCGCCAACGGGCCAGAGGCGCCGACGTCTTGGCTCTGGTGGCCGAAGGCAATCGGGCCCTGATGAACGCGATTCTCGCGTATGGGGCGGGCGGCAGCGGCGATTTCCGGGGCTATGCCCGGTCACACATCCGCGCCGCGATCAGCGGCGCTCGAGCGGACTGATGAAACCCGGCAGCGAAACGCGTGGGTGCGGAGCACCCACCCTACACCTTCAGTCGAAACGCGCGGGTGCGGAGCACCTACCCTACGGCTGGATTGGAGTCGGCGAGAGTATCGAAACGCGTGGGTGCGGAGCACCCACCCTACACCTTCAGGCGAAACGCGTGGGTGCGGAGCACCCATCCTACGCCTTCAAGGCGGCCTGGATCGCCTCAGCCTGCCTGCCCAGCACGGCGAAGTCGGCCTTCTTGGAGGGCCAGCGGAAGCCAAGGCCGTCGTCCGGCCACCGGGGAATCACGTGGATGTGCAGGTGCGGCACGACCTGGCCGGCCGTCGCGCCGTTATTCTGAAGCACGTTGACGCCGTGCGCCTGTAGGGCCGCCTTCACCGCGCCGGCAAGGATGCCGACCGGCTCGAACATCGCGGCCACCTCGCCGGGCGGCATCTCCATGACCGACTCGTAGTGCTTCTTGGGGATGACCAGCGTATGCCCCGGAGAGATGGGGCCGATGTCCATGAACGCCAGGACATTGGCGTCCTCGTAGACCTTCGTGCAGGAAATCGTGCCCGCGACGATCTTGCAGAAGATGCAGTCGGGCATGGCTACTTCTTTCCCGCTTCCTTCTTCTTCGGCTTTTCCTTGACGACCTTGTCGACGAGTTCCAGGCGGCACAGCTGCGAGGCGTCGCCGACGCGGAACTTCGCCAACTTGATGATGCGCGTGTAGCCGCCCGGGCGCGTGGCATAGCGAGGCGCGAGGACCTCGAAGACCTTCTTCGCGGCCGCCTCGCCGGCCAGGCGCGAGGCGACCAGACGCCGGCTCGCCAGGGTGCCCTTCCGGGCCAGGGTGATGAGCCGCTCGACGAAGCGGCGGGCCTCCTTGGCCTTCGGCACCGTGGTGGTGATGGCCTCGTGCTCGACGAGGCTGGCGGCCAGGGCCCGCAACGTGGCCAAGCGGTGGCTTTTCGTGCGACCGAGTTTGCGACCTTTCTTCAGATGCCGCATCAGGTGCTCCCTCCGCCTCCGCCGCCGGCCGTCACGCCTTCCAGGTCCATCCCCAGCGACAGGCCGAGGTCGGCCAGTTTGCGCTTCACCTCGCGGAGGCTCGTCTTGCCGAACGAGCGGATGGCCAGGAGGTCTTCTTCGGAGAGGCGGACCAACTGGCCCACGGTCATGATGTTCTCGGATTCCAGGCAGTTGGAGGCGCGGACCGACAGTTCCAACTGGCTGATGGGCATGGCGAGTTTGCGTTCGAGTTCCGAGATGTACTCCTCGGCGCCCACCGCTTCCTCGGCGGCCGGAGCCACCTCGGCGCCCAGTTCCTCGCCGGGCTGGAAGTACTCGACGAACGGGTTCAGGTGCTTGCGGAGGATCTTGGCCGCCTCGACCATAGCCATGTCGGGCGAGACGGTCCCGTTGGTCCAGACCTCCATCACCAGGCGGTCGTAGTTGGTCCGCTGCCCGACGCGCGTGTCCTCGGTGCGGTACCGGACGCGCACCACCGGCGAGAAGAGGCTGTCGACCGCAATGTAGCTGACCTCCTGATCGCCCTCTGGGGTGTTCTCCTCGGCGGTGACATAGCCGCGGCCCTTGGCCACGCGGAGTTCCATGCGGAACTTCATGTTCTTCGACAGGGTGCAGAGGCGGTGGTCCTTGTTGATGATCTCGACGTTGGAGTCGGCCTCGATCATCGCCGCCGTGACCGGCCCGGCCGCGCCCGCTTCGAGCGTCACCGTGCGGGGTTCGCTCCCTTCGAGGCGCACCACCAGACCCTTGACGTTCAGGACGATGTCCGTGACGTCTTCGATGACGCCGTCGACGCTTGAGAACTCGTGGAGGACGTTCTCGATCTTGACGCCGGTCACCGCCGCGCCTTCGAGGCTCGACATGAGGATGCGCCTCAGGCTGTTGCCGATGGTCACGCCGAAGCCGCGTTCGAACGGTTCGGCCACGAACTGCCCGTAGGTCGGGGTCGCGGTCGCCGGATCGAGCACGACGCGCGTGGGCAGTTCCAGACCCTTCCATCTAATCCGCATCACTGGGTCGCCTCCTTGCGTTAGCGGCTGCAGAACTCAACGATCAACTGCTCATTCAGTTGGATCGAGACGTCCTCGCGGGCGGGCAATGCCTTCACCTCGCCGCAAAAGTTCGCCGGATCCGCCGAGAGCCACTGCGGCACCACGCGCCCTTCCTCCTCGGTCAGCCACTGCTGCACAAGGTCGCGACTGGACTTCCGGTCGCGGATCTGAAGGACGTCGCCCGGCTTGACCTTCAGGCTCGGAATATCGGCCGTCCTGCCGTTCAGCAGGATGTGCCCGTGGTTGACGAGTTGGCGGGCGGTCTTTCGGCTAGGGGTGAACCCCAGGCGATAGACGACGTTGTCGAGGCGGCGTTCCATGAGGATGAGCAGGCGTTCGCCGGTCGACCCCTTGGCGCGCTGGGCCTCGTCGAAGAAGCGGCGGAACTGGCGCTCGAGGACACCGTAGTACCAGCGGAGTTTCTGCTTCTCGCGCAGGCGCACGCCGTACTCGCTCGGCCGCCGGCGCTGCCAGAAGTGCATGCCGGGCGGCTTGTTCCGCCACTGCTTCTCAATCGCGCACTTGGCGGTCTCGCAACGCACGCCCTTGAGGTACAACTTCATGCCGGCCCGCCGACATCGCCGGCAAACAGGTACCGTGTATCGTGCCATCCTGTGCTCTAGCCTCCCTGAACGTTAGACGCGGCGGCGTTTCGGCGGACGACATCCGTTGTGCGGAATCGGCGTGACGTCCTCGATGGCCGTCACCTTGAGCCCGGCCGCCTGGAGCGCCGTGATCGCCGACTCACGCCCGCTGCCCGGACCCTTCACCTTGACCTCGACCTCGTGCATGCCCATCTTGATGGCCTTCTCGGCGCACGCCTCCGCAGCGCGCTGGGCCGCAAACGGCGTGGACTTGCGGCTGCCCTTGAAGCCGATCGTCCCGGCCGAATCCTGGCAGAGGACGTTGCCCGTCGGGTCCGTGATCGTGATGATCGTGTTGTTGAACGTGGCCTTGACGTGGGCAATGCCCTTGGCCACACTTCGCCGCACTTTTTTCTTCTTCGCCATTGCCTCTCCACTGGGGCGCCGCCGGTCTTGCCCCGGCTGCGTCCCACCCCTAATCCACACGCGGTCGCCTTCGGCTCCCCGTCAAACGGGCGAGGCCGAGGCCAACGGCTAATGCAACTCCTTGACGCCCTTCTTGCCAGCCACGGTCTTGCGCGGCCCCTTGCGGGTGCGGGCGTTCGTCCGGGTCCGTTGGCCTCGCACCGGCAGGCCGCGGCGGTGCCGGACGCCCCGGTAGCACCCGATGTCTTTCAGGCGGGCGATGTTCTGAAGCACCTGCCGCCTCAGCGAGCCCTCCACGACGTAACTACGATCGATGACGGACGCGATGCGGCCGATCTCGTCTTCCGTCAGGTCCTTCATCCGGCCGTATGGATTGATCTGCGCTTCCTTGCAGATGTCCAGGGCCGACCGAATGCCGATGCCGTGGATGTACGTCAGGGCGCTCCACGTGATCTTCTCGGCCGGAACGTCTACACCCGCGATACGAGGCATCGCTTACCTCCTCCTGGCGCGCATTTTCTGGCGCTGCTTGTGGCGCGGGTTCGAGCAGATGACCCGCACGACGCCGGCGCGCCTCACCACCTTGCAGTTCTCACAGATCCGCTTGACGCTTGCTCGCACTTTCATGGATTCCGATACCTTTCGGCGGCGCCCCGGCCGGGCCGTGCTCAACCCGACCGGTAGACGATCCGCCCCTTGGCCAGGTCGTACGGCGACAGTTCGACCGTCACCTGGTCTCCCGGGAGAATGCGGATGAAGTGCATTCTCATCCTTCCCGAGACGTGCGCCAGCACCTTGTGCCCGTTCTCCAACTCGACGCGGAACATGGCGTTGGGCAACGCCTCGCGCACCCTCCCCTCCATGCGAATGACATCCTTGGCCATCGGGGGTCCATCCCTCCTGCCGGCCCGCCTACCGCGTCAGGGGTTCCGCCCTGTCGCGTCTCACGACGAACGTATCCTCGAAATGGGCGGACGGCTTACCGTCGGCCGTCACGACCGTCCACCCGTCCTCCAATTCTCGCACCTGCGGCCGGCCCATGTTGACCATCGGCTCGGCCGCGAACGTCATGCCCTCGACCAGCAGGAAATCATCGCGCGCCAGGTCGCGGCCCACGTAGTTCGGCACTTGCGGCAGTTCCCACATCCGGCTGCCGATGCCGTGCCCCACATACGCGGTCACGACCGAGAACCCCGCCCGCTGGACCCGGTCCTCAATCTGGCCCGCCACGGCCGACCACAGCACGCCGGCCCGGGCCTCCCGGGCCACGATCGCGAGCGCCTCGGCGGTCGTCTCCAGGAGCGCCTCGACCCTTGGCGGCACGCGCCCGACCGCGACCGTCCGGGCCGCATCGCCGCACCAACCGTCCTTCTCCACGCCGACGTCGAGCGATACGATGTCGCCGTCGCGGACGCCTCGCGGCCCCGGGATGCCGTGAACGAGTTCCTCGTTCACCGACACGCAGATATTGCCGGGGTACGCCGGCCCGCCCCGCGGGTGCGGCTGGCCCCGAAAGATGCTCCGGGCCCCGCGCTCCTGCATGAGGCGGACGGCCTCGGCGTCGAGGTCGCCGGTGGTCGCGCCCGGCCGGCACATGGCCTGAAGCCGCGAGAGAATCTCCGCCACGACCTGTCCGGCCGCCCGCATCTTCTCGATGGCCTCGGGCGTCTTCGGGCGGATGGTCATGGCGCGCGGGCCCTCAGGCGTGCTCCGCCGCTGCCTTCAATTGTTCAAAGAGCCGTGCCCTGACCTCGTCAGGGGTTCCGCTGCCGTCGATGCGCACGAGCAACCCCTGCCGATCATAGTAGTCGATCAGCGGGGCCGTCTGCTTCTGGTAAGTCGCCAGGCGCCGCCGGACCGTCTCCGGCCTGTCGTCGTCGCGGACGATGAGGCCGGCGCCGCAGGCATCGCACCGGCCATCGACGCGCGGCTTGATGTAGAGCACATGATACGACCGTCCACAAGTCGGACAGACGCGCCGGCCGCTCACCCGCCGCACGATGTCTTCGGGGTCTACATCGAGGTAGACCACCGCGCCCAGTTTCGTCCCCCTACCCGCCAGGGCCCGATCGAGCGCCTGGGCCTGCCCCTCGGTGCGGGGAAAGCCGTCGAGCAGCCACCCTGCGGCACAATCCTGGGCCGACAACCGGCCGTCCACGGCCTCGACGGTAATCTCGTCGGGCACCAGGGCGCCGGACTCCACGAACGACTTGATCTTGAGGCCCAGGGGCGTCCGGCGTTCGATCTCCCCGCGGAAGATGTCTCCGCTGGAGACGTGCGGCACGCCGTAGTGGGCGGCCACCGCCTTGGCCTGTGTCCCTTTTCCTGCCCCCGGAGGGCCCATGAACACCAGTCGCACCGTCGTCGCCCCTTCGGCCCGGGCGGGCCAACGCCTCGTCCGGCTCGCCGCTAGCCGCGGCGTCCCCTCACCCGACCCTCGGCCAGGAACCCCTCATAGTGCCGCATGATCAGGTGCGACTCGATGCGCTGGACCACGTCGAGCGCCACACTGACTATAATCAGAAGGCTCGTGCCTCCGAGGAACCCCGCCATCAGCATCGGCACCTGCAAAAGTTGGCTCACCGTGCTGGGCACGATGGCGATAATCGCCAGGAACGCCGAGCCGACGTACGTGATGCGGTTCATGACGCGTTCCAGGTACTCCGCGGTGCGCCGGCCGGGCCGCATGCCGGGAATGAACGTGCCCCAGTCGCGCAGGTTGTTCGCCATCTCCTTGGGCTGGAACGTGATGGCCGTCCAGAAGTAGCAGAAAACAAAGATCAAGGCCACATAAATCAGTTGATGCATGGCGCTGCCGTAGCCGAACGCCTCGGCGAGTTCCTGCGTCAGCGGCCCGGCCCACGTGCTCGCCAGTTTCGAATGGATGATGCCGAACAGGTACATGGGCAGGTACAGGAGGCTGGAGGCGAAGATGACGGGGATGACGCCGGCCTGGTTGACGCGCAGGGGCAGGTAACTTCTGCCCCCGGCCGTCATGCGCCGGCCGCGCGTCTGCTTGGCCTGCTGGATCGGAATGCGGCGCTGGGCCTGCGTAATCAGGACCACGCCGACGACCACCGCCACGAACATCACCACCACGAGGAAGACCGTCTCGACGCCGATCTTCTCAGAGGCCTGGAACGAGAGGAACTCGAACGTGGCGTTCTCGCGAATGTAGCCGATGACGGCCGGCAGGCGGTCGACGATGCCCGCCATGATGATAAGGCTGATGCCGTTGCCGATGCCGTACTCGTCGACCAGTTCGCCCAGCCACATCAGGAAGACCGTGCCGGCGCTCATGGCGGTCGTCGCCACCAGGAAGTACATCACCTGCGACACGTTCTCGCTTCGCCACCCCGCCGGATAGGCGTTGCTGTTTACGATGAAGCCGGCCTGGACGACGCACAGGAGGAGCGTGATGTAGCGCGTATACTCGTTGATCTTCTTGCGGCCCGTCTCGCCTTCCTTGGCCAGTTTCTCCAGCGAGGGCACCGCGTGCGTGAGCAACTGGAGAATGATCGACGCGCTGATGTAAGGCATGATGCCGAGTGCGAACAGGAAGGGCTGGAAACTGCCGCCCGTGATCTTGGCGATGAACTTCAGGTAGGCCTGGATGCCGCCGCCGGCGCCTGTCTCGGACTCGGCGCGGGCGAGCAGGCTGGCCAGGTAATGCCCCTCGGTCCCGGGAATGGGCAGGTAGGTCCCAGCCCGGTAGACGAGGAGAATGAGGAGCGTAAAGAGAATCTTCCTCCTCAGTTCGGGGATCTTGAAGATATTGATCAGGGACTCGATCACGCTCCGAGTACCTCCGCCTTGCCGCCCGCCTTGGTGATCTTCTCGATGGCGCTGGCGCTGAACTGCTGGGCCCGAACGGTCAAGGCGCGGTCCAGTTCGCCGCGGCCGAGAACCTTGAGGGCGTAGACGCGACCCTTCACGAGGCGGGCCTCGCGCAACTCGGCAAGCCCCACCTCGGACCCCGGCGGGAACCGCTGAAGGTCATCGACGTTCACGACCGTGACAGGCGTGGCCCACCGGGCGTTCGAGAACCCGACCTTGGGCATCCGCCGGAAGAGGGGCATCTGGCCGCCCTCGTACGCCAGGCGCCGGGAGTAACCGGACCGGGACTTCATGCCCTTGTGGCCCCGCCCGCTCGTCTTGCCCCGGCCGGACCCGATGCCTCGCCCGACCCGAAGGCGGCGCGGGTGGCGTTTCTTGCTCTTCTTGATATCCGTCAGGTTCACTGCGGCTGTCCCTCGCTTGTCTCGGCCGGCTTCGGCACGGGCATTTCCGGGGCGGCCGGGGCCTCCTGGATGAGTTCCTCGATCGGCATACCCCGCAGGCGTGCGACTTCCCTGACGTCTTTCAATCGCAGGAGGCCGTCCATGGCTGCCTTGACCAGGTTGACGGGGTTCGTGCTGCCCATGGCCTTCGTCAGGATATTGCGGATGCCGACCATCTGGCAGACTGCCCGCACGCCGCCGCCCGCGATGACGCCCGTCCCGGCCCCCGCCGGCCGCATGAAGACGCGGGCTGCGCCGAACCGGCCGATGACCTCGTGGGGAATCGTGTCGCCCTTCAGCGGAATGCGGACCATGTTCTTCTTGGCATCGCCGATGCTCTTCTCGACGGCGGGTGGCACTTCATTGGCCTTTCCGTAGCCCACGCCGACGCGGCCGCGGCGGTCGCCAACGACACTCAGCGCGCTGAAACTGAACCGGCGACCGCCCTTGACGACTTTCGCCGACCGGTTGATCGCCACGACGGCCTCTTGAAGATCGCCGCCCTCACCGAAGAAACTTTCCTGCTCGGTAGCCACGCGCTCTATACCTCCGCCCGATCGGGGCCCCACGTCAGAACTTCAGCCCGCCCTTCCGCGCGGCTTCCGCCAGCGCCTTGATGCGTCCGTGGTACTTGCGGCCGCCGCGGTCGAAGCAGACGGCCTTGATGCCGGCCTCCTTGGCCCGGGCGGCCAGGAGTTCGCCGACCTTCGCCGCCGACGCACGGTTGCCGGTTCCCTTCAGGGCGTCCCTCAGCGGTTCGCTGAGCGTACTGGCCGCCACCAGGGAGCGCCCGGAAACATCGTCGATGACCTGGGCATAGATGTGCTTCAGGCTGCGATAGACCGAGAGGCGCGGCCGCTCGGGCGTGCCCTGTAGCCTCTTGCGCAGCCGCAACTGCCGCCGCTTCAGGCCCGCCCGCTTTTCTTTGATGTCCAACATGTCAGGTGTTCCCTCTCAGGCCACTCTCGGTTTTCGACATCAACGACCGCGGTCGCCTGCGGGTGCCCGGTAAAGGGGCACTTGAGCGCCAGCCGCGTCTGGCTTATGTCGTGGCGCCGCCGACGAAGGTCTTGCCGGCCTTGCGGCGGATCCGTTCGCCGAGGTAGCGGAAGCCCTTGCCCATGTACGGTTCGGCCGGCCGCAGGTGCCGCACTTCAGCGGCAAATTCGCCCACCAGTTGCTTGTCGCACCCCTTGACGATGAACCGAGCCGGGGTGTCGTTACCGCGAGTGTTCGGCACTTCCACGACGACCTCGAGGCCCGGCGGGATGGGCTTCTCCTTCGGCTTGGCCGTCCCGTACGCCATGACGAGTTTCTTGCCCTGGACGTTGACCGAGTAGCCCGTGCCATAGAGTTCCAGGCCCCGCTGGTACCCCTCGGTGACGCCCTTCACCATGTTGGCAATCAGGGCTCGCGTGAGGCCGTGGAGGGCGCGGCTGCGGCGCTCGTCGTTGGAGCGCTCGACGCGGATCACCTTCTTCTGGTCATCGACCGTGACCTTCAGCGCCGGATCGAAGGCCCATTCGAGTTTGCCTTTCGGCCCCTCGACCTTGACGGTGCCGGCCTGGACGGTCACTGTGACCTTGTCGAGGATGGGCACCGGCTGTTTTCCGATTCGCGACATCGCATTCTCTTCCCGCCCCTGGGGAGGGGCATGTCTTACCAGAGCGTACAGAGCAGTTCGCCGCCCACTTTCAGCCGCCGCGCCTGGCGGTCGCTGACAACGCCCAGGGGGCTCGTGTAGATGGCGATCCCCAGGCCGCCGAGCACGACGTCAATATCCTCAGCCTTCTTGTAGACGCGGCGGCTGAGCTTCGATTCGCGCTTGATGTGCGTCAGGACCTGTTCGCCATCCGGGCCGTACTTCAACTGGACTCGCATGAGGCCCTGGCGTCCGTCCTGGATCTCGTCGAACCCCAGGATGTATCCCTCGGCCCGCATCACGCCCAGGATTCCCCGACACGTTTTGGAGGCGGGGACGTCCACCGCGGCCTGTCGCCGCTGGAGGCCGTTACGAACCCGCGTCAACATGTCGGCGATGGGATCCTTGCTCATCGCCCTTCACTCTCCTCTCGCCGGTTACCAGGAAGCCTTGCGCACGCCCGGAATATGGCCCAGGTGGGCCAAATTCCGGAAACAGATGCGGCAGATGCCGAACTTGCGATACACGGCTCGAGGCCGGCCGCACAACTCGCATCGGCGCCGCCGCCGCGTCGAGAACTTCGGTTCGCGCTTCGACTTCAGTCGTTGGGCTTTCGTCGCCATAAGTGCTCCGCACCCTCACCCCCCCGTGCATTCACGGGAGGCCAGATGCCCCGTGGATTCACGGGGCGGGAACAGCCTAACGGCGCCGGAACGGGAAGCCGAAACCTTCCAGCAGAAGACGGGCTTCCTCGTCCGACCGGCTGTTCCTGGTCACAATCGTGATGTTCATACCCTGCTGGAACTGCACCTTGTCGACCCGGACCTCCGGGAACACCAGCTGCTCGTTCACGCCCATGTTGTAGTTGCCGCGCCCGTCGAACCCGTTCGGGTCCAAGCCGCGGAAGTCGCGGAACCGCGGGATCGCCAGGTTGATCAGCCGGTCCAGAAACTCGTACATCCGCCTGCCGCGCAGGGTCGCCTTGCACCCGATGTTTACGCCCTCGCGGAGGCGAAAGGCGCTGACGCTCTTCTTGGCCTTCGTGATCAGCGGCCGCTGCCCCGTAATGGTCGCCAGGTCTTCGACGGCGGCCTCGACTCGTTTCGGCTCGTCGCGCGACTTGCCGAGGCCCATCGACACGACGATCTTCTCGAGTCGCGGCAGACTCATCACGTTCTGCCGGCCCAGTTTGGCCTGGAGCGCAGGCACGACTTCATTGCGATAACGTTCCTGCATTCGCGCCATGGCCGATTACAACTCCCCGAGGTCCGCGCCGCACTTGCGGCAGATGCGATGCTTCGACCCGTCGGCGTCCGTGCGGAAGCCCACGCGGACCCCCTTGTTGCACTTGCTGCAAACCTTCAGGAGGTTCGATATGTGCACCGGGGCCTCGATCTCGAGGCGCCCGCCCTGCGGGTTCTTGCGCGACCGGCGCAGATGCCGGTACACGCGGTTGACGCCCTCCACGATCGCCCGCCCCTTGCCGGGGTCGACGCGGAGCACCTTGGCCCGCATGCCGGTATCGTCACCGGCGATGACCTCCACGATATCGTCCCGTCGAATGTGCATGGCGCCGATCCGTTCCTGTCAGACCACCTCGCTTGCGAGCGAGACGATCTTCATGTATTGCCTCTCCCTGAGTTCGCGGGCCACGGCGCCGAAGACGCGCGTCCCGCGCGGGTTGCCTTCCTTGTCGATCAGCACGACGGCGTTGCGGTCGAACCGCACGTAGGACCCGTCGGCCCGGCGGGTCGGGTACCTCGTTCGCACGACCACGCACCGGACGACCTCGCCCTTCTTGGCCTCGCCCGAAGGAATGGCCTTCTGGACCGAGGCGATGACGATGTCGCCGACGTGGGCGACCGGCCGCGTAAACGCGCCCTTGCGCGTCGACCCGCCAAGGACACGGATCGCCCGCACCGTTTTGGCGCCCGTGTTGTCGGCCACGTCGAGAATACTGCGCATCTGAATCATCGGGGGCGCTCCTCGCGGCCTACGTGGCCGGTGTCCCTTCCGCGCTCGGCTCGCCTGCGGCGGGGACCGCCTGCTCCGGGTTGCGCTCCAGCACCTTCACCAGGCACCAGCGTTTCGTCTGCGACATCGGACGGCATTCCACGACTTCCACCGTATCGCCGACGTGGGCCGCCCCGGCGGCATCGTGGGCGTGGATCCGGCGGTCCTTACGCATCATCTTCCCGTACTTGCGGTGCCGGATCCGACGGGAGACCTCGACCGTAATCATCTTGGCGCCCTTGTCGCCGACGACCAGGCCCTGCACACGGCGTCGCTTTCCACGCGGTCGGCTCATACCGTCTCTTTCTCCTTGGCCGCGGACGGCGGCGCCGCGCCGCCGGCCATCTCGCGCTGCCTCAAGATGGTCCGCATACGCGCGATGTCGCGCCGGGCCTTCAGCAGTTCGCTCGGCACCTTGAGGTCCTCGGTCTCGGCCTGGGTCCGCAGGTCGAACACCTTGCGCTCCAGGGCCTCGAGTTCCGTGAGGATCTGCTCCTGCGACATCTCGCGAATTTCCTGAGCCTTCATGGCCTCACCCTTGGGGGTCATTATCGTTCGGCCGGCGCCGCCTACAGCCCGCGCCGCCGCGCGACCATGCGCGTCTTGATCGGCATCTTGCTGGCCACGCGCCTCAGCCCCTGGCGGGCCAGGTCCTCCGGCACGCCGCCCAACTCGAACAGGATGCGTCCCGGCCGCACGCAGCACGCCCAGTACTCCGGCTCGCCCTTGCCCTTGCCCATGCGGGTCTCGAGGGGCTTGCCGCTGATGGGCTTGTCGGGGAAGACGCGTACCCAGAGTTTGCCTTCGCGGCGGAGGAAGTGTGTCGCGGCCACGCGGCCTGCCTCAATCTGCTGGGCGCTCAGCCACACCTGTTCCATCGCCTGGAGCCCGAAATCGCCGAACGCCACGTAGTTGCCCCGCTGCGCGTTGCCCTTCATCTTGCCGCGCTGGCTTTTGCGGAACTTGACCCTCCTAGGCATCATGGCCATCGGCGGCCTCCTTGGCTTCGTCGCGGTATAAGCCCAGATAGATCCACACCTTCACGCCGGTGACGCCATAGGGGCAGTACGCCTGGGCGAACCCGTAATCGATGTGGCTCTTGAGCATCTGGAGCGGAATGCTGCCGCGGATCGTGACCTCGGCCCGGTGCATTTCGGCCCCGCCGAGCCGGCCCGCGGTGCGAATCTTGATCCCCTTGGCGCCGGCGGACATGGTGGCGTCGACGGCCTGCTTCATCGCCCGCCGGAACGCCGCCCGCTTCTCGAGTTGCTGGGCCACGGCCTCCGCCACCAACTGGGCGCTCAACTCGGGCTTGGTGATCTCGATGATATTGACGGTGATCCGCCGGCCGGTCAGTTCCTCGAGTTGCTCGCGCAGTTTATCGACCTCGGAACCCTTGCGGCCGATGATAAGGCCCGGCCGCGCCGAGTGGAGGATGACCTTCACCTCCTCGCGGGTCCGCTCTATCTCGGTTTTCGAGATCGCGGCAAACCCGTAATTCGCCTTGATGAACGACCGGACTTTCTCGTCCTCGACCACCAGTTGCCCGAACGTGCGTTTCGGGGCATACCATCGGCTGCGCCACGGCTCGGTAATGCCGATGCGAAAACCGATCGGATGAATCTTCTGTCCCATGCGAACCCGCCTTACCTCGGACTTAGTCGCCCTTCCCGGCGTCCTCGGATTCCTCAAGTTCCACAATCAGGTGACACGTGGGCCGCCTCAGCGTGTCGGCCGACCCGCGTGACCGCGGCCACACGCGTTTCAGCACGGGCCCCATGTCGGCCCGGGCCTCGGACACGTAAAGCAATTCCAGGTCCGCCTCCTTCTCGTCGGCGTTGGCCATGGCGCTGCGGACGACCTTGGCCACCAACTTGGCGGCGCGCTTCGGGCTGAAGTCCAGCACCTGGAGCGCTTCCTCCAGGGGCATGCCCCGGATCATCTCCATCACCAGCCCGGCCTTGCGGGGGCTGATACGTGCAAATCGGTGGCTCGCTCGGTACCCCATCGTGGTGAACCTCTCCAGCCCGGCGGCGGCCGGTCGCCTACTCCGCCGGTTTCCTGGGCGCCGGGGCCCCTGGCGCGGGCGCCGCGCCGGGCGCCGCGGCGGCGGCCGCCGCCATCGCGGCTTTCTTGCCGCTGTGACCGCGGAAGACCCGCGTCGGCGAAAACTCGCCCAACTTGTGCCCCACCATATCTTCCGTCACGAGCACCCTCAGGTGCGTCCGGCCGTTGTGGACCAGGAACGTGTGGCCCACGAACTCCGGCACGATGGTGCAGGCCCGGGCCCACGTCTTGATGGGCTCGCGGGCGCCCGTCTCCTCCTGCCTCTCCACTTTGCGCAGGAGTTTGACGTCCACGTGCGGACCTTTTTTCGTCGAACGTCCCATGGTCCCGTAACCTTACTTGGGAATCTTGGCTTCGCCGTACCGCCGGCCGATGCGCCGGCGGACAATGTGCACGTTGGTCGGATTGCGTCGGCGCCGGGTCTTTCCGCCCTTCGCCAGGACGCCCGTGGGCGACACGGGGTCGCGGCCGCCCGACCGGCGGCCTTCGCCGCCGCCCATCGGATGGTCCACAGGGTTCATCGCCGACCCGCGGCTGTGGGACCGGCGTCCCTTGTGGCGGGTCCGCCCGGCCTTGCCCCATCGGACGGCACTGTGGTCGGCGTTGCCGACCGCGCCGACGGTGGCGCGGCAGTTTATGTTGATGCGCCGCATCTCGCCGCTCGGCAGCGTAATGTAGGCCCAGTCGCCTTCCTTCGCGCTGAGCATGGCCGCCCGCCCTGCCGCGCGGACCAGTTTGCCGCCCGCCCCGGGCACGAGTTCGACGTTGTGGATCGCCAGCCCGGCCGGGATGTTCGCCAGCCGCAGGCAGTTGCCGGGCCGCGGCTCGGCCTGGTCGCCGCTCATCACGGTCTGGCCCACCTGGAGGCCGCCCGGGGCCAGGATGTACCGTTTTTCGCCGTCGCGGTAATGGATGAGGGCGATGCGGGCGCTGCGGTTCGGATCGTACTCGATGGCGGCCACCTTGCCCGGCACGCCGTCCTTCGCGCGCCGGAAATCGATGATGCGGAAGATCCGCCGCGCCCCGCCGCCGCGGAACCGCGCGGTCGTGAAGCCCTGGTTGTTGCGCCCGCCCTTGCGGGTGATGCGGAACGTAAGGCCCTTCTCCGGCTCTTTCTTCGTCAGGTCCGAGAAGTCCTGGACAGACGAGTTCCGCCGCCCAGGACTCGTCGGATTGTAGATCTTGATCGCCATGAGACTGCCCTTCGCCTTTCGGCGGCCCGGTCACGCCTTAGAACAGGTCAATGTGGTCGTCGGCATGCAGCGTTACTACCGCCTTCTTCAGGCCCGCCGTGCGGCCGTGAGTGTAGCGGTACCGCCGGGCCTTGCCGCGACGCTTCATCGTCCGGACCTTCACGACCCGGACTTCGTAGATCAACTCGACCGCTTCGCGAATCTGGGCCTTGTTGGCCCCGTGGTGCACCTGGAACGTGTACTGGTTCACGGTCTGGTTCTGCGTCGTCCCCTTTTCGGTGATGAGCGGCTTGATCACAACCTGGTAGGGGTCCATCAGTTCTTCCTCGACTCAAGCATCGCCTCGAAGGCCGGTCGCGTGAAGACCACGCGGCTGGGCCAGAGGACGTCGTACGCGTTCAGGTTCCGCACCTCGCGCACCCTGACGCGCGGCAGGTTCCGGGCCGACCGGTAAAGCACCGTCTCGTTGGGCGGCAGCGCCAGGAGGCAGGACCGCTCGACGCCAAGGGCCTTCAGCGTCCGGGCCACTTCCTTGGTTTTCGGCTGCTCGAGTTTCAGACCGTCGACCACGATAATCTCGCGGTCCAGCAGGCGCGCCAGCAGGGCCGAGTCCAGAGCCAGGCGCCGCTCCTTGCGGGGCATCTGGTCGCTGAAATCTCGCGGAATCTTGGCGAACGTGACGCCGCCCCCCCGACGCTTCGGGCTCCGGATCGTGCCCGCTCGAGCCCGGCCGGTGTGCTTCTGCGCAAAAATCTTCTTGGTCGATCCCTCGACCTGGCCGCGGCCCTTCGTGGCGACGGTGCCCTGGCGCTGGTTCGCCTCGTGACGCTTGACGGCCAGCCGCAGCACTTCGACGCGGACCTTGCCGCCGAACCAAGCCTCGTCAACCTCGATCTGGCCCGATTCCCTGCCGTCCGTGTTATAGACCGTTACCTGGATCATGATCGCCTGTCTTCTTCAGGTGCCCTACGACTTCGCCTTCTCGGGTCCGACCTTGCGGGCGTTGCGGACGAACACGTACGCGCCGTTCGGGCCGGGCACGCTCCCGTGGATGACCAGGAGATTGGCCTTGGCATCGACCTTCAGCAGCCTGAGGCGCTCGACCGTTTGCCGCTCATGCCCCATGTGGCCCGCCATGCGCTTGCCGCGGCGGACCGCGCGGCCGGGAATGCCGGCGCCCTCGCCGATGCTGCCGCCCGAGCGGTGTTTGCGCTCCGTGCCGTGGCTGGCGGGCTGCCCGGCAAAATGGTGCCGCTTCACGACGCCCGCGAAGCCCCGGCCCTTCGTCACGCCGATGACGTCAACCAGGCCCACGCCCTCGAAGTCCGCCACGGTCACCATGGCCCCGGGCTGGTACTTGGCCACGTCGTCGGTGCGGTACTCGCGGATGAACCGCTTTGGCGCCGCCCCGCTCTTCTTAAAGTGGCCGGCCATGGGCTGGCTGACCGCGCGCAGGGGCTTGTCGTCGAAGCCCATTTGCACGGCGTTGTAGCCGTCGGTCTCGACGGTCTTGACCTGGAGCACGGGGCACGGACCGGCCTCGACGACGGTGACCGGCACCTGCCGGCCCTTCGCGTCGAAGATGCTGGTCATGCCGACCTTTCGGCCGAGTATCGCTGGCATCGTCCTACGCCTTGATCTTGATGAAGACGCCCGCAGGCATGTTGAGTTTGTTCAGGGCGTCGACGGTCTTGACCGTCGGCTCCTCGATGTCGATCAGACGCTTGTGCGTCCGGATCTCGAACTGCTCGCGGCTTTTCTTGTCGATGTGCGGCGAGCGCAGCACCGTGTAGCGCTCGATGCGCGTCGGCAAGGGGATCGGCCCCTTGACGCGGGCGCCGGTGCGCTTGCTCGTCTCGACGATCTCGACGGCACTCTTGTCGAGCGCCCGATGATCGTATGATTCCATGCGGATTCGAATTCGATCGCCTGCCATGCGCCGCCTCTGATCGCTTGACGTTCTCCGGTAAAAGACAATGCAGCCCTTCCGGCAGCCTATACTCGCCTGCAAACTCAGGCTCGGCCGCAAGCCAGGGGCATTGTTCGACCGGTCGCGCGGACCCGGTGTTTTGTATTAGTGCCGAGACTAGCCAGTTTATCACTCTCAAACGAAGTGTCAACCTCTTTTTGCCGAAAAATTTTTCGCGGCCCTGCAGCCTGCCCCCCCCCGGACGGCCGCCGCGCCTACTCCAGGAGAGCCCTGGCCACGTCGTCGGGCACCACCGCGTAGTGCGACGGCTCCATCGAGTACGTGGCCCGACCCTGGGTCAGGCTGCGGACGCTCGTCGCGTAGCCGAACATCGGTGCCAGCGGCACCATGGCCGTGATGACGCGGGTCGTGCTGCGCAGTTCCGTCTCCCGGATCTCCGCGCGGCGCGCGAGCAGATCGGCCGTCAGGTCGCCGAAGTACTCGTTCGGCGCCACCACCTGGAGCCGCATGATGGGCTCCAGAAGCCGGACGCCCGCCTTCTCGACCGCCTGCTGGAGCGCAAGGCTGCCGGCGGCCCCGAAGGCGATCTCCGAGGAATCGACGTCGTGAAACCGGCCGTCGGTTACAGTGACGTGAATATCAATAAGCGGATAACCCGTGACAATGCCGCCGCTGGCGGCGTCGCGGACGCCCCGCTCGATCGCCGGGATGAACTCGTCGGGAATCACCCCGCCCTTGAGGTCGGTGTCGAAGGTGACGGGGTCCGCCCCCAGGTCGCCGCCCGGCCGCGGCTCGACCTTGAGCGTGACCACGCCGAACTGCCCGTGCCCGCCCGACTGGCGGATGAACCGGCCCTCGGCCTCCGCCGCCTCGCGGATCGTCTCGCGGTACGCCACGCGCGGCCGGCCGACCTTGACGTCCAGGCGGAAGTCGCGCAGCATCCGGTGCGTCAGGACCTCCAGATGCAGTTCGCCCATGCCCGAGATCAGCGTCTGGCCCGTCTCGTTGTCGACGCGGTACTCGAACGTCGGGTCCTCGCGGGTCAGCGTGTGGAGCACCTCGGCCAGGCGCTGGCGGTCGTCGCTGGTGCGCGGCTCGATGGCCATCGAGATGACGGTCTTCGGGACGCCGATCTTCTCGAGCGCCACCGGGTGGCGCGTATCGCACAGCGTGTCGCCCGTGTAGGAGTCGCGCAGGCCGACCACGGCGATGATGTCGCCGGCGAAGACCTCGTCTTCGCGCAGCCGCTCGTCGGCGTGCATACGCCAGAGCCGCTGGACGTTCTCCTTCTTGTCGCGCGTCGTGTTGAGGACGCGCGTGCCGGACGCCAGGCGGCCCCGGTAGACCCGCACCCAGTGCAGGTCGCCGTGGGCGTCGGCCGTGATCTTGAACACGAGGCCCACGAAGGGGCCTTCGGGGTCGGGCTCGATCTTCACCTCGCGGGTCTCGCCGCGCCGGGTGATCTCGTGGACCGTGATGGCGCCGACGTCGAGCGGGCTCGGCAGGTAGTCGCACACGGCGTCCATCAGGAGTTGGATGCCCTTGTTGCGCAGGGCCGAGCCGCACAGCACCGGAATCAGTTCCGAGCGGATGCAGCCCTTGCGGAGGGCGCCTTTCAGTTCGTCGGCTTCGATCGGTCGGCCGGCCAGGTACTTCTCCATGAGGCGGTCGTCGCACTCGATGGCCCGCTCGATGAGTTCGTCGCGCGCCAGTTCGGCCATCGGCAGGATGTCGGGCGGCACGTCGGTTTCCTCGACGTCGGTGCCGAGGTCGTTGCGGTAGTAGAACGCCCGCATCCGCACGAGGTCGACGATGCCGCCGAAGTCTCCCGCCGCACCGACCGGCAGTTGCACGGCGATCGCCCCCGGGTGCAGCCGCGACTTGATCTCGTGAACCACTCGCTCCCAGTCGGCGCCGACGCGGTCGAGTTTGTTGATGAAAGCAAGCCGCGGCACGCGGTACCGGTCGGCCTGGCGCCAGACGGTCTCGCTCTGGGCCTCGACGCCGCCCACGCCGCAAAAAACCACTACGCACCCGTCCAGGACGCGCAGCGACCGCTCGACCTCGATCGTGAAGTCGACATGGCCGGGCGTGTCGATCAGGTTGATCGTGTCGCCCTTCCACGGCAGGGTCGTGGCAGCGGCGTGGATCGTGATGCCGCGCTGCTGCTCTTCGGGGTCGAAGTCCATGACGGCGGTGCCCTCGTGGACCTCACCCATCTTGTAGGTCTTGCCGGCGTAATAGAGGATGCGCTCGCTGACGGTGGTCTTGCCGGCATCGATGTGGGCGGCAATTCCGATGTTGCGGATTTTCGAAAGTTCGTTTGTGCTCATCGTCTGCAAACCGATCCCTGCGCGGCGCTCCTCTTTAGCGGCACGGCACGCCGCGCCCCTGCGAGGCGCTTCAGCCGACCTCCGCGGCGACTCGACAAGAAAGGGGCCTCGCGCGGAAGAGCCGCACGAGGCCCCGTGCCGAGTCTTACCATGCGAAGTGCGCAAAGGCCTTGTTGGCCTCGGCCATGCGATGCACGTTCTCGCGGGTCTGGATGGCCGCGCCTTCCTTCTTGTAGGCGGCCATGAGTTCGTCGGCCAACCGGTCGGCCATCGGCTTGCCCTTCTTCTCGCGCGACGCCGCGCGGATCCACCGGATCGCCAGCGACAGGCGCCGGCGCTGGTTGACCTGCATCGGCACCTGGTAGGTGGCGCCGCCGACGCGCTTGGACCGCACTTCGATGTGGGGCTTCACGTTCTCAACAGCCTGCACGAACACGTCGAGCGGCGGGGCATCTTTCACCTTTTGGGCAATGATGTTCATGGCCTGGTAGAAGACCCGCTGGGCAACGCTCTTCTTGCCCTCGTACATCAGGTTGTTGATGAACTTCTGCACCAGGTCGCTGTTGAACTTCGGGTCGGCCTTCAGGTGCGTGTGGCTGGCTGTCCACTTCTTGAATGCCATGGGAACGTTTCTCCTCGCGCTGCCGGGCCGCCTGGCGCGCAGGCGGCGGCGCGGCGGCTTACTTGCCTCGCTTGGCCCCGTACTTGGAGCGCCCTTGCTTGCGGTTCTCGACGCCGAGCGAATCGAGCGTGCCGCGGATAATGTGGTACCGAACGCCCGGAAGGTCGCGGACGCGGCCCCCGCGAACCAGGACGATCGAGTGTTCCTGGAGGTTATGGTCGACGCCCGGAATGTAGGCCGTGATCTCCTTGCCGTTGGAGAGCCGCACGCGGGCGATCTTCCGCAGGGCCGAGTTCGGTTTCTTGGGCGTCATGGTGCGCACGAGCGTGCACACGCCGCGCTTCTGCGGGCACTGCACCAGCGCCTGGCTCTTCGACCGCGACTTCTGCGGCTTCCGGGGATGGCGGATCAACTGGTTGATCGTTGGCATTCGAATCTGTCTCCGTTCAATCAAGGACGCGCCCCTTCCGATGGGCGGCGAACCCGGCCTCTCCCTTTATTTTCCGGATTTCGGACCGGCGACCTCGGTGGCCGTGACGGCGACCGACGGCCCTTCGACCTCGGCGGCCGCCGGAATCACCGGCTCCGCGTGCAGCCTGACCGTCGCCTCCAGGTATGGTTTGAACCCGGTCCCCGCCGGGACCAGGTGGCCCAGGACCACGTTTTCCTTCAGGCCCAGGAGCGGGTCATTCTTGCCCGCGAGCGCGGCCTCGGTGAGGACCTTCGTGGTCTCCTGAAAACTGGCGGCCGACAGGAACGACTCGCTCTGCAGGCTGGCCTTGGTGATCCCCAGGAGCATCGTCTTGGCGGTGGCGGGCCGGGGCCGGCGTTTCTTGGGCGGCTGGCCGCCGCCCTGCTCGGCGATGGCGGCCGCCTCGTCAAACTCGCTCCGTAGGACCAACTGGCCCTCCTCGAACTCGGTGTCGCCGGGGTCGGCCACCTTGACCATCAAGTTCAGACGCTCGTTCTCGGCGCGGAACTTGAACTTGTCGACCACCTCGCCCGGCAGGAAACTGGTGTCGCCCGGCCGGTCTACGCGGACCTTGCGGAGCATCTGCGTCAGGATCATCTCGACGTGTTTATCGTCGATGCCCTGCTTCTGCGAGCGGTACACGTTCTGGATCTCGCGGAGCATGTACTTCTGGAGTTCCGCCTCGCCGACGATCCGCAGGATGTCGTGGGGGACCAGCGGGCCGTCGGTCAACTGGTCGCCGGCGCGGACGTTATCGCCCGTGTGGACCCTCAGGTGGCGGTCGTGCGGCACGTAGTGTTCCTTGGCGATCTCGGACTCCGGGTTTCGGACGATGATCGTCATCTTGCCGCGCTTGCGTTCCTGCGAGAGTTCCACGACGCCGTCGATCTCGCTCATGACGGCCGGTTCCTTGGGCTTACGGGCCTCAAAGAGCTCCGTGACGCGTGGGAGGCCCCCGGTAATGTCCTGCGTGCCGCCGACCTCGCGCGGCCGCCGCGCCAGGAGCGTGCCCGGCACCACCTTCTCGCCTTCATCGACTTCAACATAGGTCTTGGCGGGGATGTAGTGGAACTCGAGGATCTTGCCGTCGGCATCCTCGACGATGACTCGCGGGTGCAACTCGCCCTTGTGCTCGATGACCAGGCGCCGCTTGTGGCCGGAGCGATCTTCCTCGAGGCGCATGGTTTCGCCTTCCACCAGGTCGGCGAAGCGCACGATGCCTTTCTCCTCCGACAGGATCGGGGCCATGTACGGGTCCCACTTGCAGAGGAGGTCGCCGGCCTTGACCGCCTTCGAGTCCTCCTTGAGGAGCGTGGAGCCCAGGGGCACGCTGAACCGCTCCAACTCGCGGTCCTTGGCGTCGAGGACGATGATCTCGCCGTTGTGCTTCAGGCTGATGGTGCGCGGGCCCGCCTCGTCCTTAACGGTCACGGCCCGGATGGCGTGGTAGCGGGTCTTGCCGTCCTGGCTGGCGCGGTGCTCGTTCTGGAGGACGGCGCGGCTGGCCGTGCCGCCGATGTGGAACGTCCGCATAGTGAGTTGCGTGCCCGGCTCGCCGATACTCTCGGCGGCGATGATGCCCACCGCCATGCCCTCCTCGACCGGTTTGCCGGTCGAGCGGTCGACGCCGTAGCACTTGGCGCAGCAGCCGCGCGGCGACTCGCACGTCAAGGCGCTCCGGACGCGGAGGCGGTCGATGCCCAGTTCCTCGATCCGCACGGCGGCCTTCTCCGAGATGACCTCGCCTTCCTTGACGACATACTCGTCGGTCAGCGGGTCCACGATGCTCTGGGCGGCCACGCGGCCGATGATGGCATCGACGAGCGCCCGGTCGACCTCGGCGCCCTTGTACCAGACCTCCTTCTCGATGGAGTTCAGCGTGCCGCAGTCCTGCTCAGACACGATGACGTTCTGGGCCACGTCGGCCAGTTTGCGGGTGAGGTACCCCGAATCGGCCGTCTTGAGCGCCGTGTCGGCCAGGCCCTTGCGGGCGCCGTGGGTCGAGGAGAAGTACTCGAGCACCGTGAGGCCCTCGCGGAAGTTCGCCTTGATGGGCGTCTCGATGATGCGGCCGGAGGGCTTGGCCATCAGGCCCCGCATCCCCGCCAACTGGCGGACCTGGTCGATCGAGCCGCGCGCCCCGGAATGCGTCATCAGGAAGATGGGGTTGAGGTACGGGACGCCCCCGCGCGTATCGTTCTCGAGTTCCTTCATCATCTCGGTGGTCACGAGTTCCCGGGCGTGGGTCCAGGCGTCGATGACCTGGTTATAGCGTTCGCCGTCGGTGATGGCGCCCTGCTCGTACGCCCGGTTGATGCGGTCCACGTCTTTCTGCGTGTTCTCGAGGATCTTGCGTTTCTTCTCGACCGGGACGCGCAGGTCCTCGGTGGAGAACGAAAGGCCGGCCAGCGTGGACCACTTGAAGCCGAGTTCCTTGATGGCGTCGAGGACCGTGATCGTGGCGGCCTTGCCCATGAGGCGGAAACAGTCGCTGATGACCTGGGCCGTGCCCTTCTGGGCCATGTCCATGTTGTAGAACGGCATGCCGTGCGGCAGGACGTCGTTGAAGATAATGCGGCCGACGGTGGTCTCGATCCGCGGACTCTCGGGTTCCTTCTCGGTGCCGTCCTTGACGGCCACCTTCATGCCTTCCGGCAGCCGCACCAGGATGGGGGCGTGCAGTTCGATCTTCTTGTGGGAGTAGGCGGCCATCGCCTCGTGGAAATCCTTGAAGGCCTTTCCCTCGCCCTTGAGGCCCCGCCGCAGCGTCGTCAGGTAGAAGCACCCGAGCACGATGTCCTGGCTGGGGCTCATGATGGGCTTGCCGCTGGCCGGGCTGAAGATGTTGTTCGTCGACATCATCAGCACGGTGGCATCGACCTGGGCCTCGAGCGACAAGGGCAGGTGCACCGCCATCTGGTCGCCGTCGAAGTCGGCGTTGAAGCCGCGGCACACCAGCGGGTGGATCTTGATGGCGTTGCCCTCGATCAGCACCGGCTCGAACGCCTGGATACCCATGCGGTGCAGCGTGGGGGCACGGTTCAGCAGCACAGGATGCTGGTGCGTCACCTCTTCGAGGATGTCCCAGACCTCGCGGTCCTGGCGTTCGATCATGCGCTTGGCGCTCTTGATGGTGTCGGCGTACCCCAGTTCCTTCAGGCGCCTGATGATGAACGGCTGGAAGAGTTCCAGGGCGATCTTCTTCGGCAGGCCGGCCTGGTGGAGCCTGAGTTCCGGCCCGATGACGATGACGCTTCGAGCCGAGTAGTCGACGCGCTTGCCGAGGAGGTTCTCGCGGAACCGGCCCTGCTTGCCCTTGATCATGTCGGTCAGTGACTTGAGGGGCCGGTTCGAGGACCCAAGGACGGGCCGGCGGCAGCGGGCATTATCGAACAGCGCGTCCACGGCCGCCTGGAGCATCCGCTTCTCGTTGCGGATGATGACCTCCGGCGCGTTCAGGTCGACCAGTTTCTTGAGCCGGTTATTGCGGTTCATGATACGCCGGTAGAGGTCGTTCAAGTCGCTGGTGGCGAAGTTGCCCGAGTCCAGCAGCACCAGGGGCCTCAAGTCCGGCGGGATGACCGGGATGACGTCCAGCACCATCCACTCGGGCTGGTTGCCCGACTCGCGGAGGGCCTCGACAAGTTTCAGGCGCTTCGTGATGTTCTTGATCTTCTGCTTGGACCGGGTCGTGACGAGTTCGTCGCGCAGGTGCTGCGACAGTTTGGCCATGTCGATCCGCTGAAGCATTTTCTTGACGGCCTCGGCGCCCATGTCGGCGTCGAACTCGGTGCCGTACTTCTCGCGCGCCCCTCGGTACTCCTCTTCCGTCAGGAGTTGCCGCTCCTTCAGCGGCGTCGGACCGGAGTCCACCACGATGTAGTCCTGGAAGTAGACGACTTTCTCGAGGTCCGACACCTTCATGTCGAGGAGCGTGCCGAGGCGGCTGGGCATCGCCTTGAAGAACCAGATGTGCACCACCGGGGCGGCCAGGTTGATGTGGCCCATGCGTTTGCGGCGGACGCGGCTGTGGGTCACCTTGACGCCGCAACGGTCGCAGATCATCCCCTTGTGCTTCGTGCCCTTGTACTTGCCGCAGAAGCACTCCCAGTCGCGTTCCGGCCCGAAGATGCGTTCGCAGAACAGGCCGTCGCGCTCCGCCCGATACGTGCGGTAGTTGATCGTTTCGGGCTTCCGCACTTCGCCGAACGACCAACTGCGGATGTCGTTCGGGCTGGCCAGCGTAATCCTCACGCTGCCGTAATCATTGATCCGCTCGTAAATCGTGTTTTCAATCGCCATCGCGATCGGCTCCTCCACACTATGGATTGAGCACTGTTGCCAAACCTTGTCATTCCGAGCGAGCGTAGCGAGTCGAGGAATCCCGCCGTGGTCGTTGCCGTTTCGCCGCTGGCACGGCGAGACCCTTCGACTCACTTCGCTCGCTCAGGGTGACAGCAAAACAACTTCCCCGGCTACAGCCGCTTCTTCTCCAACTGAATGTTCAGGCACAGGCCCTTGATCTCGTTGCACAGCACGTCGAACGAGACGGGCGTGCCGGCCTCAAGGGTGTTGCGGCCCATGACCATCGACTCGTAGATCTTCGTCCGGCCTTCAACGTCGTCGCTCTTGACGGTCAGGAGTTCCTGGAGGATGTAGGCGGCCCCGTACGCCTCGAGGGCCCACACTTCCATTTCGCCGAACCGCTGGCCGCCCGACCGCGCCTTGCCGCCCAGCGGCTGCTGGGTGATGAGGCTGTACGGGCCGGTGGCCCGGGCGTGGACCTTGTCTTCAACCAGGTGATGGAGTTTCATCATGTAGATTCGGCCGACCGTGACCTTCTGGTCGAACGGTTCGCCCGTGCGGCCGTCGTGGAGCGTAATCTTGCCGTCGCGCGGCAGGCCGGCCTCTTCCAGGAGGTCGTGGATCGTGTCTTCCTTGCACCCGTCGAAGACCGGCGTGATGGCCTGGAACCCGAGGACGCCGGCCGCCCACCCCAGGTGGGTCTCGAGAATCTGGCCGACGTTCATACGGCTGGGCACGCCCAGCGGGTTCAGGAGGATCTCGACCGGCCGGCCGTCGGGCAGGAACGGCATGTCCTCAACCGGGAGAATCCGGGCCACGACGCCCTTGTTGCCGTGGCGGCCGGCCATCTTGTCGCCGACGGCCAGCGTGCGCTTCGTGGCGATCCAGACCTTGACCATCTCGAGGACGCCGGTCGGCAGTTCGTCGCCGCGCTTCAGGCGCGCCACCTGCCGCTCCTTGTCGTCGAGCATGTCCTGGACCTTGGGCCACTCGCGGCGGACGATCTCGCGGCCCTCGTCGAACGACTGGCTGCGGGTCTCGAGCTTCTCGTAGTCGAACTTCTCGATCTGGGCCAGCAGTTCCACCTCGTCGGTGGGCGCCCCGTAGACCTTGCCGGTCGCCGGGTCGGCGATCTTCGTCCGCAGGACCGTGTTCAGGCGTTCAACGAGCGCTCCGAAGGCGGCGAAGATCCTGTCGTTCATCTCCTTCTCGATGCGGCGGGCTTCGCGGCTACGGCGGCGGCGCTCCGTGTCCGAGAGGTGCGCCACGCGCGAGTACTTCTCGGCCATGATGACGATGCCTTCGGTCCCCGCCGGCACCACGAGGGAGTCGTTCTTGACGTCCTCGCCGGCCCGGCCGAAGATCGCGTGCAGCAGTTTCTCTTCCGGCGAGAGTTCCGTCTTCGACTTCGGCGAGACCTTGCCGACGAGGATGTCGCCGGGCCTCACGCGGGTGCCCACGCCGATGATGCCCCGGTCGTCGAGGTTCCTCAGTTGGCGCTCCGAGACGTTCGGAATGTCGCGGGTGAACTCCTCTCGCCCCAGTTTCGTCTCGCGGACCTCGACGTCGAACTCGTCGACGTGGATGCTCGTGAAGCGGTCGTCCTTCAGGAGGCTCTCGGACACCAGGATGGCGTCCTCGAAGTTGTAGCCGTCCCAGGTCAGGAAGGCCACGATGACGTCGCGGCCGAGGGCCAGTTCGCCGTTCGACGTGCCGGGCCCGTCGGCGATGACCTGGTGGCGCTTCACCTTCTGCCCCATCTCGACGATGGGCTTCTGGTTCAGGCACGTCCGCTCGTTCAGCCCGACGAACTTGCGGAGCGGGTACTCGGTCTCCCACCCGTCGCGGTTCCTGACGATGATGCGGTCGGCGTCGACGTAGGTGACCTCGCCCGCCTCGGCGGTGCGGACGACCATGCCCGAGTTCTCGGCCACGGGCTTCTCCATGCCGGTGGCAACCGTGGGCGGCTTCGGGCACAAGAGGGGCACCGCCTGCCGCTGCATGTTCGAGCCCATCAGCGCCCGGTTCGCGTCGTCGTGCTCCAGGAAGGGGATGAGGCTGGCCGAGACGCCCACGAGTTGCTTCGGGCTCACGTCGACGTACTGGACCTCTTCGACCATGACGCGGCGGAAGTCGCCCTTCTCGCGGGCCACGACCGCGTCGGCCGTGATGCGGCCGCTGGCATCAACCGGGATGTCGGCCGGCGCCAGCGTGTGCTGCATCTCCTCGTCGGCCCGCATGTAGCGCACGTCGCCATTGACCTTGCTCCGTTCGACCTTGCGATACGGGGTGATGAGGAAGCCGTACGGGTCGACCGTGGCGTAGATGCCCAACTGGGCGATGAGGCCTATGTTCGTGCCTTCGGGCGTCTCGATGGGGCAGATGCGGCCGTAGTGCGACACGTGCACGTCGCGGACCTCGAAGCCCGCGCGCTTCCGGTTCAGGCCCCCCGGCCCCAGGGCCGACAGGCGCCGCTCGTTAGCCAACTGCGCCAGGGGGTTCGTCTGGTCCACCACCTGCGAGAGTTCCGACCGGCCGAAGAAGAACTCGATCGACGACGAGACGCTCTTCGAGTTGACCAGCGTGCGGGGCGTCAGGTCCTTCGGGTCCTTCAGGCTCATGCGTTCCTGGACCGTGCGTCGGAGTTTCAGGAACCCCTTGCGGATCTCGTCGCCCGAGAGTTCGTCGATGGTGCGCAGGCGCCGGTTGCCGAGGTCGTCGATGTCGTCGAGGAACCCTTCGCCCTTCCGCAGGTTCATCACGTAGCGCAGGCACTCGATGAAATCCTCGGGGTGGATCGTCATCTCGCCTTCCGGCACCTCGGTGCCGAACTTGCGGTTCAGCCGGAACCGGCCGACCCGGCCCAGGCGGTACCGGTTGACGTCGTAGAACTTCTCCTGAAAGAGTTGCCGGGCCTTGTCGAGGTTGGCCGGGTTGCCCACGCGCAGGCGCCCGTAGATGTACAGCAGCGCCTCGTCGTGGTTGTTCGTCTTGTCTTCGTGGAGGGTGTTGAGAATCAGCGGGTCGCACGCCGGATCGGCGACGACCTCCAACTGCTTCAGGGAGGAGTTGCGGATCGTGTCCCACTTCTCGCCGATGCGCTCGCCCGCCTGGAGGATGACCTCGCCCGTCTCCTTCGAGACGACCGGCGAAGCCACGTACATGTCTTGCACGGGGGTGCCGGGCTTCAGGCCCGCCAGTTTCAGCGTCTTGGTCTCGTAGAAGAGGCGGATGAGGGTCTCGGTGTCGGCGAACTTGGCCTCCATCGCCCTCAGGAACGCGGTGACCGGGATCTTGGACGACTGGTCGATCCGCATCTGGAGGACGTCTTTCTTGGAGACGTTGATCTCGATCCACGAGCCGCGCTCGGGAATGATGCGGCAGGAGTGGAGGCGGCGGTCGCCGGCCTCGAGTTCCATCGAGAAGTCGACGCCGGGGCTGCGGTGCAACTGGCTCACGATGACGCGCTCGGCCCCGTTGATGATGAACTCGCCGCCGCCCATCATGATCGGCAGTTCACCCACGTAAACCTCTTCCTCGATGGGGCTGGCGTAGGCCTGGCCCGACAGGCGCACCGTGATGCGGAACGGCCGCCCGTACGTCAGCCTGAGAGCCCGGCACTGGTCGGGCGTATAGCGCGGCCGGCCGAGCCGGTAGGAGACATAGTCGAGGCGCAGGTTCCCGTCGTAACTGGTGATGGGGAACACCTCGCGCAGCACAGACTCCAGCCCGGTGTTCTTGCGCTTGGCCGGGTCGACGTCCAATTGCAGGAACTCCTCGTACTTGCGGGTCTGAATCTCCGTCAAGTTCGGAATTTCCAGGACTTCCTGCACACGACCGAAGTTGCGGCTTTCCATTTCGCTCACCTTGTCACCCTCGACAAGCCCTGCACCCTCGTAAGCCCCGACCGGGAGGGCGGGGAGACTTTCGTGTTGCGGCCTGCATCGGATCCCGACAGGATTTCGCCCGCCACATACGCGTTCAGCGTCGCCCCGCCTGGCCGGGTGGCATGGCCGCGCGCCGTTGCGTGGCCATGAGCCCAACTCGTCGCGGGAACATGGTCGCGCAACGGCGCGCGGCCATGCCACCCAAGGCGAGACACGCACGCCGCCGCGGCCCGACCAGGCCGCCGCGCGGCGCTGCGGCACGCCAACTACTTCAACTCGACCTTGGCGCCGGCATCTTCCAACTTCTTCTTGAGATCCTCGGCTTCCTTCTTGGCGACGCCCTCGCGGACGGCCTTCGGGGCGGCCTCGACGAGGTCCTTCGCCTCCTTGAGGCCGAGGCTGGTGATCTCGCGGACGACCTTGATGACCGGGATCTTCTTGTCGCCGACCGCCACCAGGACGACGTCGAAGGTGTCCTTCTCGACTACCGCCGGCGCTGCCGCGCCGCCGCCCGCGCCCGGCATCGCCATCATCACGCCGCCGGCCGCGGCCTTGATGCCGTGCACCTCTTCGAGGTAGTCGCCCAGTTCCTTCGCCTGGAGCACCGTCAAGCCGACGATGGCGTCGCCGAGTTCCTTGATCTTGGGATTCCAGGTCCGCTCTGCCGCTAGAGTCATGCTACGTGCCTCCGCTGGTTGCCTGCCTACCGCAGGCAGGTGAATCGTTCCCGCGACTCGCGGGTCCTATTCCGCTTTCTCCGTGTCACAGCCGCCTTCGGCTGTGCAGTATCTTCGTTTTTTCACGTCTGCCACGGTCGGTCTTGTCGGGCCGCGGCACACCGCTTACGGCGCCGGCGGTGCTGCCGCCGGCGATTCGGGCGCCGCACCACTTCCCGGCGCTGGGGCCGGCGCCTCGCCCGGCGGCGCCGCCTCCGGGGCCGCGCCGGCCGGTTCGGCCGGCGCCTTCTCCTGGACCTCGCGAATCTGGGCCACGACGCGGCCCGCAGGCGACATTGCCAGTGCCGCCACGCGCGCCGCCGGGCTCATCGCCAGCCCCGCCACGCGGCCCAGGAGTTCCAGGCGGCCGGGCATCCTCGAGAGGACCTCCATGTCGGTCTTCGACAGGACCTGGCCCCCGCTGACGCCGCCGCGAATCTCCATCTTCGCGACGTTCTTCGCCTCAGCCGCCAGGACCTTGGCGATATCGACGATGCCGTCGCCGCCCCAGATCACCGTGCTCGGCCCTCGAAGGAGCACCGAGATACCCTTCAGGCCGGCCGACTCCAATGCGCGCTTGCCGAGGCGATTGTGAACCACCATCACCCGGATGTTCTTCGTGCCGAGCGCGCTGCGGAACTTCGTCATGACCCGGACGCTCGCACCCTGCGTGCTGACGACCGCCACGTCGTCCACCCCGCGCAACTTATCTCCGTACTTCTCGACGATCTTCTCTTTAATCAGGCGGCTCATGGCGTAATCCTCTTATTGCAGATTGAAGACCGCAGATTTCAGATTGCGCTGCCGTGCCATCGGTCAGCCAACCCGAATCTCATGCGACCCGATCTGCACCTTCTTTTCCTCAACCCGTTCGGCGCGTCCGGCCATGCCAATCGGCAATCGTCATCCCCCGATCGGCAGCGTCTTGAGGTCGATCGGCAGTCCCGGCAACATCGTCGCGCTGAGGACCACTTTCTGGAAGTACTGGCCCTTGGCCGACGCGGGCTTGATGCGCCGGATGTGTTCCACGAGGGCCACGGTGTTCTCCACGAGGGCCTTGTCGGTGAAACTCATCTTGCCGACGATGGCGTGCACGTTGCCGCCCGAGTCGTTGCGGTATTCGAGTTTGCCGGCCGAGAACTCGGCGACCAGTTTGGCGATGTCGGGGCCGACCGTGCCCGCCTTCGGGGTGGGCATCTTGCCTTGTGGACCGAGGAGGCGGCCGAGTTTGGCCACTTTCTGCATCATCTGCGGGTGGGCCACCGCCACGTCGAAGTCCATCCAGCCCCCCTGTACTTTCGCCACCAGGTCGTCGGCGCCCGCGTCGACCGCACCGGCCTTCTTGGCCTCCTCGGCCTGCTCGGGCGGGCAGAACGCGATCACCTTGCGCGAGCGACCCAGGCCCGCCGGCAGGCTGACCGACCCGCGGATGTTCTGGTCCGACTGCTTCGGGTCGATGCCCAGTTTCAGGTGCACTTCGACCGTCTGGTCGAACTTCGTCGGCGGCATCTTCTTGAGGACCTTCACCGCCTCTTCGACCGTGTAGAGGGGCTGGGTGACCTCCTTCAGGGCCGCAAGGTAACGTTTTCCATGGGTCGACATATGAGTCTCCGTGGTCCAAGCCCCGCCTCGGCGGGTCCCACAAAGCGTTCAGGATGTTCAGGCGCCGGCCTTGGCCGGTGCGGCGGGCGGAGGCGCTGCGGCCGCCTCGGCCGACTCCACCACCTCGACGCCCATGCTCCGCGCCGTGCCTTCGACGATCCGCATGGCCGCCTCGACGGTGGCGGCGTTGAGGTCCTTGACCTTGCGCTCGGCAATCTCCCGGACCTGCTGCCGGGTGACCTTGCCGACCTTGTTCTTGTTCGGTTCGCCGCTGCCGACCACGATCCCGGCCGCCTGCTTCAGAAGAACGGCCGCCGGCGGGCTCTTCAGGATGAACTCGAACGTGCGGTCCGAGTACACCGTGATCTCCACCGGGATGATCGTGCCCTGCTGGTCGCGCGTCCGGTCGTTGAACTGCTGCACGAACTGGCCGATGTTGACGCCGTGCTGGCCCAGCGCCGGTCCGACGGGGGGCGCCGGGGTCGCCTGTCCGCCCGGGCACTGCAACTTGATCTTCGTGGTGATCTGCTTGGCCATCTCACGCCCCTTGCTTCAGCCGCCAACGCGCCTCGCCGGTCGAAGGCCCGCCGTGGCGGGCCAGGCGGCTGAATGTCGTGTGTTTTCGCAGTTTGCCGTGCGCCCTCGAATCCGCAACCGGCGATCCTATATCGGCCCGACCTGCCAGTATTCCAGTTCCACCGGCGTGGCCCGGCCGAAGATCGTCACGATCACCCGCACGAGGCCCTTGTCGAGTTGCACCTCCTCGACGACGCCCTCGAAGTTCTCGAACGGGCCCTGCTTGATTTTCACCTGGTCGCCCGACGCGTAGTCGACCTTGAGGGCGGGCGCCTGTTCGCCCGACTTCTCGGCCTCGCCGACCAGTTTCTCGACCTCGTGCGGTTTCATGGCGGTGGGCTTGCCCTCGGTCCCGATGAAATCGCCCACGCCGCCCGTCTCGCGGATGAGGAACCACACCTTCTCGGGCACGCTCCCGTCGTCTTCCGCATCCATCTCGACGAAGACGTAGCCGGGGTAGAGTTTGCGTTCCGACACGCGCCGCCGCCCGGCCTTCATCGTCGAGACGCGCTCGGTCGGGACGATGATCCGGCACAAGCGGTCCGTGATGCCCTCGAGTTTCGCCTTGCGCTCCAGCGTCTCGCGGACGGTTTCCTCTTTGTTCGACTGCACGCGCAGCACGTACCAGTTTTTCGCCATGCGTCGATCACCACAATCCCAGGCCGTGCGTCAGCCCCGCAATGATCATGGTATCCGCCACCCAGATGAACAGGGCCAGCAGGAACACGGTCACGAGGACCACCGCCGTCGAGCCGATCAACTCACGCCGGCTCGACCAAGACACCTTCTTCATCTCGCTTTCGGTCGCGATCAGGAAGTCCACGACCACCGGCTTGTTCATGTAAAGGAGCGACACCGCCGTCAGCCCCACGAACAGCAGGGCCGGCACCGCATACTCCACGTATACCTTGTACGTGACGGCCGCCGCCGCCCCCGGGGCCGCAGGCATCCCCCCCGGCAGATGCCGTTCCAGGAGCACCCAGACGTAATACGCCAGCACGAGGGCCACGACGCCGACGCCGATGACCGTGGCCACCCGAACGTAACGGCCCTGCTCCTTCTTATAGATCTGCCACTGCACGCTTCAGGCTCCTCGCCCGCAGGGCGGCCCCGCACCCATGCTGGCAGGGGCGGAGGGACTCGAACCCCCAACAACCGGTTTTGGAGACCGGTGCTCTACCAATTGAGCCACGCCCCTGCGCCGGGCCGGCTACTTCTTCCGCTCCCGATGTTCCGTGTGCTTGCGCTCGTGGGGGCAGTACTTCTTCAGGCGCAGTTTCGCGTCGCCGCGCGTCTCCAACTGCGTCCGGTAATTCCTCGCCCCGCACACCGTGCACTCCAGCGTCACGTATTCACGCGCCATGGTCGGTTTCCTAGACGGCAAAGGACGCGCCGGTTCCTCTCACCAGGCTGCCAAGGAACCGGCCGCCCCTTCCGAGCGCGGCCGCGTTTGCGGCGGCGCCCCGCTTCCCGCTCTCTGGTGCTACTGAATGACCTTCGTCACCACGCCGGCGCCGACGGTGCGGCCGCCCTCACGGATGGCGAACCGCAGGCCCTGCTCCATCGCGATCGGCGTAATCAGCGACGCCTTGACCGTGATGTTGTCGCCGGGCATGCACATCTCCGCCCCGCCCAGCAGTTCGACCGTCCCGGTCACGTCGGTCGTCCGGAAGAAGAACTGCGGCCGGTAGCCGGTGAAGAACGGCGTGTGCCGCCCGCCCTCTTGCTTCGTCAGCACGTACACCTCGCCCTCGAACACGGTGTGCGGCGTGATGGAGCCGGGCTTCGCCAGCACCATGCCGCGCTCCAGGTCGTCCTTCTCCACGCCCCTCAGGAGGACGCCGATGTTGTCGCCGGCCTGGCCCACGTCGAGCGTCTTCTGGAACATCTCGACGCCCGTGGCTACGGTCTTGCGGACTTCGGGGCGAAGGCCGACGATCTCGACTTCCTCGCCGACCTTGACCTGCCCCCGCTCCACGCGGCCCGTGCCCACCGTGCCGCGGCCCTTGATCGAGAACACGTCCTCGACGGGCATCAGGAACGGCTTGTCGATCTCGCGCTGAGGAATCGGGACATACTTGTCCATCGCCTCCAGCAGTTCCACGATCGGCTTGCAGACGGGGTCCTGGAGGCTCGTCGCCCTCATCGCCCCCAGGGCGCACCCGCGAATCACCGGGACCTGGTCCTCGGGGAACTTGAACTTCTTCAGCGCCTCCTTCACCGATTCCG
>Ga0315286_10000470_pt1 | contig 33917 bp, 30 predicted proteins | sample YL17G10_0_MG_FD_205038 | JGI IMG/M metagenome (GOLD analysis project Ga0315286, IMG submission 205038) | Sediment microbial communities from Yellowstone Lake, YNP, Wyoming, USA - YL17G10_0 | ecosystem: Environmental > Aquatic > Freshwater > Lake > Sediment | place: USA: Wyoming | collected... | reverse complement strand
ACCCAGTATTACAGCCGGGTCTCCGGCTGGAACCGGGGCAAGCGCGCCGAGCTCCGCGACCGGAACCGCAACCAGGAAGCCTTCCCCGTCTATTCCCTTCCATAGAGTCCTTATCCAGGTCAAGACTCACATCATTCAATGCCTGTCCTGTTCGCGTTGCGACGGCCAAGCTTCAAAGCGGACCAGGCAAGCAGCACCACGATCAGACCGAACAGGGCGGCGGTGCGGTATGTGCCGGCGACGGCATCGGCTATAGCTTCACGCGGCAGGTCGGCCAGGTTGGTTACCGTGGAGATACCGCTCAGGACGATCACATGAGCGGTAAACAGAGCGCCCATCAGTGGGAGCCCCGTGCTGGTGCCCAAGGTGCGGGAGAGATTGAGCAGTCCCGAAGCCACTCCGAGACGATTTTTCGGAGCGCGTCCCATGACGGCGCTGTTGTTGGGCGCTTGAAAAAGCCCCATGCCGATCCCGATCGGGACTATGCGCAGCAGGTAACCCAGCCCGGAAACACCGGCGTGCAGAGTTCCCACCGCCAGACAGCCGCCGACCAGGAACAGCAGCCCGATCAGGGAGATAAGACGGGAACCATGTTTGTCCGAAAGAGTGCCGGCCCAGGGTGAGACCAGGCCCATGCTGACGGGCGCCGCCATCATGAAAAGACCGGCTTTTACCGTGGAATAACCCATAACCAACTCCAGGAAAAACGGCAGGACCAGAAAACCGCCGTTCATGATGAACGCCAAAAAGCCCATGACCAGGTTTAGGCTGAACAGCGGATCACGGAAGATGGTCAGGTCGATCATCGGCTGATGCACGCGGGCTTCCAGAAAGACGAACAAGATCAGTCCGACAACGGCTGCGGCCAGAAGGCCGAGGAAGACAGGGGCAGCAAAACCCGTCCGTTGTCCCACGGTCATGGCCAGCGCGTAGCACACCAACGTGACCAAGAGCAAGAGTGCGCCGGCTGCATCGAAACGTTGTCCGACCTGACCGGTCCGGAGGTAGGGGACATGTTTCCAGATCACAAATCCGGCGAGGAAACCGATGGGCACGTTGACCAGGAACACCCAGCGCCAGCCGGCCAGACCTATAATCAGGCCGCCCATGGCCGGCCCCATGGCCAGGCCGAAGGCAACGATCCCGCCGCTAATGCCCAAGGCCCGTCCCCGTTCTTGAGGAGGGAAGACCATCGTTATGATGGCCGCGCCCACAGCCTGGGTCATGGCCGCGCCAAGTCCCTGGAAGGCCCGGAAACCGATAAGCCAGCCCACACTTGGCGAAGCGCCGCAGAGCAGTGAACCAAGCGTGAAAACGGCAAGGCCGGCCAGATATACCTTTTTGGGGCCGGCAATATCCCCCAGTCGGGCGGCTCCCAGCATAAACGACGTGAGCACCAGGACATAACCGACAGTCACCCATTGGATGGTGGCGAAATCGGTATTGAGCTCCTTTACCAGCGTGGGCAGGGAAATATTGACGATGCTGATATCAAGGGTGGCCATAAGGATGCCCAGACCAACACCGGCCATCACCCACCATTTATGCCGGTAAATCCCGGCAGATCTATTCGGGCTGGACTGTTCCACTCTCTCCTGCGACCTTTCTTTGGCCACCCTCTTGCCGAAGCTGCCCGGAGTCGATCCGGACCTTTTCGCTTCCGAGTTAAACGGTGATAAGGATTTGGGTGTCTATCATCATTCCTTGATGATATCAACTCTTCACCGGCATGTGAAATGAATGGTCTGGGCAGGCGGCGGTCGCATTTAAATCCGCCAGGTTCCCTTGACAGGGTCCGGGTTGATTCTTATATTAGCCGCGATTTTCAAGGATGGTTGAAAAACGGGCGGGAAAGGGTGCCATGGAAGATTACATCATCAAGATATTCCGGGAGTCGTGCCAGGTCAAGGAGGCTTTTGTAAACGACAACCTGAACCAGATCGTGGCTGTGGTCGGAGCGGTGACGGCGGCGCTGAAGGCGGGCAACAAGATCCTTCTGTTCGGAAACGGGGGATCGGCGGCGGACGCCCAGCACCTGGCGGCGGAATTCGTGAACCGGTTCGTGATCGAGAGACCGCCCCTTCCCGCCATTGCGCTGACTACCGATACGTCTGTCATCACAAGCATCGGGAACGACTACGATTTTGCGGATATCTTCAGCAAGCAGATTCGGGCGATCGGCCAAAAGGGCGATATCGCATGGGGAATGAGCACCAGCGGCGCCTCCGTGAACGTGGTCAAGGGGTTGGAGGCGGCGAAGAAAATCGGTATGGTCACGATCGGCCTGACCGGCCGGGATGGCGGCGACGTCGCCCGGATTGCGGATCACGCGCTGAACGTTTCTTCCACCAGCACCCCCCGCATCCAGGAGGTGCATATCACGGTGGGGCACGTAATCTGCGAGATGGTGGATTTCAAACTCTTTCAGAGACCGGATATGAAATAGGAGAGTCATGGTCGCAAAGATGAAAAAGCATACGACGGAAGCCGGCGAAGGCCTTCCGAAGAAAACGGAGGAGCCGCATATGGCAGTTGGCGGGCCGGAAGCGGAACTTGCCGGAGAGACGGATAAGGCGGAAGATCTGATGGTGAAACTTGAGGAAGCGGAGAAGAAGGCCGCGGACAACTACGACAAATACGTGCGCACCGTCGCCGAGCTCGATAATTACCGGAAACGCGCCGCCCGGGAAAAGGCGGACGCGATTCAATACGGAAACGAGAATCTCCTCCGGGACATCCTGCCGCTTGTCGACGGCATGGACCGCGCCCTTGAACATGCATGCGATTCTGAGGATTTCGAGGCCTTCCGAAAGGGGCTCAAGCTCCTTCAGGGACAGCTTCTGGGTTGTCTGCAGAAACACGGGGTGGAGATGATCGATACGGCGGGGAAGGACTTTGATCCCCATGTCCATGAGGCGATGATGCAGGTGGAGAGCCCCGAACATGAGGAGAGCCAGGTGGTCGGCGAGTTCGAACGGGGGTATCTGCTGAACGGCAGGTTGCTCCGACCGGCGAAGGTCTCCGTCTGCAAAGGCCCTTCTAGGGCTGGTGACCGGGAAAATAATTGCGAAAATGGGACGGCTTCGTAAAAAGGCCGCAGGCAAGGCGCGTGAATCCTGAGGAATGAGGCGTACTTTCAGGTACGTTGCAATGACGAAGGATGAAGCGCAACGCAGCATCCGGGCTTTTTACGAAACCGTCAAGAATCATTAAGGAGGAGGAATAGGATCATGGGAAAGATTATCGGAATTGATCTGGGAACAACGAACTCGTGCGTCGCGGTGATGGAAGGCGGTGACCCCGTCGTGATCGCGAACCAGGAGGGGAATCGGACGACCCCCTCGATGGTGGCCTTTACGGAGAACGGGGAGCGGCAAGTGGGGCAGGTGGCCAAGAGGCAGGCCGTCACCAACTCGGAGAACACCGTCTACGCGATCAAGCGGCTTATCGGGAGAAAATACAATTCGAAAGAGGTGCAGTACGACAAGACGGTCAGCCCGTTCAAGATTACCGAGGCCGGAAACGGCGACGCCCAGGTGACGATCCGGGGGAAGAACTACAGCCCGGCAGAGATCTCCTCGATGATCCTGACGAAGATGAAGCAGACCGCCGACGATTACCTTGGGGAGAAGATCACCGACGCGGTCATCACGGTGCCGGCCTACTTCAACGACTCCCAGCGGCAGGCGACGAAGGATGCCGGCAAGATCGCGGGGCTGAACGTGCTCCGGATCATCAACGAGCCGACGGCGGCGGCCCTTGCCTACGGCCTGGACAAGAAGAAGGACGAGAAGATCGCCGTTTTTGACCTCGGCGGCGGGACGTTTGACATCTCGATTCTTGAATTAGGCGACGGGGTCTTCGAGGTCAAGTCGACCAACGGCGATACCCACCTGGGCGGCGAGGATTTCGACCAGCGGCTGATCGAGTATCTGGCCACCGAATTCAAGAAGGACCAGGGGATCGACATCCGGAAGGACAAGATGGCCCTCCAGCGGATCAAGGAGGCGGCGGAGAAGGCGAAGATGGAACTTTCCAGCGCGATGGAGACGGACGTGAACCTCCCCTTCATCACGGCCGACGCCTCGGGGCCGAAGCACATGAACATCAAGCTGACCCGGGCGAAGTTAGAGGCCATCGTCGAGGACCTGATCGAAAAGCTGATTCCGCCCTGCCTGACGGCGATGAAGGACGCGAAGCTGACTCCGGCCGAAATCGACGAGGTGATCCTCGTCGGCGGGATGACCCGGATGCCCCGCGTTCAGCAGAAGGTCAAGGAGATCTTCGGAAAAGAACCCAACAAAGGGGTGAACCCGGACGAGGTGGTCGCGGTCGGCGCAGCGATCCAGGGCGGCGTCCTGACCGGCGACGTGAAGGATGTCCTGCTCCTCGACGTGACGCCTCTGTCCCTCGGCATCGAGACGTTGGGCGGCGTCATGACACGGCTGATCGAGAAGAACACGACGATTCCGACCAAGAAAAGCCAGGTCTTTTCGACGGCGGCGGACAACCAGCCGGCGGTGAGCATCCATGTTCTCCAGGGCGAAAGGTCCATGGCGGGCGACAACCGGACGCTCGGGCGGTTCGAACTGGTAGGGATCCCCGTAGCGCCGCGCGGCATGCCGCAGATTGAGGTGACCTTCGACATCGATGCGAACGGCATTGTCCACGTCTCGGCGAAGGATCTGGGCACCGGCAAGGAGCAGAGCATTCGAATCACCGCCTCCAGCGGCCTCTCCGAGGAGGAGATCAAGAAGCTGGTGAAGGATGCCGACGCCCATGCCGAGGAGGACAAGAAGAAAAAGGAACTGATCGAGGCGAGAAACCACGCCGACACGCTGGCCTACAGCGTGGAGAAGAACGTCAAGGAGTTCGGCGACAAGATCGACGCCGCCGAAAAGGCGAAGATCGAAGAGGGGATCGCCAAGGTGAGGAAAGCGATCGAGGGCGACGACCTTGAGGCGATCAAGGCGGCCCAGGAGGAGCTGACCAACGCCTCCCACAAGCTGGCCGAGGCGATGTACGCCAAAACCGCACAGCAGCAGGCGGGCGCCGGCGCCGGTCCCCAGCCGGGGGCGGACGCCGGACCGGGCGCGGGTGCGCAGGCCGGCGGCAAGAAGGATGACGACGTGGTCGACGCCGACTTCGAGGATGTGAAGAAGTAATTTTGGTTGAGACCAACGGCCCGGACCTCCCTTGCGGATGTCCGGGCTTTTTTTTGTCGACGACGGGCCCCGGTGTGGTATAAAGATCCCGGAAGAGAGGTTATTGCTCTGGCAACTCTATATGTCAAGGCCGTCATTCCCGCGAAAGCGAGAATCCAGCTTTCGGATGGATGCCGGATCAAAGCCTGCCCCGAACTCGATTCGGAGTCCGGCGTGACGTTTAATTGCAGGAGTAAAACGGGAAGGGAAACGGGGGAGGGGGAGGCACATTCCGACCGGCGATGGCGGCGCCGGTGATGTGGGAGCGGTGGGAGCGGATGATGAAACGGGTGCATAGGGTAATGAGACAGATGATAACGGCGGTGTTTCTGCCGATCCTTCTGTTTCTTCCGCAGGCGGCGGACGCTGCGCAACCCGCAATGAAGGCCGCAGCAGCTCCCCAGCTGGCGGCTGTTGAGGCGAAACTGCTTCTGGACCGGGATTATTTCACGGCGCTGCTGGACGGCGTCGATCGCGCCCAGTCGGAGATCTTCCTTTCCGCATACCTCTTCCGGACGATCGAGGATGCGAGGGGGTATCCCGAGGCGGTTTTGAAACGCCTTGTTGCGGCGGTCCGCAGAGGGGTCCGTGTCGATGTGGTTCTCGAGAGGAACCGGGATGCCGACGACCTCACCCGGAACAACGCCGAAACGGCGGAGAGACTGAAGCGGGGGGGAATCCGGATCTGCATGGACGCCCCGGACCGGGTGACGCATACGAAGCTCGTCGTCATCGACAGGCGGTATATGCTGATCGGGAGCCACAACCTGACGCAGGCGGCTCTGAAGTTCAATCACGAGGCCTCCGTCTGGATCGATTCGGCCCCTCTGGCCGAAGAGGCCCTGGGTTATATGAAGTCCCTCTGCTCCGGAGGGTGGAAATGAAAACCGTTACCAACTTCCCTCCCCCTGTGACGGGGGAGGGTCAGGGTGGGGGTGGGGAACTCGGCAATTTTATTCCCATTTGTGACTGCGAGCCGACAAGAGAGTTTCATCTTAACAACGGCCGGATCATCGAGGTGAAGCAGCATGGCAAAACGATTTCTTCTGACCAACGACGACGGAATCTATGCACGGGGCCTCATGGCCCTCTATCAGGAGCTCTCCCGGGACGCGGAGTGCCTCATCGTGGCGCCCGAGGTTGAGCAGAGCGCCGTCGGCCACGCGATCACGATTGCCCGGCCGCTGATGGTACGAAAGGCAAGGAAGAACGGGGGTTTCCTCGGCTACGCCGTCCTCGGGACGCCCGCCGACTGTGTGAAAATCGGCCTCGGCGAACTGGCCGGGGAGACGGTCGATCTGGTCGTCTCCGGGATCAACCGCGGGGCCAACGTGGGGATCAACGTCCTCTATTCGGGGACCGTCTCCGCAGCCACGGAGGCGGCGATCCTGGGAGTGCCTTCATTCGCGATATCGCTGGATACGCACGACGAGGCGGACTATTCGGCGGCCGCCCGTTTCGCCCGGAAAATGGCCGCCTTCATCCTCAAAAATCCGCTGCCGAGCGTCGCGCTGAACGTGAATGTCCCGGCGGTCCCGGAGTCAGAGATCCGGGGCGTCGTGGTCGCGAGGCAGGGCCGGGCTCGCCTGATGGAGAGCTTTGACAAACGGGTCGATCCGCGCGAGAACATCTACTACTGGCTTGCCGGCCAGTCCGAGCTCCCCTCGCAGGATCAGGACGATACGGACGCCGGCGCCCTCAAGCGGAGGATGATCACCGTCACCCCGATCCATTGCGACCTCACCCGCCACGACCTCCTGGATGGTCTGCGAACCAGCGTCAAAGAACACTTCTAACCATGTCTTGGGGACAGATTTGAAATCTGTCCCCGCCGGATCTGTTTCGGGTTCATTTTTGCGAAGGCAGTGACGAAAGAAAAATGATATCATGATACAGGGAAAAACAGAGGAACCCAAGGAGGAAGGAACGTGGAGATCAAACGGATTATGGTGATCGGCGCCGGATTCATGGGGTCCGGCATTGCGCAGGTCATGGCTGCGGCGGGATACGACGTGACGCTGATGGATGTCGCCGACGGATTCGTCCGTAAAGGGATGGCCGCCATCGAGAAGAATCTGGCCGGGAGCGTCGCCAAGGGCAAGCTTACCGAGGAGGACAAGGCGGCGATGCTGGGGCGGATCATCGCGACGACGGAGCTGACCCCGGCAAGGGATTGCGACCTCGTCATCGAGGCGATCATCGAGAACAAACAGGCGAAACTGGACCTCTACCGGCAATTAGAGGAGATCTCTCCTCCCCATGTCCTTTTTGTTAGCAATACCTCATCCATTCCGATTACGGAACTGGCGACGGCGACAAAGCGGCCGGATCGGTTCGCGGGCATGCATTTCTTCAGCCCGGTGCCGGTCATGAAACTGGTGGAGATCATCCGGGGGCTCAAGACGGCGGATGAGACGGTCCAAGCCATCAAGGAAATCACCGACCGGATCGGAAAGGTCGGCGTGCTCGTCAAGGACGGACCGGGTTTTCTGGTGAACCGGGTCAATGCGGCGCTGCGCAATGAGGTCTACAACTGTCTGGCGGAAGGGGTGGCCACGATCGAGGATATCGACAAGGCGCTGAAGTTCGGCCTGGGCCATCCGATGGGGCCGTTCGAGCTGGGGGATTTCGTGGGCCTCGAAATCGGGCTTGCCGTGGCGGAGACCCTCTGGGATAACTTCAAGGATCCGAAATGGCGGCCCGCCCTCTCCCTCCGGAAGCTCGTCGCCTCGGGCGATCTGGGTCGCAAAACGGGCAAGGGGTGGTACGACTATACGAGCGGGGAGAAAAAACCGCGGACAGACATCCATCTATAGGAGATGTTTCATGGAATTCCGATATGACACCCGGGATTTGAGGTTCATCGTCAAGGAGTGGCTCCCCGTGGAAGAGGTGTTCGCCTGCGAACGTTTCCGGGACAATTTCAGCCTCGACGATATTGATCTTTATCTGAACGAGGGGTACAAGATCGCCCGCGAGGTCGTCTTCCCGATCAACGGTCCCGGGGACAAGATCGGGGCAAGGCTGGAAAACGGCGTCGTCACGCCGGCGCCGGGGTATGCGGAGATTTACCGGTTCCTCCAGGCCAACGGCTGGGGTTCGAGCAGCGAATGCATGAAGCTCGAAGGCGGCATGCCGCTCATCCTCTATAAGATGATCCATGAGATGAACACGGCAGCCTGCCCGGCCATCACCTCCTACATCAAGCTGACGAGCGGCGCCGCCAACCTGATCATCCGGTTCGGAGCGGAGGAGGACAAGGTCCTGTTTCTGCCGAAGATGCTGAGCGGCGACTGGCAGGGGACCATGTGCCTGACGGAGCCCAACGCCGGTTCCGACGTGGGCGACATCACGACGAAGGCCTGTCCGACGGCGGACCCCCGAATCTGCCGGATCCAGGGTACGAAGGCGTTCATCACCGGCGGGGATGCCGGCATCTGCGAGAACACGATCCACATGGTCCTGGCCCGGCCCGAGGGCGGTGCGCCGGGCTCGCCGGGCATCGGCCTCTATATCGTTCCCATGATCCGCGTCAATGAAGACGGAAGCCTCGGCCGGCCCAACGACGTTGCGACTGTAAGCCTGGAGCACAAGATGGGGCTCAAGGCCCAGGCAACGGCCCTCCTTAGTTTCGGGGAGAACGACGACTGCTTTGGCATCCGGATGGGACCGCCCCCCGACGAGCAGGGCCGCTCCCAGGGGCTCGCCATGATGTTCCACATGATGAACGAGTCCCGGATCGGCACGGGCCACAACGCCAACACCCAGGCTGCCGTCGCTTACGCCTTCGCCTCGCAGTACGCCCGGGAACGAATCCAGGGCCGGCCCTTTGGCGTCCGGGACGCGGGCCGGGTGCCGATCGTCGACCATGAGGACATCCGCCGGATGCTGCTCGACATGAAGGCCCATACGGAGGGGATCCGGGCGATGATCTTCAAGGGGTTCTATTATCTCGATCTCCAGGCCCACTCCGCGGACCGGGCCAAGGCCAAGGCCTGCGGCGCGCTCGCCGAGATCTACACCCCCCTCGTGAAGTGCTACGCGAGCGAAATGAGTCTGCCGCTCATTGCCGAGGCGATCCAGATCCTGGGGGGTGTCGGCTACACGACGGAATATCCCGTGGAACAGTACCTTCGGGATTCGAAGATCCTCAGCATCTGGGAGGGCACCTCGTTCATCCATGCGATGGATCTCGTCAACCGCAAGATGAGGATGAATGACGGCGCGCCCTTCGCGGACTGGATGAAGGCGATCGACGCCTTCATCGAGGAAAACCGCAATGCCGCCGGGTTCGCGCCGGAGATGGGGAACCTCGCCAAGGGGTTCGCCTGCGTCAAGACGCTGAAGGAGCTCTACGATTCCTGGTACGCCGACCTCGCGGAGAAACGGCGGCTGATCCCCCTTCATGCCGTGAAGACCCTGTTCGTCTGCGCGCAGGTGCAGGTCGCAGAATGCCTGCTGGAGCAGGCCCTGATCGCCGGGCGTAGACTGGAAGAACTTCCGGACGGGGATCATGAACGGACCTTCTATGCGGGCAAGATCGCCGCCGCCCGGTATTATCTCAACCAGGTTCTCCCGCAGGCCTTCATCCAGACGGAAATCATCCGGAACGAGGACCGGATCGTCCTGGAGGTTCCCGAGGATGCCCTCGTCGTGTAATGACCACGATTGTTGAAGAGAAAGGGATAACCTAAAATGGTTTTTAGGTTGGGGCGGTGACCGCGATGAGGATTCTGGGTGTCGATATTGGGACCACCTCCATGAAAATGGGGGTATTTGATGAAAAGGACGAATCCGTCGCACTCGTCAGGCAATTTTCGCAGGAATACCCGATCAATACCTATAACGACGCCCTTTTCAGCGACATCGAACCGGAAAAGTGGCAGCAGACGTTTATATCCGGGTGCAAAGCCCTGGGAGATCAACTGGCCACCGTGGATGTGATCGCGCTGTCGGGAACAACCCCCGGATTTACCGCCATGGACGCAGAAGGAAGGCCCCTCTATCCCGCCATCCTCATGCTGGACCAGCGATCCCGGCGGCAGGCCCGGCATATCATCGATGTCGTCGGAATGGACCGATTGCTGGCCGAGACGGCGAATATGCCCGTTGCCGGCGGGTGTTCGCTGGCAAGCCTTCTCTGGATCAAGGACAATCACCCGGAGATCTACCGAAAAAGTGCAGTTTTCGGCCACTCCAATACATTCATCGGGAAATGGCTGACGGGCGCCTTTGCCATCGATCCATCCTCGGCATCTCTGACCGCCCTTTATAACACGGTTCAAAACGATCTGACCTGGAATGGAGAGATCGCCGGCGCCTTCGGCATATCGCTGGAACGGCTGCCCCGGGTCATTCCTGCGTATGAAAGCCCGGGCCGCCTGAGGCCCGAACTGGCATCCGAACTGGGGCTGAGACGGGAGCCGCCCGTGGTCATCGGCGGGAATGATGCCGTGTTGGCGGCATACTCGCTCGGGATCGAGGCCCCCGGCGAGACGGTGAACGTCAACGGTACCTGCGAAATCACCCTGGTCTGCCTGCCGAAGTGTTACCCGTCCCGAAACTACAACATACGCTGCCACGCCGTTCCCGACCGATGGCTGACCCTGTATGTGATGAATGCACTGGGGTTGGCCTATGAATGGTTTCGGAAGCTGTTCTGCAGCGAATGGTCTCCGGAGGCCTACTACGGAGAATTTATGCCGAAAGCCATTGACCATTGGCTGGATCGGGAATCCGGGGTGACCTACGTCCCCTTTCTGATGGGCTCCCGCTATTCACAAGAACCGCTCAAGGCCGAATTTTTGGGCATGACCCAGGAGACCTCCCGGGAAGAGATGTTGGCGGCCCTGGTCAGAGGGCTCTGTCTTTATCAGAGTGACCACTTAAGGGAGATTGCCTTGCAGGTTCCGATCAATGAAGAGATCCGCGTGACCGGGGGGGCGCTGAATCCGTCGCTGATCCGTGCAAAGGCCAAATGGATGCGCCCATGCCGGTATGTTTTTGAGGAGCAATCCTCGATGAAGGGCGCCGCGTTGCTGGGTAGAAAACATCTGCTGGAAAGGAATGCCGGATCAGCGTAATAATCGGTCGAAATAGGAGGTTTATCATGAAAATGGTTCCCAGACTTACCTTCGACGATGCCCGCGTGATGATGGGCGCGGCAGAGGCCAAGGCGCGTGAGATCGGCGTCGACATGGATATTGCGATCACCGACGACGGCGGCTCCCTGCTGATGTTTCACCGCATGGACAATGCGCGTATAACCAGCATTGATATCGCGATCAGCAAGGCCTTTACGGCGGCGGCGGCGCGCAAGTCCACGCGTGCGTATGGCCAGACCAGCCAGCCGGGCGGACCGTCATACGGCATCCATGTCAGCAACCAGGGACGCTTCATGATCGTCGCCGGCGGACTCCCCGTTTTTTGCGACGGCCAGATCGTCGGCGGCATCGGATGCAGCTCGGGCCATGCCGATCAGGATGAGGTGGTCTCTCAGGCGGGGGTCGACGCCCTCACGGAGAGGCTGAAGGGGTGAGGATTTCCGGGCCAAAGGGGGCATTCGGGAACCTTTGAAAAATACCCCGGCTTAAACCATATGCGGAGAAATTCAAAAAACTCATCCAGCGGAAAAGGACGGCAAGGCATGGCAAAGAGAAAAGGCATCGAAAAACAATCCTGGAAGCCCGGAAATGTCCTCTCTCCGGCGCCGCCGGTCCTGGTGAGCTGCGGCGGGATGCAGGGGTGGAAACCAAATCTGATCACGATTGCGTGGGCGGGAAACGTCTGCAGCGATCCGCCCATGCTGTCGATCTCCGTCCGGCCCGAGCGGTATTCCTTTGAAATCATCCGGACCACGCGTGAATTTGTGGTGAATGTGCCCTCGCTCAAGCAGGCGAGGGCGGTGGACTGGTGCGGCGTGGTGTCCGGGCGCAGCGAGGACAAATTTGCCGGTGCGGGGCTGACGCCGGCTGCGGCCCTGAAGGTGCGTCCGCCGATCGTCCTGGAGTGTCCGCTCAACATCGAATGCCGGGTAAAGGAATCCCTTGAGCTGGGCTCGCATACGATGTTTGTGGCGGAGGTGGTCGCCGTACAGGTTTCCTCGGATCTGGTGGACGGCAAGGGGCGCCTCCGGCTGGAGAAATGCGGTCTGCTGGCCTTCGCCCACGGGGAGTATTTCGTGCTGGGGCGCCGCATCGGAAAATTCGGCTTCTCCGTCCGGAAGCGCAGCCGCTGAATCGAAACGACATTGGAAAACCTGCAACATTGCTTCTGTTGCTTCTTGATAGCCCTTCAAATATAACCTATATTGAGCGCCAAATATTGGTCTTTATTGGAGAGAGGCATATGGATTATCTGTTGACAAAATCGTCCGTCAGCATCACCGATCTGAGAAAGAACCCCTCGGCGATCATCAAGGGAGCAGAGGGGGCCCCCGTGGCCATTCTCAATCACAACCGACCTTCCGCGTATATCGTGCCGGCGGATGCTTTTGAGGCTATGCTTGAAAAGCTGGACGATCTCGAAATCAAGAAGACCGTCGAAAATAGACGCGGCGAAAAGTCCATCCGGGTCTCCCTCGATGCCTTATAATCTTGTCTTCAAAGAATCCGCCCTCTAATAACATTTCCTCCGCAGAATATGGTTGTTATACTTCGTTATTTGCCGATCCATCAAAAAGGACTTAATCCGTCTCTTTTCGCGCCCGGCATGTTCAACTCTGGCAAATCGTCTTACCAAAGCATGGCGTCCCCGGGGGCTATGAAACGATTCGGTGAGATGGGATGAGTTCCTTTCTTTTGGAAATACGCAATAGTGGCCAGTGGAAAAATGGAACATGCTGGTTATTGGCTACCTACGAGTCAAGGGTTTTAAGCTTAAAATTGAAGTGAAGATTACCAATTGAATTGTGGGCTCTGCTAATGGTGAATAATCTTGAATGTCGAACCATCTGTTCGCCCCTGTGGAGATTCCGCACCAAACCCCTGTTAGGAATGTAGAGGCATAAGTTGGCCAGCCATTCCAGGGCGGCCGCGCCGTGTATTCAGACGAGGATGCCGGTTTGCCTATTTATCGTTTTATTTTCTCCGGCAGGATGTAAACATAGGGCTTTCCGAGTATTTTAATATGCAGATAACGGTCAATCTTTCTGAATGCCAGATAGACTCTCCAGATGGTCGCGTCTTCTCTGTAATATGAAAAAATCTCCTTTTGGGTGAGCGGGGCAATCCCTGAGTGCGCTTCCTCGCCGGCAAAGAAACGGTTGGCCGTTTCAATGAGCATGGGAATGAAGTCCGGGCGCTGCTCCTTGTAAAAATTGGCGATAAAATCAATCGTCACCTTGCGGAAGTCATAGTAGCGGGTCATGACCTCTTCGAGGAAAAGCAGCCTGATCAACCATACCAGGAAAGAAGGCGTGCTCCGTAGAAAAAGCTCCGGGTTTAACTGCTCAATGCCATCTTTTCGGATCAGCGGTGTGCCTGTGTCGATATAGAAGAGCTCTGTTTTTTCCGTCACTGGTTTTCCTTCCTGGTAATCTTTCATCGCCCAGTTAGATATCTGGCCGTCAATACCGAAAGTAAGTGACGGTCGCTCTCGATTGCATGTAAACACTTTCTTGAGTTCACGAAGCACACAAAAAAAAAGCAGGCGCACGGATTTTTCATCAAGCTTTTGAATCAGTGCATTGCCAATGGATGCCGAGGGGAGCCGTTCCTGCGCATTATAGATGACGCTGTTGCCTTTGTCAGGGATCACCCGTGCCGATGCGGATTCCGGGACATTGATGCCGATATTTCTCAGTCCGGTATTGTATTCTTCGAAAAGGTGCTCATAGGTTTCCATTTCATCAGGTGACCGGAAGATCGGCATGCGCTTGTAAGCTATATTTTCCTGTTCGGGATGGTTGATGACGAATATTGTGCTCATCTCGCCGTAACCAATTATCTTTGCGGATATTTTGCTCAGATGGGGGTTTAGCGGGTCAAGCCCTGCTTCAAATCTTTGCAGAAGACCGGCATCCATTCTGTCTTTTAGCATAATTCCAGAACCCTCTTGGTGTCTGTTATGGCAAGGTCAAGTCTTTCGATAATCTCCTGGGCAACGGATCTGTCGATATTAAGCGGCGGCAGGAGCTGGCTTACCGTTTTGTTGTTGTTCGCATAAATGCTCAAGATGCCGCGGTCGTATGCAATCTTGGTAAGAACAGGCCCGCAGAGGTCATTGACCATCTCGATGCCCATCATCAGCCCGAGCTGTCTTAAACCGACAATGATTTCAGGGTGCCTTGTCCGGAGTTCTTCAAAACCCTTCTTGAAGAAGTCGGCAAGCTCGTTTACATGTTCAAGAAATGCAGGGTTTGAGGTAATCTCCAGCACCTTCATGGCCACGGGGCAACCGACTTCCGCGCCCCCGAAGGTTGATATGTGTATAAACGGGTTTTTGTGGAAAAATGTCTGTAAAACATCGTTAAAGCACGTTGCACTCATTGGGTAAATGCCGCCGGAAAGCCCCTTGCCGATGACCATGATGTCGGGCGTCGTGTCAAAATGTTCGATTCCCCATAGTTTGCCCGTACGGCCGAGCCCTGTCTGTACTTCGTCAATGATCAGGAGCGCCCCCGTTTTGCTGCACAACTCTTTGGCAAAAGGGTAAAAGCTCTTTTCAGGAATGGGCATGCCGTAGGTTGCCGGAATTGTTTCGAAGATGACCGCGGCTGTTGTTTCATCTAACGCATTTGCGAGAGCTTCTTTGTCGCCAAAAGGAACCTGAACAAAGTCGGGCATATTGGGTCCGAACGGTGCACGGTACTGTTCATCGCCTGTCGCAAGCGCAAGCCCCGTATGGCCGTGATATCCGCCTGACGCGGAGAGAATTTTTGTCCGTCCGGTATACCCTTTGGCGAGTTTGATGGCCAGATCAATGGCCTCACCGCCGCCCACCCCGAAAACGGTATAACTTAACGCTCCGGGTGCGAGCGCCGCCAACCTCTCCGCCAGCTTTGCCCGTTGCTCGCTTACAAGATGATGGTTGCCGATGTCGAGTTCGCCGAGCGATTCGATCAGGGCCTGAATGATTTGAGGATTTCTGTGCCCGAGATTGAAAACGCCGCCGTTGCAATGGCAGTTGATCAGCCTTTTTTCGCCCGCGGCATCCCAGACATAAGGGCCCTCTCTCCTTCCGAAGACAAAGTTAATGCCGACACTTTTGAAAAATTCCGCTTTACCCGACGAAACATGGTTTGAAAACTTTGAGATAATTCGCTCTTTAGTATCTCCTCCGATATATTTCATAAAAAATTCTTCCTGATTTCTTAATAAAGGTTGTTTTATTTGTCAAGGCGTACAAGCCCCGAGACTGTATTAAGTTTTTGCCAGAACTTTTGTCTTTTCTTCGCATTCTTATCTGGCGGTTGTGCTTTGAGCCTGCCATAATATTTGTCCATTAAGCGATTTGCATTGGTGAAGGATTCATCTATATCTGCTTGGGTCAACTGTTGGGACATCACCTTGCGAATAAGTGCTTGTTCGAATTGGGTACGATTGGGAAAATATGCTTTAGGAAGGTCCGAATAATGATTCATGGCAACCCGATTAAATTGCTCGGCCTTCCACCAATAAGCGTCTAATTGTGCCTGTTTTACGCCAGGTTTGTATTCTTTCGGCAAGTTTAAGCCTTGGGCGAATAATAATTTATAAATGGATGTACATACCGTGCTGGAAGCGGTGCTAAAGATGGCATATGGTCCCGTCGCAGGAATCCAAAGTATCAGAGAATTGGTTGTATGTGATGGGCTGGTCAGGCCGGAAGCATGCGCACACACCGATATTAATTTCGAATTCAAGGGATTCCACTCCGCTTTTTTGTCGTTATCTCCGTGGCTGCGTAACGCAGTCATGACATCTGCAAGACCAATTTCAGCTTGAAATTTCACCAAACAATCAAAATTACAAGCCCGGCGTGCGTGGGTTTTTGCCATTGTAGTCATAAACCACGCGGAATAATTTTTTTGAAAGTTAAATTGATCAGCCGATTTACACCACTTTTTATGCACCGCGAAGGGAATTAAATCCTTGGATACGGCGTCGTAATCCTTAGTAAGACTAATTCCATTTGAAATGGCCCAATAGGTCGTTATTCGTTTCCACGCCCACATTCTATCCACTGTTTCTAAAACGTAGGCTTCGTTTTTATCGGCAATCAAATAGGAATTATTATAGTAAAGCGAATGATTGAATCCGCAGTTCCCCCCCTGACCGAATTGTTCCAATAAGGAAATGATCACATCCAATGCTTCCTTGGCGCTTTTCCCCCGTTCCAAACCCAGACGCAATAAATCCATCCCCAACAAATATTTATTTTCTTTCCTCGGAGGAACTTTGGTAAAGAGGGCTTCATTCCCAATCGCGACACCGAATTCATTGACTCCGATTTCGGCGCCCCACATCCAACAGGGTTGGGAAAGCAAGACACCATTTGTATGAGAAACTTGCGGGATCTCAATGGAGGTACATTTCACCGTCTCTCCCTGAGGGTGGTCTTGGGGCGGCACTTGGACTAAATTTTGGACTTCATTCGGATTTCGATCGGAATTTTTTCCGAAGATCATCCCTTTGGGAGTAAATGTAACTAATGTATCGCACATGTCTAATAAGTTCCTTTTGCAGGTAATTGATTACTTATAGATTGCTTCGCTGTGCTATCTTCTCCTTAACCATCTCGAATTCTTCCTCGGTGAGTCGGTACTTGCTGAAAGGCAGAAAACTGAGCAGTACCATGAGCGCCGGGAAGAGGCAGAAGATGACGCGCACACCAATAACCAGGCTTACCGGCTGGACTCCCTCCCTGACGAAGCCGGATAACGCCAATGCGAAACCAACGATAGGCGGCCCCACCGAGTAACCTATTTTCTGTCCGGCAGACCACATGCCTGAAAAGATGCCCTCGCGCCGCAATCCGGACTGCATCTGGTCATATTCCACCGTGTCGGGCAGCATGGAGAAGGGGAAAAGCTGGAAGCTGGAAAAACCGACCCCCGCCAGGAAGATTTGGGCATAGAAGAGCCACAACATCTCAGCGCTGGTGAAGAAGAGCGATCCCATCATCACCGTGAAAATGGACAGGCCGATGTAGTACGACTTTATTTTGCCCAGGCGTTTACCCACGGCTAACCAGACCGGGATGAAGAGCAAGCCAGTGATCATGAAGATGGGGAAGGCTATATTCATGGCCGTCTCGGGAAGGATCATGACATATTTCACGTAATAGATGAAGCCGGCCATCATAACGCCAATGGCCACCGCTTGCAGGAAGAAGCTCGACATCAGCATAATGAAAGGATAGTTCCTGGCAGCTATCTTGATCTGTTCTTTCATAGGCGGCATCTCTTTCTGCGGCGGCAGTGACGGAGCCCTGCGTGTGCCAAAAAAGCACCACAGGCAGGAGATGACGATGGCCACGGCGAAGACGCTGCCCATAGTACGGAAGCCCGTGGCGCCGCCCCCACCGGCATTAACCAGCACCATGGTCAAACCACCGGCCAGCAAAGCGCCTATAGAGGCGAATGACATGCGGAAGGATGTTATGGACATGCGTTCGTTATAATCGTTGGACATTTCCGGCACCATGCTGGCATAGGGCACGTTGACGATGGTAAAGGCGGTGCAGGCCAGCGCAAACAGCAGAGAAACCTGCAGCCCGTTGGCGAATTCGGTTTGAAAGCCGGGCGCGATGAAAAGGACAAAGAAGCAAAGTCCGAAGGGCACCGCGCCGTATAGCAGGTACACCCTCCTGCGCCCGAAGCGGGAGCGTGTCACGTCGGAGATGGCGCCCATGATGGGGTCGGAGATAACGTCCCACAACTTGGGGAAAAGCAGCATGGTGCCGGCTAACGCAGGATTGACACCGACCACATTGGTGAGAAAAAACAGCAGGTACATGCCGGTAGTCACTATGAACAGGTTGTTAGATATATCGCCGATACCGTAACTCAGCTTGATGCCGAGGGGCAGCTTTTTACCCCTCTCCACTTCCGCAAACCCCCTTTTCATCCAGCCGTCAACATTTACATCGTCCATATCACACCCATGGAGGGAAAGAACATCATTGCCGGACGAAATAAAGCATTTTCTTCAAGGGCGACGTCTTACTGATTACAGGAAGCTATGCGTATGCGGTCCCCATCAGCCCTGAGCCTCACAACATAAATGAAAGTGAAGATTCCCTGAAAAGGCATGTAACCTTTTCAGTGCTGCTAAATCGATGACGCCAGAACCCGATAGGTATTACCGCCCATAAAAGCTGCAATGTCTTCACCGGAAAAACCTGTCGCCGGTATGGCCCTGGTCCGCCGTTTCAAATCCATTATTGAAGAAAATTGGATAAAAATCACTGAGCTTCAATCGGCGCTCTTTGCCAAGACACTTATTTCTTGAAGTCTTTTACGGCGTCCTTTACCTTCTCACCCGCCTTTTCGATCTGCTCTCCGGCTTTTTCTACCGTCTTATCGATTTTCTTGCCGGCTTTCTCGACCGGACCCTCTTTCGTGCAGCCGGATAGCCCAACCATCAGGACGATCGTTATCAACGCTGTGAAGATACTTTGAACAAATTTCTTCATTGGCATACTCCTTTCAGTCCGGGGTTTGTCTATGTTCGCAGGGACGTTGGATCGAATCTTACATTCTTTTAAAAAATCGTCAATTGTTACTTTCAGTTAATATTGAATGCCGTCCGAAACAAAGCATCCCCGTCGAAATCACCGAATGCTTTGTTTCAGGAAGGAGACGATACCACCTCCCGCCAAAAAAGTCACGCTCAAAAATCTGCACCTTTCATCCCGTAAGTCGTACCCAAGACCAAATTTCCGCCTTTCGATTGGTTATCAATAGGGCTGATGTTGATCTAATATCAATGAAGTCGCGCACCTGTCACCTACTTATCTTCACTCCAAGGTGGCCACGCAAAATGAAGATTACTGGTTAAAAGCAGCAGTGTTTATAGGCAAATGCGAGGAGGTATTCGTGGTCGCAGTTTTGAAATTTCACACAGTCAAAGCCGTTGTGCAAGTCGCCGCAATCGAGGTAACGGCGGATCACCTGTTCGACATAGGGCCGTCAGAATCCGTACTGACGTGAAAAATGCTCATCATAGTCCTGACGAAAGTCTCAAAGTAGTCCTCCACGCAGCGGTGAAGACTGTGGATTCAGGGAGGGGTGATAGACCGCGGTAGGAATGGACACGACCTCGCTCCTCTGAGGATATCATGCCGCCATAATGTCTAATGGCCGTATCATTTCTCAACCTGTAAAGAGCTCAATAATTTGTGGCAAGAGAATAAGTAGAGGAAGAGATCAAGAAACGCGGTGAAGCCCTTCATGAATCAAATTCGATGATAGGACACCGTGGCGTCCATCGTTTTTCACTATAGTCGTTACATCCGTCGGGTTCTCCGACAGGCTCCGGCCGGTTTTCGAAAATCTGCTGTTGACGAATTCTCGATAATAACGCTCGTCCGTAAAACCGAAGGAAGGAAAACGTCAGGGATTCCGATATTGCCCTACATCCAACCACTCCGCCAGCATGGACGCATAGTCCGGATCGAGGTGTAATGTTGAATAGAGGTAGACGATGCCCTCGGAAGTCATGGTCTGGGCGATATCGTTGTACTGATCTCCCGCTTTCATTTTCTCCAAACAGGTCACCATTTCCTCTTCCGTCAGTGCAAAGGGCTCGTTCTTGAATGTGTCTCGGGAAATGGGGCGTGGATAGACCTTGGAGTTTTCCCGGACGGTCTCGGCGATCAGGACGAGAGGATCTCCCTCCTTTTGCACGAGAAGCCTGGCGTAGGCAACACTCATATATTGCTCGGAATAGTACCGCGGAAGGCCATCGTGGCCGGGAATCTCTCGCAGGTCTCCCTGTTGTTTCATCGTTTCTTGAAGAATCATTGAGAATCCCCCGTCGGGCGCTCCCCCGCCTACGGGCGTTAACCCATGCTTCGCGTGCAGGGCGTGAACGATCTCCTCCGGCAAAACGAGCTTCCCGGCCTTGCTGTTTTCTCGAATAAAATCCGCAGCCATGCTTTGATAGAGGGCTTCCCGTTCCTGCGTCTCCTTGTTGCCCTCATTGGTCTTTTCTTGATCCATCTCACTGCTTCCCTCGCTCTGTGTCCGAAACAAGAGGGGGGCGGAAAACCCGGCCCCCCTCTTTCCGCGTTATCGAACAGCCATCAGGGTAATAGATTTTTCTTGCCCAGTTCTTCGCCTACCTTTGCCAGCCCAAGCTTTTTATAGGCCTCTGCAGGAGGGGCGCCGGTCGTTTTGTCCCACCCCATCATCTCATAGTACATATCCATCGCCAGTTTCATATCATCCCGGTCGAGATGGATGGTCCCCTTGGTGTAAACAGGCTTATTATTGGGATCGTGATAGACCCACTCGGGGATGATGTCGTGCTGGGTGCGCATCTCCTTGGTGCCCATGTCTCGAATGGTGAGGGCGCGATGGAGCAGTAAGATCCGCTCGCCTACCAGATCCAGTTCCTCACGGCTCTTCTTATCGCCGGTCGCGAGGGTGTACAGCATCGACTCAAGGGAGTCATCGCCTCGGTAACCGCGTTCCTTCAACGGAGATGCTACCCAGGGTCCCATCCAGTTGCAGAGGGACAATGAATCATGAAGCTCTTTGCGGATGAGCGACCATTTCGCCATTTGTGCCTTGCCCATATTCATCGGTGTATAGGCTCCCATCGCATCGACTGCATCCGGCGTCCCCCAGATATCTGCCGCCAGACGCTTTTGGACATCGATGGGCAATCCGTTACGGGTGAAGTTGGTGTGGGAATGACACTGGACATCGCGGTTGTACTGGGTGTTGATGATCACGCCGCATTGGCCGACCTCCTCGTTCGAGTGGTGTTTGGGATGGCCCATCTTCCAGTACAGAAGATCCTTGTCTTCCCCCCATTTCTCTTCCGAGAGACCCCACTTCTCCAGGAGGTAGCCCGTACCCTGGCCCAGGGCCGTCGCCAGTTCGCCGTCCTTCATGGCGATCCTTGGAAGGAGCTCGAACAGGAAGGCAGGATCGCCCCTTTCATACTTGTCCCAGGAGTAACTCTTGAATTCCTTCTCCGGGATCTTGCTTTTTATGGTTCCGTCGTAATAGAGCTTGATGAAGTCGCGTTGGAGCTGGCTGTAGTTGCACCAGATGCCGTAGTCATCGGCCATATGCATGCCTACCATGCACGCCTCAAGGTTCCCCTGTCCCCGGGGACCATCGGGAAATTTCTTGAAAAAGGAACGGCCAAAGTTCAACCCGCCGCAGGTATTCATGCCCGTTTCGGGAATGCCGTATTTTGCCGATACAGCGGGAACTTTGAGCATGGTATGACAGCGAATGGGACAGCCCGTGCAGCCGTTTCCCCTTACCGTATATTGCCAGGCAATGTCGCCCAGATAGTATGCGGAATTGGTCGTCCGATAGGCAATCCGATTGAGGTCGTGGGGATCGCAGGCGCCGGTGTCGATGACCGGGTTTGATGCGCCCCATTTACGACCCTTGGAAGCGACCCAGCGCGTCGGCGAAGAATACTCCGCCCACGGTTGGGGAGTACTGGGGACGACGTGCTGATTGTTGGCCCCCAGGAGGGAAAGGTGGTACTTGACCAATTTCTCCCACGCCTCTTTCTTTCCCGCAATTCTCACGCTGCCCGTGCCCCTCACTCCAATCGCCTTCAGGTTTTTGGATCCCATGACGGCGCCGACACCGCCTGCGGAGTGCGAGTAAGAGTTCATAATGACAGACATGGGGACCAGATTTTCTCCTGCCTGCCCGATGGCTGCGACTGCGGCATCGGGCCCAAGCTCCTGCGAGATCTCGATCGTCGCCCGTCGAATCCCCTGTCCCCATAAACGTCGGGCATCTTTGATCTCGGCCTTCTTATCGACGATGGATAGCCATACCGGGTGATCGGCTTTCCCTTCGACAATGACGGCATCAAAACCGGCATACTTGAGCTCTGCTGCAAACTGTCCACCCATATGCCCGGTACCCACCAGGGGTTTCGGCCAGCAGGTGGGGAACAGGGTGGTGATCGCCGTCCTGCCGTTGCACGGAGCGCCGGTCCCTGCCAAGGGACCGACCCCGAATATGATCTTGTTTGCAGGATCAAACGGTTTTGTTCCAGCCGCAACCTCGTTCCAGAGAACTTTGTAACCGATCCCGGTTCCCCCCAGTACATCCCTGTAGTGTTCAACCGTATCTTCCGTCCAGATTCGGCCGGAAGACAAATTGACGCGAAGCACCTTCCCGGCCCATCCTCCGAATTTAGCCATGATGATTTTCCTCCTTCCTTCAGGAACGCTCCGTTTTTCAAGCGGGAGCATGTCATAGAATCATATCGATCCGACCATCCATCCATCTCTGCGGGGAGCTTCATTTCTTATGGCATTCATAGCATATGGTCGCTTTTTCAGCGGGAATCATTGCCACGGGGCTGATCCTTACCGGCACCTTGTCCGTCAGATCCCGCCAGGACGTATAGGTCAAGGCTTCGGCCGGGCATGCCTCAACACATTTTGGCTTGCCGTTGCAGAGAGTGCATTTGGTCGCCTTGCTTGTATCCGTATCGAAAGACATCATCTCCCATGGACAGGCGTTCTGACACATCCTGCAGCCGACACATTTCTTGGCATCGACGACCCTGGCATTGATGGGAGGGATAGCAACAATGGCGTCATTCGGGCAGGCATCCGCGCACGGGACCGGATGAGGACACTGTTTGCACAGGTCCTGAACGATCAAGCCCTTCCCCCAGTTTCCTTCTCCGTTCTGGCCGGCATAGGCCCCTTTCGGGCCGAAGTTCATGTTCCTGGCTACTTTGATTCGCGCCATGGATGGTTTTGCTTTGCCGTCGTTGAATTCCGTACAGGCCAATTCACACCGCCGGCATGCCACACACTTTGTTGGATCGGCAATAATGACACCTTTCGCCTGTTCCAGGATGATGAGGGGGCTCGTTGCAGCTCTGGCGAGGAGAGGGCTCAGAGCAGAGATTCCTACGATGGAGATCCCACTCAATTTCAAGAATTGACGCCGGGAAAAGAGATTGTTCAGTTCCGCGGAATCCAAAAAAAGCTGGAAAATTTCCTGCTGTTCTTTGTTGTTATCCATCTTTTCTCCTTCCTCCTTTGATAAGAACTTGCTTTTTTTAGAACGTAAGTATATGAAAGCCGCGCTTTTATGTCAATGACATTGAACACAAGATGTGGGGTGCGGTGTCAATGACGAAGAAAAATATGTATCAAGGTGTCTGTCATTTTGAGAAATAGACTTTTTAACCCGTGAGCCAATTGCAAAACCAGCTTATTCCGTCACCCCGGTAAAAACCGGGATCCAGAATACATTGAAAAGACTGGATTCCGGCTTTCACCGGAATGACATAGAGGGACTTTTGTAATCGGCTCCCGTAATAAAGGCTATTAGCCAGTATTTCAGACATACTTCTCCTGCTCGTCTCTTTTCTATGAAGTGTTATGAATATGTATGCATCCCAGGAGTTGTCGGGGTTTCTATAGATTTGATCATTGCCAAGAGAAAGCTTGAATAATTTTTATCGCCCTTAATCTGTTGATAACAGGAAGGATGCTGGCCCCTTCAGAACCAGAAAATCACCTGTCCTGCGCTTGCATCTTTCATCCCGAAAGAGAGTAACGCACGGGGTTTCGTGCCAGTTGATTCAGCAACCAAGGGACATCCTTCAGTGTTCCAGTTACGATGAGCAATGTTCGTCTTACGTTCCGCTATTGAATAATTGAATGATGTCCCCCCACCGGAAAAATATATCTCCGGTGTCCGAGGCATTTCGTCTCGTCAACCAGAGATGGTTCCACCGGTTACTCCTACTGCCGGCCCTTGGTCTTGCTAAAGGTGGCTTTAACATTCTTTGCAGCAGCAATCCCGGCATTGATAGTGCAGGTCACCGTTCCGGTTTTGTTGCCGGACACTGAATCACAGTTGCCGGACCATGTTACGGTAACCCCTTTTATAGCAGTCGCGGTTATCGTGTAAGGTCCTGATCCGTGATTGACAGTTCTGGTCTTTGTCCCACTGAGAGCAGATCCGTTCCAAGTGGCGCTGATTACACTTCCATCAGAAATAGTTCCACCGTTGACTCCCGCGCCGGTAACCGTGATTAAGTACTGCTTCAGCGAAAAAGTCGCTATCACCGTCTTGTCTGAACTCATGACCATAAGACAAGCAGTTCCGTCAGTAGCATTACAGTTACTCCATCCGCTAAATAGCGATGTCACGCCCGCAATGGCAGTGAGTCGTACCAAGGTACCGTCGACAAAGGACGAACTACACCCGGAACCGGAGGTACAGGCAATACCGGATGGGCTGCTGGTGACCGTACCTACACCGGTTCCCGCCATGTTGACGCTGATGCCCCGATAAATTGGAATTGCATAATCTGCCTTACAACTGGCATTGATACCCAGATACAGCCCGATACATTTCCATGCCCATGGGCCTGTACCGGTGACAGATGACGGTATGCCTATATAACAGAGGTCGGCAGCAGGAGGTGGTGCGGACAGAGTATGACCGTTGGCGCTGCCGCAGACGCCGTTAGACGGTGGATTGGAATTGACGCCCAGGTCTTGGGCATTGTTGATAGTAGAACCGGGTATGGTTCCCAAGCTAAGCATTCTCAGCGCCAGGTTGGCTGACTCGGCATGGCGGATCGGTTGTATAAGGTCGGTATACGCGGGGCGTCCAGTCCCCGGATACAACCGCACTGCCGAGTTGAGCGCATAAAGGTCCCTCACACTTGTGGCCTGAACATCCGGTCCCCAGATGTATAGGGGAATGTTGTAGTTAAATGGATCGGTTGCAGTGCTGTGACCTGTACCGTTTCCACCATGGTCGGCCGTCAGGATGATGGACGTCTTCCCCCGGAGGACCGGATCGTTTGTGACCAGGTCAAAGATCTGCCCCAGGTAACCATCCACCGCCACGATTGCATTGTTGTACTGCGTGCTACCCCAGCCGTTGGCATGACCATAGGTGTCACCATCAGTGAAATGCACCAGCACGTAATTGTAAGGGTTGGTCTGCATTGCCGTGATGAAGCTGGTGGTAAGAGCCTGGGAACTGCTGTAGTACACGTACGCATCGATCTTGTTTAGGCCGTTGTCCGAACCGGTAGTGTCCAGGGCGCCGTTGCCGTTGTTGTACGAGTGGTCGAACAGGGAAAACTTCGTCTTTGTCGCATACAGCGCGGTACGTAGGCCATTATCGTGCACCACGTCGAACACGCCCGAAACATAGCTGCCCTTATTGTTCTGAATCGAGTAGTTCGTAGCGGTCGGCGTATTCGAAGGGTCCGAATTGCTGATCCACCCATGGCCGTTGCTGTTGATCCCGAGTATGCCCCGAGCAGTGACTATGGTCACATGGTTGGGAAGAGTGACGGTATAGTCATAGTCGTTGCGGGCATTGTTGGTCCATGCCCCCTCGGTTTGAAAGCGCTTGAAATTGGGGAGCAGATTGCTGTCGATCAGGTTCTGAATATAGCTTGCGCCACCACCATCGACACTGATTACGATGACATACTCAGTCTGTCCTGCCTCCGCCAGTGTATGTGCGCCGGGAAATAGGCTAATAGCGGATATTACTAACATTATACAAAAAATTGACTTAAAGAATGACCGTTTTGTTTTCATATCCCCCTCCCGTTCAAACGATAACCTTAGTTATCTGTTGTTGATACCGACAATATGTTACCATGATTTATAGTGATCTGCCCCAAATACTTGTACCATATGTTAAGTTAGAGTTCGGCAATTTTTTGATCATTTCCGATTGAAGTCAAGCATTTTCATCAAGGTTGACGATTTGAGGACTTCAGGAAGTTAGGCTCAGCCCCGATCATTCTCCCAAAATGCCACCTTTCATCCCGTATTCGTTAATATACCGTGAGGACCAAAATAGCAACTTCGTATTTGAAGTGTTGCGTGCTCGCAATAAAGGTAGATCCAATGAGGAAGTACGCATGAGCCGGATGAACATGGGCGACGTCAGGGAAGCGCGCAAAGGAATTTTGCGGCAGGCATGATCCTTACCCGGCCATCCAGGAGATCGTCAGATCCTTTCAAGCAGACCTGATAGAGGTAGGGGATCTGCAAACGTTCGCCGAAATAGCGGAGGGAAGGATTCACGGAATGGCCGGACACTTTGCATTCAACCGCAAACCAGGGCTTCTTGTCCACGGTGACCAGAAAATCAACCTCCCTTTTCGATACGTCGCGCAGATAGTGCAGACCCATCCGGTAACCTTCCCGGTCTTCCAGGAAATGACACATTTTCAGGAGGTGTCCGGCGATCAGATTTTCAAAGCGGCTGCCTTCATCGGCGATGGCGGACCAGTCCCAGAGGTAGAGCTTGGGCGCTTTGCGCAGGGAACGAACGGTGCTGTGAGCGTAGGGCGTAACGAGGTAACAGTAATACAGTCTTTCCAGGATATCGACCCAGTGAGAAACGGCGCGATGGCTGACCTCCAGGTCTTCCCTGATGGACTGCAGCGAGAGGGGGGCGCCGATCCTTTCAGCGAGCAGGTCAGACAGCAGTTCAAGGGCGGAAAGGTCCCGGACGTTTTCCAGGTCGCGGATATCCTCCCGCAGGAAACGGTCCATCTTTTCTCGCTGCCAGCGTCGCAAAAAGCGGGAATTCTGTTTGAGGAACGGTTCCGGGAAGCCGCCGTAATGAAACAGGGTTTCGATGGTATCCCCGTATGACTCATCCGGGAAGGTCAGTTCCTTCAACGGTTCGATGGCGACGGACAGGCGCTCCAGTTCGCTGACGGACAACCCATGGAGGCGATGGGAATGATAGCGCCCCTGAAGCGAATCGCCGCCCTTGCGGTATACGTCAAGGCGGGCGCTCCCGGTTATGAGAAATTTCAGCCGCTCCCGGTGATGATCGAATTCCCCTTTGATCCACGCCTTCCAGTTTCGGTATTTATGGAGTTCATCAAAGACCAGGATCGCATCTTCCGCAGGCCATCGCGCGGCGAGGATCTCCCGGCGGTCCTGTCGATTGTCCCAGTTGAAATAGCGGTCCTGTTTTCCGTGCAGGAGCGATTTCGCCAGGGTGGTTTTCCCGACCTGGCGGGGCCCGGAGAGAAAAACCATCTTTTCCGCAAGGTCATGAAGGATGGATGTTTCAGAATAACGTGGGATCAACATGGGATCTTTTATGCCATAAAGCAAAAAAAGTTGCAATATATTTTGCTTTGCCGCGAATGAAGACCGGTATCCAGGCGTCAAGTAACCAGAATCCGGTTCCTTCCGCGCCCCTCAACAGCATCGTTGGCTTTTCCCAAGTGCTTTTAGCGAAGAATTTTTAGCCCGACAGCCCTCTGCTTAGTGGGCTATCTCAGACGTTTTCGAAGATCATCCAATTGCTTCCGGATCCTTGCGGGGAGCCGGTCGCCGAACTGGCCGAAGTGTCTCTCGATATCGGAGATTTCGGCCTTCCAGGCATCGGCGTCGACGCGGAGCAGCTCCTTCAGATCCGTGGCGGGAATGGCAAGCCCTGTGAGGTCGAGATCGCCCTCTTTGGGCATGAGGCCGATCGGGGTTTCGACGGCCCCGACCTTGCCGTCGATCCGCTCGCACATCCATTTCAGCACCCGGCTGTTGTCGCCGAACCCAGGCCAGAGCCATTTCCCTTCCGGGCTCTTGCGGAACCAGTTCACGTAGAAGATCCGCGGGGCGTGCTTGCCGAAGCGGTCGCCCATCGCCAGCCAGTGCCCGAAGTAGTCGGCCATGTTGTAGCCGCAGAAGGGCTGCATCGCGAACGGGTCGCGCCGGAGGTTGCCCACGGCGCCGATATTGGCTGCGGTTGTCTCCGAAGAGGCGGTGGCGCCCATGAAGACGCCGTGGTCCCAGGAATAGGCCTCGTGGACCAGCGGCATGACGCTTGTACGGCGGCCGCCGAAGACGAATATGTCGATCGGAACGCCCTCGGGTTTCTCCCAGTCGGGGCAGATGACCGGGCATTGCCTCGCCGGGGCGGTGAAACGGGAATTCGGATGGGCGGCCGGCTTGTTGCCGCCGGAGGTCCAGTCCCGGCCCTTCCAGTCGATGGCATGGTTCGGCGACGGGCCCATCCCTTCCCACCAGATGTCGCCGTCGTCGGTCAGGGCGCAGTTGGTGAAAATCGTGTTCTCCTTCACGGTCTCCATCGCGGAGGGGTTTGATTGATACGAGGTTCCGGGGGCGACCCCGAAGAACCCGCATTCGGGGTTGATTGCATACGGCCGGCCGTCCGGCCCGGGCTTGATCCAGGCGATGTCGTCGCCGACGCACTCGCATTTCCAGCCGGGGATGGTCGGCGTGAGCATCGCCAGATTGGTCTTGCCGCAGGCGGACGGGAAGGCCGCCCCAAGATGATACTGCTTACCCGTGGGACTCGTCAGGCGCATGATCAGCATGTGTTCGGCCATCCACCCCTCCCGTTTCGCCATGGCCGAGGCGATGCGCAGCGCCAGACACTTCTTCCCGAGCAGCGCGTTGCCTCCGTAGCCGCTCCCGTAAGACCAGATGAGGTTCTCTTCCGGGAAATGGCTGATGTACTTTTGATCGAGGGGGGCGCAGGGCCAGGACGAATCCTTTTGTCCCGGTGAGAGCGGTGCGCCGATGGAGTGCAGGCAGGGGATGAACTCGCCGTCGGCGCCGAGTTTTTCCATTACGGTTGTGCCGACGCGGGTCATGATGTGCATGTTGCAGGCTACGTAGGGGCTGTCCGTGATTTCGACGCCGATCTTCGCGATCGGCGAATCGACGGGCCCCATCGAGAAGGGGATCACAAACAGCGTGCGGCCTTTCATGCAACCTGCGTAGAGGCTCTTCATCTTTGCCTTCAGCTTTTCCGGCGCCACCCAGTTGTTGGTCGGTCCTGCGTCGTCCCTGCTCGCCGTGCTGATATAGGTGCGCGATTCGATTCGGGCCACGTCGCTCGGCTCGGAGCGGAAGAGGAAGCTGTTCGGACGTTTTTCAAGCGGTGTGGCCATGCCGATTTCCACCATCCGCTTCATCAGGCGGTCATATTCCTCCCGGCTTCCGTCGCACCAGTAGACGGCGTCCGGGCCGCACAGTTCGGCAATTTCCTTTACCCATTGATTCAACGCGGGATGCTTTACATTCATATCATGCTCCTCATCGAGAGTCTAAAATGGGTTGCCGGGCGTTGGCATGACCTCAGCCTCAGCCTCAGCATCAGCCTCAGCCCGGCAGCGTTATGGCGTATCTTTGGTATCGTGGGAGCGGTTTCTACCGGTGCAGCTCGATCCCGGCGATCTTTTCGTAGAATCGGACCAGGGCGCTGTGGTCGGCGTCGCCCATTCCCTCATCCCGGAGCGAGAGCATCATCTTCATGACCTCGCCGGTGAGCGGCGTCGGCACTGCAACCCCTTTCGCGGTGTCCAGCACGTTGTTCAGGTCCTTGATGTGGAGGTTGATCCGGAAACCGGGCTTGAAATTCCGGTCCATCATCATCGGGGCCTTGGCGTTCATCACCGTGCTGCCGGCCAGGCCGCCCCGGATGGCCTGAAAGACGAGATCCGGGTTGACACCCGCCTTGGTGGCCAGAACCAGGGCCTCGGAGACGGCGGCGATGTTGGCGGCCACGACGATCTGGTTGGCGAGCTTCGTGACGTTTCCTGCCCCGATTTCGCCGCAGAGGACGACGGAGGCGCCCATCGTCTTCATGGCGGGCAGGAATTCATCGAAGTCGGCCTGGTTGCCTCCGACCATGATCGAGAGCGTTCCGTCGATCGCCTTCGGCTCTCCGCCGCTGACCGGGGCGTCCAGCATCCGGATCTTCTTTTCGGCAAGCCGGGCCGCGACTTCGCGGCTGACGAGCGGGGCGATGGAGCTCATGTCGATCAGGATCGAGCCGGGTCGCATGGCTTCAATGAGGCCGTCCTTCCCCAGGACAACCTCCTTCACTTGCGGCGAGTTGGGGAGCATCGTGATGACCACGTCCGCCTTTGCGGCGACGTCCTTCGGGGAGGCGCCTTTTTCCGCCCCTGCCAGCACGACCTCATCAACCGCCGCGGCGACGATGTCGTACACGACGAGCGGATACCCCGCCTTCAACAGATTTTTGCTCATGGGTTTTCCCATGATTCCCAGACCGATAAAACCGATTTTTTTCATCTTTCCTCACTCCTTTATATTAAACGGTATCCGTGCGCCGGCAGCCACTGGAGAGAGCTCAGGGTATCGGGCGACGGGATGTACTCTAACGAGACGAATCCCGGATAACCCATGCGATCGACCTCCGGAAGGAGGAACTTGAAATCCGTTTCCCCCGTCCCCGGCTGGTGGCGGCCCGGGCAGTCGGCAATCTGGATATGGCCGATCCTGCCGAAATGGTTTAGCAGGATCGCCGCCACATCTTCGTTCTCGCGTCGGGCGTGGTAAACGTCGAACTGGAGGTAGGCATTGGGATGGCCGATCTCCTCGATCAGATGGAGGACCTGGCTGCAGCTGTTCAGCGCGAATCCGGGCATGTCGAGATGGTTGATCGGCTCCACCATCAACCGGATGCCCGCCTCGCCCAGCGCCCCGGCTGCATAACGGATATTCTCCATCAGAACTTCGCGGGTCTCTCGATCGGAGAGGCCATCTTTTTTCAAGCCGACCAGGCAGTTCATCCGCTCGAAGCCGAGGGCCTTCGCCGCTTCGATTCCTTTCGCAACCCCCTCGCGGAATTCCTGTTTTCGCTCCGGGTCGGCCGCCGTTCCGCGGTCCCCGGCCGCCCAATTGCCGGCGGGTAGGTTGCACAGAACAAGGCTGAGGCCAAGCTCTCTGAGTCGCGCCTTGATATCGTTCATGTTGTAATCATAGGGAAACATGAACTCCACGGCGTCGAAGCCGGCCTGCTTCGCCGCGGAAAACCGATCCATGAATGGGATTTCCGTAAACAGAAATGTCAGATTCGCTGCAAAGTGGGGCATCTTTCTCCTCCTGTCCGTTAAGTCAGATTACCGCCGACTGAGGCTGCCGCCGGCAAGAAGCGGTCGCTTCCGCGCCGCTCTTGCCGTAGGCCATACCACCATTTGGAGGCAACATCAATTCCAATGCTATTTTTTGATCAGATTCATCTCCTTGAGGATGACGGCGTACTTCCCTTGAAGACAGGGCTTATGCCTTCAATAATTTCAGCACCTCGCGGCCCCGGTCGAGGATCATGTTCGTCTCGTAGGAGTAAGTGATCATCCGCATCCCGTGGCCGATCCAGTAGCGAAGCTCGTCGATGTTGGCGATGTGGTTTCCGGAGGCCTTGCCGTTCTTCATGCAGGCGTCGACCACCTTTTGGATGGCCGCCCGCATTTCCGGGTGGGTCTCCTGTCCCGGATAACCGAGGTCGAGGGAGAGGTCCTGCGTCCCCATCATGGCCACATCGATCCCCGGCACCGCGGTGATCGCCTCCACGTGGCCGATCGACAGGGCGCATTCGATCTGGGCGATCAGGAGGGTCTCCTCGTTGACGGCCCGGAAATAATCGGCGGCCTGTTTGAACTCCTGCCTCTCCTTGGTCCTAAAGAGGGGTATGGCCGCGCCCCGGATCCCCTCGGGGGGGTATTTCCCGAAGCGGACCAGATCCTTCGCCTCTTCCGGTGTGTCGAGATGGGGCACCCAGATTCCTTCGGCGCCCATATCCAGCGCCTTTGCGACATAGGCGTAGTCCAGGCGGGGAATCCGCACGACGCCGGTGACCTCGGTCTTCCTCGCGTACTGAAGGATGCCGGCGATGTCCGACATGTCATACGAGGCGTGTTCCATGTCGATGACGAAATAATCGAAGCCGGCAATCTCCAACAGCTCGGAGATGTTGACGTTCTTCGCCTCTTTGATCATGGTCCCGAAGACCGGTTCCCCGTTTTTCAGTTTTTTCTTGATCTTGTTAATTCTCATGATTGTTTTCTCCTTTTTGGCATTGGGGACAGATTTCAAATCTGTCCCCAGAATATTCGCCGGTTTGGCAAGTGCCTCGGCAAAGGGTTTGTCTCCCCGGGAAGGGGGCAAAAAAAGGGGGGACCGGCGGTCCCCCTTACGGGATCAGTGTGCCTCTTCCATCGCCCCCGCGATGTACATCATCGTGAGGAGCATGAAGACGACGGTCTGGATGCAGGAGGTGAAGATCATCAGGACGATAACCGGCAGCGGGACCAGCAGCGGAACGAGCAGAAGCACGACCGCCAGCACGATGTCCTCCCCCATGATGTTGCCGAAGAGCCGGACGGAGAGGGAGAGCGGCCGTGAGAGGTGGCTGATGAGCTCGATCGGCAACATCAGAGGTGTAAGCCACCAGACGGGGCCCATAAACTGCTTGACGTATTTGATGCCGTGGACCCGGATCCCGACGATGTGGGTCATTGCAAAGACCACGACGGCCAGCGAGACGGTCGTGTTGAGGTTGGCCGTCGGCGATTCGAAGCCGGGGATCAGGCCGAGCAGGTTGGAGGTGAGGATGTAGATGCCGAGCGTTGCGATCAGCGGAAAGAACTTCCGCCCCTCAGGTCCCATTGTGTCGGTGAGGAAGGTGTCGATTCCATCGACAACCACCTCCATGACATTCTGGAACCTCCCCGGAATAATACTTACCCGGCGCGTGGCCAGGAAGGAGAAGAGGGCGAGCGCCGCCATGATGAACCAGGTATAGGAGACGACGACGAGATGATGTTCCTTGAGCCAGTGGTTTTCGAAGAATAAAAAGGGTTCCATGATCAGAGCTCCTTTAACGCATGGGGACAGATTTCAAATCTGTCCCCAGCAGGGTTAAAACGGTGGTCAGAACGATGTTCAGAACGACGACGGAGAGGCCGATGACGAGGCCGATCACATCGGCGATATCCCCGGCGATGATCCCGAAGAGCGCGACGGCCGTGAAAGCCAGCCGGATGAAATAGCGTCTCATGATGGCCGACCGGAGCCGGCCCAGCTCCCCCTCAAAAACGCTCAGCAGGTTGTGATAGAGCCAGTGAAAGTTGACGACGCTGATCAGGCCTCCGAGAACGATGCCGAGGCTGAAGCGGGCGGAGCACAGTAGAAGGCTTCCCGCGATCAGCAGGGCCAGCAGGATCCAGTTCGTGAGCTCAAGCCTTTTCTGGAGGGGGTCTTTTCCGATTCGCTTCACTGGGTACACCCTTTGTGACCGGTTGGGGGACAGATTTCAAATCTGTCCCCGCCCGTTTGATCAGCAGAACGATATTCCAGAACCCGGCTACGATCCCCATCAGCAGAAAAAGAAGGGTTAAATAGGGGTCCGTTCCCAGCTTCCGGTCCAGCCAGACCCCCAGAAAGAGAGATCCGAAAATGGCAATGACCATGCTGATCCCGATGCTGCTCGCATAGGCCATCTGGATCGCGGCTCTCTTCGTCTCCTTATCCACCGCGCGCCTCCTACCACAATCGGGGTATGAAGTCAAACGAAAAGGGAGCGTTTACGGGGACACGATGCGGCATCATGTCCCCGTAAACGCCGTTGAAGCCCCAGTTCCCCGGTACCAATCGATGGTCTTCCCGAGCCCCTCTCGGAAGTCAGTTCCGGCCCGGAATCCGAATTCCCGAAATGCCCTGCTCGTGTCCAGCATCCGCCGCGGCTGGCCGTCCGGCTTGGTCGCGTCCCAGACGACGCGGCCC
>Ga0315286_10000469_pt1 | contig 33933 bp, 25 predicted proteins | sample YL17G10_0_MG_FD_205038 | JGI IMG/M metagenome (GOLD analysis project Ga0315286, IMG submission 205038) | Sediment microbial communities from Yellowstone Lake, YNP, Wyoming, USA - YL17G10_0 | ecosystem: Environmental > Aquatic > Freshwater > Lake > Sediment | place: USA: Wyoming | collected... | reverse complement strand
CTAGGGACCTATCGCCAGAGGGTGTGGAGGACCAAGGGCAGGATGGAGGAGGACCATGTCATCTGGGGATACACGGCCGTTGTCGACGAGACCAAGCTCGGTCATGTGGTCTACATGGTCCTCATGAAGATGAGGCCTATGAACCAGGACCTCGCCGAGCTGATCATCAGGCGCATCGGAAGGACCGAGTATGGAAAGCAGCAGGTCCGGCTCATCGACGTACTCTACACGAACGGCGAGTACGACTGGGTCGTCATGTTCGCGGCCCCGGACCACGCCACGGCCCGGCGGTATTACGATTCGATAAGGGTCGCCTATCAGGAACACCTACTTGAAAAGCCCATCCTTGTGGACCTGAACTTCTCGCTCATGCGTGAGGGCAAGGTGAACCCTGAGCTTAACAGGCTCAAGGAATTCGTGCCACTGTGAGAACATAACAATCTAGGCCATTGATTTATATATTGGTGACCATGAAGGACCATGGTCCTAAGACCCGAGGCCTCGGAGCTGTCCGGGCTGGCCCTGGACTGCCCCGGCGCATGCGCCTACTGCTGCCTCTGCCCGCCCGGCCTGCTGGACGGCGAGGTCGACGGTATCGTGAGCGCCTGCGAGGATTGCGCCTCGGCCCTGGGCAAGGACCGCATTGGGGATTCCGAGCACGCGGTCCAAGTCCAAGGGGGCCGCGGGGCCTGCGCTTTCCTCGCTGACAGAAGGTGCAAGGTCTATGAGGCCCGCCCCCATTTCTGCCGCCAGTACCCTGTTATGGTCTATGCGGGATGGAGGCTCCAGCTCTCGGCGATCCGCTCGTGCAGGGGCCTGGTGAAGGCCGGGGCCAGCAAGAAGGCCAGACCGCTCATGGACCTCTTCCGCGGCGAGGTCGAGGCCAAGGGCGAGGACTACTACGCCGAGACGCTCGAGGATACCAAGAGCTGCTTCGAGGATATCAAGGACAGCAAGGAGCTCTACGCACCGCCGGCTGATGTGCGCAAGGCCGCCATGAGGGCGGCCAACGCCATGGGCGACGCCAGGGCCCTGTGCAAGGTCGTTGGCAATGATATTCACGACGAGGGCAAGGCCCGCATCGCGGCCCTCGAGATGTTCTGGGATGACATAGAATCAGCGTTCACGTGCCCCGAGGTCATCGACCTGCCGGTCTACAATCGGCCCGACCGCAACTGGGAGGTATTCAGGGTCGTTGGCGGCGGCGAGATGAGCGCCTACCAGCTCATGGAGGACGGCAATCTCGTATACAATCTCAGCAAACCGGCAGCGGACCTCAAGCTCCGGCCGCTGGACTCCGAGGCCAAGGGATATCTCAAGCAATACCTGCAGCTGGCCTTCGACCGGGATGTCTTCTACGGCCGCGTGGCCCGCGATGCCATTATAGCCGAGCAACCGATGAAGGAACTGGCGGCCGAGATCGGGGCCAGCATCACGACGGACCTCTGGTGGAGGGCGTGCATGCTCACGACCTTCGGCGCCATGGCCCACCCTGAGAAAGCGATCGCCTTGACAGGTCCCTTGGGCATCAAGTCCGCCAAGGAGGCGGTCATCTTCATGGACGCGGACCTGCTGGATGCGCTGGCCCTGGGCGCGATAATCTGACGACGGCAGGGCCTACTTGCTTCCCATCTCGCTCTCGGCCGAGAGCAGCCTTATGACCGAGATGAGGTACTGGAACCTCTTTTTGAGCTCCCGGACCTCGGAGATGTTGCTGGTCGTGTCGAAGGGTATCTCGAACTTGCCCGCCTTGATGGCCTCGGTGGCGTCCTTGACGGCGTTGCCGAGATCTATGATCTCCGAGATGGCCTCCTTGATCTTCGATATAGCGAGCTCGTTCTGCTTGTAGATGTCCCGGACCTGCTCGAAGAGCTTGAAGACGTCCCGCTCGAATGGAACGAAGTTGTCGTACTTGGTCGGTATCGAGATGTTCTTGGAATAGTCGCCGTTGAGGACGGCCCTGATTGCTTCGTGCACGGCCTTGAGCCTCTGGTCGACCTTCTCTGGCAATAGGCCCTCGCCGCTCAGCGACGGTACTGGTGGTATGCTGCTCATGGTCTTCCCTCTTGGTGATGGTTCACATAGGATTAAGGAGTAGATTAAATTTATTGTCCTGATTTTTACCGTGGTCAGACCTGCCGGAAGTAGTCCTCGGGCAACCCATCCAGGAGCCCATAGGTCCTGACGTCCTCCCCGAGCCAGTCCAACGGGTCCTTGGCGGCCACCCGCAGCAGGAGCCGGCTTATGTTCCTGTCGGACTTGGATTCCAGGCACTGGACCATGGCCGAAAGCACCGACAGGAAGACCTTCTTCAGCACGGGAAGGTCGTCGTCCCCGAGGACGCCCTGGGCCACCATCGCCCGGAGGTTGTCGTAGGTCCTCACGGGGCCGCTGCCGACCTCCAGGCAGCTCAGGACCGCCTTGGCCTTGGGGTCATGCCAGCCGTTGGCCCGGGACACCTCGAGCTTCAGTAAATCGCAGAGCCCCCCGTTGAGCTCCCGGGACCTCCCGATGGCGCCCAGGACGAGGTTGGAGTAGAACTTGGCGGCCTTGAGGAACGGTCCCTCCTCGGTGGCGAGCTTGGTCAGGCTCAGCTCGGGCATACCGCGTCGGAGGCGGAACTCCACGGCCCGGTCGCTTCCGGAGGCCCTCCGCTCGACGAGGCCGGCCTCCTCCAGGGCGGCCAGGTGCGCCAGCAGCTCGTTCCGATCTAGGCCGAGCGGGCCCTCCAGGCCCTTCAGCCCGAACCAGCCGTTCATGTGCATGTAGCGCACGAGCTGTACGGCCCGGGGCATGCCAAGCGCCCTCAGGACCTTTCTCGCGTCGACCTCGCCCACAGAAGAGACATTGTGCGTCATGTCCCCATCCTCCTCTTCTTCTGTCCTTTTCGGTCAGCACGGGACCCGGCCCTCCGGCGCCTGATGATGACGAAGGCCGCAATGGTCCCGATGATCGGTATGATAATGTCCTTGAACTCTGGAAGCGTCACGTAGTTCCCGCTCCACCCCGGGTTCTGGAGCCTGCCCGGCGCAACATCTATGTAGGCCCCGCCCGGGATTGTGTCGGCCTCGGTCCTCACTTGGTACCTGATGGTCTGGTTCTGCCCGAGGCTGAGGTTGGCGAACTCGATGCCCATCTCCAGGTTGGCCCCGACCCGGTCGTACCTGTCCTTGACCACCAGGTTGACCTGGTTCCAGGCTGAACCGTTCCACGCATAGAGCTTCACGACCAAGTTGGCCCTGTCATAGATGAGGTCGTAGTCGGCCGTCCCGTCCAGGTTCGTGTCGATGTAGATGTGGACGTTGGTGGCGAGGTTCCCCTCCATCCGCACATGGAAGTTGAGCCACAGGCCGTTGTCGCAGATCTCGACGTCCCTAATGTCCCGTCCAGCGGGTATCCATCGCGTCTCGATGTTCCAGTGGTCGTTCACGTAACCCTCGCTGTTCGGGCCGATCCGGCCCCAGTTTGCGTCGATGACCCCGTCCAGGAAATTGATATTGAGATTGTTGGACCGTATCCCGGTCGACGAAATGGTCGTCTCGTAGGTGGACAGCGGGAAGGCCCCGATGACGCTCCCGGCCGAGGAACGGACGTCGGTCCTGTCAAGCGTGATGCCCAGCGTGTGGTGGTCACCTAGGGTCGTGAAGTCCGCGGCCACGAACAGCAGCCTGGTGATGCTGCCTTGGACGACCAGCGGCGGACTGAATATCATGTTGGCCACTCCGTGGACGAACTGGCCGCTGGCCAGCGATGTGATGGTGTCCAGGGCGTTGAATATGTGGTCCCCGTTGTCGAGATAGACATGGATGGCCCCGGTGTCTATGTCCGTGGAGTTGCCGAAGCGCGTGAAGGTCAGGCCTCTGAGCACGATGTCCTCCGAGGCCTTGAGCTCCAAGCCGCACAGGGCCACATCGGCGGTCCCGTAGACCACGACGTCCGGGATGGTGTCCACGGCCGCCACCTGCAGCGCCCCCCTGTTGCCGTAGAGGACCGAGTCGGATTCGTCGGTGTTGTCCTTCCAGTCGCTCATGACGAAGAAGGCGTCCGCGCGCTGGTACTCGTCGAGGCCCAGGGCGCTCCTCGGGACCTGGGCCTCGAGACGGTACATCTCGTTGGCCGAGGCCAGCGGAGCCTTGACCTCGGCCCATGGTTTAGCGGCCTGCTTTGTGTAGATGAACAGCTTGGTCGACAAAACGATGCCGGCCTTGCCCTCCATCTGGAGCAGGTAGTCCGCGCCGAAGGCCACGCCCAAGAAGCCAAGGCCCGAGGACGGGTCCTGGTCGGTGTCCAGGTATATCGATAGCACGTCGGCGCCCGAGAGCCTGGGCGGCGGCGGGGCCGGTGGCCCCGGGGTGACGTTGGTGTTGTTGATAGGGTTGATGGGCGGCCTGGCCTTCTCCTGGTCGGGCACCACCATGCCGGACATGATGTCCCCTGATGTGCTGATGTAAAACGAGACCGCCTGGGTGTCGAAGTGGGACCGGTAGTCTCGGATGTCGATCCTCGGGATAAGCTCGGGACCCGTGTCGCCGGCCCTGTCCGAGAGGGAGGCGACCTGGGCCCAGTCCTCGAACTGGCCGTCGATGACTATGTGCGTCGTAGGGCTGCCGATGTAAGAGAGCCTGGGGCGGACCTTGTCCAATGTCACGGCGCCTCCGTCGACCTTTATGTCGGTCCTCGACAGGTCGAGCCCCACGGTCTGCTGCTGGGCCGCGGTGTCGAGGATGTCCATGGTCACGAAGAGGCTCGAGGTCGTCCCCGGCTGGATCTCCAGCGGGCTCGCGGGCTGCAGGACCACCGCGTCCGGGCCCACGCCCGAGCCGCCGAAGGCGGCCGATGCCAGGAGCGTGTCCGAGGCCGGTTCGATGACGCCATTGCCGTCCCTGTCGGCCCAGAGCCGGACATTGCCGAGGCTCTGCCGGTCGACGCTGTGGCCTACCCGCTGCAGTCCGATGGACTGGACCTCGATGGTGGCCTTGGCCGCGGTCATGTTGAACCTCAGGAACGGGCTGGCCTGCGTCCCTGGCAGGACCTGGACCGGGTTCAGGTAATCGTAGGCCACATCGAGGGCACCCTTGGCCTTCGAGATTATGTAGTCGGCCATGTCCTGGTGGCCGGTCATGTCGGAGGTGTGGACCAGGGCCAGCACCTTGGACGGGTCGATGGCCCCCATGTCGCCCCGGGCGGCCGTCATCTCGAGACCGTCGCCCTTCGAGATGGCGCTGATGGCCGGGCCCTGGGCCCAGCCGTTCCAGTCGTCCTGCTGCCGGCCGCCGGAAGCGTTGAATGTGTAGAGGCTGGACGAGGAGACCTTGCCATCCCAGCCGAAGGCCTCGAGCATGTAGTCGGCCCCGATACCGTCGATGGAGTAGCCGGTCCACTCGGAGCCGTCGGTATCCAAAAAGACATGGACGACGTCCACACCCATGTTGGCCCCGTTGAGCATCCTCTGGCCGCTGGCGACCTTGACGAAGGCCGATATCGAGTTCGCGTCGATGTAGATGCCGAACCGGACCATGTTGATGTCCGGGTTGGTCAGCTGGTCATTGGGGCTGTCGTCAAAGACCGTCGCTGCCCCCCAGTCCTGGAACTGGCCGTCGATGGTTATGCCGGTCGGGGAGGGGAACAGGATCGGGCCAATGAATGGGATGAGGATGAGCAAGGCGACGATGGCCAGGCCCCCGGCCACCTGGAGGGCCCTGACCCGGCCGGTCCTCCGGAACCGGATGACCGGCGCGGCCTCGTGGGCGTCGCGCATGGCCCTGCCGTTGACCAGGCCGCTGGCCCCGTTCACGAGGCCCCGGCCGTTTATGAGGCCCTTGCCCTTGCCGTTGGTCATGCCCCTCATGCCATTGACCTTGGAGCGGCCGTTGATGAGCGCGAGCCTGCCGTTGATGAGGGACCGGCCGTTCGTGAGGCCCCGGCCGTTCACGAGGGCGAAGCCGTTCGTGAGGCCGCGCTGCTTGGCCAGGGCGCGGTACCTCTTCTCGCGGCCTGCGGCCGTCTCGGTCCCGGTCCTGAGGGACGCGATCTCCTCGGCCTCGACGGCGGCGAGTTCCTCCCCGACGGTGGCCTTGCCGGTCTCGGCCCTGGCCAGGGCCCGCTTGGATATCTCCACGGCCTCGCGCAACGCCTCGGGCGAGGGCTTGGCGCCCACGTATCTATCGAGGGCCTTGATGGCATCCTCGACGCGGCCCATCTGCATGAGCAGGGTGCCCTTGAGGTGCCATGCCTCGGCGCTGGTCTCGTCGACGGCCAGGGCCCGGTCCACGGATTCCACGGCCTCGGAGTACCGTCCGAGGGCCTCCAGCGCCTTGGCCTTGAGGACCCAGCCCGGGAGCCGCTCCTCGTCGATCTCGAGGGCCTGGTTCAGGCAATCAAGGGCCGAGTTGGTCCAGCCCAGGGATAGCAGGGCCTCGCCCTTGCCGTAATAAGCATCGAAGGACGGTTTGATCTCGATGGCGTCGTCGTAGGCTTCCAGGGCGGCCTTGACGCGGCCCTCGTTGAAGAACCGCTTGGCCCGGACGCACAGGCGCCTCCATTCGAGCTCTTTCTCGGACTCGCCCGGGGCCTCGGTCCACGGGACCGCCTCGGCGCCCTCGGCCGGTTCTGCGACCAGATCCTCGATGGCCTCGGCCTCAACCTCCTGGACCTCGACGACCTCCTCCTCGATGGGCTCTAGGTCCTCCACGGTGGAGAGCTCCTCGGTGACCTCTTCCCCCGGTCCTACGGGCACGAGCTCTGGCAGCTCCTCCTCGACCGGCTCGAGCAGCGGGAGGCCCAGGGACGCGCCGCACTTGTCGCAGGTCTCCGAATCGAACGAAGATATGACCGAGCACTTGGGGCATCGGATGCCCTTGTCGGGGACGACCTCGGGGAATTGTTCCTCCTCATCGGCCGGGGCCAGGACCGGGTAGCGCTCGCCCTCCTCGATGGGGGCCAGCTGGGGGCTGGGCTCGCCCTCCTCGATGGGCACGAGCTGAGGCATCGCCTCCTCCTCCTCCAGCGGCACGAGCTGCGGGTAGGCCTCCCTCTCCTCGATGGGAACCAGCGCCGGGAAGCTCTCGGGCTCGCCGAGCTCGGGCTCCGGGCCCTCCTCGGACTCGGCGAGCTCTGGGGCCGTTAGCAGCGTCCCGCAGGCTCGGCATCGCTTGGCGCCGGTTGGAACTATCGAGCCACATATACCGCACTGGATCTCCGAGAGCTCCGGCTCCTCGGGCGGCTTCGGCGGTTCGGGTGGCGACGGCGGTCCGGGCTTAGGCAGCCGTTCGGGCTCGTGCGGTCCCTCGCCCTCCTCGGCCTCCAGGGGCTCTAGCTCCGGGACCTTCGACGGGGCCTGTTCCGGCCCGGTCCCGGCCGTTAAAAAAGATGTGCCGCAAGCCGGACAACTGGTGGCGCCTTCCTGCAGGACGGTCCCACACACGCCGCACTGGACCTCACCGATGGCCTCCTCGGAGGCCCTGTCGGCTTCCTCGATCTCCTCGAGAAGGTCCTTCGCCTCGGCGACCTTGGCCTTCGCCGGCGGAGCGGGCATGGCCGCCTTTGCTTTTGTAATGATGCGCTCCTCCCGGGCGGCCCTGAGCTCCTCGCGCAGCACCCTGGCCTTCAGGGCCAGCTTGAGCTCGAGGAGCTGTTCCTCGGCGTCGAACGACCGGCCATCCTCGAGCATGTCGTTGATGCGTCGGACCACGTGCTCGAAGCCCTTGGTGTCGAGCTTCCTGATGTCCCTGTTGACCCGGGCCTTGGCCTGGTCCATCTCGACCTCCAGGGCCGAGACATGGCGCGAGACGACCTCCTCAAGGTCCTTGCCCGTTTCCTCGATGCCGCCCAGATGGGCCTCGAGCCTCTCCTCGCGGTCGCGCTTGAGCTGCTCCCTGGACCGCTGGGCCTCCATGGCGATCTTGAGGTTCAGCAGGTCGCTTTCGGCCTGGAATATCTTGCCCTTGCGGACCTTGGACATGAGCTTTTTGACGCGCCCCTCGAAGCCGCGCGTGTCCAGGAGCCCGATCTCGTGGAGGAGCCTCTGCTTGGACTCCTCCGTCTCTTCCACGATGGCGCTCATGGGCTGTAGGAACACCTCGTCGAGGCGCTTGATGATGGAGCCCTTGCGGACGGTCTTGTCCATGGAGGCCTTGAGGGCCGACTTCATGCGCTCCTCATGTTTCGTCCCTAGGAAGCGGGCCTCCTTCTCGCGGCCTGTGAAGCCCACGCCGAAGATGTCGGGGCGGGGTTCCTCCCTCCGCTTCTTCTCCATCTCGCCCTTGATGACCTTGAGCTTGGAGATGTGGGGCTCGAGATCGGCCTTGGGCCTTTCCGCCTCCTTCCGGAGCTCCTCCTTGCGCCGCTGGATGAAGCCCTCGCGGTGGCCCTTGAGGTCCATGATGATATGGTCGAGGACGTCGCCCTGTTGGTCGAGCCTGGCAGCCTCCTTGTCCAGGGCCTTGTCGAGTGTCTTGAGCGTGGGCTTGGGCCCCTGCGATGGCTCGGCGGGCCTCGGGCCCTTGCCCTCATCCCCCGCGGCCGTGCGGCCCTTGGCCTCGGCCTTTTTTACAGCATCGGCCAGGGCCGGCGTGAGGAAACCGCCTTTGGCTGCCTGACCCTTCCTCTCGCTCATCTTCTGCTTGAAAAGGCTGAGCCCCACGGGCTTGGGCTGCTCGGGCTGGGCCTTCTTCTCGTCGGGCCTTTCATCCCCCTCGGCCTTGTCCCAGCGCTCCTTGAAGTCCTGGGAGATGGTCTTGCCCTTGCCGTGCCCGTTGGTGCCGCTATTCCTCTGGGCGCCCTCCTCCTTCGACCCCTCCGGCTCCTCGGTCTCCTTGGAGGGGTCCTCCTTCTTGTTCTTGGAAGGGCGTTCTTCTAGAGGCATGCATCACTTGTTAGTACTGGTGCAAATAAAAGAATTATTAATGATTGGCTGAAATGACAATTACAATATATTAAATATATATTACAATTTGTAATATATAATCATTGAGCAAAGTATCAAATGAGCGTCCTGGGACCATGGACGGCCTAGGCTGTGACCAAGGACCGGGACCGCCCTGTTCGAATCTTGTACAATATCCTTATATAAGGTATTCGAATTTTGGACAAGTAGTTATTTATAAAGGTAACTATAATAACAATTCTATATTCCTTTAAAGGAGGACTTAACATGGTAACTCGTGAAGAGCAGACGACCCCTAGCGAAGGCCATCGCGCCTTGAAGATAGCGATAATCGCCCTTGCACTGCTGGGCCTGTTCATGGTCCTGCTGAGCTTGAAGGCGCCCAACGTCGGTGCGACACCTGTGCCGAGCTTCTCCGGGAGCTACTCGGTCACCACGGACACGACATGGGATAGCGGAACGGCCACCTGGACAGGGAGCCTGTATGTGCAGTCCAACGAGAAGCTGACCATGAAGAACTGCAAGGTGACCATGCCGAACAGCTGGTTCTATCTCTATGTCTACGATTATGCGACATGGAACGTGGACAATGTCTCCCTCATCGACAGCCAGTCGCCTTACGGATGGTTGGGCTATTATTACACGTATTCACATGTCAGGATCAATAATAGCTATCTCAAAAATTCGTACTATCAATACATCCAGGGTTACGATGTCCAGATCACCAACAGTACCATCACCGGAGGCGGTTACGGTGTATACGTCTACAGCTGGGGCGGCGGCAACTGGGGCAGCGCCGGCCCGATAATAAGGAACTGTCTAATTTCCAATGTTCAATATTATAGCGCATATCTTTATATGTATGGCGCCCAGAGCGCCAAGGTCGTCTTCGAAAACAACCTGATCATCAATAACCAGAACTGGTACACGATCATGCTGTATTACGCCGGAATCCAGTTCAACAACAACACCGTCATCAGGAACAACAACGATGGCATATACGCCTATCAGCCGTCGAGCTTCACATTCAATGGCAATGTCGTGCAGCGGAACGGCGGTGTCGGGCTGAGATTATACTACCTGAACAGCGAGATCACCATCCGGGACAATGTGATAACGGACAACTCCGGTGGCGACATCTGGCTCTACAGCTCCAAGATTACCTCGGTCAGCAACATTATCGGCAAAGTGACCTGCCAGGGCAACAGCGAGCTCAACGTCTATTGGCTGCTGGATGTCCATGTCATCTGGCAGGACGGCTCCGGCCCCGTAGCTGATGCGCGCGTGGAGTTCATTGACGCCAAGAACTCAGGCGTCGTGGAGGCCGCCGAGACCGGTTCGGACGGTTGGATCCGCAAGGTGTTGGTCAAGGAATACTGCTGGAACGACAAGGGCCAGCAGATGTATTCCCCATACCAGATCAACGCCACCAAGTTCGACATCAAGGCCACCACCAATGTCACCACGAACCACAACACCCAGGCGGAGCTCGTCCTAGACAATGTCCCGCCGGCCCTGCAGGTCGAGACACCGGTCAACAAGATGCTCACGAACAATCACCTCATACTGGTGAGGGGACTGACCGAGCCTGGCGCCTACTGCACGGTCAACATGAAGCCGGTCGCGGTCGCGGCCTCGGGCTGGTTCGAGACAAGCGTCAACTTCACGACCGATGGGGCCCACGACATCAAGGTCCTGTGCATGGATAAGGCCAAGAACGCCAGGGATGCGAGCAGGACCGTCATCATAGACACCAAGGCCCCGCCGCTGACCATAACCGGCCCGCTCACAGGCCTGCTCACAAGCACGCCCAATATCGAGGTCACGGCCGAGACCGAGCCCAACGCCTACGCCGAGATCAACGGTAAGGCCGTGCCGGTGGATAGCAGCGGTAAGCTGGACAGGGTCGTGACCCTGGAAGAAGGGGACAATATGATCTTCGTGACCGTCATGGACAAGGCCGGGAACGTCAAGGAGGCCAACGTGACGGTGTCCCTTGACTCGGTCCCACCTAACCTGGTGGTCCTGGACCCGACTGACCGGGAATACATCTCCAGCCAGGACGTCAAGGTCGTGGGCCTCGTCGAGGACGGCGCGAAGCTCAAGATAAACAACATGGACATCCGGTTCCAGGGCAGCTCGTTCCAGTACCAGCTCCGCCTGCAAGAGGGCGACAACACCATCAGTGTCGAGGCCTGGGATATCGCCGGGAACTACAACTCCAAGACCATCATAGTGACCCTCGACAAGAGGCCGCCGACGCTAATCCTGCTGACCCCGTCGGACAACATGTTCACGAACCAGAAGCTCATATTGGTGTCTGGCCAGACCGAGCCCACCAACACGGTGACCATCAGCAATGACCAGGTGATCGTCGACCCGAGCACCGGGTACTTCGAGAGGAGCATGGTCATGAAGTCAGGCGCCAACAAGTTCGTGGTCGTTGCCACAGATGCGTACGGGAATGCCATATCCCGGTCGGTCACGGTGGTCGAGGACACCGAGGCCCCGACACTGACGGTCCTCACGCCGGACAACGGCACGGTGACCAACCAGGACACCATAAGGGTCGATGGCATCACCGAACTTGGGGCCAGCGTGACCGTCAACGGAAAGGAAGCTGCGGTGGACAAGGGCAAGTTCAGCGCCTACGTGACGCTGGAGGAAGGGTCCAACGACGTCCAGGTGATATCGAGGGACAATGCGCTTAACATGAGGGCCTTCAAGCTGATCGTCATCAGGGACTCCACCGTGGACATGAGGGTCTCGTTCCCCTACGACAGCATGTACACCACCGACAGCATGGTCAACATCACGGGCACCATCGAGGCGGGTAGTTCGGTCTACGTCAACACCAACCTCAAGGCATCCATGGACATGTACGGTGGGTTCAAGGCCCAGATGAGCCTTGAGCTTGGGCAGAACGACATTACCATCACCGGGACGGACCATTTGGGCAACACCAAGACCATCAAGATGGTCGTGACCAGGGACGAACCCGCCCCGCCGGTGGTGAACCCGACGCACACCACGACGTCGAGCGGCAGCGTCATGTCGACCCCGTGGATGCTCGCCACGGCCCTGTTCTTGGGCCTGCTCGTGGGCGCCGTGATAATGGGAAGCGCCTATGTGTCGACCCGGAGGAGGATGGAGGAGAACACCAAGGACCAGATCGAAGAGATCCTGAACAAGCGGTTCGAGGAAAAGAGGACCGAGGAGGCCCGACGCGAGGTCCTCAGGTCCTCCCCGCCGCCGCTGGTCCCGGTGGGATACAGGGGCCCACCGATACACATAGCCAAAACGCCCGCAACCGCACCGGCATCCATGCCACCGGGCCCGCACGCAGCCCAGCCCCCCTCGAGGCCCCTGACCGCCATCCAGGGCGAGGTCGTGGCCCCGTCGGGCGAGACCACCATCGGCATCGACTCGGATGTCGCCGCGACCGAGCAGAGGGTGAGCAACGCCGAGGCCAGGGGCATCGACACATCCAAGGCCAGGAACAGCCTGAAGCTCGCGAAGTTCTTCATGAGCAAGGGCGACACGGACAAGATGGGAAAGTACATCAAGAAGACCAACGAGGTCCTGGACGAGATCGGCGCGTGAGCGCCATTGATAGGATGGGCGGGCCCCGTGCCCGCCCATCGATTTATTGTTTTTCCGGACATTGAATTCCACAGAGCAAATTCCTTTTAACACCGACCCGCCCCTATTCTTATGAGGAGCAAACCGGACCGGAAGGTCGATGGTGATATACACAAGGGCCGGCCCGTCCCTAAATCTATTAATATCTATAGATTATATATCATTGTACAAAAGAGGACGCCTGACATTACAGGCCCCTCGGTCGACAATAGTTCGATGATTCAAAGGAGGCCCCAGGAATGGCACCCCGCGGATGGAAGAGAGGAAGCGTCATGGGAACCAGGACATGGACGAAGGCCCTTGTGGTCATGGTCGTGATCGTGTTCCTGAGCACCCCGGCGCTATCGGAGATCACGTTCAAGGAACCTAAAAACGGCTCCACCCTGACCCAGAAGGCCCTGCACATCTCAGGGAATGCTACCGCCCAGCCAAGCTTCTACGTTGAGGACGACACAGCCCACCTGGACGCCGGCTCCAAAGTGAACCTCACGCTCACGACCAAGCCATCGCTGATCATGGCACCGTACATCGGGGCCTGGGTCAAAAACGCCAACAACCCGGTAATAGACCACGGCGGCACGGGCAAGTACAACGAGTTCCAGTCCACGGCATCCAGCGTCATACTGGACGGCGCCACGTATAAGATATGGGGCATGGCCCTCAGCAGCGTCGCAGGCGGTTCGTCCTTCGGGGCCTGGACCTCGGCCGACGGCAAGAGCTGGAACGAGGCGACGGGGTCGCCCGTGTTCAACAAGTCCGGGAACGCGGCGGCCTTCGACTTCAATAACATCGAGACCCCCTATGTCATCAAGGACGGGGTCACCTACAAGATGTGGTATACTGGACAGGCATCGGACCTGCGGTGGCGCATCGGCTACGCGACCTCGGCCAATGGCGTGACCTGGACCAGAGGCAACAGCGGCAACCCGGTCCTCAACCTAGGCAACATCGCCAAGTTCGATGGAGGCGGTGTGGCCTTCCCGAGCATCCTCAAGGAGGGCAACACATACAAGATGTGGTACTCGGGGGTCATAGAGGGCACGAACCTGTGGCAGATAGGCTATGCCACGTCGGCCGACGGGACCACCTGGGCCAGGCAAAACAACAGCAATCCGGTCGTGAACTTCGGCAAGAAGGGCTCCTACGACGACGATGGCTGTTATTACGCGAGGGTCGTGAAGGACGGCCCGGCCTACAGGATGTGGTACATAGGCGTCACGGGGAAAGAGGTGGCCTACGCGGAGTCCAAGGACGGGATCTCGTGGGGCAAGGACCCCAACAACCCGGTGCTCACCAAGGGCGGGGTTTCTGGGGCCTTCGACAGTACCGCCATATACGCGCTCGCGGTCATGAAGGACGGCCTCAAGTTCAAAATGTGGTACACGGGCGACTACAGCGGCATCAGGGCCGTCGGCCTCGCCGAGGCGGATATCGAGGGGATGACGGGCAAATACACCTCGAAGCCGTTCAACGCCCAGAACGACGTCACCTGGGGCAAGCTCTCCTGGAACTGGTTGACGCCCAGCGGCACCACGGGCACCTTCGAGACCAGGACATCGCCGGACAACTCCAAGTGGACTGCGTGGCTCGAGGCCACCAACAATTCCATAGTCCCGTCCCCGCCGAACAGGTACTTCCAGTACAAGGCCACCATAGCCACCACGGACAGCAACATCGTCGGGGCCTTCTACAATATGTCCGTCGAGTACCGGCAGGTACTCAAAGTCGAGGTCAGCCTCGACAACTCCTCCTGGTTCATAGCGAACGGCACCGACAAGTGGGATATAGACGTGACCCTCATCGAGGGGAATAACACCGTGTACGTCAAGGTCACGGACACGACACCGTACCCGCAGTACGCGGCCGTCAGGGTGCTGGTGGACACCACCATACCCACGGGCCACATCGAGATAAACACGGGCAACGTTTTCACGACGAACCTGAACGTCTATCTGACCTTCAGCGCCCAGGACCTGAACGGGATTAAGAAGATGCGCATCGGGAACCAGGCGAACCTCTCGGCGGTCCTGTGGGAGCCCTACGCGGTGAACAAGTCGTGGACGCTGACCACCGGGGACGGCGTCAAGGGGGTCTACGTGGAGTTCCAGGACGTGAACGGCCTGATATCCAGGACCTACAGCGACACGATAATACTCGACACCACGCCGCCGACGGCGACCCTCCTGATCAACGACAACGCGACCTACGCGGCCGTGTCCGAGGTGCGCCTGACGCTCAAGGCCTCGGACAAGAACGGCATAAGCCGGATGCGCGTTAGCCTGAACTCATCCTTCGAGGGGGCCGATTGGGGCGCCTACACGCCGTCCATGGCGCTTATACTGCCCGAGGGCGACGGCCTCAAGACGGTCTATGCCGAGTTCAAGGACACGGCGGGCCTCATGACCACGGTCAGCGACAGCATCACGCTGGACACCGCCAAGCCGACGGGCAGCCTGGGCATCAACAACGGCACCGCAATGACCAGGGACCGGAGGGTCTACCTCTCCATCGAGGCCTCGGACGCCAACGGCATCAAGGACATCATGGTCAGCGGATACCCCGACTTCGTCGACGGTGTCTGGGAGCCCTACGCCACGAGCAAGATGTGGACGCTGCCGAACTCCATCGGCGAGAACTCCGTCTACGCGAGGTTCAGGGACCACGCGGGCCTTGTGAGCGACCGCTACTCTGCCCACATATTCCTCTACACGAGGATACTGGCAGGGTCCATAGTCATCAACAACGGCGAGGACCTTACGGGCTCCCCCGATATCACGCTCACTATCAACCTGCTCGACAACGACGGGCAGACCAAGATGATGCTGGCCAACAACGCCCAGTTCACCGGGGTGGCCTGGGTGGACTACACCAAGACCGTGGCATGGAACCTGTCCACCACTACCGACGGCAAGTTCTCGGTCTACCTGAAGTTCAAGGACAAGTACGGCATCGAGTCCGATGTCTACTCGGATTCCGTCAGGGTGGACACGACCCCGCCAAAGATCAGCATATCCTACCCGACCGACAAACTGGTCTGGGCCTCAACGAACGGCACGATGGACGTCAAGGGAACGGCCTCGGACGAGGTGAGCCTCAGCCGGGTCGAGGTCTCCGTCGACGGCGGGCAGTGGATCCAGATGCAGGACATGAAGAACTTCACATTAAGGTCCTACATCACACTTCGGGGCTCGCACACGGTGAAGGCCAGGGCCCGAGACACCATAGGCAACACGGCCAGCACATCATTGACCTTCACATGGCCCGAGGAGATAAAGAAGGTCAAGAAGGGGTTCATACCCAGCTTCGAGGGGGTCGTCCTCCTGGCGGTCCTGGCACTGCTGCCCATCCTGAGGTTGCGCAAGCGCAAGGCCTGAGGGACCGGCGATGCCCAGGGCCAAGAAGGGGAAGGACGGAAAGCCCGCCGTGTTCCTGGATAGGGACGGGACCATTTGCGTCCTGGTCGAGTACATGGACGACCCGGACCAGGTGCAGCTCTTGCCCGGGGCCAGCGAGGCCATCAAGCGGCTGAACGAGCAGGGGTTCCTTGTCGTCATGATTACGAACCAGTCGGCCCTGGCCAGGGGCTATTTCACCGAGGAGGTCCTAGATGCCATCCATGAGCGCCTAGCCCGCGTGCTCGAGAAGGAGGGGGCGCACATCGACGCCACCTATTTCTGCCCCCACCATCCGGACGACAAGTGCTCTTGCAGGAAGCCCAGGCCCGGGCTGGTCCTTAATGCCGCAAAGGAGCTCGGCATAGACCTGGGGCGCTCTTTCATGGTCGGGGACAAGCTCGACGACGTCAAGGCCGGGAAGACGGCCGGATGCAAGGGTATCATGGTCCTGACGGGCTACGGCGCGGGGGAGCTGGCCCTGCGCGACAAGTGGGACGCGCAGCCGGACCATATTGCAGACAACCTGCTAGGCGCCGTGGAATGGATAGAGAAGCAGGCCAAATGAATGGTCAGTTGTATCTGACGACCTGTATCGGCCCGGCGCCCGTGGTTATCATCGGGACGACCTCCTCCCGCGTGAACTTCCCCGAGGCCACATGGAGCCAGATGCCGATGGCCAATGACCCGACAACGGTCCCTATCAGAACGATGACCAGCACCCATCCCAGGGCCCCGGATGACGGGGTGTAGGACATCAATATCTTCCCGTCTGGCAGTTGCACGAAGAACATTTCCGTTCCGACGAGGGAGCCTTTCGTGATCGAGACCTTTCCCGAGTACGGATTAATGCTCGTGCTCCAGCCTCTCATCCGGGACTGCATGTCGATGTTGTAGTAGAGCTGGTTCATGTTCATGGGAGGGAGTTCCCCGCAGGGGTTTTTCCGCACAGACAGAATTATAACCACGACGAAAAAGAGGATTGCCGGGATTCCGAGACCGAAGCATATCAAGGAGGTCATGTCCACGGCAACACATCCTTCAGAACTTGGTCAGCTCGCGCCGGAGGGCCCGCAGGTCCGCTTCCTTGATGGTGTGCGTGTCCATCTGCACGAGCAGGCAGCACTTGCATATCTCGAGGCTCTCGTTCAGCCTGTGCACGAGCCGCACGAAAGCGTCGAGCCCGGCGGCCCCCAGGAGGACCTCGGAGCGGTCCAGCAAGACCGCGCTCGAATCGCTGGCCTCCATGAAGGCCTCGATCTTCTTGGCGAGCCCGTCGAGGTCCTTGGCCAGGTGCTGGCCCTCGCGTGGCACGTCGGAGGTGCTCAGCAGCAGGAACTCGGCCCCCTCGAGGCCGAACTCGTCCTTTATCCTCCGGACCGGAGGCCTCGTGACGCAAAGCCCCTTGGCACCGGAGGCCATCACGGCCTTCAGGGCCTCGAAGGCCCGCGAGTCGTCCTCTCCCTCGACGAGATAACTGTAGTGGAACTTAGGCACGGCCACCGGCCTCGGGACGAGGCCCGGGGGCGCTATGGACCTGGGCTCCGGTGCCGCGGCGGGTGTCTCCTGGCCGCTGCCCCGCTCCTCGACCATGTGCGTCCCGATGTCGGCGCCGCTTGGGCCGGCGGACCTGGCGGGCTGGCGCCTCGCCCTGCCGCCTCCCGGGATGAGCGCCCGCATGGGCGCAGGGCCGCGGGAATCCCGCTGCTTTGACCGCATCTCGGCCAGCAACTCCTTCACGGGCGGGATGCCCTTGTGGACCTTGCCGAAGAGCATGACGCTGGGATAGCTCACGACGTCCTTCGCGAGGTCGGGCCTCTCGCCCTCTTTAATCTCCTCCACCTCGATGTCCGGGGCCGCGAAGGGGAGCTCGACATAGAGCTTCACCTTCATGGCCCGGAGCTCCTCGTCTTCCTCCTTGGGCATGAACAGGTAGAGCTTGACCTCCTCGGGCGCCGGCTTCGCGGCCTGGGGCTCGGGCGCCGGCGGCTCCGGGGCCGTGGGTTGCACCTTCTCCTCCGGAGGCCCCTCGACGGGCCTGGCCATCGTGATGGGACCGGCCCTGATGGGCCGCTTCTCGGTGTTCACAGGCCCCTCGTCGGAGAATAGCGGCTCCGCCGATCTTGCCTTCGCGAAGACGACGGGCGTCTGGACCATGGGCACGGGCTCGTCCATCGGCTCCTCGTACTCTTTATCCATGGCGTCCATGGTCTCCTGTGAGAGGGAGATGTCCATCTGGTAGGACTTCCCTTCGATGCGGGCCATGAGCTCGTTCATCATCTCGACATAGAACTTGGCCCCCATGGTCGAGTAGATGTTCCTGGCCAGCACGGCCAGTTCCTGGGCCTTGTCCTTCTTGCCCCAGTCGTTGAGCATCTCGGCGTATTCCTTGAGGACATAGGCCTCGAGGCCCGCGGTTCGGAGGTTCTTGACGATGTTGAGGCTGAACTTGAAGTACTTCGTGGACTTGGCCCATTCCTTCTTGAACCGGTAGACGATGCCGTAGTTGCAGAATACGTAGGCGATGCCGATCTTGTCGTCTATCCTGGAGAGCATGTCCAGGGCCTTTGTGCAGCTGGCATCGGCCTCCTCCAGGTTCCCACCCTTGGCCTGGCACTCGGCGGCGTTGAAGAGGGCCCAGCCTTGCATGTGGAGGTCGTTGATGGACTCGGCCAGGGCGGCGCACTTCTCAAAGTACTTGATGCCCTTCTTCCAGTCCCGCCGCTTGATGCAGACGTCCCCGAGGTTGTTGTAGCCCCGGGCCTCCTGGTAGATGTCGTGAACCTTCCTGAAGACGCGTATGGACTTCATGTAAAGGTTCACGGACCTGTTGAGGTCGCCCTTGTCATTGTAGACGTTGCCGGATTCAAGGTAGGTCTTTGCCAGCAGGTCCTCGTCATTGGAGCCTTCCAGGGCCTTGAAGGCCGCGTTGTAATGGGTCTCGGCCTCGGAGATGTTCCCGCGGCGCCAGTAGGCGTATCCGAGGCCGCGCTCGGCGTCGGCCACACCCGACTTGTCGCCGAGCTCCCTGGAGAACTGCAGGGCCTTGGTGTAGGATTCGAAGGTCTTGTCGATGTCGCCCTTGAGGGCCCAGAGGTTCCCGGCCCTGCGCTGGGCTTCGGCCGTGCGCATGGTCCCGGCCTTCTTGGGGCCCATGGCGATGACCTTCTCGAGGTGCGTGATGGCCGTGTCCCAGCGGCCCAGGATGTAGAGGATCTCGCTCAGCAGAAGGAGCGTCTCGGCCCTGCTCTCGAGGTTCTCGGGGGTCTCCGGGCCCTTCTCGAGGTTGTCCAAAGACCGCTTGTAGAACTTCAGGGCCTCTTCGGCGGCGAAGGTGGTGCTCTTCTTGTCGCCCTTTTTGAGGATCTTCCTGAGCTTCGCCAGGAGCGTGTCCGGCCTCTTCTCGATACCGTCCTCCATCCTTCCCGTCCCCTCATTCCTCTTGGAACCCCTCGAGGAGGTCCACCTTGGCCTTGTTCCCCTTGAGGGTGACAAGGGCCGCGTAGCCTTGCTTCGCGGGGCCCGGGTTGACGAATGTCGTCCCCCCTTCTACCACCACGCCCCGCGCATCGTGTATATGACCAGAGAGGGCCAACTTTGGCTTATATTTTTCGACGATGTCGGATATAGCCTTGCTGCCCATATGGACGCCCTTGGCCGTGTCGTTCTTGCCGTACGGGGGCGCGTGCGTCACGAGGATGCCACGCTCCACCATGACCTCGTCCAAGAAGCCGAATATGCGTTCCTCGGAGAACTCCAATGGGAGCCCGTTCGGGGACTGCGGCGCCCCGCCGAGGCCCGCAAAGGTCTCACCCTTGAACTCGGCCCTCCGTCGGTGGAGGCCCTTGGCCTTGCTGTCCTCGATGGCGGTTATGACCTCCGGGGGGTCGCAGTTGCCCGGGACCGCGAAGGCCGGGAGCTCGAGCATGTCCAGAAAGTCCTTGGCCTGCGACGGGGGCCCGAAGTGCGTGATGTCCCCGCAGACCACGATGAGGTGCGGCTGCTGGGCCTGGGCCTTGAGTACAATCTCCCTCATGGCCTTCTCGGAGCCGTGGATGTCCGAGACCACCAGTATCCTGATGGGCTGCCTGCCCTGGCCTAGGATGCCGTGCCCCATATGAACACCTCATTAGACCCAGGGGCCAATGCCCCATGGACCGGTACCATGGCCATATAGCCGAACGGTGCTTTATTCTTTTTTATCGTGGGTGGCCGCGCTCACCAGTGCGGCATGCTAAGGCCGAGGCTGTGGAGTGCCAGGAGGGCCGTGACGAAGTAACCAAGGATTGCGCCGGTGTTGAGCAGCGGCAGGCCGGCCTGGGGCCTGCCCTTCTGGACGAAGTACATCAGTGCCATGAAGCCTATCAGGGAGCCCACCAGCGTTCCCAGGGCCACGACCAGGTTTCCGCCGACGCCGCCCAGCGCATCGATGCCCTTGCTGGGCAGGTAGACCAGGGCCGAGACCGCCAGCGAGCCCGGGATGATGATGTCGCCCAGGCCCATGAACATGGCCTCGCGCTCCTCGCCCGAGTCCAGCTGGTCCTGAAGGCCTGGCTGTTCGAGGAAGGAATATTCCTTCTCCTTGGGTATGACCAGCAGTATGGGCAGCCTCGCCTCGACGACATTGTCCGCCAGGGTCACCATATGCTTGGTCTTGTAGACGGATATAGCGTCGTAGACCGCCAGGAAGGTCAGCAGTATGAGGATGGGGATAACGCCCATGGAGAAGCCCAAGATGGCGGTGATGCCTATGGCCAGGAAGACGCCCGTCGTGTCGACGACGTACCACTCGGGATAGACGATAAGCAGCACGGTCATGCAGTAAGCGATGAGTATGGCCGCGGTGACCGCGATCGTGGCCGGGATGGGCGCTGGCGTGTCCGGGGACTGGCCCAGGAGCAGCAGGAACGGCGGGTAGAAAACATAGACGATGGAGATGGAGACGGACCCGAGGATGACCGTCTGGATGAGCCTCTCGAGGTGGTACTTCGCGAGCAACAGTATGATGCCGGTGAAGACCAGGATGACGACGATGTAGATGAGCGGGTTGGCGACGGACTCGGTGTTCTGGCTGCCGAAGGCCTTGTAGCCCGTCGGCAGGATGTAGGTCGTCGCCATGGCCAGAAGTATCGCGACCGTGAAGAGGACCGCCATGGAGAGCACGGGCGTGATGCCCTTCTTGCTCTTCTCCTCCGCGAGCTTACTCATGGCCTAGACACCGGACCTAATCTAGGATGGTCTGACAAATATAAACCAGTGACGGTGGGCCGGCCTATTCCCTTACGACTCGCCCGAAGGCCGTGTTGCCCGAGATCTTGTCGATGTGGACCTTGGATGTCGTGCCTTTGGTGACCCCTGGGATGTAGATGATGTACTTGTCCACCTTGGCTATGCCGTCGCCGCGCCGGCTTATGTCCTCGATCATGAGCTCGTAAATCTTGCCCTCCTCCAGGGCCTTGACCTCGGGCGCCTTGGTGGCCTTGATGACCATGACGGGCCGGTGGGCCCCGCAGGCCTCGCACATCAACACGAGGGTCCTGCCATCCTTCTGGAGCTTTGTGTCCGGGCGGTGGCACTCGGTGCAGATGACGTAGATGTCGGTGTAGTTCTGGATCTTCCCCATGAGCTCCTTCTCGATCATCTTCTTCTTAAAGATGGCCCTGCGGCCATCGAGGCTGCCTGCGGTGCCGCACTCGCGCAGGAGGTAGCCAAGCAGGTGTTGCGGGTCCCGGCGGAGCCTCTCGACGATGTCCATATAGTTCCGGAGGATGGTGGTCTTCCCTTCGTAGAAGAGCTCGACCTCCGGTATCTGGAAACGCTCGCCGGAGCTCGCGGCCTGGGGTATCTTCTCCCGGGCCCTCTTGAGCAGTGCCTGGTAATCTTCGTCGCCTGGCATGTTCTATCGTGGGAGGAGAGGATGGTCCCCTATAATATATTTTCGGGTCGACGGAAGGGCCGACGGTGGGTCCGGCTCATGCCTTCTTGAAATGCTGGCCCGTGATCCTCTCGAAAAGGTCGATGTAGACCGTCCGGACCTGCTTGATGAAGTCGGGCTCGAGCCCGGGGATCGGGGGCTCCTCCTTGGCGGCCGTCCGGGCCGCCTCGAGCCGGTCCACGTAGCCGATGCCGCGGTAGTACTTACGCACGAACTCCTTGCTGAGCTCTATGCACTCGCCCTTCTCGTCCCAAGCGACCTTGTCCCAGAAGCGGTCCTCGTCTGCCGTGCCGAAGGTGTCTATGAGCATGAGGTTGCGGTCATCGTCGAAGGCAAACTCCTTCTTGCCGTCGGCGTGCAGCAGGCCCCGCTTCTCGACCTCTTTTGCTATGAGGTCGTCGACCTTGAGCACGGCCTTGCGGAGGTCCTCGAACTCCTCCTTCACGAGGCCCGCGATCCTCAGGGCCTCCTCGACGGCTATCTTCCGGTCCACGGACTCGAGCTTGGTGGTGACCTCGAAGTGCGGCTCCGGGAGCCTCTCGCCGTACCTGGGCGCGTGGCCTGGACTGAAGCCTAGGTCCTCGACCCTGACCTTGCCTTTCTTGACGCGGTCGTGCAGGGAACCCGCGAGGAAGTACCTGCATATGGCCTCGAGGGGGATGAGATAGTTCTTGGTCTTGGTATTTATTTTATTATAATCGCGGATGATGTCGACACGCTTGACCCGCATGCGGTTGCCGCCGACGAGCTTGATGAAGTGGGACCGGACGCCCAGGTCCTTGGCCTTCTCGAACCAGAAGGCCGATGTCCTGCACAGGGTCTCGCCCTTGTCCGGAACGAGGGACGGGATGACCTTGTCGAAGACCGATATCTTGTCTGTGAAGACGAACTCGAGAACGCCCTTGTCCTCGGTGGCGTAGACCTCCTTGACCTTGCCGACCTGGAGGAGCTTACCCTTGCCCCCCTTGGCCTTTCCCTTTGCCATGATGTCACCTCGTCGATGTTGCTATAAGCCCCTAGGGACCTGATGCGAGCGTGAGGATGGGAAATGGAACAGGGTCCGGGACATCAACGCTTCTTCTTGTCGATGCCCAGCTCTTCCTTCTTCTCCACCACCAGCATCTCGGCCTTGGAGCTGATGTCCCAGGCCAGCTTCTCGACCTCGTCGAGGTTCTCGAGGAACTCGGACTTGCTCTCGGTCTCCATGAACTTCTTGAACCTGTTCCTCTGCCAGATGCCGTAGCCCATGTACCAGCCGGTGAACAGGAGCAGTAGGATGCCGCCGGGCATCAGGCAAAGGTCGTATTGCTGCGTGTTTGTCTTGGCCTTCCCGTGAATGAAGCCCACCCAGTCCTGCAGAGGGCTGGGGAGCCAGTCCGCGTGCTTGTCATATATGAGAAGGGCCAGCGAGGAGAGCACGATAAGGATAATGCTGATGATGGTGAAAATGGTGGCTAACGGGAGGGTGTAGTCCCTAAGGAAAATCCTCAAGGAGAACTTCGTCTCCTGCCAGGACTTGCCCTTCTTCTTCTTCTGGGATTTCTTGGCCATCGAACGACCCTCCGCCATTGGGTCCCTTGCCCCGTTAACATCGTTCCCTGATTATATCTTTTTTGGGTGGCCACATTACGGCCTCTCGACGAGGACCGTCACGTCCCCGACCCTGAAGAGGTCCACGGCTTTGCCCTTGATGGTCCATTTGAGGACGACCTCGGCGTGCTCGGGGCCGATGGTGACCTCCTCGCCGCCGTCGAGCTTCAGCTTGACCTTGCCCGTCTCGAGGGACTTGGCCAGCTTGGCCGGGTCCTCCTTCTTCAGGGCCTCCATCACGAGGCCGGCCTTGGCCTTGAACTCCGGGCCGATCTTTGCCTTGACCGGCTTGATCTCGCCCGGGACCTCCTTGAGGTCCCCCCGCTCCGTCATGACAACACTGGCGGCATTGGTGGCCCCCTTGATGTCGTTGACCATGTCGCCGAGGTCGAGTTCGGACACGAGCTGCACCTTCGGCAATGGGGCGTTGAGGGCCATCTTCTTCTCGGCCTTGAAGCTTCTGAGGCCCGCGGTTATGTCCTTGACGAGCTCGCCCTTCCGCTCGCATTCCTCGTCGATGGCCGTGGCCTTGGGCCAGGATGTCAGCGCTATGCTCTTGGCCCCTGTGAGGTGCTTGAAATTGGACTGGTAGACCTCTTCCGTGATGTGCGGCTGGATGAAGCAAAGCATCGTGAGCATGCCCTGGCCGACCTCGTACAATGTGGCAAGCGCCGACGGGTCCTTCTTGCCGTAGACCCGGTGCTTGACGAGCTCGAGGTAGTGGTCCGCGAACTCGTGCCAGATGAATGCCTCCAGGGCCCGTGTGGCCCTGTCGAAGGAATATTCGTCCATGGCCTCGGTGACCTCTTTAATGGTGCGCGAGAACCTGGCCAGTATCCAGCGGTCCAACGGTGCGCGCTCGACGTCCTTGGCCGGGGCCTGCTTGTGGTCCTTAAGCGCGTTCCCTATGAACTTGCCGATGTTGTAGACTTTCTCGGCGAGCCTCCGGCCGTGGACCACCTCCTTCTCCTGGAAGGGCTGGTCCTTGCCGAGGCTGCAGGTGCCGGCGAAGAAGCGCATGCCATCGGCCCCGTACTTGTCGAGCAGGGGCAGCGGGTCCACGACGTTGCCAAGGCTGGTGTGCATGGGCCTGCCGTCGGGGGCCATGATGAATCCGCTGATGACGATGTCCTTCCAGGGGAGGTCCTCCATGAGCTGGTAGGTCCTTATGAGCGTGTAGAAGGCCCAGGTCCTGATTATGTCGTGGCTCTGGGGCCTCAGGGACATGGGGAAGAGCTGCTTGAACCTCTTCTCGTCGCGCTCCCAGTAGCAGCAGAACAGGGCCGAGAGGCTGCTGTCCATCCAGGTGTCGAAGACGTCCTCGCAACCCTTGAGAGGCCCGCCGCACTTGGGGCACTGCTTGACGGGGGGCGGGACCACCGTCGGGTCGACGTAGGCCTGCTTCTCGTCGGCGAGGACCACGCCGTCGCAACCTTCCTTCTGACAGAGCCAGAGGGGTATGGCCGTGGCGAAGTACCGTTGCCGGGAGATGCACCAGTCCCAGCCGAGGCTGTCGATCCAATTGGACAGCCGCTCCTTCATGAACGGCGGGTACCAGTGAAGCCTGTCCTTGAGCTCGTGAGCCTTGTCCCTCATTTCGAGTATCTTCAGGAACCACTGCTGGACGTTCAGGAACTCTACGGCCGTGTGGCAGCGCCAGCAGGCCCCGACGCTCTGTTCGAGGTCCTCTTGCTTCTCGAGAAATCCCTTGGCCTTGAGGTCCTCGAGGATGGCCTTCCTGGCCTCGGCTATGGGCATCCCCTTGTACTTGCCGACGATGTCGGTCATGCGGCCGTGCCCGTCGATGGCGTCCTCGATGGGGATATTGCACCTGCGGATCCATTCGAGGTCGTCCTTGTCGCCTATCGTGCATATCATGACGACGCCGGTCCCGAACTCCTTTAGGACCTTGTCGTCGGGGATGACCCGAACGGGCTTGTCGTAGAGCGGGACCTTGATGTTCTTGCCGATGAGCCGCTGGTGCCTCTCGTCGTCCGGGTTCACGGCCACCAGCTGGCAGACGGAGAGCATCTCGGGCCTGGTGGTCGCTATAATGACGGGGTTCCCTTCCTCGTCGTGGAAATGGATATAATTCAGTTTCGTCTTGCGGTCCTCGTACTCCACCTCGGCCGAGGCCAGGGCGGTGCCGCAGCTCGGGCACCAGGTGATGGGCTGCTTGGACCGGTAGATGAGGCCCTTCTTAAAGAGGCGCATGAAGGATATCTGGGTGACGCGCCTGTAGTATGGGGCGTCCGTCTGGTAGTAGATGCTCGGGTCCATTGTGTGGCCCAGCATCTTGAACTGCCGGGTCATCTCGATTATGTTATTGTTGGCGAACTCGCGGCACATCTTGATCAGGGTCTGACGGTCCGTGTTGTGCTTGTCGACCCCGAACTTCTTCTCGACGGACTTCTCGATGGGCATGCCGTTGACGTCTGCGCAGAGCGGGAAGTAGACCTCGAAGCCTCGGAGCCGCTTGTATCGTGCTACGAAGTCGATGTGGGAGTAGCTCGTGGCGTGGCCCAGGTGCAGGGCCGCGTTGGCGTACCTAGGAGGGTTGTCGATGCTGTATATTGGCTTCGTGGTGTCGAAGTCGAAGTGGAAGAGCTTCTCAGTCTCCCAGAAGGCCTGCCACTTGGCCTCGATCTCTTTATGGTCGTAAGCCATGTTTGGCGCATATACATGCTTTAGTTAAAAGATTTTCCTTATATTCTGAGTTTTAGAGATTACATAACAGGTTGAGAAAAATATAAACTAATCAGAAGAAAGACCGAGAAAAAGAACCAACCAATCGCACCGAGAAAAAAAGGAAGGACTTCTTGTTTGGATAGAACCCTCAACCATAGAAATGTGCAATCGTAAATAATCACAAGTATTGAGATTGGCAACATATTGTAAAAGATAAATGTTGATCCTGCAACCCAGAATCCAAAGATTGGTATAAAAACAAATAGAAAAAAACAAAGAAGGGATGCTTGGATTTTATGGTTAAGGGTTGACGACACAGTGATATTTGTCTCTTTACTAATATAATTTGATTTTGGTAATTCGTTCGAAATGGGGATGTGAAAACACCACACATAGGAGTGGGTCGCCCGCAAGTGTTTTTCGTCGATATGGTCCCCAAACCGAAACCCCAAAGCTTTTTCTATCTCTGAAGGGTACCAATCAAAGCCTTTGACCCAAGGCAGACAAGTCCGAAGAAATGGTCAAGGTCCATCGAAGGAAAATCCATGAAGGGCAACTTCACCGTCAGCAGGGAAGACCTCTCCAAGCTTGAGAAGGCCGTCTCCAAGGCCCTGTGCGACCGCTGCCTGGGCCGATGCCTCGGCAAGCGGGGCCACGGCCTCATGAACGATGAGCGCGGTATCCTGATACGTCAGGCCTTCGAGGAGCCACCGTCCCAGGTGGAGCCCAAGGACTGCTGGCTGTGTGAAGGCCTCATGGACGAGCTCCCGAAGTTCGCCGATATGGCAGCCAAGGCACTGGATCCCTATGACTATGAGACATACCTCATCGGATGCCTCGTCGAGGACGCCGTCAAGGCCAGGGAGAAAGAACTCGCGGCCATCGTCGGCCCTGACGAATGCGAGGAGCTCAAATCCGAGGTCAACCGAGAGGTCGGGAAGCTCCTCGGGCCCAAGACCAGCAGGACTGCGGCATTCGAGAACCCGGACATACTGATCGTCGTAGACACGCGCTTCGATGTTGTCAAGGTCGAGGTCCATGCTCTCTACATCTACGGCCGGTACCGCAAGTTCACGCGTGGTATCCCGCAGACCAAGTGGCCCTGTCGCGCCTGTCAGGGCAAGGGCTGTTCCCGGTGCAACGGCACAGGGAAGATGTACGACAGGAGCGTCGAGGAGATCATCGCGGGACCGCTCATGGAGCTCACCAAGGCCTCGGGCCACGCGCTGCACGGCATGGGCCGGGAGGACATAGATGCGCGCATGCTCGGGAACGGCAGGCCCTTCGTCCTCGAGCTGAAGGAGCCCGTCATGAGGAAGAAAGCCCTAAGCGACCTCAAGGTCATCGAGAAGCTGATAAACGACAGGGCCAAGGGCGATGTCGAGGTTGAGGGTATCAGGTTTTCGAACCTCAAGGAGGTCCGCGAGATCAAGGACCACAGGTCCACCAAATCCTACCAGGTCGAGGTGGAGTTCGCCGAAGAGGCCAAGGTGGACAAACCGGCCCTGGAAAAGGCCTTTGACCAGCTGCGTGGCAAGGTCATTGACCAACGGACCCCCGAGCGCGTGGCCCACCGGAGGGCCGACCTTATCAGGAACCGCACCGTCCGGGCCATCGATGGGAACCTCACCGGCCCGAGGACAGCGAGGCTTTCTATCACGGGCGATGCCGGTATCTATATAAAGGAGTTAATCACTGGAGATGGAGGCAGGACCCAGCCTAGCCTAGCATGTCTACTAGGTGTTGGGTGCAAGGTCCTGGCACTGGACGTCGTGATGATCCACGACGACTTGACGGAGGGAATACGATGAAGAGGTCCCATGGATTACGATGCAACTCAAGGCACAAGATGCGCGTCCGCCCCAGGGACAGGGGCAAGGTACCCATCACGAAGACCATGGCCACCTTCGTTCCCGGGGAGACAGTCACGATTATAATCGAGCCCAGGGTGCACAAAGGCATGCCCCACCAGGCCTTCCAGGGCCAGACCGGTAAGATCGCCGGGAAGCAGGGCAACGCCTACGTCCTGAAGATCCACGACGGCGGGAAGGAGAAGACCCTCATCGTCAGGCCCGAGCACATTGTCAAGGTCAAATGATCCCGACGAACCCACGATTCTGAGGTGAAGTCACATGCCCGAGGAGAACAGGATAGTCCCCCTTTCTGAAGTTAAGAAGATGCTGGACGGGGAGGAGAAGGCCAGGGAGCTCAGCTACGAGCAGAGGCTGGCCCTCGAGCATGCAAGACATTTTAGCAATTCCGCGCTGGCAGGCGATGAGAAACTAGTGAAAAAATTAATGAACATAGAACGTATAAACGAGCCTCTGGCGGTGAAAATAGTGGAGGTCACCCCGAAGACCGAGAACGAGGTGCGCGCTATCTTTTCCAAGGAGCGCTTCAACCTGGAACCTGAAGAGATCCAGGAGATAATCAAGATAATGTCCGAGGGTGCCTGAGCCTGGGGGGATACTATGGAGGATTTCGCTTACATACTTGATTACTTAGCCCAAGGACCCCCCGATAGTCGCCGGTTCAAGCGCGAACCTGTGGCCTACGCCCTGGGCGAGACGGAGTTCAAGCTGCTCGAGCTCATCCCCAAGGAGACCATCACCATAAACATCGGCGAGAGGACCTACATCGGAAAGGACCTCGACAAGAGGGAGAAGATACTCCACGTCAAGCGGCGAATCAGTTACACGGACCTCACCAGCGCCGCCCAGTCCGAGATATCCTACATACTGGAAGAGATCGTCGGCAAGAACGAGGAGCGCTTCGTGAAGTTCTACAACGACGCCGGAGCCATCAGCACGCGCTACCACACGCTGGAGCTTCTGCCGGGCCTCGGCAAGAAGACCATGTGGGCCGTACTGGAGGAGCGCAAGAAGCGCAAGTTCATCTCCTTCAAGGACATCGCCGAGAGGATATCATCGATGCACAAGCCCGAGAAGCTCATAGCCAAGCGCATCGAGCTCGAGATATCCAACCCGGACGAGAAGTACCACATCTTTGTCGCAAGGTAGGGCATGGCCCATGGACACCAAGGAGGTCCGCGGTATGCTGACCACCCTGGGCCTAAGGGCCCGCAAGGGGCTCGGCCAGAACTTTCTGGTGGACGCCCACTTCGCTGAAAGGGCCGTAGCCCACGCGGACATCGGTGACGGCGAGACCGTCCTCGAGATCGGCCCGGGCCTCGGTGTCCTGACGGGGCTTCTCGCATCCAAGGCCAGGAAGGTCATTGCTGTCGAGACCGAGGCGCGATTCATAGGGCTCGTGAAGAAGGCGAACGTCGAGTATATCCATGGCGACGCCCTCAAGGTCGAGCTCCCGCGGTTCGACAAGGTTGTGTCGAACCTCCCGTACTCCATTTCAACGCCCGTCACCTTCAGGTTGCTCGGGCCCGGTATCGACTTCAAGGCCGGGGTCCTGATGTACCAGCTCGAGTTCGCCGAGAGGCTGGCTGCCGGGCCTGGCTCCAAGGTATACGGACGACTGAGCGTCAGCGCCTATGTCAGGGCCAAGATCGAGCTCTTGGATAAGGTCCCCTCGTGCGCGTTCTTTCCTAGGCCCAAGGTGGAGTCCCGCCTCGTCCGCCTGACGCCGAGGCCACCGCCCTTCGAGACAAGGGACTGGGACCTGTATCACAGGGTCGTGAAGGTCGCCTTCGCCCAGCGTAGGAAGAAGCTCCGCAACTCGCTGAGGAACGGATTGGGGGAGCTGGCCCCGCCGTTCAGGGCCCTGGGGGAGCCGGACATGGAAAAGGTCCCGTACGGGGACGAGAGGCCCGAGGACCTCACGCCTGAACAGCTGGGCGAGGTATCGGACTTCCTTTGCCAGAATGGCTGACCTGGTCAGCGCCGGCGCCTCGAACTTCGGCCGTGCCGTTTGGACCGGCGCCCCACGAGCCGGGCCTTCTGCCTTCTCCGTTCCCGCCGGTCCGCGACGTAAAGATAAACGATACCCGCGGCCACGATTACAAAGAGGATCCCCATAGCCGCGACCATGGCGCTGTTGAAGGCCATGGGTGGCGCGGGGGTGACCTTGGCCGGGTACCTGAGCACGACCCCGGTGTTGCCGACGAGGAGCGCCAGGGAGCTGTTGCTCGACCAGTCGACCCCGTAGAGGAGGCCCCGGACATCGTGCGTGGGTATGTACGGGAAGTCGTTCTGTTTCCTGTAGCACAAGACGGTCCCGGTGTCGCCCACTATTACCGCGAAATCGCCGTTGGGCCTCCAGGCCACGTCAAGGAAGGTGACGTAGATGCCGTTGCCGCCGGAGACCACGTTGGGATAATTGACCCCGTCATAATCGATGATGGTCCCGTTCTTGCCCACCATGGTGACGACACCGCCGTCGGGCCTCCAGCTGGCCTTGTAAAGGGACAGGCTCGGGTCCGGCGCCGCGGGGGCCGCGATCTTGGACATCGATGTCTCGCTGAACTTGTAGATGGAAAGCTTCTGGCCCACAACGACCCCCCAGTCGGCCTTGGGGTTCCAGGCGATGCCGAAGACCTCGTAGCCCTGGTCGGGCAGCGCCTGCATCTTGAAGCTCGTCCCGTCCCACCAGAGGACGCCGGCGGTGCCTGCGGCGATGATGGCCTTGCCGTCGGTGGTCCAGGTCACGTCTTGGAGAAGGTTGCTGATGCCGCTGTTCAGCTTGGTCACGGCCCCGTTCTTGTAGAGCAGGACGGTGCCGTTCTGACCCACGGCCAAGGCCTCGGTGCAGTCGGGCGTCCAGGCCACGGATTGCAGCATTTCCACCGTGTTCGTCTGGACCCTCTCGAGGGATGTCCCGGTGTATTTCGTCATGTAGCCGTTCCAACCTACCAGGAGCGCCTCGCCGGTGCACGGGTTGAAGGCCACGTGTGTGTAATGGATGGCGTTGCTCCCGGAGCTGACGAGGTCCACCTTGTCGTAGTTCACCGTCTCGGCCAAGACGGGCCAGGGTCCGGCTATGAGGAGGACCAGCACCATTAGTAAGGCGGACCGAGGCAAAACTGTGGCCAGCGTTGACAACTTCAGGACCTCCGCAGCAACCATCGATTGTACAACATAATAATCTTTCTCTGATGACCCACTGTCGTCTAGTATTACGATCCCGAGACCCCAATATTTATATTGGGACCATGTCATCTTGTTCTGTATCTCGAAAGGGGGAAGCAAAATGGCCAAGGAAAAGAACGTTGATGAAGTCATTAAGAGCACGGTGGACACCGCCAAGGAGTTCGCTTCGCAGCAGATCGTTGACGCCGAGAAGGTCCTGAAGGACAAGAGCATCGAGCTCCGGAAGTACCTGAAGGACATCAAGGCCGTCCTCGAGGAGTGGAAGTTCGGCATCGAGGAGACCAAGGAGGGCGTGAGGATCGAGCTGAGGGCCGTCGCGCTTATCCGGTACCCGAAGAAAGGCGTCAAGAGGGACGAGGAAAAGTCCGAGTGATGCGATGGTACCAACGGGGGCTTTAGCTCCCGACCTTTGGCCCTATCCATAGAGGCCAGTTTTCTTTTTCTCAATCCTTCATGAGCTTGCGCAGCCTGGCCGCCGTCTCCTCGGTGAAATAGAAGTCCGGGCGCATCTGCACTAGCGGTATGTATTCGGCGGCCCTCCGGAGCTCGCCCTGGCTGTATTTTTTCAGGGCTGCCACGATTATCTGCTCCGGCGGGAAGTGGCCCAGGAACGAGCATATCAAGCACACGACGTCATAGGCCATCTTCTCGTTGTCGTTGGCGCTGTCCTTGAAGCGGCCCACGTCCACGATATAGAGCTTGTCGCCCAGCATGATGTTGTCGGGCTTGATGTCGCCGTGGAAGAGCTTGTGCTTGTGCATCAGCTTGAGGTACTTGAATGCGATCTCCATGATCTCCGCCGAGACCTTCGAGGATTGCAGCGGCTTGGCGTCGATGAACTCGACGACCAGGAGCCAGCGGATCTCGTCGATGGGATGGTAACCGTAGGGCTTTGGCGTCGGTATCTCGAGCTTCTCCAGGGCCGCAAGCATGTCGAACTGGTAGCGGGCCAGGGCCTCGGCCGAGGACGGCGAGGCGAAGATGGGGTCCTTGGAGTTCAGATGGAGGTAGACGTTCTTGATGAACTGTATCGACAGCGACGACACGAAATCGCTCGAGCCGACGATCTTGGCGAAGTAGGAGACGCGCTGCTTGCTTTTGGTACCCACTATCTTGCACGGGATGGACAGCCTGGACCCGCCGCTGCCCAGGGGCCTGATGGTGACGCAGGTGAGCCTGTACTCCCGCCAGAGGATGTGCTTGACCCGCCGGAGCATCTCCTGGAGGAGCGCCTTGGCCGCTTCCTCGAGATGTTGCTCTAACCGCCTGACCATGTTCGGTCCACCCGGGATTGGAGGATTGATATCCAATTATTAAAAGTGATGGGGGCCGCCTACTCCTCTTCTTCATTGTGGGTCTTGGCAGGGCCTGTGGCGGCACGCTTCTTCCTATGTGGCCTGGGCCCTTTCGCTGATTCGGATTCGACGGTGTCCTCCTCCTCCTTCAATTCCTTATCCTCCCGCCGTGCGTCCTTGGCCCCGGTCTTGGCCCTCCCGAACCGCTTCGCCCACCAGAGACCGAAGAGGATGCGGATGAGCCGGAGCCGGTAGATCTTGATATTATTCTTGACGCCCCGCCCGAGCTCCACGACCGGCTTGCCCCTATAGGCGTATACTATACGCCAAATTGACAGCTCGGGCACCTCGAAGACGAGCTTGTTCGTGTTCAGGATGACATCCCTTTCGTAGAGGATGATGTCCATGTCGACGACGCCCTCACGCTTCAAGGAGTAGCGGACCTTCCTCGGGAAAAGGGCCCGGATGACCGTGTATGCCAGGAACTCGATTGTCTGGACGTTCAGGGCACGCTCAAGGCGCCCCTGGGCTCCGGACTTGTCCACTACCTTGGGGGGCTTCTTCTTCGGCTTGAAGGCCGGGAGGTCCGTATCCAACGGCTCCATCTTCAGTTTGGCCGGCCTGACAGGGCCGATTGGCCTCTCCTCGGGAGGCGCTGCGGCCGGTTCCTTCGGCCGCGAAGGCTTCTCTTCGGGGGCGGAAGGCTCATCCTCGGGGGGTGGTTCATCGTTTTCCCCCGCGTCCGGAGAGATCTTATCCTCGGGCCCCTCGCCCTCGTCTTCGGGCGGTACGATGTCGGTCGGCTCGTTCGGCAGATCCTCGAGATTTGGTGCCCCTTCCTGATGGTACTCGCTGAGGACCTTCTGCGAGCGCCTGGCCTTCCAGTGGTCGAGCCATTCCGGCAGGTCCGGGTCCTCCTTTTCAGCCACGACGGTGTCGCCCTCGACCTTGTGAAACTCGCTGATGACGGTGCACTCGGGCGGGTCGTCCCACTCCTCGGGGTGCATGAGGACCGGATTGCATGGAGGCGATTCCTCCTTGCGGTCGTACTTGTCCTTGGCGGGGCCCGTCTCCCCTTCGGCCTCCCCGGGCCCTTCCTTGCCAGCTTCCTTGTCGGTCACAGGGGACACCTATTTCTTGATGAGCACCTGCATCCTGATGAAAATGCGAGTGCCGTCCTTGTACTCGCCCATGGAGAACTTCCAGTCCTCGATCTGGGCGTTAAGGCTTTCCAGGAACTGGTCGAGCTCGTTGACTATGTTCTCGACGTTCTTCCTGTCGCCGCCGATTAGCTGGAGCACCGATGCTATCTTCTCCTTCTTGCCCATAATGTACGACCTTCGGTTTTTGCTAATAATTGGGGAAACAGTATTAAAGATTTGGGGTCGGATATAGAGCCGCCAGGGGGATTTGGACCCCCGACCTGCTGATTACAAGTCAGCTGCTC
>Ga0315286_10000468_pt1 | contig 33939 bp, 30 predicted proteins | sample YL17G10_0_MG_FD_205038 | JGI IMG/M metagenome (GOLD analysis project Ga0315286, IMG submission 205038) | Sediment microbial communities from Yellowstone Lake, YNP, Wyoming, USA - YL17G10_0 | ecosystem: Environmental > Aquatic > Freshwater > Lake > Sediment | place: USA: Wyoming | collected... | reverse complement strand
TATACTCCCCTATTTTCATATTAAATGGCATTTCCAAGGCAATCTCATTTTGGATCTTTAAAATTTTTGGCGGGTTTTTTGAAAATTCGGCGTAAAAATCTTTGATTATATTTTTCCCCAATTTATAATACTCTTCTTTTTGTTTTTTATTTTTATACCATTCGTCAATCCAGTTTTTCTCGTAGATTTGAATTATATCGCTTAATTCACCCTGAGCGCCTCGAATGGGTTGAAGGGTTTTTTCTTCCATACCAAATAAATTATCCTGCTTATTTTTGCCGCCTTCGCTCGCCTGTTTTAAAAAAGCGTATAAGGTGTTGTGCATTGTTTTCCCGAAAGAAAAAACCGACTTGCCTTTTACGGGAACTTTCAAAATAAAGGCAAACTTATACTGCAGCGGACACTTATCAAAGGCTGCCAATTGCGAAAAAGAAAAATGTTCCGGCAAATAATCGGGCTTTGCCTTATTTTTTATTCCAGCCAAAGATGGCTTCTCCGCCAGTAATCCGTTTTGAGATTTTTGATTTGTTTGGAATTTGGAATTTGGAATTTGGAATTTATCTTTGTATCCCATTTCAATCATAAAGCGAGATAATTTCTTCTTTCTTGCCCCGCCGTAATCTTTGCCTGAAGTGAAATAGATGCCTTTCTTGGCTCGGGTAATGGCAACGTAGCAAATGCGCCTCTCTTCCTGCAGATGAACGTCTCCTAATGGCTTTATATCCTTGATTAAATCTTCAGGAAGCTCGATTAATTCTTTTCTTTCAATTGTCGGAAATCTTTTATCTACCATATTAACCAAAAAAACATATTTGAATTCCAAGCCCTTGGCCCCGTGAATAGTCATTACTTTTATCATATCCGGGCCTTGTTCGGGATCAAATTCAAGCTTCCCTTGCTCTCCCGACTCTATTTCAAGATTTATTTCCCGCATAAAGTTGTTCAAAGTCGGCTCTTGGGTAGTGCCCTCAAAGTTTTTCACTCTTTTATAGAATTGATTAAGCAAATCCAACTGCTCTTTGTCGTCTTTATCTATCAGATATTTTAAATATCCTGACTCTTCCAGAAAAGCAACCAGTATTTCTGAAACTGTCCTTTCTTTGGCAAAAATGGTGTGATTTTTAATTAAACTCAAAACAAAAGCTATTTTTTCCTTAGCTTTCAGCGAAATTCCCGGAATTAAAGGAAGCTCTTCCATTGCCTCATAAAGCGACTTTGTTCTTTTATGGCTGTATTGAGTAAGCTTCATTATGTCCTGCGGCGGGATTTCCAAAAATGGCATATTCAAAATCCTGTAGACTGCCGGGCTTTCATGGTAATTATCCAAGAGCTTAAAATATAAAATAACATCCAAGACAGCGGGCTTTGAATAAAGTCCTTTTGAAGCCAAAAATTGGTAAGGCAAGCCAGCCCTCTCCAAAGCTTTAATAAAAGGATTTGCCGCGTCATTTGCCCTGACTAAAATCGCAAAATCGTTATAATCGGCATCCTTGTCTGATTTCTGAATCTCCAGTATCTTCTTTATGGTTTTATTAACTTCTTCTTCTAAGCTTTCAGCTGAAATATGTTCTATTATGCCCTTTCCCTTTTCTTTTGCAAACAATTTTTTGCTTATCTTGTTTACGTATTCAAGGCGGTCAGGATCATTGGCTTTTATGAATTTGTAAGCCAAGTCCAGAATATTCTGGCAAGACCTGTAGTTGCGAACCAAAGAAATTTGTTTGGCTTTCGGGAAATCTTTTTTAAACTGGACAATGTTGGAAAAAGATGCGCCTCTCCATCTGTAAATAGCCTGATCATCATCGGCGCAGACGGTCAGATTATTTTTCGGCTCGGCCAGAATTTTTATAAGTTCATACTGCGCCCAGTTTGTATCCTGAAATTCGTCAACCAAAATGTATTTGAATTTTTCCCTGTATTTTTTCAAAATCAGCGGCCGCTTCTGAAAAATTTTCAAACAATAATTTATCAAATCGCCAAAATCCAAAGAACTGTTCTCCAAAAGCAGACGCTGATAAGTATGAAAGGCTCCAGCCACTTCTTTTATCCTCTCTACTTCGCCGTCTTCGGGAGAGTCATCCCTGGTTTTTAATTTTTCGGCATATTCTAAATAATCTTCAGGATAAATCGCCTGGTCCTTGCAATGGGAAAAATGAGAAATTAAGGCTTGGATAAATTTCGTCGGATTTCCCAAGGGTTTGTAATAATTAAGTTCAAATTTATCCAAATTACGATAAACCAAAAGCCAACCGGCTGTCGGGTCTAAAATCTTAAAATCTGCAGGCAAGCCGATATCTAAGGCATAATCGCGCAAAATCCTTTCGCAGAAAGAATGGAAAGTAGAAATCCACAAATCCACATAGCCGTAGGGCAAAAGTTTGTCCACCCTTTCTTCCATTTCCGCGGCCGCCTTTTCGGTAAAAGTTACGGCCAGCATTTCTTCCGGCTTTGCCTCTCCTTTTTCTATCAAATAAGCGATTCTCTGGGTAATAACCGTTGTTTTTCCGGTTCCGGCCCCTGCCACAATTAAAAGCGGTCCTTTACCGTGGACCACAGCTTCTTTCTGCTCCTCATTCAGTTTTTCCAAATCCAAAGGCATTACTTTTATAGTATCAAATATTTCTTTCCTTTCAACTTGTCGGGCAGGAAAGATTCCTTGGAGTATTTTTCATACCCTTTACCGTAATTTAATTCTTTTATTAGTTTTGTTTCCGGATTCCGCAAATGCAAAGGAATGGGCAGGTTCCCGAATTTTTTTACGTCTGCCACTGCCTCCATATAAGCGTTATAAGCGCTTCTGTCTTTTTTGCATTGGCACAGATAAGCTACTCCATGCGCCAAGTTAATGCCGCATTCGGGCAAACCGATTATTTCCACGGCCCTAAAAACATCATTAGCCACCACCAAAGCCGTAGGCTGGGCCAAGCCTATATCCTCTGAAGCGAAAATAACCATTCTCCTTGCTATGAATTTAGGGTCTTCGCCGGAATCAATCATCCGCGCTAAATAATATAAGGCCGAGTCGGGTTGCGAGGCCCTCATGCTTTTGATAAAAGCTGAAATAGTGTTGTAATGCTCCTCCCCTTTTTTGTCGTATCTTAAAAACTTTGACTGGAGAGCGTTTTTTAAATTCTCCACCGTGATTTTCTTGTAAAGCTCTTCTGTCTGTTCCAACATGGTTATTGCCTGTCTTGCGTCGCCGTTGGCCATATTAACCAGCCAGTCTTCCGCTGATTTTGCCATTTTAAAACCCGTTCTTTTAATTATGGCTTTCATATTTTCATCGGAAAGCTCGTTTAAAACAAAAATCCTGCATCGGGAAAGCAGGGGCGGTATCACTTCAAAGCTCGGATTCTCGGTAGTGGCTCCAATCAAAACTATTTCCCCTCTTTCAACGTAAGGAAGCAAAAAGTCCTGCTGGGATTTGTTAAAGCGATGTATTTCGTCTAAAAACAAAACCTTGGGAACCCCTTGCGAGTCTTCGTCCAATATCTTTCTGATATCCGCTTTCCCGGCCGAAACCGCTGACAATTCGTAAATTTTTGCGTTAAGATTATTTGCATATATCTTAGCCAAAGTCGTTTTTCCGGTTCCCGGAGGCCCCCAAAAAATAAAAGAAAACAAATGCTTTTGTTTTATGGCAATATTCAGGGGCTTTCCGTCCCCCACTAAATGCTCCTGCCCGACGAATTCTTCTAAGGTTTTAGGCCTGATTTTTGACGCTAATGGCTCCATAAAAATTATTTCCTTGTTTTAAATAGTCAAAGAGGATAAATCCTCTTCTTCACCCTTCACCGCGCTACGGCTCGGGTATTTTATTTTTTAACTCTTTTTTAATCTCTCTCCATTCCGGAAAAATTTTCGCCACCAATCCCCAAAAATTTTTGGAATGATTAAGTTCCTTCAAGTGGCAAAGTTCATGCACAATTATATAGTCTCTTGCCTTCTCTTCTAGAAACAAAATCTTAAAATTAAAGTTCAGATTGCGCTTTTTTGAACAGCTGCCCCAGCGAGTTTTCTGATTTTTTATATTAATCTTGTTGTAATGGAAACCATATTTTTCGTTGAAATACTTGATTCTTTCTTCCACTAATATCCGGGCTTTATATCTGTAGTTCAAGTAATCTTTATGGCTATATTGAATAATTTGCCTGCCTTTAAATTGTTTGAAATAAGAGATTTTTGAAAAAAGCCATTGCGCTTTTTCCCTGATAAATTTCTCAACAATTGTCTCTTCTAGATTGTGCGGCATAGTGACAACAATAGATCCATTACAATATACGACAAGCCGCATCCTTCGCGCTCTTTTGCTTTTGCGTAGGGTATAGGCAACTTTTTTATTTTGCAAGATAATCTGTTTTTTCATAATAGAGTTGGCCTCATTTTCTAATTAAACGCCTTAAATACGCTTTGGTCAGAAAGAATTTTGACCTCGCGGCTTTTTTGCTTTCCCTCTTTTAAAACTGATTTTCATGGTGAATATCCGTTCTGTAGAGAAAATTTTGGCGGCAATGACCACAGCCACCAGAAAGAAAAACGCCAAATAAGCAATGCCGTACCAGACGTTCTGAACCTCACCCAGCAATAAGTTGGAAGCAGCAAGGAAGGGATGGGAAAAAGGAATAGCGTAAATGAAAATTTTTATCGCAGGCGATAAAGAGGAAAAATCCAAAAATAAAGTCAAAAAGTAAGGAATGAGAATTAAAATCATCAGGGGCGCAATCACTCCCTGGGCGCTTTTAGTGTCCTCTGCAAAAGAACCCAGAATAAAGGCAATGGCCAAGGCTGCCAGAATTCCGAAAAACAAGGACAACCCCAGCAACAAATAGTCGCTGGTTCCCAAGACCAAACCCAATTGGGAAATCACGTTTTTTGTCCCTTCATCCAGAGTCATCGTTGCGGCGCCGCCCATCATACTGGTCATATAGTTCCTCATGCCGAAAATATAAACCACGGCTGTCAACAAAGCCACCAAACCTGCGGCGAATAATTTTGAAGCAACAATTGATTTGCGGCTGACCGGACTGGAAAGAAGGGTTTCTAATGTTTTATTTTCTTTTTCAGAAGCAATGGAAGTGGCAATCATCTGGCTGGCAAAAATAATCACCATAAACAAAACAATGGGAATGAAAGTTGTCTGGGAAGTGATGAAACCCGCCACAGCAGCCGGGCTGATGTTGGCTTGTTTATCTCCCACCACCACAAAATCATTGGCAGCCAGCGGTCTTTTCAAAACTTCGGGGTTTTTCTGTTCGTCAATCTTGGCCAACATCTGATTGCTCAAATTTTCATTGAGCAAATTAATACCGCTTTTTAGAATTTCCGTTTCTCTGCTGCCCATGACCGAAAAGTTGGTTAAAATGGTGTAAATGTCAATTTTTTGGGGATGGAAGTTTCCCAAGCCCTTCTCAAAGCCGGCCGGAATCACCATAATCGCTTTTTCCTTTTTTTCCTTTGCCTGTTTGATAATTTCTTCCCTGTTGTCTTCAAAAGAAACATTCACCACGAATTTGTTCTCGGTTAAAATCTTGATGGCGTTTTGGGAAACCATTGAATTGTCCAAATCAATCACTTCAATGGCTTGGGGTGCTTGTTTTTTTGCCACCTCTTTGCCGATGATTTTTCCGATGAAATTAAACGCCAAAACCACCACCAAAAGCGGCACCAGCAACTGGGGGGTCAATAATTCCTGAATTTCCTTTTTTACCAATACAAAAAATTTCTTCATTATTTTATTTTGCGGCCGTAGCCATAAATACTTCTTCCAAGTTTCGGGCGCTGTATTCTTTCTTCAAGTCCTCTGGCGTGCCGATTTCGTAAATTTTGCCCTCGTGGATAATGCCCACTTTGTCTGACAAAAATTCAATCTCCAGCATATTGTGAGAGGAAAGCAAAACCGCCATGCCCTGACGCGACAAATCACGGATTATTTTTCTGATTTCCATTGCGTTAACAACGTCAAGTCCGCTGGTCGGCTCGTCAAGTATGGCCAGTTTCGGCCTTAACATCACGGTTCTTGCCAAAAGCAATTTTCTTGTCATGCCCTTGCTGTAGGTTTTTATTTTATCTTTAATCCGCGTTCCAAGGCCGGCAATTCCAAGCGCGGTGTCTATCGCATCTGACTGCTTTCTGGCGTCGTTAGTATAAAGTTTCGCCATAAACTTTAAATAAGAAATGCCGGACAGGGTTTTGTAAGCGCCGGCTTCTTCGGGCAAATAACTGATCAGCTCTCTCACCTTTTCAGGTTCTTTTTTGATGTCAAAGCCGTAAACAAAAGCGCTGCCGCTGGTTGGCGTCAAAACCGTGGCTAAAATTCTCAAAGTGGTGGACTTCCCGGCTCCGTTTGGCCCGATAAGCGCGAAAATCTCGTTTTCATCCACACTAAAATCAATACCGGCCAGCGCCTGTATTTTTCCGTACGATTTAGATAAATTTTTTACTTCTACCGCTTGCATTTTAATTAAATAATTTATTGGAACCCTCGGCCTGGAGTCAAAGAAGGTTCCTTCTTCTCCACCTTCGCTTTCGCTACGCAAAAGCTCGGTAACCGAAAGTTTAAGAGGAGTTTTGGCTATTCTTGGGATTCCTAAATCCCTTTCCAATAATATAAAATTCTCTGCTTTTTTTAATTACTGCTCTTGGTTTGAATCTTTTTGCAAAATCAAAATAATTTTTCACTTTTTTTAAAAATTCATCGCTTGATTCGTTTTCAAAAATCTTACAGACAAAATTCCCCCCGGGTAACAGAACTGATTTTGCGATTTCAAAAGATTTTTCTGCCATTTCCAGAGATTTCCCGGAATCTAAAAATTTTACACCCGAGGTTTTTGGCGACAAATCGGAAACCACCGCGTCGACTTTATCTTTAAAAACCAAGTCCGCCGCAGCGGGCGAAGGTGGAGATGAAGCTTTAGCTTCATCGACTACCCGAGCGTTAGCGACGGGTGGAGATGGTCGCAGAAACAAGTTTCTTCTCCCGTCTCGCCTTCGGCTCGACGAACTAAGTTCATCGACTAAATCAAAAACGCTTCTTTTAATGAAAACAATGTTGGCTTTTTGGGGTATTTTGGTTTCTTCAATATCAATACCAATCACCTTTCCTTTGTCTCCCACTTTTTGAGAAATATACAAAAGCCAGGAACCCGGAGCTGCACCCAAATCTAAAACCCGGCTGTTCTTCTTGATAATTTTGTATTTTTCGTCTATTTCTTTTAGTTTATATACCGACCTGGCAGGGTATCCCTCTTTTTTTGCCAATGTCGTGTAAAACTCTGCTTTCCTGTCTTTCCTGTACATTATTTAATACTATCATTTACCCGAGCTGCAGCGAAGGGTGGAGAAGAACAGAACGTTCTTCGAGTACCCGAGCCGCAGCGAAGGGTAAAGATGAACCTTTAGGTTCATCGCCTACCCGAGCCGCAGCGAAGTCAAAAAGGCACCGGATAATCCAATGCCTCTTTTGAACTCTTAATCGGTAATTTCTATGATTATAACTCTTATTGACCATCCGTTTTTTCTTCTCGGGCGGCTCGGCGCGCACTCACTTCGTCTAAAAATATCTTTCTTATACGAATGTTTTTAGGAGTTACCTCCACCAGTTCATCTTCTCTGATATATTCCAAAGCATCTTCCAAGCTCATTGTTTTAGGCCCGTCAAAATGCTCTGTCGTACCGTCGCCTTTTGAACGCATATTGGAAAGATGTTTTGTCTTACAAACATTCACCCTGATATCTTCGCTTTTGGAATTCTGCCCGACAACCTGACCCTGATAAACCATCACTCCCGGACCGAAGAACAATATCCCTCTGTCTTGAACATTTCTTAATCCGTATAAATTGGTTAATCCCGTTTCGTGAGCCACCAAAGAACCTTGGCTTCCTTCTTTCCAGTTTGTTAAATCTGCCTGATACTGATAAAAAATTGTGTTAATCATTCCAAGCCCCTTGGTATCGGTTAAAAATTCTCTTCTGTATCCGAAAAGGCCTCTGGTCGGCACCACAAATTCCAAAATAACCGTGTCATCTATCTTTTTCATCTCCCTTAACTCCCCTTTCCGGCTGCTTAATTTCTGAATAACTATGCCGTGGAATTTCTCCGGCACCTCAATATAAACTTTTTCAAACGGTGCCATTTTCTGACCGTTTATTTTTTTTATAATAACCTGGGGCCTTGAAACTTGAAATTCATATCCTTCACGGCGCATTCTTTCTATTAAAATCGCTAAGTGCAGTTCTCCTCGTCCGGAAACCGTCCATCTCACGCCCGTTGCTTCTTCAACATTAAGAGCCACGTCTGTTTCCAATTCTTTAAACAGTCTTGCCTTTATCTGGCGGGAGGTGGAAAATTGCCCTTCCTTTCCGTTAAAAGGCGAATTGTTAACCATAAACGTCATTTTCACGGTCGGTTCCTCAATGCTAATCAAAGGCAGGGCTTTAAATTCCACAGGGTCTGCTATCGTTTCCCCTACGGTCACGTCCGGTATTCCGGCCAAAGCCGCAATATCCCCCGCCGAAACTTCCGCAACCTCGATCCTGTTTAAACCAGAAAAAGTCATCAAAGAAATTAAGCGATATTTTTTCGCTTCGCCCTTGCGATTTATATGGGTTATTTCCTGGCCGGCACGTATTACGCCGTTGTGAACTCTGCCGACAGAAATCCTTCCCTTAAAATCATCTCTGGAAATTGATGTAACTAGCATCTGCAGCGGCTTTTTTAAATCGCCCAGGGGAGAAGGGATATGATTTATAATTGCGTCAAAAACAGGGATAATGTTTTCCATCTTATTCAAATCCGGCTCGCTGCCCGATTTCCCGTCTCTGCCGGAAGCGTAAATCACCGGAAAATTTAAGGATTGCTCTCCCGCTCCTAATTCCATGAATAGGTCAAAGGTTGCATTTAAGGCAAAATCAGGTCTGGCGCCATCTTTATCTATCTTGTTTATAACCACAATAATTTTATGGCCCATTTCCAGCGCCTTCTTCAAAACAAACCTGGTCTGAGGCATCGGACCCTCTTTTGCATCAACCAAAAGCAGACAGCCGTCGGCCATATTCAACACTCTTTCCACCTCCCCGCCGAAATCCACATGGCCGGGAGTATCAATAATATTTATTTTCGTGTCGAGGTAATATATCGCTGCGTTCTTGGAAAAAATAGTGATTCCCCTTTCTTTTTCTATTTCGTTGCTGTCCATAATGCATTCCTGATTAATTAAATCTTTGCTCAAATCGCTTTTTGACTGACGCAGCAAAGCATCCACTAAAGTGGTTTTTCCGTGGTCAACGTGGGCTATGATGGCAACGTTTCTTATGTTTTTCATTTCTTTGTTTAATTAATAAACGTAAGAGCTATCCCCTTTTTATTAATTCGTCCCGTTCTCCCGATACGATGCACGTAGTCTTTATATGTGGCGGGCATGTCATAGTTTATAACGTGGCTGACGTCAGGGACATCAAGCCCTCGAGCCGCCAAATCCGTAGCAACAAGAATTTGAATTCCGTCGTTCTTGAACAATTCCAAGGCCTTTTGCCTTTTTAAATGATTCTTGTTTCCATGGATTGAATCCGCCCTGAATCCTCTCCTTATCAGGTCTTTAGACAATTTCTCCACGCCTCTCTTTGTTCTCCCGAATATGAGAACCTTGCGAAATTCGCTCTGAGTTAAAAGGTTATAGAGCGTCTCTATTTTTCCGCCGTTGGAAACCTTGACCACATCCTGATATATGTTTTCCGGAGTGTCTCCGCTTTTCACGGATACGGTCACGGGTTTATAAAGAAACTCATTAATAAGAGCTGTTATTTCTTTGACTATGGTTGCCGAAAAACAGAGCGTGTGGTGATTTTTTGGAAGTAAGCCCAGAATGAATCTCGTATCCGCAATAAATCCCATATCCAGCATTCTGTCAGCTTCGTCCAAGACAACCGTGGAAAATGCCGAAAGATTTATAAATCTCCTTTGAATTAAATCTTTTAATCTTCCGGGGGTGCCGATTAGAAAATTATTATTATAATTTCTCAATTCGAAAATCTGATTATTGATGGAGACGCCTCCAACGCAACATATAGAATAAATATTTATGCCGCGGGAAAAACTTTTGAATTCCTGATTAATCTGCAGAGCGAGCTCGCGCGTCGGCACCAAGATAAGTATTTTTTCTCTCGGGTTTTTAAGCACTTTTTGTATAAGAGGCAAAAGAAAGGCGCCGGTCTTTCCGGTACCGGTATTGGCAATACCCACCGCATCAAAGCCCTGTAAGATATAAGGAATAATTTTGTCCTGAATCGGGGTTGGAGAAGCAAAGCCCTTGGCAAGAATATTGGCTTTTAATCGCGGGTCAATATTAAAATCCTGAAATTGATGAACAGAAACAAAAGAATCCGTTCTTTCACTAAGAACGGCTTTGTTGATAAATCTTGAGGTATTTATATTCTGCGCAAATGGCGCTCTTCCCGCAGGCCTTCTATTGCTGGAAAATCTGCGAGATGAATTTTTTTTGAAATGTCTTGCGTACATAAGCAAAATAAAATGTCGCACATAATCCTGCGACATTTGTTCGCGGCATAAGTGAGATATTTTATGTACTAATAATAGCAAACATTCGGCTTTTTGTCAACCTTGCAAACAGAAAAACCGCCCCGTACAAATTTAAAAAAATAAAAGGATTGCAAAAAAACCAAGCGTTATTCCCAAAATAGACGCAATAATATCGTCTAAAGTTATGGCTTTGTCCAATAATTCTTTGCCGCTGGCCAAAACAATCCCGGCAATTAAAGCCGCGCTCATTGCAAAAACATCAGAGGTCCTCAAAAGGTATTTGTAAAAAGAGAAAAATATGACCATAAACAGAATAATTATCGCAACTTTAAAAAAGTGGTGATACAAACGGCCCCATTTGAAAAAAAAGTTTATGGGTGACCGTTGTTCGTGAATATAGCGGTCCGGATCTCTTTTTAAAAACAACCACCCGCCAACGGTGATTAAAACTAAAATAATTGTCACTATTTGAACCAACATAATGATATTTTGTTAACTTTGCGGTTCGGATTTTTCTCCGATTAAATAATAAGCGTTCCGGTCCTTATTTAAAACTTTTGTTTTGAATTGATTTTTTGAAAAAAGTTCAACTAATGAGGGCGGAGGAAGAATTTTACTTTCAGCTCCCAATATCGTTTCTAATTTTTCCACCAGCCAATTCCCGAACCTGCCGAAATTTACTTCTTCGATAATCACCTTTCCGTTTTCTTTTAAAACTCTCCTAATTTCTTGGCTGGCGATTTGTTGGTCTTGAAAATGGTGAAAAGCGTCAATAATAATTGCTTTATCAAAATAACCGTTGCCAAAAGGAATATTATCTGCTTTGCCTAAAACACAATTTATGCCTTGATGCTTTTTACACTGCGAAATCATGCCTTTTGACGCATCTACCACTGCTATTTCTTGAACCTTGCCTGCAAAAAATTTAGCAATTCTGCCGCTTCCTCCGCCCAAATCCAAAACCCTGTCGGTTATTTTAAAATCTCCTAATTTAAATAATTTTTTAAAATTTTCTTCGTCGCCGGAAATAACTTTCTCATAAATCGGAGAAATCAAATCAAACAAATTCATATTTTGAGCAAAGCGAGAAACAAGGTTCTTATTTTAAAATTTGGCTTAATAATTTACAAAATAGCGAATCTTAGCTTGCGACTTCAGGGCAGCTATCAGAGCTTGGGCTTCAGTATTTAATTTTTGATTTCTCAGATTATCTTTTATCTGAGCAGTAGCCGTTGCTTCCTGCCCTTCTGGAATTGAAATCGCATTATCCTTAATATACTGCGCTACTTCTTCATCCGTAACGTTTATTTTGTCTGCAACCAATTTTTCTACTTCCTTTTGGAAATTAATCTGCTTCTTTAAATCATCCATACTCATGCCTTGAGCTGAAAGCGCCGCCTCAAGCGTGCTACCCTGAGTTAATATCTGATCTTCAATTTTTTTTATTTCCCCATTAATTTCGTCATTGCTTACAACAATTTTCTTCGCACCGGCTTCCTTCTGAACGAGCTTTTCGGCAATAAGAGAATCTAATAAATTTTTGCCTGACGCTTTTTCAAGCTTTTCAATTATACTCAGCCGGCTTATCGGATTGCCATTGACAGTTGCCGCGATGAACAAACCTTTATAAATATAAGCTAACACGCCCAATGCTATAATAACCGCGATAAGAATAACGGTTTTTATGCTAATTTTTGGCGAAGAGAACTCAGTTCTCTTCTTGATCTTCGTTTCCATAAATGGAAGCTCGGTTATTGGTTTTTTATCAGCTTTTTGCTGGTACTCCTGAGTGTTTTGCGATTCTGTTTGAATTGTGTTGTTGTCCATAAAATTAAGGTTAAAAATTATTAAAATTATTTAAACGGCTGCGGGGATAGGATTTGAACCAAAATGATTTTTAAGGTGGTAAGAAATAAAACTTTTAACTTCATTTTTGTTTCTGTGGAACATTGGAAAACACTGTGCGTTTTTCAAGCCTTGACACATACTTGAAGTAGAACAATATATAATACTTGGCCATTCTGAAAAGTCCTCTTTTGCTGGAATTTTTGACCGTCTTGTATCCATAAAAAGCAAAGTACAGCCAAGTATAAAAACGGGTCAGTGGTAGAGAAATTAAGAACTCCGTGAATGGACGCAGAAACGGAAACTGTACAATAATGCCAAACAATTTATGCAAGTTGACTATTTTTTGTTTCAGTTTCGGATCTCCAAAATTCAAAGCGGAATCGGTTTTATTGGAGACATGGATTTTCTCAAAATTTGCGTCAAACATTCCTTTCTGGACAGCCAGTTTGCCAAGTTCTGTTTCCGGATAAGGATAGAGAATGGAAGACCAGGCGAAATCTGGTTTAAGTCTGATATTGAAGTCCAAGGTTTCCAGATCCACCTCCAATGGATTATCCACCGGCAGGCCGACTAGGTTTTGTGTCAATATTTTGATCTTATACTTGTGAAGAATTTTGCAGGCTTTGACAATCTGTTCATTGGGAATATTGCGCTTGAGGACTTTGGTTGCAATTTCATTATTAGCGCACTCTATACCCAGACATATGTTTCGGCAATCCATCTGTTTCAATAGCTTACCCACTTTGTCCTCGCATATCAAATTCGCTCGTCCATTACAGAAAAGCGGCAGGCCGATTTCTTTGGGGAATTTCTCGGCAAATTCCTCCAGCCATCCATTAGGTTTGATGAGAAATGTATCGTCATCAATAAATACGCGATCCAAAAAATAGTTTTCTTTGACTTCCTTGATCTCAGCAATGACATTGTCAACGGAACGCACCCGGAGCACCTTACCCTTGCCTTCAGTCAATTTATTGTAAGCATGGTTGAAACAATATGTGCACTGATTGGGGCAACCCCGCATCGTCATGAACATCTTGTTACCCTTGAAACGTAAGGAAGAATCCGCATCATAGAATAATTTCCGGTCTGGAAAAGGAAGGTCATCTAAATTCTCCACTAAGGGACCTATCTCGTTTCGGATAATGTTACCATTCGGCTTTTTAAACCAAAAATTGGGGGTATTATAAAAATCTTTGCCTTTCTCCATCAATTCAACCAATTCCAGGAAGTAAATGTCTCCTTCCCCGCGGCAGATGGCGTCAACTCTGTCTTTTTCAACCATTTCCGGTTTAAACGTTGGGTGGGGCCCACCAAAGACTGAAAAGCAATTATAGCGGTTTCTCACTGTCTTATTCAAATCGATATAATAGTTATGCTCCCCCGTCGTAATGCTGTAAGCAAGGATATGGGGTTTATACTCTTTTACTTTTGCGATGCATTCTTCTTCGCTTAGTTCTTCGGTTAATAGCAATTGGACAGAGTGGCCGTGCTTCTTGAGGATGCTGGAAAGCGTCATGATCCCTAACCGCTCATACATAGTTGTGCTTTTAAGTAAAAATTGAACTTTCATGATATAGCTCCGTATAATAAAAATAATTCGAACATGTTTGATAATTTCAACCCTTCGACAAACTCAAGGTAAGACCGCGCTCAAGAGGGCTGCGGGGCCTGGATTCGAACCAAGATAGACAGATCCAAAATCTGTTGTCCTACCATTAGACGACCCCGCAATTTTCAAAATTCCTTGCTTAATTATTTTATCACAATAACGCTGATTTCTCAATAAAAAAAGAGAAAGGGATGTATTATTTGAATACCCCCTTTTCTTTTATTTGTAAAGAAAGCTTATAAAACATAGCGCCCCAAAAATTGCCCCGAGAACAAATGCACAAACAACCGCAGCGCCGAATCCATGTTTTATGGCCATATCTGCAGTTATTCCGCCTACACAGAGAACGCTGATAGTTACGGCGATAATCACATCTGCTATATCTGTCTTTTTATTCATAGCTCCCTCCTTATTAAGTTATTTAAGAGCAATGTTTTAATCTGTTCTTTTTGCTTCGATTGCTTCAATAATTGCTAATTCTAAGGGCAGCTGGGGTATTGAAGAATATTTCATTTTGTTTTCGGCTTCCAGAAAAAGGTTTAAAATTCGCCGAAGTTCTTCTTCTTTAAAGTTCAGGGTCAGCTCCTGGAGCCGCTTTAATTCTTCTTTGGTCAAACCTGTAATTATAGGGTTTGCCGCTTCTCCACCGCTTATTTTCAAAATTAATGCCTGCCTTAAATAATTAATCAGGGCTTTCGCAAATTCTTGAAGGTCAGAGCCCTTATCAACTATCTCGTTTAAGAAATTAATCGCTTCTGCAGCCTTTTTCTGACAAAGAAAGTCGCAAAGTTTGCTTATTATGTTTACCTCAACCAAGCCCAGCAAATCTTTAAGGTCTTGGGCTTTTATTTCTTTTCCTTCGCCCAAAGCCCCGGAAAAAGTTAAAATCTGATCCAAAAGGCTTTCGGCATCCCGGATTGAACCTCCGGAATTTACGGCAATCAATTCAAGAACCGCTTTTTCAACTTTGGCTTTTTCTTTTTCACAAACTATTTCCAGCCTTTTAATAATCTCCGGTAAGGTTAATTTGCGGAAATCAAATCTCTGGCAGCGGGAAATAATCGTTGGAATCATTTTGTGAATTTCAGTGGTGGCTAAAATAAAAATAGCGTGAGAAGGCGGCTCTTCCAAGGTTTTCAAAAGGGCATTGGCCGCTTCTTTGGTTAACTGATGGGATTCATCAATAATAAAAACCTTGTATTTTGATTTTGAAGGAGCAAATTTTATTCCGTCTCTTAACTCCCTTATTTCGTCAATTCCCCTGTGAGAGGCGGCGTCAATTTCAAGTAAGTCCAAAGACCTGTTTTCCATAATTTCCATGCAGGAAGAACACTTGTTGCAAGGTTCAACCTTGTTCTCTTTTCGATTCTGGCAATTGACGGCTTTGGCTAAAAGTCGGGCAATCGTAGTTTTACCTGAACCGCGTGGCCCGGCAAACAAATAAGCATGGGAAACCATCCCGCTTGATATCGCATTAGCTAAGGTTTGAATAACATGCTCCTGGCCGATAATTTCAGCAAAGGTCTGAGGCCTGTATTTTCGATAAAGCACTAAGTTCATAAATTGGCAGAGGTCGGGCCTCTGTTATTTATTGAAGACAATGAATTTATAACCGATAAAATTCCAGGCAGAAGCCACAGTTATGCCGGCAATCTTTCCCACGTTCGCCCAAATTAAAGGAGAAGCGCCAAATTTAGGACCAATTGTATTAACTATTAAAGAAGCAACCAACGTCTGAATCACGCCGCTGATTAAAGTGATGATGAAAAACCGAACAAATTCCGTTCCCATCTTAGTTTTCTCGGTTTTCTCAAAAGCCCAGTATTTGTCGCCGACATATTTTACAGAAGTAACAACCACAAAAGAGACCGCGACAATAACTGAATATGCAGTCCCGGCAGTGATCCCAAAAATCTTCAACAAAACGTCCAGAATCGCAATGTCTATCAACGCAAAGAATACGCCGATTAAAAGAAATTTTCCCAGTTGAAAAACAAATAAATATTTTTTTCCGATCAAATAGCAAATCCAGACGCCAAACACCGCCAAAATGGGCAGAAAAACAACTAAAATCAGGGGTAAATACTTAATATGTATTCCAAATCCGCTTGCCAGCCACGAAAACAAAACAGCCAGCCCTAAACCTGAAATTATGGCTAAAATAATGTCTATTTTTTTCATAAGCTTAAAACAGAGTTTCCATGTTCCCATTTATATGGGAACGAGGTGGTTAATTAATTATTAAAGTATCCTATCATAAATTTCCCAAAAAATCAAAAACCGAAATGAATCGAAGATTCATTGAAGGTTGAAATGAATTGAAAATTCATTGAAAGGTGTTAAGATAAAATAATATGGTGATGAAGCTCTACAATACTCTGTCGCGGAAAAAGGAGATTCTTAGGCCGCGGAAAGCGAAATCAATCAATCTTTTTGTCTGCGGGCCGACAACTTACGACCTTTCTCATCTGGGGCACGCAAGAACCTATATTGTTTTTGATATGATTGCAAGGTATCTCAGGAAATCAGGATACAATGTTTTTTATTTGCAAAACATCACTGATATTGATGATAAAATTCTAAAGAGAGCTAAGGAACAACATGTTCATTGGAGAAATTTATCAAGGAAGTTTGAAAATAAATATTTAAAAGACATGAAGTCCCTGGACATCGCTAGCGTCAACAAATATGCGCCGGCCACAAAACACATCAAACAAATAATCAGCCAGGTCAGAAGGCTTTTGAAATCGGGTTTTGCCTATCAAACAGAAGACGGGATTTATTATGATATTAAAAAATTCAAAGACTACGGAAAATTATCAAGAAGAACTGCTTTACAGGCAGAAGACGCGGTATCAAGAATTGATACAGCTAAACAAAAGAAAAACAAGGGAGACTTTTGTCTCTGGAAAAAATCTAAACCCGGGGAGCCCTATTGGGCGAGCCCATGGATGCTGGGAAGACCCGGCTGGCATATTGAAGATACCGCCATCACGGAAAAATATTTCGGACCCCAATATGATATTCACGGCGGAGCCAGAGATTTAATTTTTCCCCATCACGAAGCTGAAATCGCTCAAATGGAGGCAATTTCCGGAAAGTCACCTTTGGTCAAATACTGGCTCCATACAGGATTTTTAACCGTAAAAGGAAGAAAAATGGCCAAATCCCTCGGCAATTTCATTACGATTAAAGATTTCCTCAAAAAAAATCCTAACTGGCTGCTCAGATTCTTTGTCATTAAAACCCATTACCGCTCCCCTATTGATTACAATGAAAAATCTATTTTACAGACCAAAGAAGAAAGTGAGAGAATCGCTGAATTTGTTGAAAAGATTAAAAGAATTAGCCGTTCAAGCAAACAAGATTCAAACGAAGTTAAAAAATTGATTTTCGAAACTAAAAAAGACTTTGAAAAAGCGATGGAAGATGATTTCAACACGCCAAATGCCATGGCTGTAATTTTCAAATTGGTAAATAGAGGAAATATTTTAATTTCTGAAGGAAAAATCGGTTCAAATAATGCTAAAAAAATTCTGACTTTGCTTGATAAAATAGAGGAAATTTTAGGCATCGGCCTGACAAAGCCGCACCAAAAAATTGTCTTAAATGACAAGGCAAAATTAAAAGATTTAATTGAAAAAAGAGAAAAATACCGAAAGCTTAAAGACTGGAAAAGGGCGGATGAAATAAGAAAAAAAATAGCCCAGATGGGCTATCAGATTGAAGATACTAAGTCAGGACCGAAAATTACCAATTGCCGATGATGGTGATATATTTTGAAAAATCTTTCAATTGTTTGAGAAGTGAACGTTCGGTATTGCATCTGATAGAAACATAACAGCCGCCGCAATCATTGTGCCGGCTGAATTTTTTTCTTAAATCTTCCAGATTAGAAAATTTTTCTCTTTTCATTGAGCAGGGCACGAGAACTCCGTCAGGCATTACAACGACAAATTTTATTCCTGCCTGACAATTTGGCATATATTTTTGCTCAAAAAACTTTAATATATCCTGAAGGATGCCTTTGGGAGTAACTATAAAATTTGTTTTTTCTTTAAATGAAATCAGCTCTTTCATGGTTTTCCGCAGACTCTTCAAGTCTTCTTTGCTTTCAAAAGAATATTCCCTGTTTCCAGTGCGCAAAGGAGTATAAGCGCTGTAAGAGATTAAAACTCCCCACTCTTTTGCTTTTTTAGCCAAAGGTATCACCTCTTTAAAATTAGCCCTGGTAATGGCTGAATTCAAAATAATATCGTTAAAACCGTATTGGGCGAGCTTAGGAAGAGTTTTCTCTAAATGTTTATATATGCCGGGGCGCCGCCTGAATTCATCATGCCTTTGGTCGGGAAAATCAAGAGAGATGGAAAATTGATTCACTCCGGCTTTTTTTAATTCTAAGTATTTTTTTTCATTCAAAAGAAAACCGTTGGTAACAAGTATTTCATAAGGCAGACCGCCAAACTGCTTAATTGATTTGGCTATCTCTACAATATCCGGCCTCAAAAGAGGCTCACCTCCGGAAATTTGAACGACTAAAGGCTTCAAACTTTTAACCAGCCTGGCATACTCTTCCGGCTTTATTTGTTTTTCTCCGGATCTCAACCCGCCCAGGTCGCAATGATGACAATTACAAACGCAAGATAAGGTTACTTCAAAAGAAACCACTAAAAGCTGATCGGCCAGTAATTTGGGCGCTCCTATTCCAACAAATTTGATTTTATCTAATAAAGAAATTTTATTGTCCATCTAAATTTGTGATTTTCTAAATTCTTCTTTGTGACGCTTCATTAAAAATCTCATTTTTCTTATATACCAATGCATTTCTAACCTTTCCCAAAATCCTTTTACGATTCCAACCTTCTTTTCCTTTATAACTATATCTAAACCTTTTAACTTTACATATAGGACAGGCAGTTTATTAAGCTTACAATAATAGTTTAAAGCAGTTTCAATGGCGAAACCCTGCCCGAATTTCTCGGGTACGCTTTCAAAAATTGAGCGTTTTAAAACTCTTTCTCCGCCTATAGCCAAGAGCGGATCAATCTTTACAAGAAAGGAAGGAGTTTCTCCTAACCTGTCTCTGATGCCTACCACCATTACCGCTTCATTTCTCAAAATCGGCTCAACCAATTGAGAAACATGCTCGGGAACCAAACCAATCAAATCAGCGTCAAAAAATGCAATGATTTCAGCGCGGGTTTTTGCTACGGCCTCTCGCATTGTCTGTCCTTTCCCTTCTTTGGGAGACTCTAACACTTTGACGCCAAAGCTCCTGCCGATTTCTGCCGTTTTATCCGTTGAACCGTCGCAAGCTAAGATTATCTCGTCAAGTTCTTTTGCCTTTAAAAGCTGCTCTAAAACATTGCCGATGGTTTTTTCCTCATTGTAAGCCGGGACGATAGCTACAATTTTTAACTTTTTTTTAATTTGTTCCATATTTTTAAACCGAATTTCCATTTATGGAAGTGAAGGTGAAGAAGAGAATGAAGTTCTCTTCGACAGCCGACCCATTGGTCATAATCAAAAAGCAATCGGTTTCTGATTAAGCTGCTTTTTCTTTTTATTGGAAAAATTTCTTTAATCGGGCTCAATCTTTTTATTAAAATTAAAGGCAGACACAAGAGAGCAAACAGGCCTGACGTTCCGATTATTCCGAATCGGTTAAAATACGCCGAAAGAAAAATAACCGTGGCTAAAAAAACAAGGGTTCCCAGAGACATGTTCAAAAGCAGGGTAAAAAGCGCGAAAGAAAGCACGGAAAGACCGAAAATTTTTGGAGATAAAGCCAGCAATGCTCCGGCAAAAGTGCCGATCCCTCTGCCTCCGGCAAATTTCAAAAAGCAGGACCAGTTATGTCCCAGCACCGCCGAGGCTCCCGCCAAAATCTGAATTTCGGATGGAAATCCAAAATATCTTGCCAAAAAGACAGCTAAATATCCCTTTCCCGCGTCCAATAATCCAGTCACAACTCCCTGCCACTTGCCGACATTTCTATAAACATTTGAACCTGAATTCTTCCGCCAGCCAATTTCTAAAACGTTTTTTCCGCTTGACCACCGGCTGATTAAATAACCTGTCGGAAAAGAACCCACAATATAAGCAAAAATTAAAAACCAAGATTCCATTTATGGAAGCGAAGGTGAAGAAGAGGACAAAAGTCCTCTTCGCCTATTAAAAAAGAAATATAATTTAGCATTATAGTTTTATCCTTTATTTTATCAAAAATTTTAATATGGTGTCAACTTGCCATTCTTTTAAATTGTGATAGATTTAGAATATGCCAAACGAATTGCCTGAAAGATTGCCTCCGCAGGCAATTGATGCCGAAAAATGCCTTTTGGGCTGTCTTATGCTTGATAAAAACACCATAATTCGGGTGGTTGATTTTTTATCTCCCAAGGATTTTTACAAAAAAACCCACCAGGAAATTTATAACGCCATGGTGGATCTTTTTGAAAAGGGAGAGCCGATTGATTTATTGTCCGTTTCCACCCGGCTCAAAGAGAAGAATCTCATTGAAGGAACAGGCGGCCACGGTTATTTAACTGAACTCATTAACTTAGTTCCCACGGCCAGCCACGCCATGAGTTATGCCAAAATCGTGCAGCGAAAAAGGATATTGCGCGATTTAATTGAAGCCAGTCAAGATATTAATTTAATGGGTTATGATGAATCTGAAGACGTTGATGTTTTAATGGACCAGGCAGAAAAAAGAATTTTCAGCATCGCCCAGCAGAGCTTAACCCAGAATTTTTTGCCGGTTAAAGCCTTCTTGGAAGATGCCTTTGACCGGATTGACAAACTGTCAAAACACCAAGGCGGGTTTCGGGGCGTATCCACAGGTTTTAATGATTTGGATAATATGCTGGCCGGTCTTCAAAAATCCGACTTAATAATTCTGGCTTCCAGGCCTTCTTTAGGAAAATCAGCCATGGCTTTAAATCTGGCTACTCATATTGCAATTAATGAAAAATTGCCGGTCGGCATATTTTCTTTAGAAATGTCCAGAGACCAAGTCGTTGACAGACTAATCTCTTCTCAGTCTAACGTTGATTTATGGAGATTACGAACGGGCCGGCTTTCGGCCGAAGGCGAAGATAATGATTTTTTAAGAATTCAGCAAGCCATGGGCGCTCTGTCCGAAGCCCCAATTTACATTGATGATGCAGCCACTTCTAATATTCTGCAAATGAGGGCAATGGCAAGGAGGCTCCAGGCGGAAAAAGGATTGGGCTTAATTGTTGTTGACTATTTACAGCTGATTGAACCCAGAAATCCCACTGCCAACATTGTCCAGCAAATGAGTGAAATTTCCCGCTCTCTTAAAGGATTGGCCAGAGAGCTAAATGTTCCGGTCCTGGCCCTTTCTCAGTTATCCAGAGCCGTGGAACATCGTACACCTCCCATTCCCCGGCTTTCCGACCTGAGAGAAACCGGCGCAATTGAGCAGGATGCAGATGTTGTTATGTTTATTCACAGAGAGGACCGTTATCGTCAGGAAACCGAAAGAAAAAATATCGCTGACATTATTATCGCCAAACATAGAAATGGCCCGGTGGGAAAAATTGAATTGTTTTTTGATGACAAAATGGTCAGCTTTAGAAATTTAGAAAAAGCCTATATGGAAAGCTACGAAGAATAATCATGTACTCCCCTACCATTCAAAAACTTATTGATTTATTTTCTGAATTTCCCACGGTCGGCCCCCGCACGGCCAGCCGTTTTGTTTTTTATCTGTTAAAAACGCCGAGGGGAGAAATTAAAAATTTGATTACTTCCATTGCCAATTTAAAAAATAATATTAAAATCTGTGAATCTTGTTTTAATCCTTTTGAAGGCGAAGATAAACTGTGCGAAATTTGTAAAAATCCTTCGCGGGATAAATCTCAGCTTTCTATCGTGGCGAATGAAACTGATTTGACGGCCATTGAAAAAACAAAAAAATACAAAGGCCTTTATTTTATTTTGGGCGGCACGGTTTCTGCTTTAAAAAAGCCTGACTTGGAAAAATTAAGAATCAAAGAGTTGGAAAATATAGTCAGAAATCGTCTAGAAATTAAAGAAATTATATTGGCAATGAACGCCAATACTGACGGCGAAGCCACAGTTTTGTATTTGGAGCGATTTTTGAAACCTTTCAACAAAAAAATCACGAGGCTCGGACGGGGCTTGCCCGTAGGCGGTGAGTTAGAGTACGCAGATGAGGAAACATTAAAAAGCGCTTTGGAAGGAAGGAAATAAATAGAAAAAATTTACAAACAAAAAAGAGGTAGAATTAATAATCTACCTCTTTTACTTTATCACACCTCCTTTCTCTAGATTTACTTGATATTTATTTTCTGATTACCTTCCATACATATAAGTGATTAGGATCGCATTAATTTTTTTTGCAACATCTGCCGTAAGCCTTTTTTCTCTTACGAGTTGGTTAGTATGCTTTATAATTTCTTCCAATTCGCGGAGATGGTCATAGTCTATAGTCTGTAGCTCGTTTTCTATATCCTTCAACATTCTGCTTTGGCTAAAATGATATGTAGGAAATGGGTCTCTGCCATCTCTTAATATCTCATCCATTATTTCATTACCGATCTCTCTTTGCTCGTCGTTCCCGAAGTGAAGACGTAACCCTATAAACAAATTGTAGAAATCAGTGAGCACAGATCTTACTTCCCGATGCAGATGAGGATATCTTGCGATGACGTCTTCATTTTTTTCTTTTTCAATTTGGCATTTTGCGCAAATCAGACCGCCTTTTTCTATGCCATTCTCCGCATATACATATACTGTACCCACTTTTTCTATTGGTTCATGGCATAAGACACAGGCAACATTGAGAAGACCGTTAACGATATCCAGACACTCTTGAAGAATTTTTGTTTTGACACCATCTTCTTCGCTGTTGTAGTAATCGATGTTGTCGAAATTGAGCCTGAAAGATAATACTTGCTGAAGACCATCTCTATAGTCCACCAATTTTTCTTTCGGCCACTTTTTCAAAACTTCAATCCTCTCCTCTCCGGTTGATATTTTTTTCCCGGTCCTTTGCTCAATAAGTGCGATGACTTCCCTTTCCCTTTGGGTATATTCCATCTCTTTTCTCCTTTCGTTTTTGGATTTTTTATCTATATTCTCGCCTATTGGCGTGATAAAGGTATTACGTTTTATGTCAAAGGGCTATCTTATTATTTTCCCTATTTCTATTATAGCATACCTACAAATTTTGTCAAGTATTTGAGATCTATCAAAAAAAGAAAGGATGGAGAGTATCCATCCTTTTAAATTTGAAGAGGTTTTTGGTTTTAAAATCAGCGATTACAAACAGAACATCTCTCATTGATGTCCAGCAATTTTCTAGGTGTTTCTTTTTCGCATTTTCGACATCTCCAGAACCATTCAATTTTACCGTAGAAATGACCCCTGCCCACGTTATAATCAAATTCAGGCAAACGAAAATTATTCCCGAGATTTCTTACCCACCATCCTTTATTGCTGCTCTTGAAGTCTTCCGGCAGAAAATCAGGTGTAATGGTAACCCAAAAATCGGCTTCTCCGTTCTTGAAACGAGTGTAAGTGGATGACAAAGCTGTCCAGAAATAGCCAACATTATTTAGTAGAACTGTTCTCTGACCAAAAACTGGCTTAAATTTTGGCTTTTCCATCTTTTCCTCCTTTCTCCCTCTCTTTTATTTTTTGCCTTAAAGAACTAAAAGCCAGCAGATTAATCAAAGCTGGCTAATTTTAAAAATATTAATCTAAGTTTATCGTTTTAATTTCTACTTCTGTATATGGTTGCCTGTGTCCTTTTTTTACTTTGTATCTGGTTTTTTGTTTATATTTAAAAACAATCACTTTTTTTGCTTTGCCCTGGCTGATAATCTTTCCGATAATTTTTGCTCCTTCAACAAATGGCGTTCCGATTTCTATTTTTTTGCCTTTTTCCACTAATAAAACCTCGTCAAAAATAACTTCTGAATCTGTTTCTTTATCAAGCTTCTCTATTTTAATTTTTTGTCCGGGAGTAACAATATATTGTTTGCCCCCAGTTTTAATCACTGCTAACATATTGTTTTATTCTCCTTCTTTTACCGAGTCCGCTTTAGCGGACGAAGGTGAAGAAGAGAACTTGTTCTCTTCGCCTAATTTTTTGGTTTCCTCTAACTCGGTTAATTTTTCCACTCTGTCGGTGAACAAAGAAAGCCGTCTTTCTGAGCTGTCGTAAGCGGAGCCGGCATTTTTCAAATGACTCCCTAATTTTCTGAAATCATCCATTAATTTCTCGGCGTCTAATTGAATCCTGTTTAATCTCTTTAAAATATCCTGGGTTCTCCTTGAAATTTGGGTATCTCTGAACCAATGCTCAATGGTTTTTACCGTTAAATAAATAGTGTTGGGCGAAGTTAAAATGACTTTTTTTCTTCTGGCGTATTCGCCGAAATCATCGTCTTTTAAACCAAACATTATTTGGTGATAAATTGCTTCGGCCGGAACATACATTAATGCATAATCAACCGTGTTTTCCGAAGGCAAAATATATTTGGAAGCAATTTTATCAATATTGAATTTTATGTCCTGAATAAATTTTTTCTGAAAAATGCTTTTCTGTTCTTCCGTTTGAGACGCAATCATTTTTTCAAAATTATCTGAAAAAAATTTAGCGTCAATGGGTAATAATTTTCCGTTGGGGAGTTTTAAAACGAAATCCACCTTTTCTCCTGAAATGAAAGAGTATTGAGCCTGATAAAGTTCTTGAGGGTAGTATTCGCTCAAAATATGCTCCAAACTGGCTTCTCCCCACTCGCCTCTTAATTTCGGCGTCCGAAAAATTTCCTGAAAAGAAGAAATATTCTTCATCTGTTCGTGCACCTGCTTCATCTGTTCGCGGATTTGAACGGTTTCTCTGGTAAAAGAAGAAATTTGGCCGTGCATTGATTGGGAAGTGCCGTCAACGCTGCCCCGAATCTCTTTTAATTGACCGACAATTTCAGCTAACCTCCTGTCAAATTCCAAAATTTGCTCACTTTGATTCCGATCAATGCCTGATTTCTTGCTGAAAAAAAACAGGATTCCCCCAAAAATCGCCGCCGCAAGAAATATTATTGAAATAAAAAGAAGCTCGCTCATTGAGCCATCTTAACATTTTTGGCAGATATGGTCAATAAAATATTATCTGGTTAAAATTTCAGTGGCAATAAAAGCAATATAAATTAACAATAAAAACAGGGCTTCTTTTTTGGTGATTTTACGGCCGGTTCGGACAAAAAAGAGGAAAAAGAGAGCAGAAATTATAAGAAAAATCCGGGCTATTGCAAAAGGCGAAAAGTCAACAATATTTATTGGCGTAATTAGCGCCACTGTCCCTAAAACTAGCGTGGCGGTCATCACGACTCCGCCCATTAAATCTCCTAAAATCATCCAATCCTGGCCTTTTTTGGCAGCCTGAATTGAAAAGAAAGTTTCAGGCAGGCAATTTCCTAAACCGACAATAAAAAGTCCGATAAGACCTATGGGAAGATTCAAAACAGCAGAAAAAACAGAAGCAGAGTTAACAATACCTTTGGCACCGACTAAAAGCAGAACAAGGCTTAAGATCAAAAAAAATAAATCTTTTATAAACATTTTAGAATTTAATAATTCCGTTGAATGGTCGTAAATCTTGGTAAATCTGTCTTTTTTTGAAAAAAGCCAAAAAATATACACGAAATAGCTCAAAATAAGCAAAACTCCATCCAATCTTGAAAGATAATGGTCGGAAATCAAAAATAAAGGTAAAACTCCGATAAAAATCGTAAAAATAGAACTGCCTTGGACAGTCTGGCTTTGAGCTGACAATCCCCTTCTTGAAAGCAAAGCCGCCAAACCAATGACCAAAGTTAAATCTACGATATTGCCGCCGATGACGTCGCCGAAAGAAAGTTCAGGAATTTTATTCAAGGCGGCGGTAAGGCCGACAAAAAGATTGGGCAAGGAAGCGGCAAAAGCCATAACAAAGAACCCGACCACGAATTCTTTCAACTTCAAAAACAAAGCAATTCGCGAAAGAGAACCGACCAGCCATTTACTTGAGAGAGTCAGCAAAAAACAGGAAAAAAGAAAGATTAAAATATAGAGCCAAAGCATAAATTTATTTAATAAAGTATATTATTTCGTAAACTATTCCTCCAATAAAAACTAAAATCAAGGGATATGTTAAGTTGCGCCGAACTCCTGTTTTAATTTTTTGATACATTAATAAAATTAAAATGCCATCTATACCAAGCATTATGCCTCCGACAAAAGAAATCACCGGAATGAAATTTTTAATTCCGATTAAAAAAAGAGCTAAAGGAACAAAACAAGTAATCAGCCATGCCAAATTCTTTTTCATTTTCAAATCATATCGGAAAACATTTTTTAAAGTTAACCCTAATGCAATAAATGAGGTAAAAGTGGTCAAAAGCCCGAAACAAAAAGCCAAAGACATAATTTTATTGCCAAAAACATCTTTTAATCCGATTAAAGCGGATTCTGTTGTTTTAAACCCGGTAATGCCCAAAATCAGGTAAATAAAAAAGAGGTAAATAATGATTGGAATTAAAATAGCAATGGGAATAATTTTTAAAATTAATTTTTTCCGTTCTCCCAGCATTTCCTCTATTTCCGGAATCAAAGTTGCCCCCCATAGAGAAAAAAGAATAATGCCATAAGGCAGGAAGATATAAGAAAAGTCGGGGGAGGGAAAAATATTTCCGATTGTTATAAATGATTCTCCCCGGAAAAATATGGCAAACAAGATTATAAAAAATAAAATTAGCCCCCAAAATTCAACTTTTGAGATGGCTTTTATTCCAAAGAAGATCAAGATAGCTCCAATAACAAAATAAAAAAGAGTATAAATCAAAGAGTTTCCCCCAAAAATTGGGGAAAGTAATTCTGTTAAGAATTCTCCCCCAACAATTAAATACGCCAAAATTGCGCCAAAAGTTCCCAAAATGGTTGAAAGGAAAGCCAAATTTTGACCCCAGTTTCCCAGATAAATTTTGGCAAATCCCGGCAATCTTTTAAAGTCAGGGGTTTTCAAAGCCAATTCTCCAAAAAAATAATGGATTAAAATAACCAAAGCTCCCAAAGCCAAAAAATAACCAAGAATTACCCAAAAACCAACCTTAAGAGTAACATAGGGCAAAGCAAAAAACCCTACCCCGATAATGGTGCCGGAAAGAGTAGAGACAGAATAAAGGAAAGCCTTTAATTTAGTCATAATCTTTTTTACTGATGAAATACCATTTAGCAGCTTCAATTAAAATAATTTCTATAATGCCTAATCCAATGATAATGGACCAGGCAGAAAAAGGCAGGGGAAAGGTGCCGAGCAGTTGATTTAAAACAGGCAAATATATGGCAGCCAGCAAAGCGGTCAAACCAAAAACCCAGGCAAAAATTAGGATCTTGTTGTCAAAAATATTTATCTGCCAAAGATTTCTCCTTAAACTTTTACAACAAAAAGCATAAGAAATAGAATCAACGCCAAGCATGGCAAATATTATTGTTCTCAGATAATGTATCTCGTAATCTTGACGAATCAGCCAAAACAGTACCCCCAAAAGAATTAAGTCAGTCGCCAATCCAATCACAAAAATTATCACCTTCATTTCCCGGGTTAATAAAGGAATGGCATTTCCGCCCGGTTTTTTCCGCATTATATCTTTTTCTTTTGGTTCAAAAGCTAAAGCGATGTGCGGCAATCCGTCCTCAATTAAATTCGTCCATAAAATTTGGATGGCGGTAATCGGTAAAACCCAAGGCCGTCCGCTCAACCAAAAAATTGACATTGACCCCCCAATCAAAAATAATTCTGTGAAACTGTCTGAAAGCAAATAGGTTATGACTTTTCTCATATTGTCAATAATCATCCTTCCCTCTTCTACGGCTGCTACGATAATAGAGAAACTGTCATTTAATAAAATCAAATCCGAGGTTTCTTTGGCTACTTCGGTTCCTGAACCTAATGCAATGCCAATGTCTGCTTTTTTAAGAGCGGGGGCATCATTTATTCCGTCCCCTGTCATCGCCACCACCTCTCCCCTTGCCTGCCAGGCCTCAATAATCCTCATTTTGTGTTTTGGCTCAACCCTCGCATAAATTTGAACTTGGGGCAAAATTTGGCTAAATTCTTTATCTGAGAGTTCGTCTAAATCTTTTCCTTCCAAAATATTTTCATCTTTTATTTTAAAACCAAGTTCTTCAGCTACCGCTTTGGCCGTTAATCTATAGTCGCCGGTAACGATTATCGGCTTCATGCCTGCCTGACGGCAAATTTTTATTGCCTCTTTTGCTTCCGGCCGAATCGGATCTTTTAGAGTAATCAGACCGGCAAAAGTTAAATCGTAAATTGCAGATTGTAAATCGGCAGATTTTAACTCATCTGTTTCTTTATAGGCAGCAGCCATAATTCTTAACCCTTTCTGAGCCAATTTTTCTGATTCGTTCTCTAATTCTTTTCTTTCTTTTTCTTTTAAATTACAATCTTTAAGAATCTTTTCCGGGGCGCCGCAAACATATAAAATTTTCCCGTTGTTTTCCCGGTAAAGAACAGCGGCAAATTTATTTATCGGATTAAAAGGAATTTCAGCAATTTTATTTTTTTGGAACTCTCGCTGGCGGTCAATCCCAAATTCAATTCCGGCTTCCAGCAAAGCTTTATCTGTCGGCCTTCCTCTGATAATCCATTTTTCCTTCGGGTCGTCGGGATTTTCAATAAAAGCCTCGGAAATCAAACTCGCTGCTTTCAAAGCCAAAAATTTATCTCCTATTATTTCTCCAACCTTCATTTTCCCTTCAGTTAAAGTAGCGGTTTTATCAGTGCAAATAACGCTGGCTGAACCCAGTGTTTCCGCTGAAACCAACCTTCTCACTAATCCTTTCTTTTTTAAGATTCTTTGCATTCCTAAAGCTAAAATGACGGTCATGCTGATAATTAATCCTTCGGGAATGGCAGCCACAGCCACGGCCACTGAAATAATAAACATTTCTACCAGCTTGCCGCCGGTGGCTATGCCTTCAACAAAAATTCCAATACAAATTATTCCGATAACTATTCCGGCAATTTTTGAAAAATGAGATAATTTTTTTTGGTAAGGAGTCTTTTCTTCTTTGGTTTCTCTCACCATGGTGGCTATTTTCCCAATTTCAGTATTTATTCCGGTTTCAGTCACAATCGCTTTTCCTTTTCCGTCTTCAATTACACAACCCATATAGACCATATTATCTCTCTCGGCTAAAGGTGTTTCCTTGGCCAAAACCTCGGGCTCCTTTTCTGCTGCCATCCATTCTCCTGTCAAAGCCATCTCATTTATCTTCAAATCCCGGGATTCCATAATCCTGGCGTCAGCCGGCACCTTATCTCCCGGATTTAAAACAATAATGTCTCCCTGCACCAATTCGCCGGCATCAATAATTTTTAAATTGCCGGCTCTTTGAACTTCGGCTGTATATTTAACCACTTTCTTTAATGCCCTAAGGGTTTGAGATGCTTTATTCTCCTGAATAAAACCTGCAATAGTATTTAAAAAAACAGCGCCAAAAATAACAGCGGCGTCCTTGTAATCTCTTAAAATCAAGGTAGTAATTCCCGCAATAACCAAAATATAAATTAAGGGACTGTTGAATTGGCTGAAAAATATTCTCAGTTTGGATAAGGGTTTTTCTTCTGGAAGCTTGTTCAAGCCATAAATCTTTTGTCGTTCTCTAACTTCTTTTTCTGAAAGCCCTGTTTCCAAATCAGCCTCCAATTTCTTTTTTATCTCTTCAATTGAAAGTGAATGCCACATATTACTCTATTGTAAATAAAAAATCGCTGGATTTCCAGCCTTGAATGATTTTAGTCTCTGTAGCTCCCGAGTTTCTTACCCGAGCCGCAGCGAAGGGTGGAGAAGAACGAATGTTCTTCGAGTAGGAAGGCGGCCCCAACCGGATTTGAACCGGTGTTACCAGGATGAGAACCTGGCGTCCTGAACCACTAGACGATAGGGCCAGTGGTAGTACCGAGCGAGGTCGCGGCACGCGCGGATTACGATTGTCGCTTTCAGCGACCGCGCTACCACCGCTCCTTAACAACCCTCGGTTTTTAATATTTTCCTATACGGGGAAACCGATGGTTTCCCCGACCCCTTTCCAAGTGGGGCGATTAGTGGAAAATCAATTTTAATTTAACACAAAATTTGAGTTTTGTAAATAAAATTAAAAAAATGCTGCCTCAAATTAATTTGAGGCAGCTTGAAGCTATGACCCTAAGCCCATACCGGCTTATGGAAGCCGAATCTTAATCCTCTGACTCTGCCATTTCTTTTTTTTAGCGGAGCAAACGCTCCGCACTCACATTTCACAACTTTCTTGTGCGTTTTTTTTGAGACAAGAATTCTTTTGCCACAAATACATCTCATCCACGGCATTTTTATTTCCCTCCTTTTTTAAAAAATTTTAAAAAAATGAAAGAATTACTTACTTTAAAAGGCGAAGAGAACTATGTTCTCTTCTTCATCTTCGCTTACCGAAGCGTCAGCTGAGGTGGAAAAGAGGGTACCTCTTTGACCCTACGGAAGTTTGATATGTAAAAGAGCTATTTATCACCTCCCTTCTTTAATCTGTTCAACGATTTCTTCCATCTTCATCTCTTTTGAGCCATCAACCAGGATTAAATCTCCTGATTTTATCTCATCTTTAAGTTTTAATTTCCCTTCATCTATAGTATCATATTGTAAAATTTTGTCAACTGGCATCCCCTTGTTTTTGGCGCCCTCTGCAATGAATCTGGCCCTTTGGCCGATGGTAAAAAGTAAATCAGCGTTATTGGCCACTTTCTCCCCGATTGCCTCATGGGCTTCAATCGTATATTTTCCAATTCCGACCACGTCTCCTAAAACCACAATCCTTCGATGCAACTCAGAATTATGAATCTTCCCCAGAATTTCAACCGCTTCAACCATAGAGAAAGCAGCGGATGTCGCCGAATCATCTAGAATCTGAGAGTTATTCCTTCCCGCAATCAAACGCATACGGCCGGGCAACGACTGATAATTTTTCAAGGCCTGCGATATTTCTACTAAATTTAAATCAAAAATGATTCCTAAAGCGACCCCGGCCAGCGCAGAATAAATTTGCTCTTTGCCGAAAAGCCGTTCCAGCCAAACCGGCACAATATTGCCTTTATAGTTAATTTTAAAATTAGTACCACCATTTATCTTAATATCGCTGGCACGCAAATCAGCCCTTTCTTGAAAACCAAAATTTAGAGTTTTTAAATTGGTCAAATCCCCTATTTCTCTCACGGTTTCATCGTCAAAATTTAAAACGAGATAGTTTGACGCAGGTAAAATTTTAGCCAAACTCAAAATTTCTTTTGTTTTTTCTCTTTCTGCGGCAAAAAATTCCTGCTCTAATGGAATGTCGCCTGCGTGAGTAACGACCAGAACCACAAGTGAAGATTGATTAATTAAAAACTTATATCTTTTTAAATCTCCGGTATTTTTCAGATCGCTTTCTAGGACCAAAATTTCCTTTCCCACAGAAAAATGCGGTTTTAAAACCTGTTGAATGGCTTCTTTGGCGCAAAATCTGCCCTCTCCCGTCACAATAATCACTTTTGGTTTCTTCAAGAGAAATTTAAATTTTTGAAAAAAGTTCAGTTCCATTGTAGTCGATGAAGTGCCAGCTTCATCTCCACCCTTCGCTAACGCTCGGGTATTTAAAATTTTACTCATGATCCGGCGGTATTTTCCAATAGTCAATAATATATTTTGCTAATTCTCCAAAAATCGGAGCTGCTGAATATTCGGCTGTTTTAGTTTTTGGATTATAAAGTTTTACAAAAATTAAGAATTTAGGGTCAAGCGCCGGACCAAAACCTATAAAAGACTGTATGGTTTTGTCCGAATAACCAGATTTTTTAATCTCTAAAGCCGACCAGGATATTTCAGCGGTGCCGGTCTTTCCTGCAATATAATATCCGGGAACATTAGCCTCTTTACCGTAACCTTTTTCAACCACATTCACTAACATTAAGGTCAACTGAGAAGCGGTTTTTTGAGAAATTACCGAAGAATTTTGAATTTGGGGACGGGTTTCAATCATTTTACCGTTTTCAAAAATTTTATCCACCAGATAAGGCTTCATCAGTTTTCCTCCGTTGGCTATAACTGAAAATGCTCTCGCTAACTGAATTGAGGTCATCTCAATTCCCTGGCCGAAGGAAGCTGTGGCAAAATTTATTTCGTAACCCTTTTGAAATTCTTGATTTTGGGAAAAAATCTCTTCCTGCAAATCCACTCCTGTTTTTTCAAAAAAACCGAATCTTTTAATGTATTCCAAAAAAATATCGTGCCCCATTTGTTCTTCCGTAAAAACTGCTCCGGTATTAATTGACCGCTCCAAAACTTCTGTCATTGTCCTTTCTCCCCAAACCCTGCCGCCATAATTTAAAATGGTATGTTCTCCAATCTTGACAAACCCCTCGTCAACATAAGTGGTCCTTGGAGTTATTTTCCCTTCGTTTAAAGCCGCGGCCATCGTAATGGGTTTGAAAACAGAGCCCGGTTCAAAAAGTTTTTGAATACTGGAATTCTGAAAAACCTCCGGGTCTTTAACTTCTGAATACCGGTTGGGATTAAAATCAGGCGAGTTAGCCAAGGCCAGAATTTTACCTGAATTAGGATCCATAACAATAATTTCTGCGCTTTCAAATTCTAAATTTTCTTTGGCTCCTTGTAATAATTTTTCAGCCATAAACTGAATATTATGATCAATGGTTAAAACGATATCAGAACCCCTGGATAACGAGTTGCCGGAACCGGATAAAATATAATTTTCTCCAAAATTAATAAAATAACCGCCGGGCCCTTTTTCCAGTTCTTTAACATCTTCTTTTCCTTTTAGTATCTTCTCGTAATATCCTTCTATTCCGTATTGGCCGTTACCGTCTCCTCCCAAAAAGCCGATTACTTGGGAAGCCAGGTTTTCAAACGGATAATATCTACCGCTTTCCTGCCCCAAATAAATCCCCGGCAAATTTAAATTATTTATATTGTTAACTTCCTCTTCTGTTAATTTCTTTTTTATTATCACATAAAGACTGTCTTTTTTAAATTTTTCTAAAATTGAATTTTTATCTAAATTCAGGACCGAACTTAGTGTCTCTGAAACCTCTTCCTGATAGGCGAAGAGGACTTTGTTCTCTTCTTTACCTTCGCTTCCTGCGGAAGCTCGGTTTTTGATTTCATTCGGCACGACAAAAACCAAATTAAAATTTTGATTTATTGCCAAGCTGGTTCTGTCTTGAAAAAAAATTTCCCCTCTTTCTCCTTGGAGAGCGACAATAAATTTCTGCTGACCCTGTGCCAGAGCCAGCCAATATTGGTTATTAACTACCTGAACATAAATCAAGCGACTAATAATAGCCGCTGAGAAAACAATAACTATAACTAAAACCAAATTAATTCGCCAGCTTTTCATACCAAGTTTTTGCGGAGCAAAAGCGACGGTAAAGAAGAGGATTTATTCTCTTCGCCTACCCGAGCGTTAGCGAAGGGTGAAGATGAACGAAGTTCATCGACTACCGAGCGTTACCGAAGGTTTTAAACTACTTTGTGGTTACCATTGAGTTTTCCAGAATTTGAATATAATGGGTCTTATTAATTCTCTCAAAACCCAATCCTTGAATTTTATTCTCAATATTCTCCAATGAATTAATTTTCGTTGAGTTAATTTCCAACATTTTATTTTCCTCCGAAAGTTTGCTTATTTTTTTCTGATAATTTTGAACCTGATAACCTCCTGAAATCACGGCGGTTATTTGAAAAATATAAAAAGCCAAAAGCGACATTATCAAAACAATACTTAAAATTAGCCAAAATTTTAAACTGATAAAATAAGAAAATCTTGGTAAAGATAATAATCTTTGAGAAATAGGATA
>Ga0315286_10000465_pt1 | contig 34015 bp, 39 predicted proteins | sample YL17G10_0_MG_FD_205038 | JGI IMG/M metagenome (GOLD analysis project Ga0315286, IMG submission 205038) | Sediment microbial communities from Yellowstone Lake, YNP, Wyoming, USA - YL17G10_0 | ecosystem: Environmental > Aquatic > Freshwater > Lake > Sediment | place: USA: Wyoming | collected... | reverse complement strand
TTTTTATGTATGATTATCGGAAGGTGGGGGAAGCCTCTGTCCCTGACGATTTTCGCCATCTTCACTCCGTCGATTTATGGCTTCTTCTCGTCGAGGATGAGGCAGTCGAATCCATTCGGCAGGATGTTCAGTATCTCTAGGGGTTGGTTCATCGTCGTAAGGTTGAGGTCAGGGTTGCCGTCGCTGAGGAGCCTTGTGAAATCTTGAACTGGGCTCCTGCCAACGTAGAGAACCCTGATCTTCCCCGAATCTGCCCTTTTTGACATTTATTAACTTTGGCGGAGTGTTTAAGCAGATAATTAGGTTATGGATCGGTAAGAGGTGTCAAATTTATCCACGTTTATCCGGTTTGTTTGTGTAGTTGTTATCTTCATGTTATGCAGTCTATTGGGGTAGATTGGTTATGAGTGGTGTTTGGTTGGATGGGAAGAGGTGCGCCGTGTGTCTCACCCTCGACTGCGACGCCGAGTACGTCTTCATGGGTAACAGGCCCGAGGTGGCAGAGATGCCGAGGATGAAGAGCCTGGGGGAGTACGAGTGGAACGCCCCCGTCTACCCGCGTCTCCTCGATCTTCTCGATAAGCACAGGGTCAAGGCGACGTTCTTCGTCCCGGGGATAAACGCCGTAAACCACCCCGATGTCTTCGCCGAGATCCGTAGGCGGGGCCACGAACTCGCCTGCCACGGGTGGAAGCACGAAGACACGGTGAAGCTACCGAAGGAGGAGGAGGTGAGGCGGATCTTGGCAACCCGGGATGCCATAAGGGACGCCTCGGGGTTCAACCCAGTTGGGAACCGCGTCGCCGGCGGCGAGGTCGGGCCAAACACCCACGATATCCTCGCCGAGAACGGGTTCCTCTACGACTCCAGCATGAGGGGCAGCGACCTCCCCTACAGGCTGGGGAACGGCCTCACCATCGTCCCCAGCTACTATGACATGGACGACTTCCACCTCTTCGCCGACTATCCCGGCACTAGCTACAATACACGCATACAGAGCCCCGAGACCGGGTACCAGATATGGACGAACGCCTTCGACGGCTACTACCACTACGGGCTCTGCTACACAACGATGTTCCACCCCCAGATCATAGGCAAACCCGGGGGCCTCATGCTCCTCGACAGGCTCCTCAACTACATCGAGCGTTTCCCAGCTGTCTGGTACGCCACCGCCGAGGAGGTGGCCCGACACTGGACGAAAAAGGAGAAAAGCATCTAGTAGAAAATTCTACTATTCTTCCCCACTCAAACGACAAAGCCACAGTGATTCGTTGAAGGTGAGGGAGTACCCCTAATATTCTTTTCCCGAGCTTCTTTGACCAAAAGGGGCTTGAAAACGACGCCACTCAGACACCGATCTAAGCAAAAGGAGCACCTGTTCCCTACCCCCTGAGCATTTTTTTCTCGTTATCCCCTGCAATGTGGATTACCCCGTTAAAGATTTACTAGCCAGAAGCCACCAACACTCTACGACACCAGAGGCAACGACATGAGCGCAATAAAGCCAACCGGAGGGAAGGGCAGGGAACGCCTCGAACACAGGCTCTGGCTCGAAGAGCGGATGGCGGAGTGGAAAAAGCACACCGACATGACCATGCACGAGTCCGACGTCCAGCCCATGAAGATGAGCGAGGTCCTCACCCTCGCCGACGACGAACTCCGAGACGACTGGGAAAGCCTCACCCTCAAGTACACGGAGACCCCCGGAGGCATTAAGCTCCGAACCGAGGTCGCCAATCTCTACAGGGGCGTCGACCCGAGCCAGGTCGTCATCTTCGCAGGCGCCGACGAGGCGATCTGGGTCTTCTTCACCGCCACGCTCAAGCCGGGCGACCACATCATCGTCCTCTGGCCCGCTTACGAGGCACTGTACCAGCTCGCCAGCCTAGCGGGGGCAGAGGTGTCCCTCGTCCCCCTTGAGTCGGATGGCTGGCGCGTCGACGTTGACAAGGTCAGAAAGGCGTTCCGCCCAAACACCCGGTTTCTCGTAACGAACTTTCCCCACAACCCAACCGGTGCCACCATAGACAAGTCAACATACAATGCCCTCATAGACCTCTGCCACGAGAAGGGCGCCACCTTCGTCGGCGACGAGGTCTACCACCTTCTCGAACACAAACCCGAGTACCGCCTCCCCCCAGCCGTCGACGCGGATGAAACCGCAGTCAGCTTTGGAGTAATGTCCAAGGCATACGCCCTATCAGGCCTCAGGATAGGGTGGATAACCATCAAGGAACCCGAGATGCTTAAGAAGCTCAAGGACCTCAACGGACTCGCAACACCCTGCAAGCCCGCGCCAAGCGAGGTCCTCGCAACCATAGCCCTCCGCGCCAAAGACGAGGTCCTAACGAGGAGCCACAAGATCATCGACGACAACCTCCCACTCCTCGACGAGTTCTTCGAAGACTACTCCGACCACTTCAGATGGGTACGCCCGAAGGGCGCCACCGTCGGTTTCCCCGAACTCATCGGGATGAACGTCGAGAAGTTCACCGAGGAATACGCCAAACAAGAGCACGTCATCGTCTGGCCCGGCATGGTCTTCAACTACCCCGGCAACAACTTCCGCATAAGCTACGGGCGCACCTGGGTCCCCGAGGGGCTCCGCCGCCTCAAACACTTCGCAGACAAGAACCTGAAGTAAATCAAGACACCAGGGCTCAAGCCCTCGGCTTGTACGCAACAGCCTCGATCTCGACAAGAGTCTTGTCTAGAACCAGCTTCACGACGACCGTAGTCCTCGCCGGCGCGGGTCCATTGAAGAAGCTCATGTAGACCTCGTTCATCTTCTCATAATCATCGGCGTCTGTAAGGTAGACGGTTGCCTTGACGATGTCATCCATCGTCGCCCCCGCCGCCTTGAGCGTCTTCCTCAGCTCCTCCATCCCCGCCCTGGTCTGCCCCTCGATGGTCGTAAGCTCCCTCCCCGACTCGTCCTCAAGCCCAACATACCCACACGTATAGATGAAGTCGCCAGCCCTCACGGCCGGGTTATAGTGTACGTCAGGCGGATAGTCGAGTATGATGGTCTCCTTCAACTCGGTAACCCCTAAACCCTGGCTCCTATCCATGCAACGATAATAAACCTGCCTAACCGCCACGAGGTGCTATGGGGGAAGCCTTTTTTCAGCCGAAACACCATGAGGACTGAAGGACATGCTGGAGAGGGAGGCGGCCAAGTACCCGTTCCTCAGGGAGGCGGCGAAACTAGTCGACGCCCTGAATCTCCAGCTCGCCGACCTCGTCAACCCGACGTACGAGAAGGTTCTGGACCGGGCCGCGGAGCGCGTCGTCCAGGCGATCGAGGACGGCGCTGTTGACGACCACCTCGACGACTACATGACCGAGCTACTCAGCTTCCCAGTAGCCGTCATGTTCGTCTCCGTCAAGGGGGAGCAGTTCCTCAGCAGGCGCTACGCCCTCGCCGAAGCCGTTCGCGTATACTTCCTACTACAAAACGAGGAACGCGACAAGCTCGCCCAGATAGCGCGGGAGGACTTCGACTGGGACCTCAAGGACTCCGGCGAGCGATACGATGGCATCCTCCACGACTTCCGCCTCCACTTCCACGACTACCTCAAATCCTCCTCATCCTTCCACGAGGACAAGTGGAAGCTCGTCAACAGGATAATCAAGAACGGCTACGTCCTACTCACCCAGCGCGAGGTCGCCCGCCTCATACAGGGCGAGGTAGAGACCCTCATAAAGGAAAGAGTCTCGAAGCCCATCAAGATCAACCTCCCCGAGCCCCTACAGAGGCGCCTCGACCGCGTCTCCAAGGTCTTCGAGGAGAATCGGCAGAGGCTCGGCGGCGAGGATCTGCCCTCCGAGGTCATCAACGAGGCCTTCCCACCCTGCATCCGCTACTGTATGGAGGGGCTACTCGCGGGGAGGCGCGCCAGCCACATGGAGCGCTTCGCCCTCACTAGCTTCCTCGTTACAGTAGGGATGCCCCTCGACCGCCTGGTCGACCTATACACGAGCGTGACGGATTTCGACCCCGCCATGACCCAGTATCAGGTAGAGCACATAGCCGGCGTCCGGGGCAACCGAACCAAGTATACGCCCCCCCTCTGCGACACTCTCCGAACCCACGGCATCTGCAGAAACAAGGACGACATCTGCGAACGGGTAAAACATCCCCTCAGCTACTACCGCATAAAGGCGAGGCGCTTAGCCTACCAGAGCCCCCATCAACAGCCTCAACTCTCAAATACCTCCGAGCAGAGCCAATAGGCGAACATAGTTGGCCGACGACGTCAGGGAGAAGATCAGGAACACCGGCCTCCACTTCTGCACCCAATACAACAACCTAGTCAGGTTCAACCCACAGTTCTGCGGCAAGTGCCCCCACAGCGGCCTGAAGAAGTAGACGCCTCTCCGAGGCAAACCAGTTTTAAAACACGGCGAACACATCTACCTGATCGCCTATGGAGTCGGATTGGGGGAGCCCGAGGTTCGTAGCGGAACAGTTCTATAGGTGGTATAAGGCTAACGCGAGGACGATACCCGCACCAACGGAGATCAGGTCGCGTGAGTTCGCCTTCCTCCAATTCGGTGGGAAGACCATGTTCCGCCACATAGGCTTCCCCGACGAGGCGACCCTCCGAAGATACCTCGCCGAAAACGCCCCCGCCCACAGTTACTACAGCAGTAGCTACTACCAGCGCCCCGACGCCGACATGGCCGGAAAGGGGTGGGGCGGAGCCGACCTCGTCTTCGACATCGACGCCGACCACTTCAACCTCCCCTGCCAACACGAGCATGACAAGTGGAAGTGTCGGAGCTGCGGCGCCGAAGGCACAGGGAAGCCCCCCGAGGTCTGCAAATGCGGCAAAGCCACATTCGAGGAGGAGACATGGCTCTGCGAACACTGCCTACAGGCAGCCAAACACGAGACCCAGAAGCTCCTCGACATACTCATACAGGACTTCGGCTTCAGCCCCGCGAACGACCTACTGGTAAACTTCTCCGGCAACCGCGGCTACCACGTCCACGTCCGCAGCCAGAGGATCAGGAACCTCGAACAGTCGGGCCGCCGCGAGGTGGTGGACTACATGCTCGGCACAGGGCTCAAGCCCGAGTACCTCGGCTTCAACCCACGCGCCAAGGGGGGTCGATCAACCCTCGCAGACGAAGGCTGGAGAGGACGCGCCGGGAGAGCCCTATACGACTACATAGCCTCCACGAAGCCGGAGGAGATCAAGGGGCTCAAGCTAGGCCGGAAGATCACGAGTCTCCTCGTCAACGAGAGGGACAAGGCACTCACCATCCTCGAGGAGAGCCACCCCAGCGTCCTCCTCAAAGCCGTCGGGGTCGGGGACGAGGATCGTCTCATGTCAGACCTCTCCCGCCTCATGGAGATCGCCGTCAAGGAGCAGGCCGCCGACATCGACACCGTCGTCACCACCGATATCCACCGCCTCATACGCCTCCCCAACACCCTCCACGGGAAGACCGGCTGGCAGGTCCAGACCATCCAGCTCGACTCCCTCCCAGACTACGACCCCATGACCAGCGCCATAGTCTTCAAGACCGGAGAGGCGAAGTTATATGTCCGACACGCGCCGAAGGTAAAGATCGCCGACGCCGAGTACGGACCGTACACACAGGAGATCGTGACCGTCCCCATGGCGGTCGCGTTGTTCCTCCTGTGCAAGAAGGGGGCACGGATCGAGTCATGACGGACGAATACAGGACCCTATACGAATCGTGGAAGAAGGAGAGACAGAGGCCCGACATCCAGCCCCTCCCCGAGGGATTCTACACCGCCATGGCCGGCTACGCCACCCAACTCAGGGAGCAGAGCCGAACAGTCGATAAGACCACCATCAAGGGAAAACTCGTCGATAAGGAGCGGGACCACGTCGAGAAGATGCTCCAAGACCTCAACAGGCTCCGCCTGAACAAGCTCGTCACCGCCGAACTGAACGGCGCACCCGTCGAGCCACTCAACCTCACAGCTGAGGAGAAGAGGCTACAGGTCGAGCTACGCCGCCTCCTCGCCGCGTATACACAGGGAATGAAGCAGTCCCTTCAGGGCAAGGAGCAAAAAATGGAGGCGCCTCCGGTGGCTGCGCCGCCGCAGGTAACGCTTCGCCCCCCACCCCCGCAGCCCCCCCAGCACACCGAAAAGGGGGAACAAAGCCTCAAGGTGATTCGCTTCACGCAGTCCCTCCCCGCCATAATGGGCGTCGACATGAAAACCTACGGCCCATTCAAGGCGGAGGACGTCGCCTCCCTCCCCGCCCAGAATGCGGATAACCTAATAAGGAAGGGTATAGCGAAGCTAGTGGAGACAGAGCCATGAAAGTTCCAAAGACACTCAGGACCTTCTGCCCCAAATGCAAGACGCACACTGAGTTCACTGTCACCATCTACAAGGCAGGCAAACGCCGCGGCGCCCGGAAGGGTGAACGCGACCAAGCCATACGTAAGAAGGGCTACGGAGGACAGAAATTCCCAATGCAGCACAACCAGGCCAAGGTCACGAAGAAGACCACGCTACAGCTCCAATGCAAGGAGTGCAAGCGCAGCCTGATGCGTGAGGGACTACGGCTCAAGAAGGCGGAGTTGGAGTAAAATGGCGGAGTGGGACAACCTAATACCCAGGCCATCATCGAGGTTCCTGAGGGTAAAGTGCCTCAGCTGCGAGTCTGAGCAAGTCGTATTCAGTCACGCGACCCACGAGATAAAGTGCCGCACATGCGGCGAGGTCATCGCAAGGCCAACCGGTGGCAAAGCCGAGATCAACGGCTCCATCATGGCAGTTCTAGGGTGACCAACCCATGAGCCTAGGGCACACCGAGTGGCCGGAAACGGGCGAGATGGTCGTCGCGACCGTCAGCCGCATAGAGTCATACGGCGCCTACGTGACCCTAGACGAGTACAACAACAAGGAAGCACTCCTCCACATCTCGGAGATCAGCTCCCGATGGGTCAGAAACATCAGGAACCACGTAAGGGAGAACCAAAAAGTCGTCCTTCAGGTCCTCAGGGTAGACCTCTCCAAGGGCCAGGTCGACTTAAGCCTGCGCAGGGTCAACAAGGACGACCGCAGGAAAAAGATCGAGCAGTGGAAGAAGACCCGAAAGGCCGAGACACTCTTAAAGCAGGCCGCCACCGAGCTGAAGATGACCCCCGAGGATCTCTTTGACGAGATAAGCCCCAAGCTCAACGAGGCAGGAGTCAGCCTATACGACGCACTAGAACAGGCGGCCAAGAAGGGTGAAAAGATCTTCACGGACTTCGGCATAAAGGAGAAGATCTCAAAGGCGCTCGTCGATATCGCAAAGGAAAAGATCATCGTAAAAGGCGTAACCATCCAGGGCGTCTTCGAGGTGACTGCGATGGGCAGCAGAGGCGTAGAGGAGATCAAGGACGTCTTCCACATCATCAGGGACCTAGGCGAGGAGACCGAGTCCACGATAAACCTCTACACACTCGGCGCCCCAAAGTACCGCGTCGAGGTCACCGCCGAGGACTACAAGAAAGCGGAGCTCGCCCTCGACCGCGTCGTAAAGCAGGCCGAGACGGAGTGGTCCCAACACGAGGGCACCATCACATTCAAACGGGAGTAGGTAATCCCCATTGGTCTGGCTACTAAAAAAATGCGAAAAATGCGGATTGTACACGCTGAAAGATGAGCAATGCCCCCGATGCGGCGGACAGGTGAAACCTCCACACCCCGCGAAGTTCTCGATGGACGACAAGTACCGAAGATACCGCCTCATAATGAAGCGTATGTCCGCGCAGAGCAAAGAACCACCGGCGTCATAACGGGAATACGCCGTAAAATCCATGTGAAAAGTTTTATAGTATCCTTCCGACATGGATTCTCAGGCGACTAGATTGGCTAAGACATATGTCCGCATCTACGGCCCACCACTCATGAAGGCGCTACAAGCACTAGAAGGCGTAGCCGTTGAGATGTCCAAGGAGAGAGAGATCAAGTTCAGCCACAAGTGCATCCCATACCCGACGAGGATGCAGGCGGACAATCGTGACTGGCAAAACTACCTCAACAACCTGAAGAACACGTACGTCGACTGCTACGAGCCCGCGAAGATCATAAGCGACGCCAAGCAGCTCTTCGGCGACCACGACTTCATGTTCGAGTGGGTCGAGAAGAAGCCCACGATGAAGCAGCTAGAAAACCTGATCGAGAAGATCGATAAGACTCTCACCGGTGTGGGTGTCCACTACACCCTGACAACCGAGTAATCGGTTTATTTTACATATTTTTTAGAAGCCTTACCCCTACTCTGGCGGGGTTTTTTAAAAGAAAACGGGTTAAAAAGGGGAGAGATTATACCTGGCCCTCGGTAGCCTTCTCGGCTTCTTTGAGCGCCTTTCGTTCGTTGATTTCCTCGTAGACGATGAAGGCCGGCATTATGACCCAGAGCGCGATCATCAACCAGAAGAGGATGGTGTCATACTGGTCGGCGGCCGCATCTCCCACGAGTCTCATGATGCTGGCAATCAGTAGTAGTCCGTTCATCACTTTTTCTCCTCCTTGCTGCCCTTCTTTGCCCTAGCCTTTGGTGCGGCACGCCAGTCCACTTTTACATCCTCTTGTACCATCTTTGCGTAATTGACTCCAGGGATGTAGAGGAGCTTTTCTGGGATCAATCCACTAGGTCTGAAGATCATCACTATAACCAAAAGTCCGCCTAAGATGATGTCCTCTAGGTAAGGTATTGGGAAAAAGAAGAAAGGTTGCAGTTCGAACTTGAAGACGATGATCAGACGCCTGAGGGCGATGATCAGCGCCGCGCCGAGGAAGGTTCCCGCATTGTTGCCCGGACCACCTAGTATGAGCATGAGCCATGGCCAGTAGGTCCAGTAGGCGCGTTGGTATCCAGACTCGTTCGAGAACTGTAGGTAGTAGACGTTTATGACCCCTGCAATCGCGGTTATGCCTGAAGCAAACATCAGGATGTTTCGGCGTATGCCGACCACATTTTTCCCAATGCTCCCTAGGGTTACCTCATTTTCCCTCATGGACCGCATCAACCTGCCATAGGGCGAGTTGAGCATGGTCCTGAAAATGAAGAAGCAAATGAGGCCGATCAGTAGAGTGATAACCGCCATAATGACTCCGAAATCCCCTGGGTACCATGCGAAGACGTTTGGGATCCACACACCAAGTGTACCGCCTGAGATGAATGTCACGTTCCTGCCGATGATCTGGGATGCGTCCGCCATTGTGATTAGGACGATCATCAGGTACGTCGCTCTGAGACGGATGGCTGGAAGAGCTAGCAGGTAACCGATCGCCGCTCCCAGAGTGAGTGCGATGCCTATACTGAGTAGGAAGAAGCCTATCGCTATTGGCGCATTTGTTTTGATGAACTCGTTTGAAAGACCTACGTTGAAGGGGCTACTGTAGACCCAGTTGTATGGGTCATTCCAATCCTGCAAAGGCACTCCCGAGGACGCGATAACAGTAAACATTATTCTCAATACTACCGCGCTTACCGAGAATGCGCCGATGATTACCTGAACCGCACACCCCATGTTGGGGATGCCCGCGTTACCGTACTGGAAGTTAAGCGCCATGGCTACAATGACGAGAAGACCAAAGAACATGGCAATGTCTACGATAAGCCTATTCGTACCTTCTATTGCCATTGGCAGCGAACTTAGTATTCCTAGAGCCACATTAACGTACATCATTTCTCCTCCTCCTTATTTTCGGATTGTTTAGGGGCTGATTTCGTCCTCCTTCTCATTACCCTTTCATAAAAGCCTTGTATGCCTCTTGGCTCGATTAACAACACAGCGATGAGGAAGGCCATTGGTATGAGAGGCCTATATTCACCGAACCAATTGCCGAGCAATAGCTGCCCCGCTAGTGTGAGCAATACCTCAGACAAACCAATCGTGAAGCCTCCTATTATGGCTCCATAAACACTTTCGAAGCCTCCAAGTAGACTTCCTGCCATGATGCTCGTGATGATCCCTGAGCCAGTCATCGGGCTACTCAGAAGCCAGAATGGGATCATGGCCCCTGCAAGGCTAGCGAGCCCCCCGGTTAGGAACCAAGAGAAAAGCTGTACATTGTTAATATTGATACCGAGTACCGAGGCTAGTTCAGGATCTTCGGCAGTCGCCCTCATGGCGATGCCCATCTTCGTTCGTGTAAGTAAGTAGTGCAGTATGATAACAGTGGTGATGCTTATTCCGATAGAGACGAAGAATATTCCTGAGACTTCACCGATCTTAAAGTCATAATCCTTTAGGAGGAACGCAGTCGCATACTGCTTGTAGAACGCGATAAACATATACGCATATATGTTTAACAATGCTCCCAAGAAGATCTGAATAGCTAAGGTTGCGATTGTTAAAACTATAGATCCGCTGCCCATTTTGGTGAGTGTGCTGATTACAAGCTTGTAGATGATTATACTAAGCAAACCGCCTATAAGGAAAGCGATTGGAAAACCAAGATATGGGTTAATTCCGAAGAATTTTGCGAATGTATAGCTTACGTATATGCCGAAGCCAGCATAGGTTCCATGAGCGAAGTTTGGTATTTTGGCAGTAAGATAAGTCAGTGTAAAACCGATACTAAGGAGAGTTAATTCGCTTGCGTAGGTGATGGCCATAAATATAATGGTTGCATCCATTTTTTTCTCCGTAAAATTCACCTTTGATTCCGTTTATAATATTTTTCCTAAAATTAGGATATGTTACAAATAAAAGGTAAAAATATACTAATTAATTCTTAATAATTAACAAAAATACTGCATAACTTTCTCAATATAGATTTTTTTTGATCCATCGAAATAAAAATTCCAACTCATAATGTATTATGTCAAGTTTTAAATATAGTATGGCGAAGTCTACTAATGCGACAAACAAAGGTGTAAAACTTGGCAGATAAAGGAATGACACTAGCAATAGTGCTACTGGTTGCAGGTTTGATTGTAGGTGGAGGCATAGGATACTTCGCCGCACCCACAAAAACGGAGACTGTTAGTACGACGGTCATACAGACCGTCACTCAGATCCCCTTAAAGGGTGTGACAGTCAAGCTCGGCTACATAGCATCTGATACAACAGGGTTGGAGACAGGAAAGCCTTACCACGAAAAGATTATTGCAGCTGACTTGAACCTATATAGTAAGACACTTGGTTACGGTACAACGTTCCTGTACCTCGTCGATGACGCCACGGGTCAGGCCAACGTTCACTTGGAGAAGGTTCAGGGTTTCAAGTCCGCTGGAGTCACCGTCTTCGAGGGTGGTGGCTGGTCGAGCCAGGCTCAGTCAGCCCTCAGCTACTGCAACTCTAACGGAATGCTAATGTGGAGTTCATCATCCACCTCGCCAACACTCGCCATCGCGAACGACAACCTCTTCCGTATGTGCACGGCTGACACCGCACTCGCCCCCGCTCTAGCGAACGTAATGTGGGCGGCAGGCGTAAAGAGCATTGTCCTCTTCCAGCGCGGCGACTCTTGGGGAGACGGTATAATTAACCTCTTAGTACCCATCTGGACAAAAATGGGTGGAGAGGTCGCCGGTGAGAAGATAAGATATGCCTCTGAATCAGTTGAGTTTGCTAACTATCTAACGGTTGCAGACCAGCAGGTAAAGACCGCGGTAGAAAAGTACAAGGGTGAGACGCAGAGAGTCGGCGTAGTGATACTATCCTTCAACGAAATCTCAGTGATACTCAAGCAGGTGAGTTCATACCCAAACATATACAATGTCCACTGGTGGGGTAGCGACGGCACTGCGAAGAGCCAGAGAGCTATGGACGATGCCCCTGTGGAGGCAAACCACATAGGCATCTATAGCCTACTCTCAAGAGAAACTCTTACACCCCTATATCAAAGCCTCGAGAAGAGATACGTTGATCTAACAAAACAACAATATGGAACTTATAGCGCGTACTCCTATGACATCGCCACAGTAATCGCTACCTCAATGTTCCAAGCCCAAAGTACTACCGGAGCCACCCTCATACCTCTACAAATGCCCATATCCAATCAGTTATTCGGAGCCGCAGGTTGGAGCAAGCTTGACCAGTTCGGTGACAGAGCAGCACCCCCATACGACGTCTGGGGATTCTTCAAAGGCGCAACTAAGGCATCAGTAAGCGTGATCATGGCACAGTACGACCCCGATTTCCAGAAAACTACCTTCGTAACCAGCGTACTCGGATACACTCCCATCGGGCCATAAAACCGCTACTTTATCCCTTTTTTCTTCTTCACTTATTTTTAAAACTCAAAAATACTTCTTAAAATAGGCTCTGCAAAACTATTTAAACTCTTTACTGGCTACTGATACGTTAGTTGATGCTGGCATGTCGGAGATTCTCAGAATCGAAAACGTTAGTAAGTATTTTGGTCGATTCGCAGCCGTTGATGACATCAGCATCGGCCTTAAAGAAGGGGGCATATACCTCCTCGTAGGCCCCAACGGCTGTGGCAAATCGACGCTTACAAACTGCATTTCAGGTTTATTCCACCCCGAAGAAGGACGAATCTACTACAGAGACGCGGACATCACGATGGAGGAGATGTACAAGATCTCTCGTTTAGGCCTTGTTAGAACCTTCCAAATCGCGTCGCCCTTCCTTAGATTGACCACTCTTGAGAATATGTTGGTTGCACTACCAGACAATGCAGGCGAGAACCTCGCCAAATCTCTTATGAAGCCTACATGGATAGACAGCGAGATAAGTGCCGTCAGAAGAGCTGCTGAGCTTCTCAAGGTATTGGGCCTAAAACGTGTCTGGAACAAACCCGCCAACACACTTAGCGGTGGCGAACTCAAACTCCTTGAGATCGGTAGAACACTGATGTCCGGCGCTGAAACTATCCTTCTGGACGAACCTGTAGGCAGTATTGACCCCAAACTCTGCCACCAAATCTTTAACCACGTCCTCAGGCTCCGTGACGAGCTTGGCATTACATTCCTAGTTATAGAACACAGGCTTGAGGTAGCGGCCCAGTACGCGGATCACGTCTTCGCGATGGACCGCGGCAAGCTGGTAACCGAGGGGACCGCCGAGGAGGTCTTCGAGGATCCACGCGTCATCGAGGCGTACCTGGGTGAGTAATATGGGTAACATACTAGAGGCAAAGGGACTAAACGTCGGCTACGGCCCGATTCACGTCATCTACGATCTGGACTTCGAGGTCCCCGATGGTGAGGTAACCGTCATCGTCGGCCCCAACGGCGTCGGCAAGACGACCCTCCTCAAAGCCATCATGGGACTCGCAACAGTTTATTCCGGTCAGGTATTTTTCCAGGGTCAGGACATCACGAGGATCCCACCCTACGAGAGGACGAAGCTCGGCATCGGATACATGCCCCAGACCGGCAACATCTTCAGCAAGCTCACAGTCGAGGACAACCTCAAGATGGCCGCATATACGGTGAACAGCGCGAAGACGTACCACGACAAGCTCGAGTTCGTCTGGAACCTCTTCCCAATGCTCAAGGGGTACATGCCCCGCGCCGCTGGTACACTGAGCGGCGGCGAGCGTCAGATGCTCGCGGAGGGCATGGTCCTCATGAGGGAGCCCAAGCTGATGATGGTGGACGAGCCCACAGCCGGCCTCATGCCCAAGCTGGTCAACGAAGTCATGAAGCAGCTCAAGCAGATGGCAGAGACGACCGGCTTGCCGATCGTGCTTGTGGAGCAGCGTGCCAAGCGCGCACTACAGGTGGGCGATAAGGCCTACATGATGCGTGGGGGCAGGTTCACCTTCTCGGGCAGAGCAGACGCGTTGGCGAACCACCCACAGCTCAACGAGATGTACCTCGGCGCGGTTGAGGTCCACGACCTCGGCTCGGTCAGGGAGTAGGCCCGTCTCCTTTTTCAACCCTTTTTAAAAAAAGTCTCCGGCACACCACTTTTTCCTCACTCCCTTTAAATCAAGGCGTTACGAGGCTCCTACCATGGACAAGTACGAGTGCAGTGTATGTGGTTACATCTACGATCCCGCGGAGGGTGATCCTCCCTCAGGCGTTGCTCCCGGCACTCCCTTCGAGAAGATACCTGGCGACTGGGTCTGCCCCATCTGCGGCGCCCCAAAAGATGCCTTCAGGAAGAAGACCTAGACGAATTTGTTGCTAGTACACGCTTGGTATTAGGCGCCAACGTACCCTCTCTTGATAATCCTTGTACTTTTTCCCATACTTAGTGATTAGTTCCTCCTCCTCTTTCTTGATCTGGTTGATGATGACCGCCCATGAGATGAGTGCGAGTCCTACAGTCTCGACTTGGGGTAAGATGACAACCAGGCCGGTTGTAAGTGAGAGGAAGCCAAAGTAGTAGGGGTGCCTGACTATTGCGTATGGTCCGCCGGTGACGAGTTTTCCCTTGTAGTTCGTCTTCCAGTAGCTCCACCAGAAGACGATGTAGTAGATGCCTAGGAGGATGAGTGCGGCGCCCACGATGGTTGTTGGAGCTAGGAGGTCCATCTCTAATCCTTCACTGGGTAAGAGAGGAGGTCCCTCTTGAACTTAGTGAGGCTCTCACAACCCGTCTGGGTGCAGGTGACCGTGTCCTCGATGCGGACCCCGATCTCACCGACGATGTATATGCCCGGCTCGTCGCTGAACACCATCCCCGGCTCCAGTCTCCTCTCGTTATTTCGGACTATGTAGGGATGTTCGTGTATCTGGAGTCCGATGCCGTGGCCGAGGCGGTGGATGAAGTAGGCGCCGTACCCGGCGTCTTCGATGACATCCCTCGCGGCTTTGTCGACGGATTCACATGTGGCTCCGGGTTTGACGGCGTCGAATGCGGCCCTGTTCGCCTTCAGCACTATGTTGTATATCTCCCTCTGCCTCTGATTCGGCTCCCCGTAGAAGACCGTCCGGGTTACATCACTCCAGTAGCCGTGGATTGTGCAGCCCATGTCGACTAGTATGGCTTCGCCCGGCTTCAGGCAGCGGTCTCCGGGCTGCCCGTGTGGCAACGCGGCCCGTTCACCGAAGAGGACGCCTGGAAACGTCTGTCCCCCGCCGAGTTTACGCATCTCAGAAGTTAATACCTCGCTGAGTTCGGCCTCGGTCATGCCCGTGTGGAGTTTGCTGAACCCTGTTTCGAGTGCCTTGTCGGCTATGTGGCACGCCATCCTGATCCATTCGAGTTCTTGAGGCGTCTTTACCATCCGGATGTAACCGATCTGTTCAGAGGCGTCTGCTAGTCGGGTGTTTGGGAGCTCGGCTTGGAGTTTATTCACCCACCCCCATGGTGCCTCTTCCGGTATCCCGATCTTGGCGGAGCTTAGCCCCTTATCCTTCATCGTTTCGGCGAGGAGGCGTATAGGGTCCTCATCTTCCATCCAGATGGCCTTGTCGGTGAACCATGGTTTTTGCCCCCTGAGCTCCTCCTCCAGCTGGTTCACTAAGAAGATTGGGTCCCCCTCCATAGGGATCAGTGCGGCTGCTAGTCGTTCACTTAGCCCGATGTTGAAACCCGTGTAGTAGCCTATGTTTGGGCCGGGGAAGAGGAGGAGCGCATCGAATCCGTCCCTTTTCAGGTTCTCGATGAGCTCCCCTGCCTTTTGGCGGCTAAACTCGCTCATGAGGTCCATTATGTCTACTCGGAGTTTAACGGTTTTCAGTAGAAACTTAGGTTTAGGAAAGGTTGGGTGTCGGGGGAGGCTACAGGGTGGCGAGGAACTCGCCCATCAGTTTGTTGATGTCGGTTCCGTCCTCGTACTTGACTCGTGCCTTCGTTCTGCCGAAGGCGTCGATGCTGTGACCCTCATAGGCGACCTTCCTCTTCAGAACTAATTCACCCAGTTTGGCCATAGCCTTCTTCTCTTTTTCAGTGTTCTTCGGCGGGGCTGTTAAGCCATCGAGAATGACGATCTGGTCGGTCCTGAGGCGGAAGCTTATTCCGTCAACGATCTCGACCGGTGTAGCTACTTTGACAACCATATCGTTCTGATAGGCAACTCATTCATGTGTTTTAAACTTATCTCTTTTATTCCTTTGAGTATAAAAAGGTCGGACGCCTGTGCGGGTGAATCTTCCCCATAGGTTGTGTTTGATTTTTAACAACTGTTATTGTGAGGCGCGAAGTTTTTTCACCATTTATTCATGCAGATGGATGCTTCGTCGCAGCGGGGTGTGGTTGGGCGAAAAGGATTTTATTGCGTCGGGTTCCATAGTGGTGCTGTGGGCCGGTAGTCTAGCTTGGTGGAACGCCGCGTTCACACCGCGGAGGTCGCCGGTTCAAGTCCGGCCCGGCCCACCACGTTGATAAAGTAGTGATAAAAACCGGAACTCGCTTTGCCCACTTTTTTCAGGGTCTACTTCTCCGCTCTATGGGACGCTTCCCATCGCTGAAGTAGAGCTGGCTAAAAAGCCACCTGTTCCCAAACTTATCGACCCCGCCGTGAGCTGGGTAAGCTCGCCATGCCTTATGCCGAGGAGATCGATCGACGTCTCGGCCGAGACGAGGGCCATCGAGCCCCTGTGGGAGAGCTCCCTCGCCTTGAGGGAAACCTTGCCTATACTAGCCTCGACCCCCCCTCTCAATGTGAGCCCTGAGCTGGGCACCCGCGAGCCGCTTCTGCTCCCCGTCATGTGAAAGTACGATCTCTGGTAAACACAATTCGATAATACTTATCCAGTTCTCGGTTACTGGAAGCCTGATAGGCATGGAGTACAGCAGGATCGGCTCCCGTGGGCATCTCTTCACATGGATGAAGCCATACCACACGAATGTCTACGTCATCGATGGCTTCAGGCACGTCTTCGTGGTCGACACATTCCTCGGACCCTCCCCCATGGATGAGGTGAAAGCCAAGCTCGTGGAGGCGGGGGTGAGGGGGAAGCCGTATGTTGTCTTCAACACCCACGCAGACTATGACCACATCTGGGGGAATCAGGTCTTCCGGGACTCCCTTATAGTCGCCCACGATTCTTGCCTAAGGCGTATACGGATTCAGGGCGAAGAGGGGCTTAAAACGTATCAGAGCCACATGAATGGCACCGTGAAGCTTACGCCCCCGAACCTCGTCTTCAGGAAAAAGATAACATTCGTCGAAGACGGCGTCGAGTTCTTCTACACGCCGGGCCACACAGGTGACTCGTCCAGTTGCTTCGACTCCGTCGACGGCGTGCTCCTCCCCGGTGATAACCTCGAAGCCCCATACCCCTACGTCAATCTACTCAACCTCAAGGAGTATGTCCAGAGCCTCGAGGAGTATACCCGGCTCGATACAAAGGTCATCATCGCGGGTCACGACCCGCCCCAGTACGACGAGGCGTTGCTGGAGCAGAACCTCTCCTATATCCGAGGCATCGCGTCCGGTCACACCGACCTGAATCTGATGAACCAGCGCCAGCTGTGTGCCCACTACCCCAACGCTGTCCGCCTAGCTGAATTATACCTCGAGAAGGCCGACGCGAAAAAAGCGAAGGGTTACTACGAGGAGGCGTTGAATGTCCTCAGGCTCCTTGAGGATAATCCAGAGAACGAGGAGCAGAAGATCAGGATCGTGGCTCGCTTGGCGGAGTTACTTCGATAAAGTCCTCAGAGCTTCGAAGGCCTGTCCCGCGTCATCCTCCCTTAGGATGAGGCGGACTTCACCGTCCCCCTCATCCACACTAACGACGTGTACGCCATTCTGGGAGAGTACATCCACTATCATTGTGAGTGCGCCCTCCACGCCGTCCATCGATGACGGTAATCTGAGATGCAACTCAGCATAGCCGACGCGTACCTCGACTTTAAGGTCCTTTAACTCGTCGGTGATCTTCTCGGCGTCGGGTGAGTTCGTGAATAATCTGATGCCCGACTGGGTCTGATTGAGGCTGAGCATGTAGCTATCGAAGACTCCTAGCCTCATCACCCTCTCGACTATCTCCGTGTGTCTCACGGGTGGGGACTTGATTAGCACCTCGGAGATCCCTGTGATTAGGTTGAGTCGGCTACCTGCTAGGGGGCTCCTTGGCTCCTGTGGTTCTTCGAGTTGGTTGCTGAGGCGCATGATGGCGGTGACGATGGTGTTTGGGTCTACTTCGTCGCCGAAGGTGCTCTGCACCTCCCCCTGTATGTAGCGGGCGAGGGCGCTGTAGTTCACCACCCTCATCCGTAGTCCCCTGTAGAGGTAGGGGTTGCGCGTCACTATGATTCGGACGACGTCTTGAACGCTTGAGCGCCCAGACATATGCTTCACACCAGCCCGTAGGGCGGATTTAACACTTCTGACATCTTTTTAAAAATAATACTCCCTGTCAAATCTATGACATAATGACATAAACTTTATAAGAAGGCCACACACCACCCAGAACAGTGAAAGACATGGCATGGAGCGGGAGAAGAGGACCCTTTGGAGACCTCTGGGATGATATGTTCAGAGACTTCTGGGAGTTCGACGCGAACATAGGCAAGACGTGGGAAGAGATGCAGAAGGACCCCAACGCACGCACATGGTACTATGGGTACCAGGTCAACATAGGCCCCGACGGGAAGCCGCACGTCAAGGAGTTCGGTAACGTCAGGCCACGTGGCGGGCAGACGCAGCTCGGCGTCCGCGAGCCCTTAGTCGACATATCCGTCGACGAGAAAGAGGGAAACGTGAAAGTCGTTGTGGAGATGCCGGGGGCGGACAAGGACAGCATCAAGGTAAACGCCACCGAGGAACACGTCACCATCACCGCAAACAACTCGGGCAAGCCCTACAACGCCGAGGTGCCACTCAGCGTCAAGGTCGACCCCGACACAGCCGACGCCAGCTATACGAACGGGATACTCCAGGTAATCTTCAAGAAGAAGGGACCGGAGCCCCCGAAGGGCGTCAACGTCCAAGTCAAGTAGACCCCATTTTCCCAAATCATTAAGGAGGATCAGGTTATGGAAAACATCACACTAAGAGTAGCGGAGGTTCCGCAGAACGTAGCGGGCCGAGGGATAGCCGTTGTCGACCCTGAGCTTATAAACAGGCTCGACTGGCGCGCCGGCGAGGCGATAGAGATCGCCGGCAAGAAGAAGGCGTACGCCCTAATCTGGCCGGGCCAGATGGGAGACTACGGGAAGAACCTCATCAGGATAGACGGAATCATACGCAACGACGCAGGCGTAGGCCTCGACGACCGCGTCACCATCCGCAGGGTCGAGGCGAAGCCCGCGGAGAGGCTCACCCTCTACCCCACCGAGCCCCTACGGATCGAGGGCGGCGAGGGCTACCTCACCCAGCTCCTCGAGGGGCGCGTAGTCTCGAAGGGGAGCGTCATCCCCCTAAACATAATGGGCCGTCGCGTCGATCTCATGGTCACCTCGGCGCAGCCCCCAGCGGACGCCGTCATCATCGACGAGGACACGGAGATAGAGTTCACAGAGAAGGCACCGAAGACGCAGGGGAGCATCCCGAAGATCAGCTACGAGGACATTGGCGGCCTGAACAGGGAGATATCCAAGGTCAGGGAGATGATAGAACTACCCCTGAAGCACCCGGAGATATTCGAGCGCCTCGGCGTGGAGGCCCCGAAGGGTGTGCTACTCCACGGTCCACCGGGCACGGGTAAGACCCTGCTGGCCAAGGCGGTCGCCAACGAGACCCAGGCCAACTTCTACAGCATCGGCGGCCCCGAGATAATGAGCAAGTTCTACGGGGAGTCCGAGGAGAGGCTCCGCGAGGTCTTCAAGGAGGCCCAGGAGAACGCGCCCAGCATCATCTTCATCGACGAGATCGACAGCATCGCCCCGAAGCGCGAGGAGGTGAGCGGCGAGGTGGAGAAGCGCGTCGTGTCCCAGCTCCTCACCATCATGGACGGCCTGGAGGGGCGCGGTAAGGTCGTCGTCATCGGTGCCACGAACCGCCCCAACGCCCTCGACCCTGCCCTACGCCGCCCCGGCAGATTCGACAGGGAGATAGAGATCGGTCTCCCGGACCGCAACGGCCGCCTACAGGTGCTCCAGATACACACACGAGGCATGCCCCTGGCCAAGGATGTGACACTCGACAGCATCGCCGACAGAACCCATGGCTTTGTCGGCGCAGACCTCGAAGCCGTCAGCAAGGAGGCGGCCATGAGCAGCCTCCGACGCTTACTACCCGAGATCGACCTCAGCCAGGCGAGCATCCCCGCCGAGCTACTCAACAAGATAACCGTCACCATGCGGGACTTCGAGGACGCCCTCCGCGAGGTCCACCCCAGCTCCCTGCGTGAGGTCCTCGTCGAGAGTCCCAACGTCCACTGGGACGACGTCGGGGGCCTCCAGGAGGCAAAGCAGGAGCTGAAGGAGGCCATCGAGTGGCCCCTGAGGTTCAGGGAGCTCTTCGAATACGCCGCCGCGAAGCCGCCGAAGGGAATACTCCTCTACGGGCCACCCGGTACGGGCAAGACACTGATCGCGAAGGCCGTCGCCACAGAGAGCGGCGTCAACTTCATCAGCATCAAGGGGCCCGAACTCCTCAGCAAATGGGTCGGTGAGTCGGAGAAGGGCGTCAGGGAGGTCTTCAGGAAGGCGCGCACGGCGGCCCCCTGCATAATCTTCTTCGACGAGGTCGACGCCATGGCCCCGGGCAGGGGCAGCAGCCTAGGCGACTCAGGCGTCACGGAGCGGATGGTGAGTCAGATACTCACCGAGCTCGACGGTCTGCAGGAGCTCAAGGACGTCACCGTGATGGGGGCTACGAACCGCCCCGACCTAGTCGACCCCGCCCTCCTCCGTCCCGGCCGCTTCGACAGGATGCTCTACATTCCGGCGCCGGACCTGGAGGCGAGGAGGGCGATCCTCCGCATCCACACCAAGGGGATGCCCCTCGCCGACGACGTGAGCTTAGATAGGCTCGCCGAGCAGACTGAGTCCTATACCGGCGCCGAAATCGCGGCGGTATGCAGCGCAGCCAGTATAACGGCCATAACCGACCACATCGCCGCCCACCCCGACGCGGACGAGGCGAAGAAGCACAAGGATGAGCTCAAGGTCTACGCTCGCCACTTCGAGGCTGCCTTCGAGAAGGTCAAGCCCACAAGCCTCCAATCCGTGATGTTCGGGAAGACCCCCCTGCAATCACCCCTGAAGGTCACATAAGACCCCTTTTTTCTTCCTAGAGATAGGTTAATAGGCGGAGCTACAGGCGAAATAGTCGGGTGCCCGTTATGCCCATCCGTCAACCCATCGTCTGCATGCTCGGTCACGTCGACACCGGAAAAACGAGCCTACTCGACAAGATCAGGGGCACGGCCGTCCAGATGCGCGAGGCGGGGGGTATGACCCAGCAGATAGGCGCCAGCTACTTCCCCCTGGAGACCCTCGTCGCCATCACTCAGAAGCTCGTCAAGAACTTCAAGGTCAACATCCAGATCCCCGGCCTCCTCGTCATCGACACCCCCGGCCACGAGGCCTTCGCCAACCTCCGACGCCGCGGCGGCAGCGTCGCAGACATCGCCATAATCGTCGTCGACGTCATGCACGGCTTCGAGAACCAGACCTATGAGAGCCTCCGCATCCTGAAGATCAGGAGGACGCCCTTCATCATCGCGGCGAACAAGATAGACCGCATAGAGGGTTGGCGCCCCAAGGAGGGCCAGGCCTTCCTCCAGACCTACGCCGAGCAGCAACAGCTTGTCCAGGAGGACCTCGACAACAGACTCTACAGCATGATGGGCGTCCTCAGTAGAGAGGGGATAAGCTCGGAGCGCTTCGACAGGGTTCGCGATTTCACTAAGAACGTGGCCATAGTGCCCGTAAGCGCAAAGACCGGCGAAGGCGTAGGCGAACTCCTCGCCGTCCTCATCGGCTTGACCCAGCAGTACATGCAGGACAAGCTAAAGGTGACCGAGGGCAGGGCGCAGGGGACTGTTCTTGAGGTCCGTGAGGAGGTCGGCCTTGGTCACACCCTCAACGCCATCATCTACGACGGCATCCTCAAGGCCGAGGACACGATAGTCATCGGAGGCAAGAACGGCCCCATCGTCACGAAGATCCGCGCCCTCCTCATGCCCCAGCCACTCGACGAGATAAGGGACCCTAAGAAGAAGTTCAACACCATCACCGAGGTGCCCGCCGCGGCGGGGATCAAGATAGCCGCCCCCGGCATCGAGGAAGCTCTACCCGGGTCGCCCCTCATCGTCCTCGGAGACGATATGACGCAGGAGAAGGCCTTCGCCGAGATCAGGAGGGAGATGGAGAGCGTCAAGGTCCAGACGGACAAGACGGGCATCATAGTTAAGACGGACACCCTCGGCAGCCTCGAGGTCCTCGTAGAGAGCATCCGGGCCCGCGACATCCCTATACGCCTAGCCGACATCGGCGACGTCAGCCGCCGAGACGTGATGGAGGCCGCCTCGGTTCGCTTCGAGGAGCCCCTCTACGGCGCCATACTCGCATTCAGCGTCAAGACCCTCCCCGACGCCGAGACGGAGGCCGAGGAGCAACGCGTCAAGATATTCCGGAATGATATCCTCTACAACCTGATGGAGGACTACGTCAATTGGATGGAGGGTGAACGCGAGGCCAAGGCCCGGAAGGAGTTCGGGACCCTCGTCCACCCCGCGAAGATCCAGATCCTCGACGGCTTCATATTCCGCCGAGCCAAACCCGCCATCTTCGGGGTACGGATCGAGGCTGGGATACTCATACCCAACTCCATAATGGTGAACAGAGAGAACGAGGAACTTGGTCGGCTGACCCAGATACAGGACCAGGGGGCGGCCGTGAGCAAGGCCGAGGAGGGCAAGGAGGTCGCGGTATCGATGCCCACTCCCATCGTCGGTAGACATATAAAAGAGCGAGATGTCCTTTACGTGGACGTTCCGGAGAAAGATGCCAAGGCGTTGCGGCAGAAGTTCGCGACGCGCCTGACTGAGAACGCCAACAAGGCCCTCCAGGAACTCGTAGAGATAAAGAGAAAGAAGGACCCCCTCTGGGCCGTATAGGAGAAGAAGAATAATGCCACTGCTAATCGTCTCCGACCCCTCGACCGGGAAGAGCCAGAAGGTCGAGCTCGAGGACGCTAGGATGACCCCCATCATCGGTAAGAAGATCGGTGAGGTAGTCGACGGCGCCATCGCCAACATGGCCGGCTACAAGCTAAAGATCACGGGCGGGACCGACAAGGACGGTATACCTATGCGCACCGACATCCACGGCGCAGGAAAGAGCCGGGTCATCCTCAGCGGAGGCGTCGGCTTCCATCCCAAGAGCGAGGGTGAGCGGAAGAGAAAGGTCGTCCGCGGAAACACGATCAGCGCCGAATCGAAGTTCATAAACCTAGCCATTGTCGGCCAACCCAAGGGCAAGAAGAAGGCGGAGAAGAAGGAAGAAGCCGAAGAGGCAGCCGTCGAGAAGCCCGTGGAAGAGAAGAAGGAGTAAAAACTCCCCACTCATTTCCAATTCACATAAGGATATTACGTTTCAACCAATCTATTTCCCAAGTTTATTAAGCCTCATTCCCATATCTCCCCGGTAGACATCAATAAGGGAGAGAGGCACTGATGAAGCTCCAGGCGACCGGGATTAGTGGTTTTGACGAGATGCTGGGTGGAGGCATACAAGAGGGCAAAGTGGTCCTCGTATGCGGTGGTCCGGGGGCAGGTAAGACAATTCTAACGATTCAATGCATGATGCAGGCTCTCAATCGTGGTGAGCCGTGTATCTTCGCAACTCTCGAGGAACCTCTCAACAGCATCAAGGCGAATATGCTCGCCTTCGGCTGGGACCTCGATGTGTGGGAGAAAAAGGGATTCCTCAAGACCCTCGATTTATTCATGATCCCCGGAACAAACATTGTAAACGCACGGGACAGGGACACCGGCGATACCGAGTTGTTCACCATCAAGACGATAACCGATATCGCAAGGACGAGTGCAGCTAAGTGGGTGTTCATCGACCCGCTGACCAGCCTTGTGATCCACGAGCCAAGATCAGGGCGTAAACGACACATCATCGGCGAGCTCTTCGAGTCTCTCCGAAAACTCGGTTGCAGCGCCATAGTCACGTCGGAGGTAGCGCCTCAGGAGGGGGGCTTCTATATGGAGCAGTTCCTCTCCGACGGAGTCATACTACTGAACAAAGACCTCAGAGACTATAACCTGATCAAGACCATCCGAATAGACAAAATGAGGGGCACCCAGTATGACGAACAGCCCCGCCGCTACATGATATCGACGCGCGGATTCCAGGTGATGAGCAAGGAGCCCGTCCTAGTTTAGGCCGGAGAGCAGGCGCACAAGGTGGTCGTCGCTCATCTCTACCCTCTCCACCTTCGGTAGCCCCTTCTGACTCGCCAAATAGCGGCTGAAGGAGCCCCGTGGCAGCAGCCTCACCCGGAGCGGGTTGTACTTCAGGAAGTTCTTCAGGTCCTTCCAGTCCTTGTCGAACTCGAATAGGCGGGCATCAGCCCTCTCGGCGACCTCCTCCAAGGTCATCTTCTTCGAAAGCTCAACGTAGATTGTAAGGTAGTCCCGCGTGCCCTCGGCCTCCCTCCTCGCGGTGAAGTCGATGAAGGGTATCTTCGCGTCGAAGAGGACCTGCGCCAGCTCCTCCTCGCTTATCCGCGTGAAGTTGTGGAGCACTATGATCCTGTCGCTCCGAGCGTAGTAGGCGAAGACCGGCGCATTGGAACCCAGTACATCATCGCCATCGTCGACGCACTCGAAGATGTCCGGCATGACGTACCTCATCAGGTCGTTCTTGAATGGCGTCGCCACCAGCTGATACCTCTTGCCGACCTCGACGTCCATCATCTTTATCGTCTCGGGCGGCTCGTCGAGCCTACCGAAGTCGCCCGTGATCGCATCCGCCTCGGGTATGAACTCCGGGTACAATATCCTCCAGTCGAAGAAGAACGCCCCGGGGTGCTCGATCGATGGGATTGTGGATTTCATCGTCTCGGTTGAGCCGTAAGCCGACTTCGGATAGTTGCCAGTAATCTTCTTGATCTCGTCTTTCAGAATCGCGGCGGATCTGTCCTGAGTAACGAACCCCTTCAGGTGGATGGGCTCGCCGATCCTCGGGTAGATCTGGTCGAATAATGTGGTCACGTTCATGTAGGCGAATGAGATGCTCTTGTAGTTCTGGACGAAGTAGTCCACCTTCTTGTCGAAGCTCAGGTTGGGATCGGGGCACTGGACGACCAAGCCCGAGTTCTGTTTCGAGCCGATGTCGGTCAGGAAGGAGGAGATGTGGGACCCACCAGGCACGTTTGTGTATGCGATGTCGCCAACCTCGAACGTGACTCTCTCCCCGTCGTGTGTGTATACGAGCATTGATGCGAACCCGGCCTTCTTGAGGCAGTCCCAGAGCCCCGACTTCGGGAGCAGATACGACTTGGGCTTCCCCATCGTGCCGCTGGTCGTCACCCGGATGTAGTCGCTGAGTGGGTAGAGGAAATCGCCCTCGTTCGGGGAGTCGAAGAACTGCTTGTAGAACCCGTACGAGGTGAGGGGGACTTTAGAGAACCTGCTCGAAGTTGAGAGACCAAGTTTCTTCCCCACGCCCGTGTTAGCCCCCGCGCTCAGTCTAGATTCCAAAGTACCTTCCAGCCTTTCCCCGATGTTCTTCTCACCCAGGAACCCGAGTGCGTAACTCTTCGCGAGGGGGAAAACCAGCCGCTTCAGATACTGGGACATTCACATACCTCTTTACATTTCATGTTAAATAGCTATGACCCGATCCGCAAGCTTCTCAAATTTCGCTATGTCCGCGTCTTCGGAGTGTGTCTTCGGGTAATAAAATGCATAGATGGCGACGTTGCTTACCTTAAGCTGCGACATCTTCGAGAGTAGGAAGGTGTAGATCCTCTTCCAACCGTGTGTGTGGATGAGGATGGATAGACTGTAGAGAATGATCTCACACCTGATCTTCTTGTCATTTGAGAAGCCCATTATGTCGCTGAATAAAAGCTCGAGTTCGTTGGGGTCGTCGCTCAGCGTCATGATCTGCTCCTCGAAGGTCCTCAGATGACCCGTTCCCCCGGCGAGGACTCTAACAAGGAAGAAGTCGTCATCGAGACCGGCCGCCCTGAGATCCCTGGGTGAAATGGTGTCATAGATCGTCACGACGACGGTTCTAACCGCCTTCGGTGAATTCTCCCCAATCTTCTTGATGATCCACTGGATCTCGGTGTTCCTATCCACCTCCCCGCTGTTTATCAGGGTCAGTCCGAGGTGATTCTCGTTGTTGTAGACCTCGGGGGTCCCAGAGATCAGGTACCGCTTCAGGTCGTCAACCAGGAAGGAGAACTTCGGCGACGCCATCCCGTAGAAGATGATGACCTTTCCGAAGACCGCCATCATCTCCACGAAGGAACTCGATATTAAGCCTAGGGGCTGCCCGATGTTTACCAGCAGTAGTATCAGCCACCCGACTATCAGGAGGTCGAGGGTGGCTGCGTATCTCCGCCGAATAACTAGCAACCCCGTGCTGATGAACAGGTAGGGGCTGAGTGATATAGCGCGCCCGAGGTTCTCGGGTCCCGTCGCGAAAAAGATTATGATTACTAGTAAAGGGAGAATCATCGAGAAGATCAGCGCTGTCCTGGCCCTGTTGACGAGGTCGCCGACTCCAGTCAGTAGAAGAATGAAGCCACTTATTAGGAAGATAAAGGCGAACAACGACCCCATCGTCGGCATTCCGAAATCGGTGAAAAGAAAGATCCCTCTGATTATGATGTTCAGCCCGTAGAGGAGGAAGCCTAAGCTCCAAAGGAGGTAGAATCTTCGACTCGTCTTTCTGTATATCTGGAAGAGAAACGGGAAGAACCCGATTGTAATCATCCCGTTTAGGATTCTGAGTGCTAACTCTAGGAAATCCTGCAACGCTCTCCCTTCGGATTACTTCAACCTATACTTGTGAACACCTATAAAATCAACGATTGTTTTTAACATATTTGCGTGGATATTTAGCAGTTTTAGTAATTAATGATCGTCATCGGTGTTGCGATGGTAAACGCATTTAAGTCTAGGTTCCACAATAAACAAGTCAAAGTCGGGGAGAGGATGGATTATACCTAAATTACCAAGGCAGCCCGAGGTCAACATCGGAACCATAGGCCACGTTGACCACGGTAAGACCACTCTAGTCCAAGCACTCACCGGCCAATGGGCTTCGAAGCACAGTGAGGAGCTGAAGAGGGGCATCACCATTAAGCTGGGTTACGCTGACTTCGCCATCTTCAAGTGTCCCGACTGCTCGGAGCCGAAGTGTTTCTGCACGTCCCAGGAGTGTGCGGAATGTGGCAAGAAGGCGGAGTTCCAGCGCGCCATAAGCTTCGTGGACGCCCCCGGCCACGAAATACTTATGGCGACGATGCTCTCAGGCGCCGCCGTCATGGATGGGGCTATCCTCGTCATAGCTGCGAATGAGAAGTGTCCACAGCCCCAGACGCGGGAGCACCTCGCCGCCATCGACACCCTCGGGCTGAAGAACATAATCATCGTACAGAACAAGATCGACCTCGTAAAACGAGAGGACGCTATAAAGAGCTACAACGATATCGCCAAGTTCGTCGAGGGAACGGTAGCCAAGGATGCGCCCATAATCCCCGTCTCGGCTCAACATCAGCTTAACATCGACCTCCTACTACAGGCTATGCAGGAGTATCTCCCGACCCCAAAGAGGGACCCCAAGAAGCCTGGGCGGATGCACATTGTGAGGAGCTTCGATGTCAACAACCCCGGGACGTTCATCGACGACCTCAGCGGAGGTGTCCTAGGAGGCAGCATCTACCAAGGGAACTTCAAGGTAGGCGACGAAGTGGAGATAAAACCCGGACTGCCGACGAGGGAAAAGAACAAGTTGAAGATGAAGGAGCTCGTGACCGAGATCACGAGTCTCCACGTCGGAGGTACGAGCATCGAGGAGGCTATACCGGGGGGCCTCGTAGGAGTAGGGACTCTCCTTGATCCGAGTCTGAGTAAGAGTGACGGCCTCGTGGGAAGTCTGCTTGGGAAGCCTGGGACACTCCCCCCTGTCAGGGACGAGCTATCTCTTCACATCCAACTCTTCGGGAGTGTGGTCGGGAGCAAGGAGCAGGAGAAGGTGGCGGGCATCGCCAAGGGGGAGAAACTCCTCCTTAATGTGGGCACCGCCAAGACGATGGCCGACGTCACCGCGGTCAAGAAGGACTACCTTGAGGCGAAGCTCACCATCCCAATCTGTGGTGAGGAGACCGATAGGGTTGCTTTGAGCCGTAGAATCGATGGACGCTGGCGCCTTATCGGGGCCGGAGTCCTGACCAACTGATGACCCCCAAGAAGCAAATCCTCGTCCTTTTGGACACTAATTTCCTGATGCTACCCCTCAGGTTCGGCGTCGACATCCAATCGGAAGTGGGGCGTGTCATCGAGGCCTCCTTCACCCTAGCCACTACATGCACCGTTCTCGATGAATTGAAGCGGTTAAAAACACAGGTCAAACCAGCCGAGGTAAAGGTGATAGACTTCGCCCTCGCCTCGGCTGAGAAGATCGAGAAGATCGATGACATCTTGGGGCCTCAAGAGGATGTTGATGATCAGCTATTACGTCTCGCTGAGCGGGATGGGTGCGTCGTGGCTACGACCGATACAGAACTCAGGAAACGGCTCAGAAATAGGGGGTTGCCAGTCATATTCCTAAGGCAGAGCCGTTTTCTCGCAATTGATGGCATAATCAAGAACATATGTCCTAAATAGACCATCTACATTTTTATAGTAAAAATAGGTTACTCGTTGAGGTCTCAAGGGACCACTATGGAGGTAGATGTTTGGTTTTCGAGAACGTTTGGTTGATCGCGCCCCTAATGGCGATTCTATCAATACTCACGGGTCTCTACATACTCAGGTGGGTAAAGTCACAGGATCCCGGGAATGAGAGGACCCGTTTCATCGGCGGTGCAATCAAGGAGGGTAGCCAGGCCTTCCTGAGTCGAATGTATCGTACACTCGCCATGTTCGTCGCCGTCATGTCCCTCGTGCTATTCGTCTTCCTGCCCCACCCCATCTGGCTAACGAGCACCCCCATGAACAACGTGATGCTCGCGGTCGCCTACCTCTTTGGCTCTCTCTGTTCCGGTGTAGCAGGTTACATCGGCATGGATGTTGCAACAGACAGCAACATGCGGAGCGCCACAGCAGCCCAGAAGGGCATCTCAAAGGCGTTCCAAGTCAGCTACCGCGGCGGTTCGGTCATGGGACTCGCCGTCGTCGGCCTAGCTCTCGCCGGTGTGAGTGTAGTGTACTTCATAACAAAAGACCCTACATACATCGTAGGCTTCAGCTTTGGAGCCAGCGCGATGGCCCTCTTCGCGAAAGCTGGTGGAGGCATCTACACTAAGACTGCTGACATCGCGGCTGACCTCGTAGGCAAGGTCGAGCTGGACCTCGAGGAGGACGACCCCCGCAACCCCGCTGTAATCGCGGACAACGTCGGAGACAACGTCGGAGACTGCGCCGGCATGGGCGCCGACCTATTCGACAGCTACGTCGCCAGCCTCATGGCTGTTATGATTCTCGGAGTCTTCATAGGCGGCTACTACGTGGAGCTTCCCCTCGTCTTCGCGGGGATAGGTGTTCTAACATCAATCATCGGTGTCTTCCTCGTTAATGTGAAGGAGGGTCAGGAGCCGGGCCCCGTCCTGAACAACGGAACCTACACGGCGACGATCCTCTACCTGATTCTGAGTGGAGTCGCCACCTATCTCCTAGGATATGAGTGGAAGATCTGGGGCGCCGCAGCCTGTGGCCTCGTCGCCGGGGTCATCATCGGAATGACGACCGACTATTTCACCAGTGGGGATAAGCCTCCGACGCAAAAGACCGCTGAGGCAAGCCAAACCGGCCCTGCGTTGACGATAATTACGGGATTCAGTTATGGGCTTCTGAGCGTCCTTCCGCCACTTGTCGGCATCGGGGTAGGCTCCTACGTTGCCTACGCCCTCTGTGAGGCTATAGGCCCCGGCTACGGCGTCTACGGAGTGGGCATCGCCGCCTTCGGCATGCTAAGCATCGTCGGCATGGTAATCGCCAGCGACAGCTTCGGCCCTATCGGTGACAACGCCAAGGGTATCGCGGAGATGAGCGGCATGAAGAAGGAGACCGTCGACATCCTCGACAAGCTGGACGCCGCGGGTAATACTAGTAAGGCGATCACCAAGGGATTCGCCATAGGCGCAGCCGGCTTGACAGTTATCAGCATCCTCGCCGCGTACAAGGAGGTGGCCGAAGCCCAGTTCATTGGCAAGGTCACATTCGACCTGATGAACCCCGTCGTGATGGCGGGCGCCTTCATCGGCGTCGCCATGCCCCCAGTCTTTAGCGCCTTGCTGATGTTGGGTGTGGGCAGGAACGCCCAGAGGATGATCGAGGAGGTCCGCCGCCAGTTCCGGGAGATCCCCGGACTCCGCGAGGGGAAACCGGGTGTCAACCCTGACTACGCCAAGTGCGTGGACATCGCGACAGTCGGCGCACTGCAGGAACTCATGCCCGCGACGATACTCATCATAGTGGCGACCCTCGCCGTGGGCTTCATCTTCGGCGTCCAGGGCCTCGGCGGATACCTCGCGGGCTCCATCTTCAGCGGCCTCGTCTTCGCGCTCCTCATGAGCAACGCGGGCGGCCTCTGGGACAACGCCAAGAAGTATATCGAGGCGGGTAACCTAGGCGGGAAGCATAGCGAGGCTCACAAGGCGGCCGTCATCGGGGACACGGTCGGCGACCCCTTCAAGGACACCGCCGGGCCGAGCCTGAACACTATGGTGACCGTCATCGGACTCGTCGCCAACATCTTCCTCCCCCTCTTCCTCCTCTTCGCCCTCATCCACTGAGGCGAGGGGTACCCCTATACATTTATTAGGTCGTAGACTTCTCTAAGGTCTTCGCATAGGAGAATCCGTCAATGTACCGGCACCTCAAAGAGGCTTGGAAACGTCCGGCGAAGAGCTACGTGCAGGATCTCATGCGCCAACGCGTCGTCGCTTGGAGGCGGCAGCCCGCCGTCGCCCGGGTCGAGAAGCCGACGCGTCTAGACCGCGCCCACAGGCTTGGCTATAAGGCTAAGAAGGGTATCGTAGTCGTACGCGTACGCGTCCGCCGCGGTGGCGCACACAAGCTCAGAGCCATCCTCGGCCGCAGGCCGAAGAATATGGGTGTCACGAAGTACACCCCCGCTAAGAGCATACAACTCATAGCGGAGCAGCGCGCATCGAAGAAGTACCCCAACCTTGAGGTACTGAACAGCTACTGGGTCTGGCAGGACGGCGTGAACAAGTGGTACGAGATCATCCTGCTCGACCCCGCGAGCCCTCACATCAAGGCCGACAAGGACCTCAACTGGGTCACCAGAAAGTAGAACGATCCGGGGCTGCGAAGCCCCCTTAGCATTTTCTAGTTATACTCCTGCTTGGCATAGTTGCCCTTGGTGGGCCTCCTGCCGAGGATCATGACGTTGAAGTCGTTCTTTATGATCATCCACGTGTATTTGACTAGGCCGAGTTTTTGTATGCGGCGTATGGAGTAGTCTACATGGATGCGGTCGTCCATCGCCATCTTTCCGTGTGCCCGTAGCCTCTTTGCTATCTCTACGTCGTCCGAGTAGGCGAGGTCGCTGTAGCCTTTCACCTGGAGAAAGGCGTCGCGGCGAAACGCGGTGTTGGCGCCGCAGAGGTGATGGTACCCGACCTTTGAACTCGCCCAGCGGAGACCGTTTACTATCCTGAAAGCGTATTTGTAGGTGTCCGCCTTGATCCTGTGCATATCCTTCGGGATCATGGGGTCAAGGTATCCAGTAACCGCGACTATTTCGTCGTCGCTGAAGTCACCCATAATCGTTTGGAGCCAATCCTCGTCGGGGAGGCAGTCGGCATCTGTAGTGGCGATTATCTCGCCCTTCGCGGCCATGGCGCCGTCGTTTCGGGCGCCGCCGACGCCGGGGCTAACCTGTTGTATGACCCTATCGGCGTACTTGGCCGCGATCTCTGTTGTCTTGTCCTTACTATCTCCGTCCACGACGATGATCTCGTATGAGTCGCGTGGGATGGTTTGTTTTGTGATTGATTTGAGGCAACATTCTATGTTTTTCTCCTCGTTGTAGGTTGGCACTACCACTGTGATCATTTTTTAGCTCCTTCTTCCGCCGCCCTCTTCCCCGAGAGGATTGCCTTGTCCATGTTGAGGTACTCCCACTCGCCGAATCGCCCCATCGAGGAGACCCTGAGGGAGTTCAAGTATGTCTGGATGAGATTAACGTTTCTCCGGTGCTGGAGGTCGTAGACGACGTAGGCGTACTTGAAGTCGAGGGCGTCGAAGACCTCAAGCTTGTCGTCTTCGCGGAGTATCTGGGAGTGGATGAGTCCCTCCCTGACCCTCTCTTCCATCTCCTCGAGGCTGGGTTTCGCCCCCCTGTAGGTGACCTCCACGACGACGCTGCTCTTGCCCTTGGGTGTTGTCTCGGGTGAGAGGTTCATGGGGAAGCTGATCCTGTTGAATATGTACTCCTTCTCGGGGAAGTAGAGCCAGTGCTTGTCGCTGATGGACTCGCGGTCTACGCCGATGTTGAAGCAGGCTAGGCTGTTGTAGACGAGCCCCTCCGAGGCCTTGACGACCCCCTCGGGGGCCGACTTGATCATCTTGACGAGCTCGGGGAGGGGGACGGAGGATAGGACTCGGTCCGCCTCGAGCCTCTTTGGCTCCCCGTTTCTGGTGTAGAGAACGTCGAGGCGCTTCCCGTTGGGGCGTATCTCGTGTACGTTCGAGTTTAACGACATGTCTCTGGCCCTCTTGGCGAAGGCGTTGGGGATTGCGCCAGTGCCGCCAAGCCTCGGGTACTGGAAGTAGGCGTTGGGGCCGTACTCCCTCTCAACCTTCCCCTGCGCGCCCTTCACCATCTCGTCGACGCTGGGTGTGGGGACCCTGCCCGCGACCCAGTCGAGGCTCATCTCCTCGAGGGGGTACTTCCATATCTTCTCGTTGTAGGGGACCATGTAATGCTTCGCCACCCCCTCCCCCATCGTGGCCTTGATCCACTCCATGAAGTTCCGGGGCTGCATGTTCGGCCTGTGGCGGGCCCCCTCGATGCACTCGTCGACGACATCCTGCGGGAGGCCGTGGAGGTTGACCTCGAAGGGATACTCGACGTATGTGCCGTTGATGTAGATGTAGGCGCGGCGCCTCTGTTTGATGAGGTCACCGTTGAGGAGCTCGTTGACTAGGCCGTTTACGTATTGGCTACTCGTGAAGAATATGTGGGGTGCGAGGTCGAAGGTGTAGCCCATCGTCGCGACGCTTCGGCAGAGGCCGCCGACCTCCCCCTCCCTCTCCAGGACCTTGTAGCCGCTGCCCATGTGGTATGCGGCGCTGAGCCCCGATAGGCCAGCGCCGATTATGACATTCATTATTGTCAACTCGCGTGGAGTTGAGTATTGGTGGCGTGAGTCCTCTTAAACTTGGCGTGGGTCAGCCGAGGGCCTTGATCAGCTTCTCGGCGACGATGGTGCTGTTCCCCAGCTGCGCCTCCTTGGACTCGGCGCCGATGTGGGGGGTGCAGATGATGTTCTCCATCTTGACGAGGTCCATGTTCTTGGTTGGCTCCTCCTCGTAGACGTCGAGTGCGGCGCCGGCTAGGTGGCCCGTCTTCAGGGCGTCTACTAGGGCCTTCTCCTCGATTATTCCCCCGCGGGCGGCGTTGATGATGTAGGCGCCCCTCTTCATCTTGGCGATGGTCGCTGCGTTGAACATGTGCTTGGTCTGGGGGAGGAGGGGGACGTGGACGGTGACGAAGTCGGACTCGGCGAGGAGCTTGTCGAGTGGCACGGACTCTGCGCCTGCCTCGTTTACGAAGTTCATCATCTTTTCGATCATGATGTCGTAGCAGAGGACGCGCATGCCGAGGGCCTTCGTCTTCTTCCCGACGAGGTAGCCTATGCGGCCGAAGCCGACGATGCCCATGGTCTTGCCGCTGAGTTCGAAGCCGGTGAGCTTGTTCTTCGCCCATTCCCCGCGCTTCATGGAGGCGTCTCCCTTGGCGATGTTGCGGCTGAGGCTGAGCATGTAGCCGAGGACGAGCTCGGCGACGGCGTTGCTGGGGGCCTCGGCGCTGTTCACGA
>Ga0315286_10000463_pt1 | contig 34020 bp, 37 predicted proteins | sample YL17G10_0_MG_FD_205038 | JGI IMG/M metagenome (GOLD analysis project Ga0315286, IMG submission 205038) | Sediment microbial communities from Yellowstone Lake, YNP, Wyoming, USA - YL17G10_0 | ecosystem: Environmental > Aquatic > Freshwater > Lake > Sediment | place: USA: Wyoming | collected... | reverse complement strand
AAACTCTTTGACCGTATTATAAAATTCTGTACCCGTAACCCTGTTTTGTTCTAAATCCATGGCCTCTGTACCGATAAAGGCTGTATCTTGACGTATAGTTACTTTTAATCCTTTTAATTTAAATACCAATATCCCTAAGATTAGACCAACGACAATTAGCAAGGTAGATAACCCTGCATACCAAGTCCCGATAAAGTTCACTCCCTCTACTGCTGGAAGAATAAAATATTTAAGGGGAACTTGATAGGCAAATACGCCAAAGATTACACAAATAATAGCTAATATGACGGTGGGGAGCCACATTGTCCAGTTTACCTCGTTGACCCGTTGGCCCGTCCCTCGACTACGCTCGGGATGGTTCGAGGGATGGTGAGCCTGCCGAACCATTTGCCCGTTGGCCCGTTGGCCAAGAAAGGTAGCATGAATGAGTTTCATAAAACTGGCGAGGGTAAGTCCCGAGCCGAACATCGCGGCTACTAAGCATAAAATACTCGTAGCCCGTAGCCCGTAGCTCGTAGCTCGTAATTGACTAATAAGCCCTTGATACACCATCCATTTAGATACAAAGCCATTAAAAGGCGGAACTCCTGATATAGAAAGACTGGCAATTAAACAAGAAATATAAGTGATGGGCATTATTTTATTTAAACCTCCTAATTCATCAAGCTCGGTTGTCTTTGTGCGAGATTCCACATTGCCAGCGGTTAAGAATAAGCAGGATTTATATACGGCGTGATTAAGCATATGGAATATTCCACCCGCAATACCAATGGGATTTCCTGTGCCAATGCCTAAGACCATATAACCTACTTGAGAGACCGCATGATAACCCAAGAGTCTTTTCATATTATGTTGCACCAAAGCCATCATTACTGCCGCAATTATGGTAAAGGCACCGATAAGCATAAGAATTATATTCATTACTTCATTCATGACGAATAAATTTAAAGAAATACGTGCCAACAGATATATCCCTAATAATTTATCTAAGGAAGCGGGTAAAAAGGCTACGACTGGAACCGGTGCAGATTCTGCGCAATCAGGTATCCAAGAGTGAAAAGGCATTGCACCAGCTTTGGCAAAACAGGCAACCGCCACACATATATAAGCAAAACCGGCTAACGGGTTAACAGACAAATGGTTCGGCAAGCTCACCATCCCTCGAACCATCCCGAGCGCAGTCGAGGGACTGGCTAACGAAATTTTAATGCTATCCATCTGGTAAGTTCCTGTCAAATGATAAATAATCCCAATACCCAACAACATCAAAGCGTCCGAGCCACCCACAATAATGAAAGTCTTTTTTGCCACTAAACTAGATTTATCGTCACCTAGATTAATCAGAAGATATAAGGTTAGTCCCAAAAAACCCCAAAAAATCAGAAGTAAAATTAGATGATTAGCAAGGACTGCTCCTATTGAGGCAAGGGCTGTTAGAATAATATAGGTATAATATTGAATAAGCCTTTGTCTTGCCTTCATAAACCCAAGAGAATAAATTATAGTCAGAACAGAGAATAAACCTATAGCCAAAACCACAAATCCATTTAGGCTATCTAATTTAAATAAGGGATATAAAGAATTTATCAACATTCTAGCTCTAAGATATTCTTGGCGATTAATTTTGTATGGTGAAAAACCTGTGCCGTGAAATCAAGTAAATTTAAAAACATATTGCAACCGCGCGGGTCACAGATTCCTGAAATAAGCCTTTGCGCATGGGCATCTCTATATTTCTCCACCAGATTATCTACGTGCTCTTCATCGCATAAAAGCCGCCTGGCAAAATTCTTATCATTATTCTTTAATGAGTTCACCGCATCAGAGAGTGCTGTTTCAACCACTGTATAAAGATGTTTGTATTCGTCTAATGCCTCATTGCTAAAAAGCAATTTTTCCTCTATCTTTATTTCAATCCGTTCAATCATATCCTTGATATAATCACCAATCTCTTCTAAATCCGCTATAATATTTGTCAGAAGCATAATATTCTTTTTATCCATAGCGGTGATTTTACCTTTAGATATGCCTATCAAAGACAAGGTAATATTCTTTTCCATATCATTGAGTTTCTGTTCATCTTCTAATACGTTGGCTAAGAGAGCCAAATCATGTTCCATCAGCCCCTCGAAGGTAGTCTTTAACATAGAAAGTGTTAGTTCTGCCATTTGATTTATCTCTTTTCTAATATTAGCTAAATCTTCCATTATCCTACCCCCTACGACCTACCACCTATGGCCTTCTTAAGCTGCTCTGTCTTTTCTTGCGAAAGTTTTATCAGGTCCCAGCCGTTCATGAGCTTTTTATCGGTTGCTTTATCCAAAACTACCACTCTCTCAGTGCAGCAATAACAGGGATCAACTGCTGCTAAGGTAATCGTGGTATCAGAAATGGTCTGGCCTACCGCGGCAACTTTATTAGAAGCCACATTCATATAACTCGGCGCACGGATCTTGTGTCTTATCGGACGGTTTGTGCCATCACTTCTGACATAATGGAAACATTCACCGCGTGGCGCCTCAACCCTGCCAATGCCTTCTCCGACTGGTATATCTTTTACATTCGCATCAATCTCACCCTTGGGCATTTTATCTAAGCACTGACGAATAATACTGATTGACTCATATAATTCTAAAATTCTTACCACGGTTTTGGCAAAGATATCCCCGTCTTTTTCGACAATTACATTCCAGCTAACCCTATCATATACGCCATAAGGGTCATCTTTTCTTACATCTATATTTAGGCCTGATGCCCGGGCAGTAGGGCCTACTACGGCCCAATCAATTGCCTGTTGTTTGGTTAAAATGCCAATACCCTTGAGTCTTGCCTTGATTACTGGGTCATCCATTACTGCGCCACGAAACATATCTACTGCCGGAACTAAGTCATCGAGTGCCTTTTTTAATATCGGTATATCTTCCTCTTTTATATCACGCCTTGTACCACCGATTTTCATCATCGCATAATGATTGCGATTTCCCGTAATCATCTCGAACATATCCAGTATCGGTTCGCGATATTTCCAGGCCCACATCCAAACGGTATTATATCCGATAAAATGCCCAGCTAAACCTAACCAGAGCAAATGACTATGGATACGCTCCATTTCAGCAATAATTGTGCGGATATAAAGTGCGCGCTCAGGAACCTCTATTTTTGCTAAATCCTCAACTGCATTGACATAGGCAAAAGGGTGGCTGGTAGAACAAATTCCGCAGATGCGCTCCACCAAAAAGGTCACCTGGTCAAAGTGTTTATGCTCGCAAAGCTCTTCAATGCCGCGGTGGTTGTAGCCGATAATAATATCTATATCTACAACCTTCTCGCCTTCTACATAAAGCCGGAAAAACTCTGGCTCTTCTTGTAAAGGATGATAGGGACCTATGGGTACGATAACTTTGTGTGACATATTTATACCGCGGAACCACGCGGAATTATACGCGGAACCACGCATAACATGCATTGCGTAGTTCAGCGTTAAGTTCCGCGTAGTTCAGCGCTCAACTGTCATTATTTTTCATGTCTTAAGGGATATTTACCTTCTGGCCATTCATCGCTTAGAAGCAGGCGCTTCAAATTCGGGTGGCCGATAAAATTAATCCCCAATAGCTCCCACATTTCCCGCTCAATCCATTCTGCAGCCGGAAATAGAGTAGCAAGAGAATCTATCCGGGGATCTTTCTTATCTTCTAATAAAACCCGCACCGAAATAATCTCACCGCTCTTATCAAAACTAAAATGATAAATTATCTCTAAGCCCTTAGATGTATCCTGGCCAGTAGCAATAGCAAACCTTAGTTTCAGTTCATTAAATAATATATCTGCTACTTCTTTGATATCTCGTGGCTGAATAGAAAAATAAATTCTGCGCGCAGAATGTTGATACCAATCAATTACCTTACTCCCTAATCTCTCTTTAATTTCGTCCTTTATCGACATTATTTTTGACCTCTTACCTTTTTTATTAACTTTACCACGCCAGCAATCATTGCCTCAGGCTTAGGCGGGCATCCGGGAATATAGGCACTTACCGGAACTATTTCGTCTACGCGACAGGGACTATTATAAGAATCCTTAAACATTATTCTTCCGCAGGCACAATTACCCACTGCTACTACTAAACAAGGCTGCGCTGCTTGGCTATAGAGTTTCTTTAGTCTCTCTTTGGTCTTATAATTAGGCACACCGGTAACCAAAAGCACATCGGCATGGCGAACGCTTCCCACCAAAACTATCCCAAATCTTTCTACATCGTGGCGCGGGGTCAAAAGATCTAAAATCTCAATATCGCAATTATTACAAGGAGAACAGGCAGCATGAAAGACCCATAAAGATTTAGTTAAGGCTTTGAGTTTAAGATTCATTTCCTATCTATTATTTACCTAATAACGCCAATCCCACTGCTATTATAGCCAATAATGTAACTGGCCCCCAGAAAAACTTCATTGCCTGGTCAATACGCACACGCGGGTTAGTGTTTTTAATCAGAATAATTATTACCAATAGTAATATATATTTAAGAATTAAAAACCATGGGCTTAAATCTTTTCCCATAAATAAAATAATCAAGAATAAAGGCATTATATAAAGCAGGATTGCCTTAGTCAACTTAAATATTGCCAAAGGCAAGCCTGAGTATTCAATTAAAGCGCCTCCCATTATCTCCTGTTCTGCTTCTGAGGCATCAAAAGGCACAAGGCCTAATTTTGCCTGCATACATAATATTGCTACAATAAATGCCAAAAATCCTGACCCAGAAGCAAGATTTGACCCGAAGTTAATTTGGTGATTTATAATTGAACCTATCTGTATAATGCCTTGGGATTTAATTATTATAGCTATTATAGATAATATAAACGGCAATTCATAGGCCAAAACTAATTTCATCTCCCGCGATGCGCCTATTGATGCCAAAGGATTTCTAGAACTAGATGCGCCGATAATTATTGAGATGGCAGGGATAATTAAAAGATATAAGATAACAATTAAGTCACCGATAAAACTTTCTTGTGGCAAACGCAGGCTAACTCCTAAAATTGTGGCTACTAAAATTGCGCTTAAGAATCCCAAGAATGGGGATAACAAAAAGGTTAACTTTTCCCCTTCTGGCACAATAGTTTCTTTGCCTAATAATTTTACAATATCCGCAAAATTCTGATACCAAGGCGGCCCTACCCGCCACTGAATGCGGGCAGTAACCTTCCTATCTACCCAGCCAGCAATTAAACCTATGCATGCGCTGAATAGAAAACCTGGGAAAACCAAATAATTGAAAAATAATTTTATCATTTTAGTTCATGGTTCATGGTTCATGGCTCATGGCTCATAGATTCACTATGAACTATCAACTATGAACTATGAACTAAATTCATTTTTTCTTCGGCTGCACATCTTCTCTCGACCACTTACGCGTATGCACGGCTAAACTCTCGCCGACAAAATAAATATCTTTTTCTAAGTCCTCCTCTACTTCTTTAATCTCTATGGCTTTTTCTGGACAGGTAGTTATACATTTAGGAAGTCTTCCAGCTATACCTACACAGTAATCGCATTTAGAATCTAAGTAGGGAATAAAATCTTGGAAAATTATTCCAAATGGGCAGGCTATTGTACAAGATTTACAGCTCGTACAACGCATCTTGTAACGTTTAAGATGGCCATCTGAAGCACGTTCTAAGGCATTATGATAACAGGAAGTTACACAAGGTGCGTCCTCGCAATGACGGCAGATGGTGGCAAAAGTAGCGTATTCACGTAAAGATGTAATGCCATTGTTCTGCGAATGATAAAAATAATCGCAACAAACTTTACATTCCTTACATTTGCTACAGATTTCTAAATCTACGAATAAACGCTTCATTGTTTTAGTTCATTGTTCATAGATTCACTATGAACTATGAACAATAATAAATCAATCCCATATATCATGTATATCTTTTAACTGTTCGTAGGTAAATACCGGGCCATCTTTGCAGGCATAGAACCTACCAATGCGGCAATGCCCACATTTGCCTAAACCACAGGACATATTCTTTTCCATAGAAAGATATATATCCTTGGGCTTAAATGCTAAATCTAATAATTTTAAGGTTACAAATTTCATCATGATGGGCGGACCACAAACTACTGAGATTACCTTATTTAAATCTATAGGTAAATCCTTTAATATCGTGGTAACTAAACCTACATTGCCTTTCCAAATAGAATCACCTACATCCACGGTGGTAACGATATCTACCTTCTTTTTCTTTGCCCATTCAGGAATGGAATTTTTATAAACCATATCTTGCGAGGTGCGCGCTCCGTAGCGCAAGACTATTTTATTATACCTATCTATCTGACTAAACAGCATTAATATTAAAGAACGTAAAGGCGCTAAGCCCACGCCACCCCCCACAATTAAAATATCCTTACCTTCGAATTTCTCCAACGGGTAACCTTTCCCATAAGGCCCGCGTATACCTACAGGTGTATCTTTAGAAACACTATGCAACAATGAAGTAACCCTGCCCACATTCATAATCGTCACACCTATCTTATCCTTTATATTGGGATCGGAAGAAGGCGTAAAAGGCGCCTCGCCAATTCCTGGTAAAGTCAATTCGATAAACTGGCCAGTATTAAAGGAAAAATCCTCTTTGGGCCGAAGAACAAAAGTCTTAATTGTCGGCGTCTCAACTATAATATCCTCGACTATCGCCTCTATAGGTCTGTAAATATTTTTCATGGTTTGGGTTTTTTAGCTAAATCCTTAAGTACTTCTCTTATATCAATTTTACCCGGACAGACCTCAATGCATCTTCCGCAACCACAGCAAGCAGGAAACCCTAAATTATCCACAAAAAAATCAAACTTCTTCATAAATCTATTTCTTAGTCTCTGGGTTCTTCTCTTTAAAGGATTAGCGCCACCGGCAACCTTGGCGAAATTAGCATATTGACAAGAATCCCACATTCTAACCTTTGCGTTCTTGCTGCCATCTTTTTTATCGGCAAGTAAAAAACAATGACAGGTATCACAGATTAAATTACATCCGCCGCATTCCACACAAGAGAGCATAAATTGTTGCCAGGTATCCAGATTATATCCTTCTTTTACTAATCTTTGCACAATATCTTTGGAAACTAAATTTTGTGGCAAGATGTGTCTTTTTAGCCGTTCCATAAAATTTTCTCTTTTATTCTTACGCGCTGATATCTGCACCCCTTTGGCAGGGACAAAATATTCTTGGTGTTGCTGAATGAGTTCTTCGCCTTTTTGGGAACCTACTTCCACTAAATAGCCATCATTTAAAGGCGAAAGGTTAAGATCAAAACCCTCTGTAGGATGAGGTAAAATATCCCAGGCGAGACAATGACAGACCTCTTTAAAATCTGTGCAATCACTGGAAATAAAAATTATATTTTCTCTCCTTAACCGATACAAGACATCGGCTTCCACACCCTCTAAGAATACAAAATCCTGGACTTTATGTCCGGAGATATCACAACTCTTCACGCCAAAGATAATGGTTTTATCAATTACATCAATTATATTTTTTTGTGGGGTAAAATAATCGGTTACTTTTTCATAAGGATAGGTAAAAAATGTCTTGAGCGGCTCGACTGTGCGGTAGGTATTATATACCAGAGGTTGACCTTCGGCTAGATTCTGATAATGATAATCTATCTTTTTGGTATCCGACTCTTTTACAACCGGTGAAAATACCTTATAGTTCTCTTTTAACCGGTTATATAAAGTATCTAAGGATGCGCGTTCAATATAATATATATTATACATTCTTAGGGATTTAAATCAAAAGGTGGGGTTAACTTTGTGAAAACTATCACAAAATAGCCCTAAAAAATAGACTAAATTATGTAAATATTACTATATTTATAATTAACTGTCAAGGGGGAATTCGGCAAGTGAATTCGGCAAGCCCGCAAAATCAAGCTAAGCTGCCGTGCCAGGCCCTACTTGCATCCTTACAAAGTTAGCGATGGTGCGCCGATCAGCCTCAGATGTATCGGTAAAACAAATTCCTAAACGACATTCCCCGCGTTCTGACCGCATGCTATAACGGACTTCCCCGTTTACTTTAATTTGCTTAATGCGCTCTGCGTCACTGATAGCGTTATCGTTAATTAAAATAAATTTCATGGAAAGCAGGGTTGAAGAGGGAATGTTATAATTTGTCAATAATGCCACACCGTTTTCACTTAAATTAAACATCACGGCATGAACCTCATTATCCCCAAGCATCATGCGCATTTCTAGAGGGTGATTTATCTTATAAATAACGATGAAATTTGCTTTCACCCTTCTAAATTTTCGCCTATCAGGGCCGGAATATTTATTACCCATAATTTTCAAGCCTCAGTGTCTTTATGAATAAATTCTACTACTTAATTATTAAGTTGTCCAATGATAAATTATGTAATCTTGAAAAGGTATTGCGGTGTAAGGTATATGATTATTTAGAGCAACCTCTAAGCTGGAGGTGATTTCAAAAGGCTTTCTTTTACTAAGTCACTAACTATCTTGCCTTCTGCCCTACCTGTAACTTTAGCAGTTACCTCTTTCATCACCTTGCCCATATCTTTCATTCCCTGGGCACCGGTTGAGGCAGTTGCTTCTTCAATTATTTTTTTAATCTCCTCTGTGCTAAGCCCTGGAGGTAAGTATGACTTTAAGATTTCTAATTCCTTGCTTTCCTTATCTACTAAGTCCTGACGGTTGCCTTGCTTAAACTGCTCAATAGATTCCTGATGTGCCTTTATCTGTTTTCTAAGCGCCATTATAACTTCATTGTCATCAAGGCTCTTTTTTTTCTTGGCAGTTGCCATATTGATCATCTCTGCGCGTAAGAAACTTAAGACCGAACTCTTTAATGTATCCCTATTCTTCATCGCTTCTTTATAATCATTCAAGATTTTTTCTTCTAACATATCGTTTTCCTCCTTACTTCAGAATAGAACGCACTTTCTAAATTTAGCTAACCGCTGTTCTAAATCTTTCCGCGTAAGATACGCTGTCTTATTCACACCAAAATCCTCTATATTAAACGAGGCGGCAATTGTCCCATAGGCAATTGCCTTTTTAATACTGGACTCATTTATTCTCTTTACCCGTGTTAGGTAACCCATAAACCCACCGGCAAAGGTATCACCGGCACCGGTGGGGTCAATTACTTTAGCCGTCGGATAAGCAGGGATAGAAAAGATAGGCCCCGCTCCTCTCGCGCGGGGCGGGGTAAACTTATCACTAAGAAATAAAACTCCGTGTTCTCCCTTTTTAATTAAAATCATCTGCGGCCCTAATGCACGTAAATACTGGGCTGCCTTCAGTAAATTACTTTCACCCGACAGGCTCCGCGCCTCCTGATCATTAGCCACATAGATATTAACCTTTTTTAATATATGGAGCAGCGCCTTTCGCTTATGATTTATCCAATAATTCATACTGTCTAAACCTACAAGGGTAGGCGCGTGCATACATTTCAATAGATGTTTTTGTATATCGGGATCAACATTAGCTAAGAATATATGCTTTATCTTTTTCTGCTCTTGGGAAATAACCGGCCTAAAGGTAGAAAGTACACCTAATTCGGTATTTAAGGTAAGGGCGGTGTTTAGATCCCCCTTGTATTCACCTTCCCATTTAAAAGTTTTACCCTTGCCTTTAATCAGCGAGGTAAGGTTTATACCTTTTTTATGCAAGAATTCAATATACCTTAAGGGGAAATCTTCGCCAATTATCGCTACCAGATTAACATCGGTAAAAAGACGCGCGGCCATGGCAAAATGCACAGCTGAGCCGCCTAACATATGCTTCCTTATGCCGAACGGTGTCTTAACTGTATCTAATGCTACTGTTCCTAAAACAATAATACTCATTTGATAAGGTTAACCTCTATACACCTAACACCTACGCGGTGTAATAGGGCATTTCTAACACCTATTTTATAAATAATAAGGTAATTATCCCAATAATTATACAATAATACCCAAAATAATACAACCTAGCTTTGCGTAAAACTATTTTCAAAATGTTAAGGGAGAAAATTCCAAATAAAAAACTAGCCACAAAGCCTATAAGTAAATTTTTGTTCTGTGCCCTTACAGCAAAATCAATATTTCTTGCCTCTAATATTGCGGCACCAAATATTACGGGGATAGCTGCCAAGAAAGAAAAACGGAAACTATTTTCTCTGTCAATTTTTCTGAATAGCAGGGTAGAAATGGTGATCCCTGAACGCGAAATACCGGGAATAATCGCTATACTTTGTGTAATACCTAAAATAATAGCATCTTTAATATTTAGATTATTTCTTTTGCCAGCCATAAATTTTCTAGTAAACAGAAGTATTACTCCCGTTACGATTAACGCGATCGCGACTGGCCTTGGTAAGCTAAACAAGCCCTCAAAGAAATCTTTGCCTAATAAGCCAATTATAACGGTGATTATAGTTACAATAAATAAAAGCATTAATAATCTAAAATCATTTAGCAATCTTAATAAGTCCTTAAAGAAAAAGAGCATCAAGGCAAAACCTGTGCCTAGATGTAAAACTATTGATATCGCAACTTGGTTTTCAGTTATACCCAGTTTATATAGTATAATCACCAGATGGCCAGAACTACTCACCGGAAAAAACTCAGTTATGCCTTGTATTATCCCTAAAATTATATATTTTAACATACCAGTTTTAAAACCTCTTCTCTTAATCTCTTCGCCACAATTTCATAGCCATCTAACTGAGTATCTGGGGTTTCTCTTTTTGTTAATTCCTTTAAATAAACCGGCTGGCCAAAAATAATTTCTAGAGGATAAAAACGCGGCAGGCGGCTGCCCCTTGGCCAGGACCGATGCGAACCTCTAATATACGCTGGGATAACCGGAATGTCCAATTCTTTAATTAAGATACCTACACCTTTTTTAAATTCTCCTATATTTTCATCTATAGAACGCCTGCCTTCAGGAAAAATGCAAACTATCCTTTTATGTTTAAGCACAAAAGAAACATACTGCATTGCCTCGATTAAGTGTAGATTAGGGTCAACGGGAATAAGACGGGCGGTTTTTATTGCCCAACTAACTAAGGGGTGCTCAAAAATTGCACTATAACCTAAAAAGAAAACATTTATGGCATTACGTAAAGGCAGGCTGCTGGAAACCACAAAGCCATCTAAATAACTGGCGTGATTAGGGCAGATGATATATGGGCCTTGGCGAGGCAAAAACTCTCTTCCTTTTATCTTTAGGCACCAAAATATTCTCAAGATAAATAAAAACGCGCTCTTAAAAAATAAGGTAATTAACCCATCTAAAAATCCCAAGCGGAGCCTGACTTTCTCCAGCATCTTTTCTTGCGTAGGTAATTCTTTTAAAATCTGTCCCCAGTTCTTTTGTAAACTTTGCGTTTTATATATTGCTGCTGTAGGCTTCTCGATTAAATCCTGCAGCTTTATAATCACTTCTTTTATCGTAGACATACTATAAAGTACTTCATCGGGAATGGCTATTTCCAGAAGCGCCCCTAGCCCCAAACCTAGCTGTACGCGGGTCAAAGAATCAATTCCCAAATCTATCTCTAAATGGCTATCTAAATATACGGGTTTCTTTAATTCACCAGATACATAATTAATAATTCTTTTGGTAATATCGAGGCTCATAATCTCTTGATCCTCTGGGCAAAATTCTGCCTCTTTAACCTCAACCTCTGATAGTTTTTCTTCCAGATATCTTTTTCTCACCTCATATCTTTTGAGCTTTTTTAAGGCAGTACGGGGTAATTCTTCTTTAGTAATGGTAAAACCCATAATGTGTTGATAGGAGGGTAAGCCCTTAGCTAAATTCTCCATTTCCCAACGCATTTTACCTCTAATATTTGCCTCTTTTTTTTGCTGGAAGTAATCTAAATCTGGAATAATTACCGCGTAGAGCGACTCTATCCACTGGCCAAATTTTTCTTCTGGACAAGAGAGGATGCAGAGCTCTTTTATATAAGGGCTGGCGCTATAATATTCTTCCAGTTCTTCGGGATAGATATTTTTACCTGAACTTAAAACAATTACGTCTTTTTCTCTCCCGGTAAGAAAAAGATAACCCTCATTATCTATCCAGCCTAAATCTCCGGAATAAAACCACCCTTCTTTAATCACTTCCGCGGTGAGGCCGGGTTGTTTGAAATATCCCTGCATCACATTTGGCCCTTTAATCAGTACCTGGCCTATGCCGCATTGGCCAGGGCTAAGTATCTTTATCTCTACACCGGGTATGGGCTTTCCTACTGAGCCAAATTTGGTTTTTTGGGGCGGGTTAAGGGTTACTATCGGCGAGGTTTCAGTTAAGCCATAACCTTCAATTATTTTAAATCCTAATTTAGATAAGTCACGGTTAATTTTTGGCTCAAGCCTTGCTCCGCCGCTGACTAAAAGCCTTAAAATACCGAACTGGCTGCGCACTTTACTTTTAATAAACGGCATTAAGAAGGGCCTCAAGAAGAAAGGAACCTTTTTTATTTGATCGTATATTGCTTTATGTAGCAGGGTAAAAAGTTGCGGCACGCCTACCAGAACCGTAACCTTGGCCTCTTGAATTATTTGACTTAAGTCCTGGGGTTTAAAACTTAAAGCATAGGTAGCCTCGCCACCCAAAAAAAGCGGCACTACTAAAGTCACCATAAAGGCATAGGTATGATGCAAAGGTAAAATAGAAAGCATATTATCTGAAGGCAGGCAGACGCTTAGTTTCTGGACGCTTCTAAAATTAGAACAGATATTCTTATGGCTTAATAAGACGCCTTTGGGTTTTGCGGTGGTGCCAGAGGTATAGATAAGCGAAGCTACGTCTTCGGATAAGACATTAGGCATTGAAGGCGCATCCGGCGTAATAGATTCTATATCAGAAAAATTTATAATCTGTGGGTGTTGATAACCTCGATTATCCAAAACCACAAATTTAAGAGGATAATCGCGAAGATTGTCTTTGAGCTTCTCCATAAAGATATCATAAGAACAGAAGATAATTTTTGCTCCACTGTCGATGATAAGATTTTTTATTTCTGGCGCCGTTAATTGCCGGTCTAAGGGTACACAGGTTAAAGCCGCATACATTATACCTAAATAAATTATTGGCCATTCCGGACGGTTCTCCAAGATAATTCCAGCAAAATCGCCTTTCTTAAAACCTTCTTGGATTAAAAAAGTAGCTACTTTCTGGCTGGAGGTCGCTAAATCTCTGTAAGTAATCTCAAACCATTGGTTATCTCTCTTAACCCGTAAGGCTACCTTATCGGCAGACTGAGAAACCGTATTACCAAATATTTGCTGGATAACCAAATTTTCTTCGCTCATTATTCTTTCTTCAGGCTCTAAAAAGCCTGTAAAAACGCTAATTTTCGCTAATCAAATACTAATTACCGCTAATGTTCCATCGATGAATTAGCGGCGATTAGTTATAAATTAGCGGGGATTAGCGTCAAAAAGTATTTTTTCACAACTTTCTTTCTTTTTACTAGGGAGACGCAAAAGAAAAATAAGCCCAATTACCATAAATAAAATTAGGCTAAGAAGCGCCATGCGGTATCCCCATTCACCTAAAGGAGCAAGCGGCAATAATATCAGCCCCCAAAAAAAAGCTCCTACCATTGCAGAAATATATCCGACCAGATTATATAAACCGAATACCTCGCCTATCCTCTCCTGCGGAACAAGTTTTACGACCAGCGCGCGTCCTACTACCCAGGTCGAACCCAAGGCTATTCCGGTAATTGCACCAATAAGCCAATATAGATAAGCGCTGCGCACAAATGTTCCCGCAAAAAAACAAATCATCCAAAGGATAAAGACGCCGCTAAGACAGCGTTTATAACCTAGATAATCACTGATAAAACCTGAAAATAAACTACCGGCGAGAGCAAAAAAGGTGGAGAACATAATCAGATCCATTATCTGTGCCTTATCTAATCCAAAAGCCCGCGCGGCATACACAGACATAAAAAGGACAACCGCATTGACCGCAGATAAACCAAAAAGAGACGCTTTTAAGAAATCCAATAATCCCGTAAAACTCTGCGCACCAAAGGCAGTCTCCTTTAAGCCCCTAAAGATTTCTTTTATTTTATCTTTTTTTAGATAATAAAGCAGGCCTATCTTTGCTTTAGGCGATTTATCTTTGATGAAAAACATACAGGGCAGAGAAAAAATTAAAAAACAAAGGCCGGTAGGTAAAAAGACAGCCCGATAGCCGCTCTTTAAGACTATAGGCTTAAAAATATATAGTGCCAAAACAGCTCCGCTATAGCCAAACATTTTTCCGATTCCGGAGATCAAGCCAATTTTATTCGGTGGAGCGATATCCACCATCATGGCATTATAAAAAACAATAGCAGTCTGGCAGCCAAAATTGGCAATGGCAAAAAATAAGAGTCCCAAAAAAACATTATCTATGCCTAAAATCATAGTAAAAATAACGGAAATTAAGGTAAGAATGACCAAGAATGGCCGGCGCCTGGCGGTGGTATCAGAAATTGCACCGAGAATTATTCCGGAAATGGCCACGAAAAAAGTAGAGATGTTAAAAGATATACTATAAAAAATCTCTGGCTTTTGTTTTTCTAAAGTTAGCCAGCAAACAAAATACAAGGATACCACATTTAAGGCAAAGAATTGATTCGCCAAATCATACATTGCCCAGGATAAAATTAAAAATCTCCTTCTCATCTTCTCTTTCATCAGGGACACCCTTGTATTCAGCTTTAAAGGGTATCCTTGAAAATAGGGCTTACTAAATTTTAAAAACTTCTTTAATTGCTAAGTCTACAAGGGCAGGATCCCAGTTATAATAAATAAGTTCTCTCTTTATTTTATCAACACTAAGGCCTTGAGATTTTTTTGTAGATATAAAATTTATTAGAATATTTAAATTGTACTCCTGCGTCGGATTTAAGGCTATCTTTATTTCATTTTCCTTTTCCTCTTTATTCATAAAATAGGAGGCTGCAGCAAACGCTAAAGGAATGGTTAATAATGATACGGAGCTAAGAAATAGATATGCAGAGCTGCGGCCAAATACATACGCAGCGACGCCTAAGAAAACATCAAATAGATAATGTGCTACAATTAATGGGATAAGCCCATATCTTATAAATATAAAACCAAATAAAAACCCAATGAGACTAACTTCGATGCCCCTAAACCAAACCGGAAATATAGCGTATCCAGAATGGCCGAATCCCCAGATTAACGAAATTAAAATCACGGCTAAAGCTGTATTCTTTAAATATCTCTTACCTAAGCTTATCCCAAAAAGCCTAAATACCACCTCTTCGCTAAGGCTGGCATTTGAACCAATGATAAAAGCACTTAAGAATGGTATATACGCCGATGAAAACTGGGTTAACTTCATCCACTCTTTCCATACGCCAAAATATCTCTGCCCAAAATAAAATATAGCGGCTTGAAAACCCAGGATTATAAAAAATAATAGGTAACCAAATATTATAGACCTAGTTACGCTACGGCTATAAAAAGTCGATTTAATATAATGTAAAAAAGAACTGTATTTATTACCGCCAGCTGATTCACTATATAACGACTCGCCTGCCAGGCCAGGCATGATAAAAACAACGGTTAAAAATATTATATTTATACTCAATTTGACTAAATAAACTCCGAAGAATGTAGATAAATAAGCACCAGTAGGATAACCGATAAGTATATTCTGTATATTATTAAAAATATATAATAGATTAGTGATGAAAAAGAAAATAGCTAAATACACATACCATTTTTTACAAAGGCCAAGGACTAAAGTATGCTTTCTTTTAAGTACAATAAATACCGCGCAGGTTACTAAAAGTATAAATATAAGAAAATAAAAACTATATATATACTCGCCAAGGGAAAATTGATTTTCAATATAACGCTGAAATTTCTCCGGTATATCTAATACATTTCTATAAAACCCCCTTATTTCATTGCCGGAAACGGTAGCGCCTATAAGCAGCTTTGCTCCGCCTTCTTCTTTTTTCCAGGGGATATACACACCCTTTTTCTCCCAGGAAAAACTGTAATCAATTCTTCGTTCATAACGCCTGGCCTGCTCTTCATGAAATTCATATTCTTTTAAATTTACCCCGTAAGTCTTCTCCAAAAATTCTCCCGCCCTTTGCCTAGCAGCCTCTTTTTCCAAAATTTCTCTGGATTCTATATCCTCTATCAAATGGTTAAAACTCAAAATCTTGCCCGAAGCTGGACTGATTTTGAGGATATATTCCTCTTTCCGGAGTTCTTTAAAAAATCTTACCCGCCAGGAAAATAACTCAAGCCCGTGCTTTTTAATAAATTCTTCTTCTGATTTTAATCCGAGCGTCTTCTGTAAATACCTGTCCGCCCAATCATCAGTATTAAATACAACTGCTTTTAAATATTCTTTAGGATTTACGCCGAGAGAGCTTAGGTAGGACTCCGTTTTTAAAAGCGCCTCTTTTTTATCAACCGATAAGTCAATAAAGGAAAACTGGGGGTATTCAAATTTATACCAAATACCAAAACACAAAAGTGCTATAAGAATAAATAAAACCCATTCTTTCGCGGATATCTTCATCATATTAATCAGGATGTATCTTTAAAAATCTTTCTAAATCTTCGGGTAATTCAGAGTCAACCTTAACGATATTTTTTGTTATCGGATGGACAAATTCTAAAGATTGAGCATGAAGGCAAATTCTTTTTGCCTTAAGTTTGTAATCTTTCCTAAAAGCGAACTTTGTTTCGCCAACCAGCGGATGTCCGATATTCTTAAAGTGTATCCTGATTTGATTTTTGCGGCCGGTCAAGGCGCGAGCTTGTGTAACCGTAAAATCTTTCCTTTTTTGGATAATCTTATATTGAGTAACCGCACTTCGACCTTCAATGAGCGAACTTATCTCGCCTTGATCTTTAGGCAATATCCCTTGCACAAAAGCAAGGTACATCTTCTTGACTTTTTTATGTTTAAATTCTTCCATCATTTTCTTCTGGATAGATTTTCCCTTGGCAGAGATAATTAACCCGGAAGTCTCTCTATCTAAACGATGACAAAGATGCAGGCGATATAATTTGCCTTTTTGGGCTAAATCTGCATTAAGAATACTGGTTAGCGTGCGTAATTCTTTTTTGGGCGTGGGGATGGTAAGTAATCCCGAGGGTTTATCCGCGATTAAAAGCCAATCATCTTCATAGACAACGCCAATATTGCTTATTTTATATTTATAGTGGCTCATCCATTTACAGAATTCACAATCCTTATCTGCTAAAGGAAGATAGATTGCTTAAGCGAAGGCGAGAGCTTTGGCATCTTAAATGAGCGAGACAACTTATGGAGTCTAAATGGACGACTTAAATTATGACCTCGCTTAGACTATTTCAAGCATCCGGTCAATTGCTTTTTTGGCACGCAGCCGAATCTTATCCGAAACCCTTACTTCTTCTTTGAGTTCCTCTAACGCCCAAAAAATCTTTTCTTGGGTGGTGCGCTTCATATTCGGACAAACTGCCCCTTCGGAAGCAGGATAGAATTCTTTTGTCGGGTTATCTTTTTTAAGGCGATAAATAAGGCCAACCTCCGTGCCTACAATTATCTCCTTTGCTTCGGTCTCACGAGCAAACTGACACATTTTACTAGTAGAAAGCACGGCATCCGCTAAAGCCACAACCTGCGGCAGGCATTCTGGATGCACCATGACCTTAGCGAAAGGATGGAATTTCTTTTCTCTCTTTATGTCTTCGGGTAATATCTTGACATGGGTAGGGCAATAACCATTCCAAGAAATAAGTTTTCTTCCTGTTTGTTTGGAGGCATAATCTGCTAGATATTTATCGGGCACAAAGATAATCTCTTCTTTGTCCTTTAGGGCATTAACAACCGCAATGGCATTGGTTGAGGTACAACAAACATCTAATTCTGCCTTTACTTCTGCGGAAGTATTCACATAACCTACTGCCACTGCTTTAGGATGTTCTCTTTTTAATTTTCTCAACTGTTCAGCGGTAATCATACTAGCCATAGGGCAGCCAGAATGGATATCGGGCATAATCACTTTTTTATCCGGGCAAAGGATAGAAGCGGTTTCAGCCATAAAATGTACGCCACAGAAAATAATCACTTTTGCTTCAGTTTGGCTAGCCTTACGGCTTAATTCTAAAGAATCGCCCCGAAAATCCGCTACATCCTGGACCTCCGGAAGTTGATAGTTATGCACCAAGATTATGGCGTTACGTTTCTTCTTTAGTTCCATAATCTTTTCTTCTAAATTCTTAAATTCTTTTTTCAATGATGCCGCCTCCTAAGGCAATGTCTTTATCATAAAACACCGCGCTCTGGCCAGGGGCTATGGCGAACTGTGGCTTTCTAAAGCAAATCTTAATCTGATTCCCAAAAGGCATAACCTCTGCCGGGGCTTCTTTGTGATTATACCTTATTCTCACCTTAGCAGCAATCTTCTTTTTTAAGGGCTTAAGAATAAAATGCGGTTCCTTAATCCAAAATTCTTTAGTATAGGCCTCCTCTTTTCTACCTACAACAATTATATTATTTCCAGGGTCTATCTTGGTTATATACAAAGGGTAACCTTTTGCTATGCCTAATCCCTGGCGCTGTCCAATGGTATAAAAGGCGATCCCCTGGTGCTGCCCCAATATATTACCGTGCTTATCTATCACTGGGCCGGGCCTTATATCTGTGCTCATCCTTATTTTAGAAATCTGTGCTAATCTGTGGACCAAAAATCTGCGGTAATCTGCGCCAGGCAAGAAACATATCTCCTGGCTGGCTAATTTATCCGCCACCGCTAAACCAAATTTTTGAGCTAACTTTCTTACCTGGCTCTTTGTATAATTACCTAAAGGGAAGAGTGTATACTTAAGCTGGTTTTGACTCAAGCGATATAAAAAATAAGATTGATCTTTTAATCTATCCTTTGCCTTTTTGAGTAGATAGCATTGCGTATCGTGTATTGCGCATTGCGCCTTCCGGGCATAATGCCCCGTAGCTAAATACCCCGCCCCTAAAGAAAGTGCTTTCTTTAATAAGCTGCCGAATTTTATATATTGGTTACATCTTACACAAGGATTAGGAGTCCTGCCTAAAAGATATTCCTGGCAAAAATTTTTGATCACAAATTCCTCTAATTCTTTTTGCATATTCAAAACATAGTGCCTTATGCCTAATTTATGCGCTACCCTTCGGGCATCCTCTATTCCTTGTATCCCGCAACAAGTTGGCTTCTTCTTCAAAGAATCGGCAAGGTTTCCGCCGGAGGCTCTGCCAAAGGCAGACCAGCCTTCGGCTGGGGATCCGCCATAGGCGGAAAAACACATAGTTATGCCGATAACCTCATAACCCTGCTCTTTAAGAAGAGCGGCTGCAACAGAGGAATCTACTCCTCCACTCATGGCTACAACTACGCATTTCTTTTTCATGATTTAGTCTATTATAAATATAAGTACTTATCTCACAAAATAAAAAAGGGATGTTCTCCGCCCCTAAAGCAAAAGCGCACTCAAAAAAGGTGCACCCTCATATCGGATTCAAAGACACCCCTTAAATATCTTTATTTCTTTTCACAAACCTTAATTAAAACCGCAAGTAATAATGCGGTATTGGCAAGCACAATTAAACTTAGCGTCTTTACGCCTAATAACGCGAATGGCCGGCCAAGAATAAATCGATAAATCCCAGCAATGCATAAGAAAAGTAACCCTATAATAATAAAAACCCTTGCCAAAATTTTCATCCTACACACCCCCTTTTATTGGCTAATTATACCACAGGCATTAAATTATATCAAAAAAATAAAACTGGCGTTACCAGACAAATCTTAAACCTACTTCAGTCCATCTTCTTGGCTGAGAGATACCCTCTATTTCCTGGTATTCGACATTTAAGAGATTGGTAATTCCTAAGAAGATTTGAGAATGCCTGTTTAGCTGATAAGAAAAACGGGTGCTTAAAAGAAACCAGCCATCGCGCTTTGGTTTCTTCTTATAGGTTAATCCTATACTCTGACCCCCAAAAGGAAGATTAAAGCTAAAAGTAGTATTAACCAGGTGTCGAATATGATTTGGGCCGTATTTATAAAGATAGCCGCAGTCGTCTATACGTTTATTAATATAGGTATAATTGGAATCTAAAGCGAGATAATCGTTTATTTTTAATCTGAGGTAGTTCTCGGCGCCAGCCACCTCGGCCTCAATAATATTTTCCGCCTGCCATTTAGCCTGGATAGGTGTACGTTTTGCCCAATCAATAAAATCTTCCTCATGTCTTAAGAAAAAGGTCGTCCCCCAAGATAATCCTTCTTTTTCATAATCAAAACCTAATTCATAATTTAATGACTTCTCACAAGATAACGCCGCATTCCCAGTTGTAGTAATGTCATCATAATAAAGTTCATGAAAAGTTGGGATGCGTATACTTCTGGATATGCCAAAATGCAATGAATATTCGCCAGAAACCTCATATCTAAAGTTTAACGAACCTGCATAGGCCTGGCTGAAATCATCGTAGGCATCAATCCGGGCAGATAAACCCAAAAATAGTTTAGAAGTTAAGTCTTTACTGTTATCCATAAACATACTTTTATGGTTACGATTGCGTTTACCTAAAACTGTAGAGTTAATTCTTTCTTCGCCATATTCTAAACCCAAGCCGATTCTGCCGGAGATTTCAGTTTCCTTTTGAAAATAAATATTTGGGGTATATACATCACTACGGTGATGATTAAGAGAGCGGCTGCGTATAAGCGTTTTATCCAACATAAACTTATCATAATGCCTGCGCCATAAGAAATTTGGCTTGATAATGAATCCTTCTTTATTTAAAGTAAAACCGGTGTTTAAAAAATATGCCCTGATCCACTCTTTGGAAGGATAGCCCAAGCCCGGTGTATAGAAATCATAAGCGCCGAATTCCTTTTCTAGATAACCCCAGCTAAGATCAAATGTTCCGTCGGCTATCTCTAAAGAAGACACTAAAGTAGTAATAAATTTCTTAAAATCCGTGTCTTCGGAAAAACCCGCGGATTCCTGGTCTTCTACAGAAAGCCTTACTCCCAGAGCATTTATTTTATCAGTGATACTAAAGAGGCTGGAGAACGTCTTATATTGGCCGCCTTTTAATTCTAAAATCCCTTTTTTTTCTTGTGGTTTTTTCAGGATAATATTTATGGCACCGCCAATTGCATCTGGACCAAACAACGAAGAACCTACACCAGGAATCACTTCTATTCTTTGGATATCCTCTCGGGTTAAAGGAAGATCGCAATTGTAATGTCCAAGCTTGGGGTCATTGACACGCTGGCCATCAATTAGGACCAAAACACCCTGATAGGTTGAGCCTCGCAAAGAAAAATCTGTTTGAATGCCCGCCTTTAGCGAACGGCTCTGGAGATCCAAAGGTAAGATGCCTAATGCCTCAACGGGTGAGTTATGGGGAAAATTTGCTAACGTATCGGATTCTATTGAATAAGAATTTATAAGGTGGACTTTACTTTTAGTAATAATGATGGGTTCTAAATCTAAAGGCAAATTCTCTTTACCAGAGGCAGAATTAAAATAAGTGGAGCCCCCCGGTCTAAAGACCGGGGCTCCCTCCCCGATGAGGGGACTAAATAGTATGATTATAAAAATTAACCCACAACGTTTACCCTTTTGCATGGGCTTATTATAAAACGTAGCGGGTTATTGTCAACTAAGAATATATTTTTAGTTGACGTTGGTTACAATGTACCACATCTCCGGCGGTGACTTTTTGGGTCAGGCCAGAATCATTTCTCACTAAAAGTCCGCCATCTATATCGATATCTACAGCTACTCCCTCAATATGCTGGCGGTGGCAAAATACCTTTATCCTCTTTCCTAAAGTAATATTGTAATCACGCCATTTCTCTAATATATGCTGACTTCCTTTTTCTTGAAAGCTCAAATAATTTGTTTCTATTTTACGCAATATCTCTCTTAGCAGCTCTATACGGTTGATACCTTCCTTTTTTTGTTCTTTTAGGGATGTTGCGCCACTTGTTAAGGTCTTCTTATCATTATTTACATTTAGGCCAATACCGATAGCCACAAAACGTACCTCATCCATTTCGGCATTCAGTTCCGTTAATATACCGCCTAATTTTTTATGATAGATTAATATATCATTAGGCCATTTTATTTGTGCCTCTAATCCAGTTATATTTTTTATAGCCTCACATATACTTACCGCGGAAAAAAGGGTAAGTATGGATGCTTGATGCGGCAATATCTTTGGTTTTAAGATTAAAGACAAATATATGCCTTTATATTTAGGTGAAAACCACTGCCTCCCCAGCCTGCCTCTGCCTTTTGTCTGTGTTTCAGCTAAAACTAATGTGCCCTCAGGTGAACCCCTCATACCTAATTGGACGGAAACATCCATAGTTGAGGAAACTGTATCAAAATAGTAAATCTTTTTTCCCACAAACTTGGTATTTAGGTGATAGGATATTTCCGAAGGGAATAATCTATCTGGAACAGATGCCAATCGATACCCCAAATGCGGCATTGCCACAATATCATAACCCATATCTTTAAGTTCCTGGATATGTTTCCATAATGCCTGTCGGCTAACCCCTAAACGATGACTGACCTCTTCGCCAGAGACATAATCCTGTTTTCGCTTTAAGAAGTCCAGAATCTTTTCTTGCATAGAAATATTTATAAAATAATTTTAACGCAGATATACGCAGATTACACGCGGATGGTCGCAGATTAAATTTCTATCTGCGAAAATCTGCGTTACCTGCCTGCCGGCAGGCAGGGATTTGCGGGAATCTGCGTTTAAAATGATTAATCATTGTTTCCTGCATAGCTATTTCTTCTCGTAAAGCGGGGACATGGCGCGTAATTTCTCTACGATTTTAGGAAGGTGTTCCGATAAGTAGGCGGCATCTTCTTCTTTTGTCCATCTACCTAAACTAAGACGCAGGGACCCGTGGGCGATTTCTGGAGAAAGACCAATAGCTAATAATACATGAGAAGGCTCTAAAGAACTGGAAGTGCAGGCAGAACCGGTAGAGGCAGCAATCCCTAATATGTCTAAATTAAGCAGGACAGACTCGCCTTCAATATATTTTATAGAAAAATTAACATTATTGGGTAGTCTAATAGCCGGGTGTCCATTAAGATGCACTTCCGAGATTTTATCATTAACCTCTTTGATAAGCCTATCCCGCAAGCTTATTTGATACTTTGCCTCTCTATCCATATTTTCTTGACAGAGTTCTATTGCTTTACCTAAGCCAACAATGCCGGTGGTATTGTGGGTGGAGGCACGCCTGCCTTTTTCTTGATCTCCGCCATGTAAAAATCTTTCGATGCGCGTTCCTTTTCTGATATATAAAGCGCCTACGCCTTTGGGGCCATAGAATTTATGCGCAGAAAGCGACAAGAGATCAACATTTAACTCATCTACGTTTACCGGAATATGTCCTACAGTTTGCACTGCGTCGGTATGAAAATAAATTCCTTTGCTTTTAGCGATTTCACTAATTTCCGCAATGGGCTGGATTGTACCAATCTCATTATTAGCGTGCATCACCGAGATTAAAATTGTTTTATCAGTAATTGCCTTTCTGATATCGCCGGGGTTTACCAAGCCATATTTATCTACGCCGGCATAAGTAACTTTAAAGCCTTTTTTTTCTAAAAATTTACAGGGTTCAGTTATAGCGTGGTGTTCAATAGCGGTAGTAATAATGTGATTGCCTTTCTTTTCTAAAGCATAAGCCACGCCTTCAATAGCGAAATTATCAGATTCTGTTCCGCCAGAGGTAAAAATAATCTCTTCGGGCTTGGCGCCTAAAAATGAAGCAAGAATCTGGCGGCTATCCTCAATTGCCTTTTTTGCCTCCTGGCCAAAAGCGTGAATGCTAGAAGGATTGCCAAACTTAGCAAAAAAATACGGCTCCATTGCCTTAACTACTTCAGGGTCAGTAGGTGTAGTGGCGGCATAATCTAAATATATCCTCTTCATCTAATCACCTCATTCAAACTTCCGCTTCGATAACCTTCTAAATCAACCGTAACATAATTATAACCCAGTCTTTTTAATTTTTCTACAATCGAATTGCGCCTATGAATAAGCATGGGGATGTCTTTTTTAAAAACCTCTATACGGCAAAGACCATTGTAGTGCCTGAATCTTACTTGTTTAAACCCCAGCTTACTTAAACACATTTCCGCCTGATTTATCCGGCCTAATAATTTAGGAGTAATCCTTGTTCCATAAGGAATCCGGGAGGCAAGGCAGGCAAGCGATGGCTTATCCCAAGTAATCAGCCCTAATCTTTTACTTAATTTACGGATATCCTCCTTACTTAAGCCTGCTTCTTGAAGCGGCGAGCGTATGCTAAACTCTTCTTTTGCGATATTTCCCGGGCGGAAATCTTTCTTGTCTGAAACATTGCTGGCATCGACCACAAAATTTAATTTAGATTTACTGGCAATATCTTTTAGGCTGCTAAAAAGTTCTCTTTTGCAAAAATAACAACGGTTAAGGGGATTAGTAATAAACTTTTTATCTTTTAACTCCTGCGTTTTAATTATTTTGTGCCTTACGCCCAAATAATTAGCCATTTTTTTAGCAAAGGCTAGTTCTTGTGGTGGATACGTTGGCGAATCTGCGGTAACCGCTAAAACCTTATCTTCCAATGTGTCAGAAGCCACTTTTAAAAGCAAGGTGCTATCTACGCCACCAGAATAGGCAACCAATACTGAACCCATTTTTTTTAAGATGCTCTTTAATTTTTCTAATTTGTTCATCATTACCTTAATCCACTCCCGCCTCATAAACCGCGTTAAAATTCTGTTCCATAATTTTAACGCATTCGGGGCGGGATAAATTCGCGCATACCCCGCTTCTTGCCCCGCAAAATGCGGGGCAGCGCCGGGGGGTGCGCTCATTTAGAAATGTACTTCCATGGCGCGGGTAGGACAGACTTTAACGCAGAGTTCGCAGGCAATACATTTATTATCGTAAAAAAGAACCTTACGCGTATGAGGATCAACTACGAAAGCAGCGGTAGGACATATAGGAACACATACGCCACAATCCGTACACTTGGCTTCATTGCGGATGACATCCTGACTTAAAGGCTGAATCTTTACGCCACAGGACTGCAAATACTCAATCCCTTTATCAAAATTCTCTTTTTTCCCCAATAACTCCAAAACCATTAAGCCCTCTTCCTGTGGCGTAACATAGGCCTTTAAGATATTAAATTGCAGGTCATAGTCTTTCACTAATTTATAAACTATGGGCTGGTCAACGAGACGATGGGGAAAATGTAATACGATTTTCTTGGAAATCATCGCCTGCTCCTTTATACAATCGGTCTTTCTTTTAACGCTTTAAATGTATATCCGGACTCTACGCCCGGTATAGGTGCGACGGGTTCAGTCAAAAGAAAATCGCCTTTTTTAATCCGGGATTTTAATTCTTCCGCTATTTCCCGCGCCTTAGAATAACTCGATAAGTTTCCAGTAGGAACCTCTTTACCCTGCACCACAATCTTACCAGATTTTAATTGCGCGTAATTTACCTCGCCCAAGCTTTCGGGAATCATCTGGGGATAGCTTGTACTATAATCCACAATCTGGGTATAGATTTCTTCATCTTTAATCGCTGTATATTTAAGGATTTCTTCGTCTAATATAGGTATAGGAACACCAATCCCTATAGTTAAGGTCACACCATACCCAAGCATGCTTGTTCCTATTAACCACTCGGGTTTCATTTGTTTTAAATCCCCAATTACTGCCAGTGTCCCAGCGGGCGCTTGTGGTATACCATTATCTTTTCTTTTCACGCCAGGATTATGCTGGGTACCCTGCCAGGCAACATATCCGGTTCCTCCCCCTAAAAATATCTTTGTGCCAATGCCAATGGTTTTATAATAAGGGTCTTTTAAAAGCGGGGATAACTGGCCAGCAGAGCAATAATTGGCATTACCTAATTTTGGTTTTAAAACCCCCATATAAGTGTATATCATTTTATCGGATAAATTCACGGCCACATTATAATTCTGATAACAGTTTCTGATATTAAACAGCACCGCTTCATTTAAGTCTTTAAGATTAATCAGGGTTTCCAGTTTTTTGCGCGGATAACAATCTGTGCCATAGGCAGTGGCTTCTAAACGTATATCACGTCCCACCAATAATTCTTGAATTACATGGCCACCACCGTACTTAAATTCACCGGGAAAGACTTTATTGTGGGGGTCATCATCGGGTATGGCGGTTGCGCCTAAATAAATATCTACTGCGGCAAAACCGCAATAGGCAGGCACATCATTAAGTTTACAGGTGCCACCACCTAACTTTATTCTCGGCTTAGAATGCCCAATATTAAAATACGCCCCGGATGAGCACATCGGGCCAAATGTTCCGGTAGTAACTACATCTACCTCTTGCGCTGCATATTTGGCTCCTTTTTTGGCTACTAAATCAATAATTTCTTCGGCAGTTACACAGACTACTTGACCCTTTTTAATTTTTTCATTTATCTCTTTGATTGTCCGCATATCTAATCAACTCGCTTTCGTTATTAAATCGCAATAACTTCTTTTACTTCCGGCACCTCTTCTTTTAATAATCTTTCAATGCCCATCTTCAAGGTCATCTGGCTCATCGGACAACAACCGCAGCTACCGGTAAGCTTCAGCTTCACTACGCCATCATCCGTAACTTCCACTAAATCCACATTGCCGCCATCTGCCATGAGCATCGGCCGAATTTTTTCTAAAGCCGCTTCTACTTTTTCTTTCATCAAACACCCCCCTATTTAATGAACAACTCTGTACTTAGATAACGCTCACCTGTATCAGGCAATATCACTACAATAAGTTTACCTTTATTATCTTTTCTCTTAGCAACTTCAATAGCGGCGAATGTCGCAGCCCCAGAAGAAATACCCACTAAAATTCCTTCTTCTTTAGCCAGCCTTCTGGCTGTAGCCGCCGCATCCTCATTAGATACCTGAATTACCTCATCAATAATTTTTTGGTTGAGAACCTCGGGGATAAAACCTGCACCAATGCCTTGAATCTTATGCGGCCCGGCTTTACCTCCTGACAAAACTGCTGACTCTTTAGGCTCAACCGCAATGGCGCGAAATGAGGGCTTTTTCTTTTTCATCACCTCGGCTACACCTGTAATTGTACCACCGGTTCCTACGCCGGCAACTAAAATATCAACTTTACCATCGGTATCATCCCAGATCTCTTTAGCAGTGGTGCGGCGATGAACTTCGGGATTTGCCGGGTTTCTAAATTGTTGGGGTAAAAAAAAGCGCTTATCAGTTTTAGCTAACTCTTCGGCTTTTTTTACCGCGCCTGACATACCTTCAGAGCCAGAGGTCAAAATAATTTCTGCGCCGAAGGCGGATAAGAGTTGCCGGCGCTCTAAACTCATGGTCTCTGGCATAGTTAAAACTAACTTATACCCTTTGACTGCGCAGACAAAAGCCAGCGCAATTCCGGTATTGCCTGAGGTCGGCTCTAAAATTATGGTATCTTTCTTTATCTTGCCGGCTCTTTCTGCCGCCTCAATCATACTGAGGCCGATCCTGTCTTTAACTGAACTGCAAGGATTAAAGAACTCTAATTTTGCTACCACATTGGCTACGCAATCTTTAGCAATTCTATTTAAACGCACTAACGGCGTGTTGCCGATAAGCTCGGTAATATCTTTAGCGATTTTCGACATTTAATTATAAGCTCCTTTAAGAATAAATTATACCTTAGCTGCCTTTAAATTGCCACAGTTTCTTTAACCAGTGAATTTTTTGCTATGCCTGCGGCTTTTTTACCCGACAAAAGCATCCCTCCGAAAGTTGGTCCCATGCGCGGTAGACCAAATACTGTAGCTACGCTCATCCCGCAAACAATTATACCGGGGTGAATCTCTTTGGTATATTCTACTACTAAATCCTCAGAGCTTGCTACATCCATTGGCCCAAAGCCTTTAGTCTTAAGGAGACCTCTTTTTTCTAATACAGCTGCGACGCAAGCATCGTGACCTGTAGCATCAATCACTAACTTTGTCTCAATAGCTACGGGGTCAACGCAGGTAATTTGTCGAGGCAAAGCTGAAACTGGTGTCCAATTAATTACCACGCCCGCTACCCGAGCATCCTTAACAATTACATCGTCAAATTTGGTCATATTCAGAAATTTCACGCCGCTATCGCAAGCAGAAACAATAAGTTTAGAGCAGGCCTGCGGACCGCTAGAAATAAACAATCCTGGCTCAGCCTCTTTATATGAAATCCCTAACTCTTCTAAAATTTCCTGTGCCGGAGCCCTAAAGGTTAAAGTATTCATCAAAAATCCACCAATCCAGAAACCACCACCCAGATAATTATTAGACTCAATAATAAGAACTTTAAAGCCATCCCTTGCTAATTCTCTACCTGCCATAAGGCCACTGGGGCCTGCGCCCACAATAATTACCTCTGAATCTAAGTTATCTAAAAACTCTTGCGAAAACTCCTTAACAATCGCTGAAGTAATCTGACTCTCTGATACCTGTGCAAATTTTGCCATTTTGCCCCCTTTAAAGGGGGCGCTATGAATTAATAGCGCCCCATCATTAGCCGCTACCTTAGCTCATCTACAGCAACAACATTGACAACGGGCAGCCTTCTGGTCCTTGTTCTGACCGGCCATGTTGCACTGTGCAAAGGCATAAGTAGTGGCAGTGAGCAAAATTAAGCTCAAGACAACCAGTATTAAAGATTTTTTTAACATTTGTCCCTCCTTTCCTATATATAATACATTGACCCCGAAGCTTTCTTCTTTTTATTTTCTCTAATGAGAGAATCTTCCAGAGTGGTGGTTTTAAGCACTACTTCCATAGCCTTACCTAATTCATACCAAATATCATGCATAACGCAAGCATTAACTCTATGGCAGAAATTTTTATTATTTATGCACTCCACTAACTCTAACGGCCCTTCCAGAGCCTCTACAATTTGACTTACGGTAATTTTAGCAGGCGCTGCATTTAATATAAAGCCGCCCTTTGCACCACGCAAGCTTTTTACCAGACCCGCTACCTTCAATGAAGAGAATATGCGGTCTAAATATTTTAAAGATATCTCTTGCCTGCGGGCAATATCTTTTGACAAAACTGGGCCATTACCATAATGAGCTGCCAAATCTAACATTGCGCGTGTTCCATAACGGACCTTGGTAGAAAGTTTCATCGCTTTAGCCTCCTACTTATCTATTGTCTACTAATTCTATAGAAATAGTATAGACTATCCGAAAAATTTGTCAAGTATTTTCTTGAGGTCTCTCTAAAAACCCTTAAAAATTCCATCAGAGACCTCTGATTACACAGATTATTTAAGATTACACAGATTTTATCGTCTAAGTTTTAATCTGTGTAATCTGCCTTTATAATCTGTGTAATCATAAAAACACGCTTTTTCAGAGCTCTCTTCTTTAACTATTTTTTCCAATATGTCTTATGCGATTAATTTAAGGACTTCTTTTATCGGTTGGCCTTTATGGATGCCTAATTTGCGCGCGGGAAAACTACAGGAATGCACTGTCGCATTGAGGGCTTCTTTAATCTTGGATACTCCCACTATTTTTACGGCTGCGTCTTTAAATTTCTCTGCTACCGTTAAATTCAAATAACCGCACATTACATAACCTTTTCTTCCTCTAAAAAGAATGAGGTTCTTGCTTTGCAGTTTCACTAAAACCGCCTCAATATAATTTTTACCTACTTTTATTTTTTTATATTTTAACACTATGCCCCAATCAAAATCAGGATACCCAAACCCAAAAAAATAATAGCCATGGACAATTTTACTGTGGCCATATGTTTCTTGATGAAGTTAGAGAATCCTTCGGAAGTAGTTCCTAAAAGAGCAAATAAAAGAATTAGCAATAAAGGAACGATGAACATAAGATTATAGAGCAATAAGTAGCCTAATGCGCGTAATCTTAAGGAAGCATCTTTTAAAACAAAGGCAATCGTGGGGAGATATAACTGGCCAGTGCAAACAGCTTCAAGAAGAGAAACTAAAAAACCCGTAATAAAGGCACTCATAATTAACTTGAAAAAATGCTTCTGGGATGTGGTCTCGGCCTTTCCTTCCTTTGTTTTCCTATAATGCAGCCCGATAATCGCATGGATGCGGCTTTTGATTGCGGGTGGCAATTGTAGAATCATGCCTTCGGTTTTTCCACTTTTTATAAATAACCATAAATCATAAAGGGCAAAGATGCTGAGGATAAAACAAAAAATAGCGATTAGATAATAGATGATTTTGGTAACGATATAAAATTGGCGCAGGCTGTAAAGAAAACGAAATATTCCCAAACCAACCAAGATATAAGTCAAAAATACGGCGAATATAAAAGCTAAACCTATAACGATTAACTCTCTCTTTTTGTAGCCCTGAAAAGCCAAAAAAGAGATAAAGAATACAATGACCGTAAAGGCACAGGGGTTTATACCATCAATTAGCCCGGCAACAATTATGGCCAAGATACCAAAAGATAAAAAATGCTTAACTAAATCTATGCCCAGCAATTTGTCTATTTTTTCAAATTTTCTTTTTTCTAAAGTGTCGACTATTATATTTCTTAGTCCTTCTTTTATCGGGTCATATCCTACCAAAATCATTCCTTCGATAAAAACCGTGGGTATACCATTATCGTAAGATTTATACTTTTCTTTTAAAGAAAGCATTAGTTTATAATTATTAATATCTACGATATCCAAGTACTCGATAATAATTTTATCGAAAAACTCTTTTTCAATCGCTGGCATCACTTCATGCTTTGTCTTCTGACAGGCATGGCAACCTTGAGAATAAAAAAATAATAGCCGGGGGAAAAGCTGAGGGCCCTGAGATTGTTCTTTGGCGAATAAAGAAGGGATGTCTGCTAAAAAAAGGATTAAGATTAAGAAACCAAAAATAATTCTTTTCTTCATTTTATTATTTCATAACCCCAATGCCTGCTTTATTCTCTCCTTATCAAACCCAAGAATAATTTCACCCTCAATATCCACAACCGGCACGCCCATCTGGCCGGATTTCTGAATCATCTCTTCTGCTTTAGCCTGGTCAGTAGATACATCGTAATTATCAAAAGGTATGTTATTTTCAGTTAAAAATTGCTTTACCCTGATGCACCAAGGACAGGTAGGAGTGCTATAAACTATTACTTTTTTATCCATATTTTCCTCCGACTAAAGGCTTATTTTTAAATCCAAGAGTTGTTTTAGGTGTCCTTGTTCTTGCGCAATCACCTCGTCAATTATCTTCTGGCCATATTCAGGCACTACCTTTTTCATTCCTTCATAAAAAACAATAGAATCCCTTTCCCCGCCTATGCCTATCTCAATTGCTTCTTTATCATTTTTTATTTTCTGGGCTATCTCTTTACCTTTATTTTCTTTAGTAAATACGCTCTCACTAGCCAAAGCATTCATATAGGCATAATACTGGTCAGCGTCTAATCCCTGTGGTTCGTATTTATCGGTCTTATCTAAGATATTTTGAAAAACCGTAATATGCTTTTCCTCTTGTTCAGCCAGATACTTAAATATATCCTTGGCTTTAGGGCTCTTTGCTTGCGTAGCTAAAACACCGTAAAAATCCCTACCGTTTTTCTCAATCTGAATCCCAATTTCTACTACTTCACTGGCCGCAAATATATTTCCCATAATTACACCTCCGGTCTTAAATGCTGCGGCGTAAGGTCAATTACTTCTTCAACCTTCATCGCAATCATATACACAGGCTTAGGAAAGAGGGCTTCAGGATGTCGCGGGTGCCCCTTTTCTTCGCGCATATTCTTAATCACCCTCTGGGTAATTCTGCTGGTAATCTTATCTTCCCAGGCAGCAATAATCTCTAAAGCCAGCTTTTCTCTGGGGATTAATTTAGCCTTTCCTTTTAAACAATAACCTTTAAACCTATGCTCATCCACAGCAGTAATACACATACGAGGATTACGCTTTAAATTCTTATAGGTCTTTTGCGGATAAAGGTCTAATAAATAAATTTTCCCGCTTTTATTTATCTTGACTATACCCTTGCAAGAATTATGCGGACTGCCATCTTGATCAATGGTAGTAATAATGATAAAACTCTGTTGCTGAAAAAATTGGATGATTTCTTCAGTTAACTTGGGCATTAAATTTCTATTTCGGAAAGCCAGCGGCCATGCAGATTGCAATTCTCAAGGGCAATGAGTTTACCAGAAGCCACTTTTAAGTGTGCGCCCAAAATCGGGTTGAGTTTCTCTGGACTCAGATGATAACGGGCAATGAAATCATAGTCGTGATAAAGGTCAATATACATAATAAAATGCTTGGCCTCCATAACATGCAATACTTGCCCTATCTTAATATGCGCATCAATACAGCCCGGCCCTGCCAAACCGCACTGCCTTTTAATCTCAATTACCGGTATATGCTTCTTTTCTAAATCATTAAGATTCCCCGGGTCAGCGGGTTTTTTGATAGCACCAGGATCAAGCTCAAAGGCCTGCTTTAACGCGCCGCATACCGGACAGGCATCAGGCGCCTGACCAAAAGCTATATATCCACACTTTCCACAGACAAAAGTCTCCATTATTTTCCTCCTTTTAAAATGATTACACACCTGCCTGCCGGCAGGCAGGGATTTTTTAGCCACGGTTTAATCTGCGTAATCTGCTTTTATAATCTGTGTAATCAACATGATTTTATAGTATACCTTTTATTATTTTGGCAAACTCCTTGCCGTATTCATAACAATGCTTAATTTCCGAATCATCCGGAACATATTTGACCTCTAAACCTGACTGAGCGATCGCAATACCTGCTTCTTTAAGAATATTTTCTATCTCTTTTACTGCCCCCGCGGACCAGCCATAAGAACCAAATACGCAAGCAATTCTATTTTTGGGCTTAAGGCCTTTCAGGAACTCTAAAAATCCGGCAATAGCAGGCAGCATTTCATTATCGTGAGTAGACGAACCAATGATAAAACCCTGGGCATCTAACATTTCTTTAATTACTTCTGTACGGTCAGATATGTTAATATCAAAAAGTTTTACATTTATTCCTGCATCGCTTATTCCTTCCACTATCTTTCTAGCCATCTTCTCAGTGGCGCCCCACATTGTTTCATAGATAACTACAGCCTTGGGCAAGGTTACATTCTTTGCCCAAGATACATACGCATTAACTATCTTCATTGGTTCTTTGCGCCAAATAATGCCATGGCTGGGCGCAATCATCTTTATAGGAATATTTAATTTCTGCACCTCCTCGATTTTCTTTAAAATTAACGCACCTAAAGGCCAAAGGATATTGGCATAATATTTTGTGGCCTCATCCATAAGCGCGGCTTGGTCAACTTCATCATCAAACCTCTGGCTGGTAGCATAGTGCTGGCCAAAGGCATCGTTAGGCAAAAGCAGTTCTTCTTCTGGACAATAAGTAAACATACTATCTGGCCAATGAATCATCGGCGCTTCAATGAAGGTTAAACTTTTCTTACCCAACTTTAATTTATCTCCGGTTTTTAGTACCTGAAAATCCCAATTGCCATAGTAATGCTTATATAAACCCTCTTTACATTTTTCTGTACCTAAAACTTTTGCTTTAGGACATAATTTCATTACCTCAGGGAGCGCTCCAGAATGGTCTGTCTCTACATGATTGGCAATAACATAGTCTATCTTATCCAAGGCAATGATCTGCTTGATATTTTCAATAAGTTCATCGGCAAATGGCCCATAAACTGTATCCACCAGAGTAACCTTATCATCTAAGATTAGATAAGCATTATATGTAGTTCCCCTTTGGGTGGCATAGGTGTGCCCATGAAAAGTGCGCACATTCCAATCTACGGCACCTACCCAATAGATATCCGGTAATACTTTTAGCGTAGACATAACAATTTCTCCTTAATAGCCCTGGAAATTTTCTGTGATAATATTCGCTGGGG
>Ga0315286_10000462_pt1 | contig 34031 bp, 23 predicted proteins | sample YL17G10_0_MG_FD_205038 | JGI IMG/M metagenome (GOLD analysis project Ga0315286, IMG submission 205038) | Sediment microbial communities from Yellowstone Lake, YNP, Wyoming, USA - YL17G10_0 | ecosystem: Environmental > Aquatic > Freshwater > Lake > Sediment | place: USA: Wyoming | collected... | reverse complement strand
GCAGCGCGGCTGGCCGCCACCTCGCGGGGGGCTGAGCCGGTGCCGTTGGCCCACCAATCGGTCCATTCGCCGGTGTATTCGGGCGCGGTGTCGCCCAGGGCCTTTTCCAGACGCTGCATCGCGTCAGCCGCGGTGGTGAGCCGCAGCCGGGGTTCGAGCCCGAGCCGGTTCCACGTGGCGACAAAATCGGCCAACGGGGGGAACGGCGGGTCATTGTCGAAGCGCCACTGGCTGGTGATGGAGATCGTCAGCACCTCGTGCCGGTAGCCCGATTTCTCCAGATTCCGGATTCGCGCGACGCATTGGCGATGAGCGCGGCGGACCGAGTCCTCATCGCTGCGGAGAATGTCGCCCGCACGGGGTGGGCGATACCGTGTGTCGGCGGCCAACGGCACCGGGCCCCGGCGCCATTCCCCGGGCTCGAAGAAGTCGAAGCCCGAACCGTAGCCGATATTCAACCAGACGAACATCCGCCGGCCATCAGGCATCTTCCACCAAAAAGCGGATGGGCGAGAGAACGGTACCCCGCCACTATCCTCATTGATGCCGGTAAAGAGATAGCGCACGCCATGGTCGAGCAACACGAGAGCGCCCGCACGGGGCATCCCGTTGACGTCGTTCTGAATCGCAACCTTGGGATCGACTTGCCGCCACAACTCATCTGGCAGCCAGTGAATCATCGTTTGCCACTGTGCCGCGTTCATGAATGGCGTATTGTTGTAGGCCAGCGCGGTGATTTCCAACTGGCCGGCGCGAACCGCATCGAGGAACTGTTTGCGCCGCGCCGGAGTGGCGGACTGCCACCAGTCATGGACCGGCATGGTCGCTTCGGCGGTCCAGAAGAAACGCTTGTCGGCCGGCCCCTTCCTCGAATCGAGGATGGTATCCACCGCGATGTCGAGGTAGCGGCGATACAGTTCGCGGCAGACCGACGGGCTGTCCGTGAAACCCACGTCGGTGCACCAAGTCAATCTCCTTGATGAGCGGACCTGGACCGGCTACGGCAGAGGAAGCTGCATGAAGCCGACACGCCCAAACAAGACTCATTGCCAATACCAGGACGTACTTCCGAACGGATGGATGTATCTGTTTCATAGGCCGAGGTTTCCCATATGAGACCATCGATGGTGCTCCTGTACGATACACGTCTCATGATACCAACGTGCCGCCTCCGATTCCAATGGCTCCCGCCCTCTGCCATCAGGATCTGGTCTCCACGTCACAAGTTGGACACCATACCGTTAGCCCATTTGGGTTCACAGAATATGCACGATGCCACATATCGCTGGTTGCGGTTGCCTGGAAAGAGCATCCCAAGCAGTTCCGTGGAGTCGGATATCTGGCTGATCCGCCTGTGATGAAAGCCAATCTTTGTGGGTTCCCTCACGTTGTAGTCTCACCCCTCCCTTTTGTCGCAAAACATGGGCTTCGATGCGGGATCTCCCGGTCGAGCCCGTGTTGAAATCGGGACCCGTCTGCTCTGTCTCTATCCTCAAGCATTCATCGGAATCATGAGGTTGTGAGTGATGACCGGTAGGAGTAGCTCCATTGATCTTCGCTTGGCGTTGCGAGCACGCAACGCCGATCCGAGATTCCGTTTGATCATGGAGTTGACCGTCTCCACCTGCCATCGCTGGCCGTAGTACTTCTTGTCCGCTTTGCGTTGAAATCGCAGTGGCATCAGGCGACGAAGACGTGTGGGTGCCGGCTTGTCGGTCGGCCGCCCGGCGTTGGGCGGAATGATCGACCGCACCCGCAGGTCCCGCCGGGCCATGCGGTGGTTGGCTTCCGAGTCGAAACCGGCATCGGCCACGGCGATCCGGACCGACCGAGCCTCCAGCGCAGACTTGTGCGGGATGAGACACGGTGCCACCGGGCTATCGACGCCATTGGGGCTGAGTATCCCGAGCAGATCAAGCCGGCCCGCCAGCCCACCCGGTTGGGGGTCAGTCGAAAGAGACGTTGATCGACCACAGGGAGACCCAGTCTTCGGCTATGCACGAATAGGGTATGCACGAGGGCGACCGTTTGATGCCGCCAAACAACTTACCCGGACCTACTCAGCACTTGGCGGAGTGCCCTACTCCAAGACTTGGTATATTGCCTCACTGCTGAGTGTGCCCGACTTGAAAAGGCCTTTTGGCACCTTCGAGTTTATTTGCCACGAGCTGCCGGCCGGAAAGACTACGAGGCCGGGGGCGCTCTTCTTCCGTGTGCCGCCACTAACATTAGACAGTAGTAGAACGCATTGTGTGTTGTGCCCTCCGCTGGGGCTTCCAGCGGCTTCGCGTCGCATATAGCTGTTGATGGCGCATGTTCGGAGCTAACTATCTGAATATTGGGAAGAGTCCGTCAGCATTTCAGGCACAGACCTCCGCTTCTCTCATATCAACGAGGCACACATCGTTGACACCGCCTCCACCCTGCCCCCCCGTCCCACACGTGCCATCACCTGGAGAGGTTTTCACACCGAGTTTAGCCGATACGAGGCGGTCCCGCGGCCACTTGACAGGTACAAGCCGCCCGAGCAATCCGCCTGACCGATGATCGCGAAAAGCGAACCGTCCGCTGAGACGAGAAAACCAATGCGTGGGTCCGACCCCGGGGCGGTCCCTCGGGCCAAGAGCTGCCGCGTAGGCAAGCTCTGCCAGACAAAGCCGCTTTCCAAGGCCAGGGCCTAAACCGGACCCAGGACCCAGGCGGAACATCGAGTTTCTCTTGACGAACACGGACTCCACCTGGTAACATCATCGGCATAGGAATTGGTTTCCGTGCCCATCGCAGGTTCGCCGCGAACTGGTGGAAGCACAAGGAGGAGATAGAAGCCTTTATGCCTGAGAAATTCTGCCAGGCTGACAGATCCTGCCAGGAATACGCGTTCTTGTTGCAACCGAGGATTCAGGGCGACGCCATCTGGATCCAATTGAGGAAGGAGGCTGTTTCATGAACAGAGGGTTCATCCATCTCATTTCTCTCGTGCTGTTACTCGGAGGGTCCGGACCGGCCGTTTGGGGCCAGGCCAACCAAATCCAAAACCCGGAGTTTGACAGCGGGCTCACCTCATGGGGCATGTACGGGGGGGCGGGCTTCACGGCGAGCGTGGTGACGGGCGCTCACCTGTCGGGCGCCAACGCCGCCCTGATCAACGTGACGGATGCTTCCGTGGCGAGCGTCGGGATCTCGCAAGGCAATCTCAAGTTCGAGCGGGGCAAGAAATATCCGATCGGCGTGACGGCCAAGGCGGACAAGGATCGGGAAATGCTCATCCTGATCCAGTTGTACAAGCCCGAAGGGCCCAATTGGATCGACATTGTGCTACAACGCGTTTCTCTCACCACGAAACCGCAGACGTTTCTGTTCGAGTACACCCACAACGACGACAGCATGGCCGATCACCCGGCGTGGGTGGCGACGGTGTACCTCATGCTCAAGGGCCAGTGGTGGCCGATGACCGGCGACACGGTCGCCTCCAAAGTCTGGCTGGACCGCGTGCACGTGGGGGAGCAGCCCCCGCTGCTGGAAAGCACCATTCGCACGGCGTATGCACCCCAGCCCCCCGACGGCGCCATATTGAACGAAACGGCGGCCGTCCTCGAATGGCGGCGGGGCGATTTTGCGACCATGCACAAGGTGTACTTCGGTGAGGACGCCAATGCGGTCCGCGCGGGCACGGTCCAAGCCATGCCCGCGGCGACGGAGCTCCTCGTCGTAGGGTTCACGCCGCCCTATGCCACGGGTCTGACCCCTGGGCACACCTATTACTGGCGAGTGGATGAGGTCAACGATGCGAATCCCGAGAGCCCCTGGAAGGGCGATGTCTGGAGTTTCCTGGTCCGTCCTCTGACGGCGTGGAAACCGGTCCCCGCGGACGGCTCGAAGTTCGTCGATCCGAATCAGGACCTGAGCTGGCAGGCAGGCATAGGCGTCCTGTTCCACACCGTCTACTTCGGGGACAACGCTGCACAGGTCGGCAGCGCCACCGCGGGCGGCTGGATGACGATGGACCCGCGGCGAGACCCTGGCCTGCTGCAGCCGAACAAGACCTACTACTGGCGGGTAGACGAGTTTACCGGATTCGTCACGCATAAGGGGCCCGTCTGGAGCTTCACCACGGCAGGTCCCGGGGGCGGTCTCAAAGCCGAGTACTTCAACAATCGCGATCTCAGCGGAGCACCCGCCGTGACGCGGACCGATCCCCAGATCGATTTCGACTGGGCGGGCGGGACTGTGCCCGGCCAGAATTCCCCCGACGCGAGTGTCAAAGTGGACGATTTCTCGGCGCGTTGGACCGGCGAGCTGACGGTGGATCTGACGGACACCTACGTTTTTTCCATCACCGCCAATAACGGCTTCCGGCTCTGGCTCGACGGCCGGCTGATCGTCGATTACTGGGACAACCCCACCACGGACACGCGCCAGAGCGGGCCGATTCCGCTGACCGCCGGGCAAACGTACCCGCTGCGGATGGAGTACTACGAAGGCACGGGCACCGCGCTGGCCCAATTGTTCTGGCAAAGCGCGATCCAGAACCGACCCAACGCACGGGCGCGCGAGATCGTCCCCCGAGGAGCACTGGGGCTGCCCATGAAGGCCCACAGCCCCCAGCCGGCGAATGGCGCCGTGGACACGCCGTGGTCGCTCGATCTCGAGTGGGTCGCCGGCGATAAGGCGACGCAACATGACGTATACTTCGGTGCGGACGCCGCGGCGGTCGCCAACGCCGATACGACAACCGCCGGCATCTATCGCCAGCGGCTGGCCGTGGGCACGACCCGTTTCGCGCTCGCCAATCTGGAATGGGGCAAGACCTATTACTGGCGCGTGGATGAGATCGCCCCGGGCCATCCCGCAAGCCCGTGGAAGGGCAACCTCTGGAGCTTCACGACCGCCGACTTCCTTGTCGTGGACGACTTCGAGGCCTATACGGACGAGGAAGGCACGAACAGCCGCATCTACGAGACCTGGATCGACGGTTGGATCAACAAGACAGGCGCGACGGTGGGGTACGGCCAGGCCCCGTTCGCTGAGCAGAAGATCGTCCACAGCGGCAGGCAGTCCATGCCTTTGGAGTACAACAACGGGAATTCACCGTGGTATTCCGAGGCCGAACGAACCTGGAACACACCGCAGAACTGGACGGTCAGCGACATCGACACCTTAACCCTGTACGTGTGCGGCCAGGCGAGCAATGGCCTGGAGAAGCTGTATGTGTCGCTTCAGGACAGTACCGGCAAGGTTGCGACCGTCGTCCATCCGAATCCCGACGCGGTACGAACCACCCGGTGGACGGAGTGGAGAATCCCGCTGGCGGACTTCCCGGGTGTCAATGCCGCCAGAGCCAAGAAGCTGGTGATCGGCCTGGGTGACCGGGCCAATCCGAAGAAAGGCGGCGCCGGCCTGATCTACATCGACGATATCCGCGTCGCCAAGTCTAAACCGGCGCTCGCACAATGATCCCTGGGCAATAGGAGCACGATCCTCCGCAACGGCCGCGACCAGGTCCGCTACGAGCCTCAGAACAAACATCAGCCGGTGAAATCCGCGGATGATCTCCCGGTCTTTTCGCGTGGTTTGCGGTTGAAACGCAGTTGTTGGGCCGTCTTCCGTCCTCTGCACGCTCAGCGGTTAGGAGCCTTTCTTCGTGGTGCGCCAGTGGCGTTTGCCATCGAGAAAGGCGGCGCTGCCGCTGCGCTTGATCTTGCCGATGTTCTTGAGGTGGGCATCGCCGTGGCCGGCCTTGAGGAAATCGAGCTTGGTGCAGGTCTGGAACGCATCGCATTGCCAGCAGCCGTCGAATCCCTTGTCCCGATTGCACTGGCGAATCTCGCAGTACGGCGGTCCCCCATTGCCCCGGCAGGTCTTCTTGCAGCGCAGCTTCGGCAGCGTCGCCAGCACCTCGCAGCACTGCGGGAAGTGCTCGAACGCCTTGAAAAACGGGATGCGGGAAAGGACCTTCGCCAGGTCGGCAAACCGTTCCCGCTCGAGCTCCTTCCGCAGATCGCGGGCCAGGTTGGCAATGGTGCCCTTGTAGCCGGAGCAATCGCCGCAGTACAGGCCGCAATACGCGATCAGCTTCTCTTTCTCGCCCTTGACGCTCTTGTTCTCGTTGCTTCTCTTGCTCATGGCCTCACGCTTCTGACAATCCACAACGACATGCCTCTGACCCATCCCGGCTCAGGGCTGCAGCTCCTTGACGATGCGGTCGGCATTGTAGATTTTGCGCAGCGCCTCCATGATCCCGGCCGAGTGGACGCTGACCGCGCGAGCCTCCTGCTCGGTGTAGATGAAGTCGAGGACCAACGACTGAATGTTGCCATCGAAGATGATCCCGACGAGCTCGCCGTTGCGGTTGACCACGGGGCTGCCCGAGTTGCCGCCGATGATGTCGGCAGTGGAAACGAAGTTGAACGGCGTGGCGAGGTCGAGCCGGTCCTTACGCTCGACCCAGCGCTGCGGCAGCTTGAACGGGTCCTGGTGGCCCTGTTCCTCGGCCCGGGCATAGAGACCCGTGAAGGTCGTCCAGGGCGGGACTTGCCTGCCCTGCTCCGTGTAGCCCTTGACCTGCCCGAAGGCCAACCGCAGCGTGAAGGTCGCATCCGGGTAGACCTCGGTCCCATAGATCGCGAACCGCGCCGCCGCCAGCTTGGCGTAGGCCTGGCGCAGCGGCTCCTCGACCTGGTCTTCATACGTCTTGCGGAGGCCCCGCGCCTGAGGATCGACAAGCACGGCCAACTGCATCATCGGATCGTCTGACTTCCGGATCGCCTCCGGACCGGCCTCGGCCAGCTTCTTGCGGACCTCGACGCTCTTGAGCTTCGTGCCGGAGATCAATTGCGCGGCCCGCTCCCGCGGCGACGCGCCGGCCAGGACCTTCGCGACCAGCGGGTCGTTCATCCCTTTGGTCTCCACCAGCATGCTCAGCGAGTCGGCCAGCAGCGCCGTCTCCAGGTCGTCGTAGATCGGCGCTTCGGAGAAGAGCTCGAACTTGAGCGATTCGAGGTTCGATTCGCGATACTCGCGGAGCCGGTCGGCATTGGGCTTGGCCGATTCGTCCGCCAGCCGCACGAGCGTCCGGGCGATGCCGAACAACTGGCAGTGGAACGCGGAGCGCTGCTCGAGCAGGTCCCAGTCATAGTAGATGCCGTCCCAGACCTTCAGGGCGGCGGCCACGTCGCTCCACGGATCGCCGATGGGCTCCTTGAGCAGGGACGCTTTCTCCTTGGCCGCCTGGCGGAGCTTCTCTTCGTCGGCGCGTTTGCGGCTCAGGATCGCGGGGTCCTGGAGGCCGGCGAGCATTCCCAAGCGCGCTTTGCGGCTATTCTGGACCCCGAACAGGTCGTCCTGGGCCCGGCGGGCGTTCTCCCGGCTCTCCACGCTGTACGTGGACAGCATGACCTCCCAGCGGAACAGCTTGCGCAGCGTGTTCGGAAAGGTCTTGTCGCGGAGGAACTCGATGTGGGCCATGGTGTCGAGCCGGTCGGTCCGGCCGGGATGGCCCGAGACGAAGACCAGCTCGCCGTCGTCGGCGCCTTTCGCGCTCCACTTGAGGTAATGCTCGATCTTGGCGGGCTTGCCATCCTCGTAGACGCGGAGGAAGCAGATGTCCAGGTCGTACCGGGGATACTCGAAGTTGTCCGGGTCGCCGCCGAAGAAGGCGATGTCCTTTTCCGGGGCGAATACAATCCGGATATCGGTGTACTTCTTGAACCGGTAGAGGTGGTACAGCCCGCCGTGGTAGAGGGTGACCACGTCGCTGCGGAGCCCGGTCTTGTCGAGCGACTCCTTCTCGACGGTGTTCATCGCGGCCCGGCGGGCCTGGTTCGCCTCGGCCAGGCTCATCCCCGGCTTGACCGCCGCATTGATCCGTTCCGTCACGTCCTCGATGCTCTGCAGTACGTTGAGCTCCAGGTCCACGCAGCGGATCTCCTCTTCGAGCGTCGCGGCGTAGAAGCCCCGGGCGATCAGGTCCCGCTCTTTCGTGCTGAGCTTCTGGAGGCAGTCGGCGCCGACGTGGTGGTTCGTCATCACCAGCCCGTCGGCGGAAACGAACTCGCCCGACCCGCCGCTGTTGAAGCGGACGCTGGCCCGCTGCAGGTGCACGTACCAGTCGTCGCTCGGGGCGAAGTGGTACTTTTCCTGCAGCAGCTTCTTCGGCGGGTTGTTGAACAGCCACATCCCCTCATCAGCCGGGGACTCGACGGGCAGCAGACAAACCATAGCGATCATAACAGCGATTCCATAGATTCCGTTGGTCACGCGATTCATGACGGTTGCTCCTTTCGCAAATCAGACCGCCCCCTACTATAACGCCGCCCCGCCGCGGAACCAACCGTCAAAATCGCGGAGCCTCCGCGTGCCTACTTGACGAACGAGCAGACGTAGTCCGTGAGGGTGGCGACCTTCAGGTTGAATTTGGATTCCGCCGGTACCGTGAATTCCTCGCCGGCTTTGATCTTCTTCCACGCCGGCGCGCCGGGCAACTGGACCTCCAGGTCGCCGGAGAGGATCTCCATGATCTCCTTGTCGCCCGTATGGAACGAGTACTCGCCGGGCAGCATGACGCCCAGCGTCTTCTTGGAGCCGCCCGGAAAAACGACCGTCCGGCTGGTGACTTTGCCGTCGAAGTACACATTGGCTTTCTTGACGACGGTGACATTCTTAAATTCTGACATGCGCGATCGTCCTTTCAGAGTCCGGTTGCCGTGTTTTGAGGCCATTATGCCGAAATCCGCCCTGAAAAGCAACGGGTCCTTGACCGCATGGGCACGAAAGACACGACGGATCATGCAACCGCGAAATGCGCAAACCATGCGAAAAGGCGGCAGGCGCCCACTGACAACCGGCCACTGACCCCGAACCTGTCTCCGGCGGCCCGGCCGCACGGCCGGACTCTGCCTTACCACTTGTCACCTGTGCCTTGTCGCTTTCTATTTTACTTTCTACTTTTCACTTTTTACTTTCCACTTCTCCCCTTGACATTCCCTCCTCCATCCTTCATAATCAATCCCGGTTTGGCTGCCCCACAACCGCTCCAGGAGGATTGAGGCGCGGTGTGCGAGGCCCCTCGGCAAGGGTGGATGATGAGGGAATGGACCTGATACTCTTGGTTTGTCCGCAGAGCAAAACCTGAATAACTGAACCGACTGCCCTTTGTTGCCGTAGGGCGTCGTTGTCATAAGTGGTTGTGTCGGAGTATCAACGGACTTTCTCAGGAGAGAAACGATGGGACTAATGAAAGAGTTCAGGGATTTCGCCGTGAAAGGCAACGCACTGGACATGGCGGTGGGCATTATTATCGGAGCTGCCTTCAACAAGATCGTGAGCTCTCTGGTCAACGACATCATCATGCCGCCGATCGGAATGCTCCTGGGCGGCGTGGATTTCAAGAACCTGCAACTGGTTCTCAAAGGCGCCAGTGCCTTGCCCACGGGTGAGGCGGTGCCTGCGGTAGCCATCCGCTACGGGCTGTTCATCAACACGGCCATCGACTTTCTCATCGTCGCTTTCACGGTCTTCATGATGGTGCGCCTGGTCAACCGGCTTTCTCAGATGCGTGCCACGGCCACCACGTGAGGTCTCCCTTGTGCCCAGAGCCGAGCCGGACGCCGGGGGCAGGCAGGTTTCTTGTGGTCTGGCGTCTTCGCTGAGATTTCCGTTCTCAGTGGTCCGGCTCTGATGATTTATATGGTTGTCGAATTCGCGGTTTCTCGTGGTCTTCCTTTCGGAAAGGAGTTGCTCATGCGTTCCATGGTGTTATGCTTGTTCCTGTGTTGTGTCGGCACGTCCTCCGCGCTCTATGCCGACCAGGTGTACCTGAAAAATGGGGACCGTTTGACCGGCAAGATCGTCAGCCTCACGGATGGGAAGATGGTTCTCCATTCCGACCTCGCCGGCCAGTTGACCATCGACATGAAGAATATCGCGACGCTCAGCAGCGATGCCGCCCTGGAGATTCACCTCAAGGATGGCACCGTGCTGCACCAGCCGGTCGCTGCCGCCGAGCCGAACCAGTTCGCCCTCAAGACCGCCGAGCCGCTGCAGCCCCAGAAGTTCGAGATGGCGAATGTAGCCTCGATCAATCCGCCGCCGGTGCCCAAAGCGAAGTGGACCGGCAACGTCTCCGGGGCCATGGGTTTGACTACCGGCAATACGAAGTCCAACTCGGTGAGCGCCAGTGCGAGTCTGGCGCGACGTACCGAGCAGGACCGCACGACGATCGACGGGGATCTTGCCAAAGGCAGCCAGACGGACCGGGACACCGGAGTCGGCCGGACCACCGAAGACTGGTGGCGGCTCAGGGGACAATACGACTACTTCTTCACGAAAAAGTTCTTTGGCTTTGGCAACGGGCGGTACGAGAAGGATGCGATCGCCCTGCTGAACCGCAGAGTCGTGGTCGGCGGCGGTGCCGGTTACCAGTGGATCGAGGACGCCAAGACCAGCTTCTCCACCAACGCCGGTCTGGCCTCGGTCTTCGAGAAATACGAAAATCTGGCCGATAGCAGCAACCAGTTGTCCCTCCAGGCCGGGTACAACTTCAGCCGCCAACTGTTGAAGAACACGAAGTTCCTGAACGACCTGACCTACTACCCGAGTCTCGATGAGTTCTCCGACTACTTCCTGACCTCCACGGCCGAGCTGCGGGCCAGCCTGACCAAGACGATGTTCGCGAACTTCAAGGTCATCTTCAACTACGACGCCACGCCGGCGCTCGATCGGGGCAACACCGACATCAAGTACCTGCTCGGCGTCGGCCTCAGTTTCTAACGAGAAAGAGTGCAATCACAGAATCCGGTAGTTGGGGGACAACAAAGTAAAAGGAGTCATTCTATGTCGCTCGCAAGAAGGTCAATCGCGGAATTCATGGGTACGTTCTGGCTCGTGTTCGGGGGCTGCGGCAGCGCCGTCCTGGCCGCCGCTTTTCCGAAGGTGGGAATCGGCTTGCTGGGGGTGTCACTGGCCTTCGGCCTGACGGTGCTCACCATGGCGTATGCCATCGGCCACATCTCGGGCTGCCATCTGAACCCGGCGGTTTCGCTCGGCCTCTGGGCCGGCAAGCGGTTTCCGGGAGCGGAGCTCCCGCACTACATCGCCGCCCAGGTCGCAGGCGGAATCGTGGGGGCGGCAATCCTCTACCTGATCGCCAGCGGCCAGGCGGGCTTCAGTCTCAGCGGCGGCTTCGCCTCCAATGGCTACGGGGAGCACTCGCCCGGCGGCTACACCCTGACGGCCGCCTTTGTCGCCGAATTCGTGCTCACGTTCATGTTCCTGATGATCATTCTGGGTTCGACGGACAAACGCGCTCCCCAGGGATTCGCTCCCATCGCCATCGGCCTGGGCTTGACCCTGATTCACCTGATCGGCATTCCCGTGACGAACCTGTCCGTGAATCCCGCCCGCAGCACGGGACCGGCCCTCTTCGTGGGTGGTTGGGCCATAGGGCAACTGTGGCTCTTTTGGCTCGCGCCGATCCTGGGCGCCCTGGTGGCGGGTGGGGCCTATCAATGCTTCGGCAAGGCATCGGATGCTTGAGCTGAGATCGTCCCCCGCGAGTTTCTAAAACCGCGGGGGACGCAGCGCGGCCTCCGGCCGCAACCCTAATCACAATAGCCGAAAGAAACGAAAAAAGCGAAAGAAGGGACAAGCGATAGAGACGCAAGATCCGGCGTCTCTACTCGCGCCGTTGCTATTTTTGCGTCTTTTTTCGTTTCTTTCGGCCCTTCTTGTCAGAAAAGCAAGGTCTTGTGCCGTTGCCGCGTAATTCGCACTGCTACTTGTTCCAATCTTGTTTTCGCGCAAAGATTTCCGAAGACCCACAACGTAAGTTGTTCCAACCCAAAGAATTCGGTCTCACACGAAGCCACAAAGCCACAGAGTTTCCACGACATTCCCATCTCGCCATTCTTTGTGTCTTCGTGCCTTTGTGTGAGTAGATTGGGTTGCGGCCGAAGGCCGCGCTGGGGGGGATTCGCGATTTTCACGCTTGCCGTCGGCGTAAATCGGCGGACCGGAAATATTTTTCGGTTTTTTGGGTTTATTTTATAGACAGTGGCGCCGGGGCGTGGTAGAGTGGGTGATTAGTAAAGGAGTATTCTTTTCTCCCTCGGAGTTTACCCCTTATACAGTAACAGAGGGAATAGTCTATAGGCCCGAGCGGGTCTAAGGAGAAGTACAAGTGGCAAAGGGTACAGTGAAGTGGTTCAACGCAGACAAGGGGTTCGGATTCATCACGCCGGACGAAGGCGGCAACGATCTGTTCGTCCATCATTCCGAGATTCGGACCGAGGGGTACGCGTCGCTCGATGAGGGCCAGAAGGTCGAGTTCACGGTGGGACAAGGCAAGAAAGGGCCGTGTGCAACCGGCGTCGTCCCCTGCTAAAAGGCAACCAGAACGCGGTATCAAGAGGCCCCGTCCACATGCGGGGCCTTTTTCGTTGGTAGGCAAGGCGGTGTGCGAAGTACACCCTACCGGCTCTCGCCGAATCCGTGTTTGTTCCGTCTCTTCATCGCCCCTCAGCATCCTCTGCGGTGAAGAATCTCTGGATTCCTGCCCTCGCAGGAATGAAAGAGCCAACATCCACGGCTGCCCGGGCATTGAACTGAGCCAACCGCCGGCACGAGAGATTGCTTCGTCGCGCTGCTGCCCGCAATGACATACGATGCGCCGCACGCGTGCCGTGGCGGTGGTTCGTTGATGATGGGTCCGGCCCACGGGCGGCAAAGCCGAATCGTAAATTGTAATTCGCAAATCGTAAATGGCCGGGCCTGCCGGCCCGTCCGAAAAGAAATTGCAAAAATTCCTGAAAAATACGAGCTGTACGGATTGACACGCGAGCCTGCCGTCGTGTAAACTCTCCCCATCAACTTTGCGATTGTACCTTATGGATGGGAAGTCATAGATGTGGCCGTGTGAGGCCGGCGGCTGACAGTGGCGACTGTAAACCGTCTGTGGCGTAAGGCTGGAAATCGCTGCCGGGACGAATGCAGAGGGGAGCAAGGTGCTGCGGTACGTTCGGAGTTGGTTGGGGAAAAGACCGGGGGGGGCGGAGAGTGTCCAGTTGGCCGGGGCCCCCTTCTTGGAGGTGCTTGAGCCCAGACTCCTTCTCAGTGCTGACCTTGTCAGTGTCCAGCCAATCCTCTCCTTCGAGGGCACTTCCGCCGATCACGCTATCTATGTCGATCTTGATCGACAGACTCCTGAGAACCAAGAGGACTTGTCGCCTGTTCTGACGCTCGATGTGGCGCCTTGCGATGGGACGGATCAGGCGGCGTCAACATCGCGGATCTCAGAGGCGCCGCTCGGGCAGGCTGAATGTGCCGTCGTCGTGAAAGCAGCATTGTCCGATTCACCTGCTGTTATGCAAGATGACTCTGCCGGCCCGGTGATCCCGGCTCAGCAGGATATTGTGCTTGGCTCAGGGACCCCATCCATCGCGATTCGGGGGCCTCCGGACCTGCCGGGACTCCAGCTTGTTGACCCCGATCCGGCCAACCTCGCCGGCCAGATCATCTACCTCGATTTCGACGGTGAGCAGAACGTCACCTACAACGGCCCTGTGACTGTCGGGCCGTTCGATGTTCCTGCCTTCCATGCCCCCAGCGATTTGGCGGGACAAGAACGGACGGTCATCACTGATATCTTGGCGAGATTGGGGGAGACCTTCGCCGGGTCCGGCGTCCTCTTCACCATCAGCCGGCCACAAGAGCCGGGGACCTGTTCCACCATCTATATCGGCGGCGACGATTCTGCTTTCGCGGCGTATGGCTCATTCCTTGGCTTGGCGGAGCAGGTGGATGTCGGAAACGTGGACGGCCGGGACAACGGGATTGTGTTCACTGACCAAATAGCACCGGCCGGCCGGGGCACCGATCCATATTGTTCGGCCATGGCGAGACTGATTGCCCATGAAGCAGGTCACCTGCTGGGATTCCGTCACATTGAGTCGTGCGCTGGCGCAGCAGGTCTGCTGCACGAGGTTGCACTCCCTGTCAACCTTCCCCTGGGAACAGATCTGAGCGGCACCCTGGACGGCAGTGGCGATTCCGATAGTTACAGCGTGAATGTTCCCGCCGGCGAGCATCTGGTCGTCCAGTTGGACGCGGACAATACCAGTGACGACAATGAGTTGTACATCCGGTATGGGTCGCCGCCGACTCTGACGGAGTACGATGTGGCGGGCAAGGAGGCGGACCGTGCGGACCAGTATGCGGAGATCCCCGGCACACAGGCGGGGACGTACTATGTCCTGGTGTCGTGCACCTCTGACGCGTTGTATTCGAGCGATGGCTATGTGATCCGTGCGGACACGGATGCGACCCTGCCGACCCTGACGCTGGGGTCGGCCAGCAGCGGCACCCTGGTGAACACGTATGACTTCGATCTGTACCGCGTGGAGGTGGCGGCGGGCCAGAAGCTGTTCGTGCAGTTGGATGCGGACAATGCTTCCGACAACAACGAGTTGTACATCCGGTATGGGGCCTCGCCGACCCTGACGGAATATGATTTGGCTGCGACCGGAGCGGGCCGGTCGGACCGGTTTGTGCAGATATCCGACACGCAGGCGGGCACGTATTATGTCCTGGTACGTTGTATCTCTGACTCGTTGTATTCGAGCGACGGGTACGTGATCCGCGCGGACACGGATGCGACGCTGCCGACCCTGACACTGGGGGCGGCCAGCAGCGGCACCCTGGTGAACACGCAGGATTTCGATCTCTACCGTGTGGAGGTGGGTGCAGGCCAGCGTCTGGTGGTGCAGTTGGATGCGGACAACGTTTCCGACGACAATGAGTTGTACATCCGGTCTGGGGCCTCGCCGACACCGGTGGTGTACGACGCGGCGGGCAAGGAGGCGGACCGGTCGGACCAGTACGCGGAGATCGCCGGCACACAGGCGGGCACGTACTATGTCCTCGTGTCGTGTACCTCTGACGCGTTGTATTCGAGCGATGGCTACGTGATCCGCGCGGACACGGATGCGACGCTGCCGACCCTGACACTGGGGGCGGCCAGCAGCGGCACGCTGGTGAACACGTATGACTTCGATCTGTACCGCGTGGAGGTGGGGGCGGGCCAGAAGCTGTTCGTGCAGTTGGATGCGGACAATGCTTCCGACAACAACGAGTTGTACATCCGGTATGGGGCCTCGCCGACCCTGACGGAATATGATTTGGCTGCGACCGGAGCGGGCCGGTCGGACCGGGGCGTGGTGATTGGCACGCAGGCGGGCACGTACTACATCTTGGCACGCTGTGTCTCTGACTCGTTGTATTCGAGCGACGGGTACGTGATCCGCGCGGACACGGACGCGACCCTGCCGACGCTGACGCTGGGAGAGGACCGTAGCGGGACGCTGGTGAACACGCAGGATTTCGACCTGTATCGTGTGGAGGTGGAAGCAGGCCAGCATCTGATGGTGCAGTTGAACGGGGACAATGCTTCCGATGACAACGAGTTGTACATTCGATACGAATGGCCGCCGACGCTGACGGAGTATGATGCGGCGGGCAAGGAAGCGGACCGGTCGGACCAGTATCTGGAGATTCCCAGTACGCAGGCGGGGACGTACTATGTCTTGGTGGAATGTACTGCTGACGCCTTGTATTCGAGCGATGGCTATACACTCCGGGCGTACACCCCGGGCTCACTGCCGTTGTTGGCCGTACCCGGCCAGGTGACCGGCTCGCTGGCCAATCCTGGAGATACTGAGTTCTATCGTATGTGGTTGGATGGTTCTCAGGATGTGATCCTTACGCTGCGGGCCGGTTCGGCATATCCTCAGAATGAGGTGTACGTGCGTCTCGAAGGACTGCCGACGGAGACGACGTATGACTTTGCCGCCGTCGCGCCTGGGGCAAATCAACTGCTCTACCTGCAGTCGCCCGCGGCGGGGACCTATTACATCATGGTCCGCGGGGCGCATACCTGGCCACAGGATGACTTCACGCTCACGGCGGACACAGAGCTTACCTGGCATGTGCTGGATCTGGGGCAAGCCGAGGCAATCACGCTCCTGCCAAATGAGATACAGCTTTATTACGTCGATGTTCCGCCCGACGGCATACCCGGCGAGTTGTTCCTAACGCTTCAGAAGGATAGCTCATGGTATGGCACGCTGGGCGCAGGGGCCATGGGCGGACAGATGGAGACTCGGTCAGGATCGGGAGACCTGGTTGTCGACATCCCCCTCGATGCGGCTGGGCGATACGTGATCCAGGTGGCCGCGGGACCTTCCGGCGGCACAGGCCATTTGACGGCGGGCCTGTCGCTGCCGGAACTGACTCTGGGTCAGTGGACCGTCGGGACCATCTACCGGACCTATGGCAGTGCCTGGTACCAGCTTGACGTGCCGGCCGGCCAGGCTACGCTGTCGTTCGATGTCGAGACGCTGGGCTTGTGGAGCCAGCTTCAGGTGTTCCACGCCACGCTCGATACCACGCCCGACTGGGGCGCGAGCGGCTGCAAGATGCACCTGAATATCCCCAACCCACCTGCTGGTCGGTACTACGTGCACCTGACCGACTCCGCTTGGATCAGCGGCCCCCAAAGCCGCGACCACATGATCTTCGCAGACACCACAGGGCAGGCTGGACCGGTTGGGGAGCACGCGCCCGTCATTACAGGCCTTTCGACATACACGGGTGGCACAAGTGCCTCTGTGACCGTCGTCATCAGTGGTGCGTGGTTAAACGAGGATGCGACCGTCATTCTCAGACGCCCAGGAGATGCGGACGTTATGCCCGGGTGGGTGGAGGGAGTTGCGGAACAAAATCGGCTGGGGGCTACGTTTGACTTGGCTGATGTGGCGCTCGGCGATTGGACCGTCATCGTAAGGAATCCTGATGGGCAGGAAGCGACCTCATCGCAGCCTTTCACAGTCGTGGCGGGCGGCCAGCCAGAGCTTTGGGTCGAGATCATTGCCAGGGAGACAATAAGAGTCTCACGTTCAAGCACGGTCATCGTGCGCTACGGGAATTCTGGGACCGTTGACGCGCCGTACCCAGTGTTGGTGATTGGCGGCCCGGCCGAGCTATCGTGCCAAGTCGATGTACCCGACGCGATTCCCCAAAATCCCCTCGGACCTCCACCTGCCGCAGATGCCTTGGGCGTTACGCTCATCGATCTGCCGAGCTTAGCAGCACATAGTTCAGGGGAATTGTCCGTGGATATCACTGCCGGAGAGGTCGGGCAATACAATTTCTACGCGCGAATCACTGGGGACCCATCCCCGTACTTCGAATCAGCGCTTGCCCTTCCGGACCAAGTATGGCCGATGCTGGGGATCGATGTTTCTTCGGCATTGGACGCGGAGCAGACGGCCGATCTCTCCCTGTACCCGCAACAGTGGCTGGGTAGAGATCCGCCAGCAGGCTACATCGGTCTGTGGAAATATGGCGATGGATCCTTTCATATCGCCAAGTCAATAGGAGATAGGGATGGCAATGGACGCTCCGAGATCATAGAAATGTGGAACTTCGACTTGGAGGATACGGGGGATATCAGAATTCACGAGTGGGCTGGGGCAACCCAAGACACCCAAGGATTTGTGGGTTTCTGGAGGCCGAGCGATAACTATGATCCGTCTACTCACGGATCACGCGTCCAGGCGTTCGCGGACGAACTCATGTATCACTTCGGCGATCCAGAATCTAACGAATGGACCGGGGCGATATGTGACTCCAAATTGGTGGATGATGGACATTATCTGAAGCTGCGTACTAATTGTCTGGGTTTCTTCCATCTTTTGAACCCGGAGTTCCGAAGCCGTGGGCTATACCTGCCAGAGCAAATCTACGATGCCATTGCTGCGCCGCGCAAATGGAGTGATGGCTGGGATCCATTGGGAAAGCTGACCGGCTGGTTATGGATGCACAGCGGATGCAGGAAGGCGTTCGATGACTTCGCCAAGTCCGTGTCTAAACAGATCCATGGCGTGGATTCTGTTAGTCCCGAGGACAAGTACGGTCCGGCGGGGTATGGGGCGGAGCATTGGATTGCGGCTGATGGGCAGATTCACTACAGGACGGACTTCTGGAACAAGGAGGATGCGCCGGCCAATACGCAGGAAGTCATTATCAAGGATCAGCTCGACAGTGACCTCGACTGGAGCACGTTCTCGTTCACGCGGACGGGTTTCCTGCGCTGGGATCGGCCGCTCGACGGCGGGCAGTATTTCAACGTGGACATCGACATGCGGCCGGACATGAATCTGGTCGTCAACGTCGAGGGCACGTTCAATTCCCAGACCGGCGAGATTCAGTGGGTGTTCCGCTCGCTGGACCCGGACACGGGCACGTGGCCGGAAGACCCGACCGCAGGCTTCCTGCCTCCGATTACCAACAGCGGCTATGAGATTGGCTGGGTCGAGTACACCGTCGAGCAGAAGCCCGACCTGCCCACGGGCACCCAGGTCTCCAATCAGGCGTGGGTGAAGTTCGATACGAACCCCTACAACCCCGCTCCCAAGGAGGGCCCCTGGGTCAATACCATCGATGCCGGCGTACCGCAGAGCAATGTCCTGCCTTTGCATGACACCGCTACGTTGGCTACGTTCCAGGTAAGCTGGACGGGTCAGGACGACACCAATGGATCGGGCATTGCGTCCTATGATATCTACGTCTCCATCGACGGCGGCCACTACACGCTCTGGAAGGATGACATAACCGAGACCTCGGCCATCTACACCGGTCAAGCGGGGCACATATACAGTTTCTACAGCATTGCGAAAGATCACGTTGGCCATGAGGAGCAGGCGCCTAACGGGCCTGACACCACGATCAGGGTTCTCAATCCTGTCTATCGCTTCTGGTCGCCGGTTTTGTCTCGGCACTTCTACACGATCAGCGAGAGTGAGAAGAATAAGCTCATCAATAATTACTCGAACGTCTGGACCTACGAGCAGGTGGCCTACTACGCATTTGCCGGTGACGCGGAAGCGAATACGGCACCCGTCTACCGCTTCTGGTCGGGCACGCTGAACGCGCATTTCTATACCATGAGCCAGACCGAACGAGACAAGCTCATCAACCAGTACTCGCACGTCTGGACGTTCGAGGGCACCGCTTTCTATGCGTATGCAGCGGGCTCCCAGCCCGTGGGAACGAGTGCAGTCTATCGCTTCTGGTCCGGCACACTGAACTGCCACTTCTTCACAATCGACCCAGACGAGCGCGATAAGCTCATCAACCTGTACCCCCATGTGTGGACGTATGAGCTGATCGCCTGGTATGCATACGCGGTGTGAGTGGGTCGGTGTGCACGACACACCCTATCGTCCCTGCGACCCTGGGCCGATCAGTCGCTGGTGTCCAATACACTCATGAAGGCAGCCTTCGGCAGCGACAAGTGATACGTGACAAGCGACAAGCCAGACGGCAAATCCGGGCTCCGACCGGAGTCTTCAATTTCGGCCATTTGGTAATTCGATATTGTCTCGGATTTCGATGTTCGTGTTTCGGGTTTCGGGTTTTCCGCCACTCGGCGTCACCGGCCACGGATCAGTCACTGGTGTCCAGGATGCTCATGAAGGCTTCCTGCGGGATTTCGACGGAGCCGACGCTTTTCATCCGCTTTTTGCCTTCCTTCTGGCGTTTGAGGACCTTCATTTTGCGGGTGACGTCGCCGCCGTAGAGCTTGGCCGTGACGTCCTTGCGGTAGGCCTTGATCGTCTCGCGGGCGATGATCTTGCCGCCGATGGCGACCTGGAGCGGGATCTCGAACTGCTGCCGCGGGATCGAGCGGCGGAGCTTGATGATGAGCTTGCGGCCGCGCGCCTCGGCGTTGCTGCGGTGGACGATCAGGGACAGGGCCTCGACCGGCGTGTGGTTGACGAGGATGTCGATCTTGACGAGGTCGCCGGCCTCGAAGCCGGTCCATTCGTAGTTCATCGTCGCGTAGCCGTGGCTGATGCCCTTGATCTGGTCGTAGAAGTCGTAGACGATCTCGGAGAGCGGGGCCTTGTAGTCGAGGACGACGCGGGTGGGGTTGAGGTAGTCGGTCTTGACGAGCTTGCAGCGGCGGCTCTCGGCGAGCTTCATGACACCGCCGATCGTGTCGGTCGTGGTGATGATTTCCAGGCGGACGTAGGGCTCGCGGATCTCCTCGATCGTGGTGCGGTCGGGCAGCTCGCTGGGCGAGTCGATCCGCTTGACGGTGCCGTCGCGGAGGAGCAGCTCGTAGCTGACGGTCGGGGCGGTCTGGACAACGTCGATGTCGTTTTCGCGCTCCAGCCGCTCCTGGATGATCTCCATGTGCAGCAGGCCGAGGAAGCCGCAGCGGAAGCCGAAGCCCAGGGCCTGCGAGTTCTGCGGCACGAAGGAGAAGCTGGCGTCGTTGAGGGCCAGCCGGTCGAACGCCGCCCGCAGGCGCGGATACTCGGTGTTGTTGCCGGGGTAGAAGTCGGAGAAGACCATCTGCATGGGCGGCTTGTAGCCCTTGAGGGCGTCCGGGGCCGGGCGGAGGTCGTCGGTGATCGTGTCGCCGATGCGGACGTCGCCGAGGTTGCGGATATTGGCGATGACGTAGCCGACCTCGCCGGTGCCGAGTTGCTCGACCGGGCGCATGTCCGGGCGAAATTTGCCGAGCTCCGTGATTTGGTACGTGGTGCCTTCGCCCATGAGCCGGACCTTCTGCCGGCCCTTGAGCGAGCCGGAGAAGACGCGGACGTAGCAGATGACGCCGCGATAGTCGTCGTAGTGGCTGTCGTAGATCAGGGCCCGCGTCGGCTCGCTGCTGCGGTCGGCCGGCGGAGGCAGCAACTCGCAGACCGCGTCGAGCAGGTCCTTGACGCCGACGCCGGTCTTGGCACTGATCCGGAAGCACTCGTTCTTGCGGATGCCCAGGATGTGCTCGATCTCCTCGGCCACCAGCTCCGGCTGCGCCGCCTGCAAATCCACCTTGTTGATCACCCCCAGGATCTCCGCCCCGGACTCCGTCGCCAGGTACGCGTTCGCCAGCGTCTGCGCCTGAATCCCCTGGCTGGCATCCACCACCAGCAGCGCCCCCTCGCACGCCGCCAGAGCTCGACTGACCTCATATGAGAAATCAGTGTGCCCTGGGGTGTCGATGAGGTTCAGCATGTAGGTTTCGCCGGCGTGGTCGTACGCCATCGTCACGCTGGACGCTTTGATCGTGATGCCTCGCTCGCGTTCGATGTCCATGGTGTCGAGAATCTGGTCCTTGGCCTCGCGTGCGGTGATCGTGCCCGTCAGCTCGAGCATGCGGTCGGCGAGCGTGCTCTTGCCGTGATCGATGTGGGCGATGATCGAGAAGTTCCTGATATGCTGAATGTCCATCAATACCGTCCCTCCAAGGCCGCAAAATCGCAAAGGATCGAGTCCGCAATGGGCAAAGCCTGGGGCGTGAGCCGGACCGAGCCGCCGGTGACCTCGATGAGGCCCAGGCCGTGATATCGCCGGATCGGCCCCGCAAAAGTCTGGATCGCATCGCGCCCGGTCCGCTGCTTGAACGCGGCCAGATTGATCCCCGCCCGCCTCCGCAGGTTCAGAACCGCTGTCTCACAAATCGCGTCCGCCGCGTCCACCGGCTGGACCTCGCAGGGCACCCCGCGTCCGCTCTCCACCGCCGCCACATATCGCTCGATATCCGGATCGTTCGCCACCCTGCCGCCCTGCCGATAGGAAGCCGCCCCCGGCCCGATGCCGACAAACGGCCGGTTGGCCCAATAGCCGAGGTTATGCCGGCACTCGAACCCCGGCCGGGCGAAATTGGAAATCTCGTACTGCCCAAGCCCGGCTCGCCCCAGCCGCTCGACGGCCCATTCATACATGGCCCGGTCCAACTCCTCATCGACGGCACACAGCCGTCCGCCCTCGCGCCAAGCCTCGAACACCGTACCCGGCTCGAAACTGAGGCCATAGGCCGAGATATGCTGCACGCCAAGGTCGATCGCCGCCTCCACGCTGTACTGCCAGTCGCCCAAACTTGAGCCCGGGATGGCAAAGATCAAGTCCAGGCCAACGTTGTCAAACCCTGCCTGCCTCGCCAACTCCACGGACCGCCCGATGTCGCCGACGCCGTGCCCGCGTCCCAACAACTCCAGCTCCCCCGCCCGAAACGACTGTGCCCCGAACGACAGCCGATTGACCCCGGATCGCCGCAGCCCCTCCAGAAGCCCAAGCTCCACCTGCCCCGGATTGCACTCCACGGTGAATTCCGCGCCACTCGGCAACCGATCCGCCACTCGGCGAGCCAGTCCGACCAACTGCTCCGCCGGCAGAATGGTGGGGCTGCCCCCGCCGATATAGGCCGTGCAGAACTCCACGCCGTCATACCGCTCCAACTCCTTCAGCAGAGCATCGGCCAGCCGCCCGGTATCCCGCCCCGCCGCCGGCACGGAGTAGAAGCCGCAGTATCGGCACTTGCCCCGGCACAGCGGCACGTGGACGTACAGACCCGCCGCCTCCGCAGCCAGCGCCCCATTCCCGATGGTAGGGGCAGGCCCCCGTGCCTGTCCCAATAACAGCCACGATTCATGTTCCGACGGTATCGGGCAACCACAGGGGGTTGCCCCTACGAGTCCATTATCGAATTCCACCATCACAACGTTCCAAGGGATCTGAAAAACGAGACTTGGACGGCCTCAAAACGGTCTATTCTACCAAATCCGCCGTCGTTGGCAAGGGCCTCGGCGCGACTATTACGCTCCCCGCCGCCAGCCGTCCTCGCCCGAACCGACCCCGGCCAGGCTCGCGCGGAGACGCCGAGCCGCAGAGGATAGATCGCGGACAACCGCCTGCAGGGTAGGTCCAAGCTCCCAAACGCGAAGTACCGCTTTGGGAGCCTTTCTCAATCCACGCGTTGATACCGTACCGCTGGCCTGCTATAATGGGCGATTATGGCCAAGGCACGGATCGACATTCCGAAGGACGAGATTGCCGACTTCTGCCGGCGTAATCGCATTCGCCGGCTGGCGTTGTTCGGGTCGGTCCTCCGCGACGATTTCACAGCGGAAAGCGACATAGACGTCCTCGTCGAGTTCGAGCCCGACGCCCGCGTCGGCCTGCTGGGCCTCGCACGCCTGGAGATAGAGTTGGGCACGCTAATGGGTCGCCAGGTGGACCTCAACACCCCCGGATTCCTCTCGGATTACTTCCGTGACGAGGTGGTTGCGGAGGCGGAGATTCAGTATGACGCCGCATGACGACATGGTGCGTCTACGCCACATGCTCGACTACGCGTCGGAGGCCGTCGCGATGGTTCGCGGCAAGGGACGCGACGATCTTAAACGGGATCGAATGCTCCAATTGGCTCTTGTGCGATTGGTCGAGATCGTGGGCGAAGCCGCCACGCGCGTGAGCGAAGAAGCTCAACGACACTATCCCTCCATTCCCTGGCAACACGCTCGCGGAATGCGAAACCGGCTCGTCCATGGCTATGACAAGATCGACTTGGATGTGTTGTGGGACACGATCGAATACGACCTGCCGCCTTTGATTGCCGAATTGCGTCGCATTCTCGATCTGTAGGAACCGCCCTCCAACTGACCACGGCCAATCTTATCACCCCGGACCCAATCCGGGGCGACTGGGGACGCGCAAACGAAAAAGGCCCCTCATGTGGACGGGGCCTCTTGATACCTACGCCTTGTTGTTGTGTCTCAGCAGGAGGTTACGCCGGTCGCGCACGGGCCTTTCTTGCCTTGTCCCACCAGGAACTCGACCTTCTGGCCCTCATCGAGCGACGCGTACCCCTCGGTCCGAATCTCGGAATGATGCACAAACAGATCGTTCCCGCCGTCTTCCGGCGTGATGAACCCGAACCCCTTGTCCGCATTGAACCATTTCACTGTACCTTTTGCCACTTGTACTTCTCCTTAGACCCATCCGGGCCTATACAGACTGTTCCCTCTGTTATTGTACAAGGGGTAAACTCCGAGGGAAAAAAGCATACTCCTTTACTAAAGGGTCAGTCTACCACACCCCTGCCAGACTGTCAACAAAATAAATCCAAAAAAACCGGAATATATTTCTGGTCCGCAGGTCCTGTCCTTGCGAGCGAAGCGCGGCAATCTGCCGACTAACGCACATTCCTGCTCTCGAAATCTGGGAAAATCTGTGGATGAGGATCTCTCGGACTTCTCGTAAGGGCAACCGCGAACTACGCGAACCACGCGAACGCCGGAGGCCGCCTCTTGCTGGGAACTGTCAACTGCCGACTGGGAACTGTGTCTCACACACACGGGTTCGGCGACCGCCGGTAGGGTGTGCCGTGCACACCGCTCTGTCATGCCACGCAAGCTCGGGACATGTGTAGGTGTGACCCCCTCGTTTCCCGTCGTTTCCCGGAATTGGAATCGTGCCGAACAGGATTGATGGCGTCCCTGGAATTTAACACTCTGACGTCCTCTATACCCGCCTGAAGGTGTTAGCACTCCGTATACACTCAATCGACGGCCATTGCCTTCTATCTGCCGGCAGGATTATCTGCCGACCAAGAGAAGCCTTGAATTCGGCCAAGCCTCCACTAAGGCCAAGCCGAGCCAACTCTCGTTCCTTCTTCTTGTTGATTTGCATCTCATAATTCTCGTCGAGAACGATGAGCGCCCGGTCGTAAGCTCGGTGATATGTCGGAGACAGACACAAACCGTTCGTCACATCATCAGAACTGCCCTCGGCTCCCACCGGCACAATGTGCGCAGCGTCGACCAGCTTCAGTTGTAAACCTGTGATTGCACACCTGTGGTCATATGCGATGATTACCTTGCGGCGAAAATCACTGTCCCGAGCGAGACGTGAGACGGTGGCAACAATCCTCTGCCGGTCCTTCGGCAGAGCCGCAATTGTGGCATCTGGGATCGGCTCAAATCGTGTGGCTCTTGTCAGAAGATCGGAGATGATCGCGTCTGCGCCGAGAGTATGCAGTTCATCGACGTTGACACAATATGAGAGAATCTGGTCTGGCCTGAAGGCGACGACGATTTCGTCGTTACCTTTGCGTGCAAATGCGAATCCATCGCGCAGTGCCGCCCTGAGGGCATTGATGTTTACCTGAATGGAGGGCGACTTGCGAGAAAAGGTAACATGCTTTCGCAGATCAAAGCCAGCAAAACAACGGAGATTGGGCTCATAGCCGATGAGAACAGTGGGGCCATCAGGGTTCAGTGGAAGCGGGGGAACGACGCCCGTCAGCTGAATTCGGTATTCATCGCGAGGTCGGGCAGCGCCTCCCCCATGCGTGGCTGTCCATACGTAGGCCCATAGGGCGAAAGAGTGTTGTCCCGAACCGACGAAAAACCGCCTCGGGTGCTCCCTTGAGTCAGAAATCAACACAGCTGCGGCACCCGCTTCGGCGAATGCATCTGTCATCGCGTCAACGATTGCTTTGGGGGGTAGGCTTGGCATCGCCTTTTTTGCTCCTACTTATGCGTGACCGACCGCCATCACTTCGCAGGCTCTCGTGGTTGCCGAAGAGATCATTCCGCCATAACGCCGATGAGCAAGGAATGCGATAGTGATCGAGTTCCTTCCGCTCATCTGTCTTAGGTGCATCATACGCGAATCGCCCTATTGCTGCGCGCACGTATTCCGCCTGAATCTCACAACACAGCCATTTCCTCCCAAGCCTCTCACAGACCTCACCAGTAACGGCACTTCCGGCGAAGGGATCGAAAACAAAGTCTCCCTTATCCGTTAACATTCGGATGAAGTACTCAGGCAGCAGAGACGGAAATCTGGCCGGATGTGGTTTCAGGCCCTCGTCTTTGCAGTACCGTAAATACTGGGAATTGCTCTCGGTATTTGGAATGGCGATCAAATTGGGCGGAATAGCGGCACCGTTATCCGTCTGAAACTTGTCGCTTATGTCATGGCCACTAGGCCGAAGCTTCGCCTTGTAGCCGTTCTTCAAAAGGCCCCTCATGCTCTCACTGTAAGGTGCGAGCACTCTCTTGTTGCTTGCGCGAGGCCAGGGCGTCTTTGACAGCCAGTAGACCGTGTTGACCGCATCCTTCACACGAATTCTGCGAATCGTTACCCATTCGGCTGGGGTCGGCAACTTCGCAGGATTCCACCAATAGAACTCCTGCGCGAGGTGGAAACCCAAGTCCTTGCAAAGCATAATCACCAGTTCAAAGTGATAAAGACTGCGAGTCGGCTGCCCAGGAATCCAGGAACCACCGATATCAATGACCAGCGACCCGTTAGGCTTGAGCACCCGATGGAACTGAACGGCGAAGTCGCGAAACCACTTGACGTACTTTTCTTCTGACTCATTTCCATAATCCTTCTTCCTCACGAGCGCAAATGGCGGACTCGTCATAATAAGGTCGCAGGAATCGTCCGCCATATGTTGCCTCATGTGTTCTAATGAATCACAACATACGATTGATCCGTGGCTAGTACGAAACTCCATCAGTTTATGCGCCATTTTGGGACAGTACTCTTTCTGATCAACCAACAAAAGTTGGACTTATCATGGACAGGCCCACCCAGATCCATTTCTCTTCGCGAGCTCGACTCGAACTAAAGGTGTCCGGTACATTTTCTCGCCATCCAGAATCTCCAATGGGCCTCACAATCGCCTTGCGTTCCTCGTAAGGCGGTTGTGGAGCCACCAAACCGGGATCGATTATGGCGGATGTGGCCAGAGGCCGCAAGGGAAAAAGCGGCGGCGAAGCCGCAGGTGCGAAGGGTGCAAAGGGTGCAAAAGGTGTGAAGGGTGTGAAGGGTGCAAGGGAGGCGGCCGGGCCGCCGGAGACGGGTTTCGGGCCAAGTTGCCGGTTGCAGCGGTCCGCTACGGCCTACGGCCTCCTGTCTGCCGCCTTTTCGCATGGTTCGCGTATTTCGCGGTTGCATGATCTTAATGGACTTGTCAAAGAGCTATTCCGTTTGCTCATTTCTCCTTCGTGCTCTCCGTGCCCTCCGTGCCTCTGTGGTGAAGCCTTTCGGCCTGGGCCTTCTCGTAGACTTCCTTGATCCTTTCTTTGGGCCATTCGTGGGGGAAGTTCAGGTAGGCGTACTCGCCGTGGAGCTGGACGTTCATGTAGTCGCTGGCGCGGGCCGCGTCGATCTCGCTCTCGTACCGCCCGTTGTAGATGCTCCGGCGCTGGTACACGGGCGTGGACTTCCACAGGTTCCGCCTCTTGTCCCGGTAGACGCACTTGAACCGGGAGGACTCGCCGTGCGGCCGGCGGTGGACGTTGTTCTGGCTGTAGGTGCAGACGCGGAGGTTGCTCTGGCAGTTGTTCAAGCCGTTGCCGTCGATGTGGTCGACGACCTTGCCCTTGGGGGCCTTGGTGATCTCGCGGTGCATCAGGATGCACTTGCCGTGGTCGTTGCGTCCGGCGTACCACTTGCCGCAGGTGTAATAGGCGGTCCATTTGTGCTTCATGATGCGGTCGAAGTCCTCGGCGTCCACGAGGGCGTGCTTGCCTCTGGTCAGGGGGATGCAGCAGACGCCGGGCCGGGGCGGCTCGGGCGGCGCCAGGCGGACCGACGGCAGGTGCCGCAGCCGGAAGTTGCGGCAGATTTTATTGGAGATCACCTCAGTCATCTGGCCGGGGGAGTCAGGGTGGTTGAGACAGGCCAGCAGGCCCGGGTACTTGGACAGAATGATGCGGAACCACTTGCCCTGTGGCCTCGTGCTGTAGGCGCAGTTCTTGCAGCATCGTTTGGTCGCTTCGGCCCGCTCGGCTTCGAGGGCTTCGGCCCGGACCCGTTCCCGGCCGGGAGGCTTGCGGACCGGTGGCCGCCACGGGTCAGCGTGCGGGGGGACAGTGTTGTCAGTTGATAGTTCTCTGTTCTCAGTTCCCAGTTGCCGTCCTCCGCCCTCGGTCATCTGTCCTCTGTTCTGTGCCATTGGGCTTCTCCTTTCATCTCGAAAATCATCAATCAAAAATCATAAATCCCGAGGTCCGCCTCGGACCGCGCGGTCCCTCTACCCTTGGGCAATGTTGCACGAATTTGACGATAATTCTGTGCGCGCGAGGGACCCGAAAATCGCGCAAGCCCTTTGGGCCAAAGGAATAAAAAAAAATTTGCCCTCGGGGTGTTTTTACCTTCTGAAGCGTTGCACGAATTTAGCTATTCCTACTTGGCTTCGGGGGATTCTGACGCGCGAAGAAAAGGTGCGAAGGGTGTGAAGAGTGCGAAGAGTGAGAAGGGGAATACGGAGCTATCCGCTGAGCAATGGCTCGGAGTCTTCCTGCTCTTTGTCTGGCTCGGACGGCTCCTCCTTGGAGATTCTCTCGATGCGTTTCTCGGCCTTCTGGAGGATGTCGCGGCAGTGCGTGATCAGGGCCATGCCCTTCTCGTATTGCTCCAGGCTGTCCTGCAAGGGGATCTGGCCCTGCTCGATCTTGTCCACGATTCCCTTGAGCTGCTGGATCGCCTGCTCGAACGTCAGTTTGCCGATCTCGTCCTTTTGCTTTCGTTCCGTCATCAACGTTGCTCCATCAAAGAAAGTGAGAAGAGTGTCAAGGGTGTGAACGTGAGAAGGGTAGAGCCCTTCACACCCTTCACACTCTTCTCACCCTTCACACCTTTCTTTTCTGCGTAACCCGGCTTTCGATGAGGTTCTCATTCGCCAGCTCGGTCATCAAGAGATCGTCGGTCTGGACTTCGTCGGCCGTCCGCACGACCCGGCCGGTCTGCCGGTTTGTCGTGATGCTGTACCCGCGATTGAGGACCGATTTGGGATTCAGGGCCGCCAGGCGGTTCTCCCGGGCCGTGATCTCCAATTCCCGGCTGTTGAGGACCCTCGTCACGGCGGCCAGTCCCCGGCCCGTCAATTCGTTCAGCTCCACCATCATCCTGCCGAGCAGCCGGTGCGGCTCGATCTTCGCCACCTGGTCCTGATAGTCCTGCATCTGCCGGCGGGCCTCCACGAGGACCGCTCTCATGCTGTCGCCCAGACTCCACGCCAGATCGTCGAGGTACTGCTCGCGATTGAGGACCGCCAGCAGCGGATTGCGAAAGGCCGCACTGGCCAGGACGGTCCGGAGGTACTCATGGCACAGGCCAAACCGGGCACGGACGCTGCCGGCCAGCCGCCTTTGGTGGTGGGCCAGGCCGCTCAGCACGTCCTGCATGTCCGGCACCGCCACTATGCCCGCCTTGGTCGGGGTCGAAGCCCGGGCGTCTGCCACGAGATCGGCCACGGTCGTATCCACTTCGTGCCCCACGGCACTGATGATCGGAATCCGCGAATCGAAGATGGCCCGGGCCAGGACCTCCTCATTGAAGGCCCACAGGTCCTCCAGCGACCCGCCGCCACGGCCGACGATCAGCACATCCAGCTTCAGCTTGTCGTTGCGCCGGTTCACGTCGCGAATGGCCGCCGCAATCGCCTCCGCCGCCCCCGGACCCTGCACGGGCACCGGATATAGAAACAGCCTCGTGCACGGCCAGCGATTGTGCACGCTGTCGGCGATGTCGCGGACCGCCGCACCGGACTCGCTGGTGAGAATCCCGATCCGCTCCGGGTATTTCGGGATCGGCTTTTTGTGGGCCTCCGAGAACAGCCCCTCGGCTTCGAGCTTTCGCACCATCTGCTCGAAGGCCAACTGCAGGGCCCCCATGCCCGCCGGGATCATCTCGTCGACGATCAGCTTGTACCGGCCCTGCGGCACGTAGAGGTCGACCGACCCGGTGACCAGAACGGCCAGGCCATTGGCCGGCTTGAACTTGACCTTCACCAGGCTGCTGCGCCACATGGCACACGGCAGCACCGACTCCTCGTCCTTGAGACCGAAGTAGCGGTGCCCGCTCTGGTGCTCTTTCCAGTCGGTGATCTCGCCTTTGACCGTCAGCCAGGACGGCAGATGGGCCTCCAGCACGTCCTTGACGAGCGAGTTGACCTGTGTAACGGTGTAGATCTTCGTTCTTGTCTGCGTCTGTGTCTGCATCCGCGGCCGTCCAACCGAAGGGTCTTCAAACGCACCGGATCGCGTTTGGCCCCAGATTCTGTTGCCCAGGCGAATTATAGGCGATGCCACCGTTCTTCACAACCTTGCATACTATACGACCGATTCGGCTCTGGAGTGCTCGCCAGATGGATGAGAAGACGGGTCGTTTCAAAGGAGCGAAAGCCGGTGGTCCACGCACGAAGCTTCAGATGCGAAGTCCGAGGATCGCTCACTTCAAACTTCACACATCAAACTTCCCACTTGATGGTTATCGCGGTCTTGGCAATGACTGCTGCTCGGCGCTGGTGGGGGGCCAGTGCTTGAAGGTGGACCACATGCCGGGCTTGCCGGCGCCCCAATCGTCGTCGTTCCAGACCTTGTCCTTCTTCCTATACTCGACGTGGCCGTCGTAGAAGGACATGTTGACCCCTTCACTGTGACGGTACAGGGTGGGGCCGTCGCAGCCGACGTCCTTGTAGGGCATGATGGTGTCCTGGCCGAGGACGTCCCAGCCTTTCTTGTAATTCGCCCCCTTCCACCAGAACCACCAGTCGTTGCTCTCGCTGAAAAAGAGTTTGGTGGCGGGCATGGGGACGGTCACGTTCTTGTGACCGGCCCAGCCGAAGGCATACCAGTTCGAATAGTACCAGTCCGTGATGTTGGCGCTATAGCTGATGAAGTTGGTGTAGAGCCGGTCCGCGCGTTCCTGCGTCCCCACCAGATCGCTCGGGCAGCGATACTCCTTGGGAGCGTGCCAACCGCTCTCCCATGCGGCCTGCTTATCCTTGTAGCCGATCAGTTTCCGGAAGAGTTGGTTGGAGGGCCAGGCGACTTGGGTGGTGCTGCCGCCGCCCCCAGGGCGGTAGATGATGGGCACGTACCAGCCGTCCGCCTCGTCCGCGTACACGACGCTGGCCAGGCCCAGACTCCGGACGTGACTGGCGCAGGACATCCGCTTGCCAAGCTCTTTAGCTCTCAGCAGGGCCGGCATCAGGATGGCCATCAGCAAGGCGATAATGGAGACGACGACGAGCAACTCGATCAGCGTGAACGCTCTTTTCGTTCGCATGGCAACCCACTCCCGGAACTTGACACCCTCAATGTTTTCCTTATGGGTCCGGTCCCCACACGTACGCGGGGCACCCACTGTCATTCTATCCAAACCAAGCCGCCGGGCAAACCAAAATCCGGCCTGACCCCCGGCCGCCAGATCAAGTTTAACGCCGGCAAATCATAGTAAAGACGCCGAATCCGTCGTAAGTGTTCCGTGCTGGATGGGTTCAAACCAAGTGTGCACCGTTCATCCGCGTTCGCCGCTGCGGAGTTGGCGGAGGATATCCCAGTAGGCGCCTCGGGCGCCCTGGCGGATGGCTTCGACGAGGTCGGTGTTGTCGTTGTAGTTGTGGTCGGTCGCTTCGGCGTCCGGCTGCTCGGCCATCGGCTCGAAGAACCGCTTGTCGCCGGCGATGAGGTCCTTGATGAGCCGGGCGGGCTCGGCTCCGAGGGCGGGCGAAATGTAGAACGTCGGCATGAATAGGTCGATCGGGCCGGCGTACTTGCGGCGGAGGCTCGAATTGCCGTCGAGCGGACCTTCCCGCGTCAGGGCGTCCACCATGCCGGTGCCGGGATAGACGCGGATGCCGAGCGAGGCCCCTGCACAGTCGGGCGAGATGCTCTTGATGAAGCGGATCGTCTCGGCGGCGGTTTGCGGGGTCTCGCCGGGACCGCCCAGCAGCAGGTCGATCATCACCTTCATGCCATTCTCGCGGCACAGGCGAACGGCGGTGGCCAGGTCCTCGCTGCGGTGCGGCTGACGATAGGTGCTCAGCATCGCTTCGCTGGCGGAATCGCCCGTGAAGTTGATGCCGACGCAGCCCGCCTTTCGCATGGCTCCAGCGAGCTCGGCGTCAAACGGCGTCACCGCCAGGTACGCATACCATCGGACCTTTTCGCCCAACGACCGGCGGATCATCTCCTCGCAGACGGCCATCGCGTGGCTTCGCGGCACGTTGAACTCCGCATCGCAGGTGTGCAGCACGTCGATCCCCTCCTCCAGCAGCGACTCGATCTCGTCCGCGACCTCCGCGGGCCTTCGTGACCGTGGTGTCGGCCCCTTGGCGAGCGGATCGGCGCAGTACAGACACCGGCGATTGCAGCCTCGCTTCGTCTCGAAGCCGCACTGCCCGCCCAAGGCGAAGTAGGCACGATTGTCGACCATCCCTCGACGCACCGGCAAGGAAATCTCGGTAGGCCAGGCGGGCGGGTTGCTGCGAATCTCTCCGTTGCACCGCCAAACCAAGCCCGGGACCTCCTCGAACTGCTGCCCCCCCTGCTGCAACTTGCGATACAGAGAGACCGCGGCCTGCTCGCCGTCGCCGCGAACGCCGAAATCGGCGCCGGTGTATTCCACGATCCGCTCGGCAAAGACCGAGAACCCCACGCCGCCCAGAACGATAGGAGCCTCGCTGAGCCTGCGTATCCTCTGCACAAGCTCGGCCAGCCCCGGCACGAACCACTGGGCGCTGGGCCAGAAGCAGTCGTCCACGTTGCGGAAAGACAGGCCGATCAGTGTGGGGCTGCGACTCAACAAATAGTCGCGAAGTGCCCTTTGGGGATCATCACTGAAGGCAAGGTCGAGGACATCCACCTCGATTCCTTCGCGGGCCGCCGCTTCCGCCACATACTCCAGTCCAATCGGCCCAATAGCCGGCACCATGCGATTTGGGTTGATCAAGGCTAGCATGTCGATCATCGTATCGGCATTCGGAACATAGGACAAGCTCCGCATAGGTGAGCCGAACTGGGATGCCGGAGAACGGATGCCAGGCGCACGTTCGCGTCAATCAACCGCACACCCCCTGCTATCCTGATTGTGGCCGGATCGATTGACCACAGGCGAAGCGATACACGTACATCATGCCTCCTCTGGGCCCCTGAACCCGCATATCTCGGTCATGCAAGTACGGGCAACACGGTCTCTTTGAAGAGACTCCACGCCTCAGGGTAGCTGTCGATGTCCAGAGCGTCCAGTTCCGAATATGTCAGTACGTTGACGTCGTAGGCCTTCAATTGCGCGGCGGACTTCGCAGAAACCACGTACCAGACTTCGATAGGGGCATCCGACGGATAGGGCGAGAGTTTCTGTTGCAGAAACCGGTACTTCATCTTCTTCTTGGTGGCCCTCACCACGTCAGGCAAATCACGCTGCAGAGCAATCATCCCGCGATCTCGTGCAGAAAGATAGGTTCCTATCTGCTTCTCTGCATGGGGTGTACGCAATGAACCTTCATCCGTTTTGATTTCTGTGAGCAGCCAAGCAGGGGTGTTCGCTGCCGTCTGACGGCGGAAGAGTGCGAAGTCTATGTTCGTCGTCTGGTTGCTGCCAATGCACTTCAAAGGGAACTCGGGAACAACCACAACCACATCCCAGCCGAACCTCGCCTTCAACAAACCTGGAAAGAATAGGCTCAGTATAGCGTCAACGCGTCGCTCAAACTGATACTTTGGGAGTCTCTTGTTGGCCACGAGAGTGAAGAACAGATCCTTAAGGAAATCGCCCGTAGGTTGTTCGACCTGACTTCCTTCATCAAAAGCCAGGGGGACGTGGGTACCGTTTCCTACAAAGGATGACAAGTATCCGCTCAGAGGAATCCCCAGAGCCTCAGACTCCGCCTGATCAGCCAGCGATTCAGCCTCGTTGGATTCGAGGTCGTGGCCACCACAGACGGCCCGTCCTTTGAGATGAGCAACCAAGTTATGGCGATACGTGGTCTTGGTTCCGCACAACGGACATCTCAATCCCATGGTTCACCTCGGCAATTGGTCCAAATCGGGTCACGAAAATGCTGCATGTACAGGCCCACACAGTACCAGGATCGAGGTCTTCATTCAAGTCTGACAAACGGACCGCATTGACACCGTCACCATCTAATGGTTAATATCGCAATAATGGAGCAAAAACAAGTCAATATACTGGGCATTGAGACGAGTTGCGATGAGACGGCGGCGGCGGTTGTGGCCGACGGACATGAGGTCAAGTCGTCCGTCGTGGCTTCGCAGACCAAGCTGCACGAGAAGTACGGCGGCGTCGTGCCGGAGATCGCCTCGCGGGCCCATATCGAGAAGATCTACCCCGTCATCACCGAGGCGATGGAGCGGGCGGGCGTC
>Ga0315286_10000461_pt1 | contig 34051 bp, 24 predicted proteins | sample YL17G10_0_MG_FD_205038 | JGI IMG/M metagenome (GOLD analysis project Ga0315286, IMG submission 205038) | Sediment microbial communities from Yellowstone Lake, YNP, Wyoming, USA - YL17G10_0 | ecosystem: Environmental > Aquatic > Freshwater > Lake > Sediment | place: USA: Wyoming | collected... | reverse complement strand
TCTCGATCTTTAATCTTCTTGATAGTTCCCTTGCGGCCTTGGATGTCGGGACGCCTTCGGCCACGTCATACATTTTTATGATAATGTCCTTGAGCTTCCGCCCTTTCGCTATCTCAACTCCGACCTGGTGGTTCCTCGATAATGTGCTTTCGCAGGTGGTTATAAGGTCGCCTATGCCGGATAGTCCGCTGAAAGTTTCGCTTTTTCCTCCCATCGCCACTCCCAGCCGCATTATCTCGGTTATTCCCCTCACCATAAGCGCTGATTTGGCGTTATTCCCGAGCATCAAACCGTCCGCCACCCCGGCTGCTATGGCTATGACGTTCTTTAATGCGCCGCCAAGCTCGGCTCCCGTAACGTCCGTATTGGTGTAGACCCTGAACCTGCTGCTGTTAAGTATCTGCTGGACCAGTTTCGCTATCTCGATATCGGCTGATGCCGCTACCGTGGCTGCCGGAAGCCCCCTTGCTATCTCTTTTGAAATGTTGGGCCCGGATATCACCGCGATCTTCTCGCAGGGAAGCTCTTCTTTAACGACCTCCGACATCCTTTTTTGAGTCTCTATCTCAAGGCCTTTTACGGCGCTTATTATGAGAGCGTCTTTTTTAATGAACCTTGCAGCATTCCGCAGGGTCTCCCTCAAATACTGGGAAGGAGTGGACAATATTATGATATCGCATGACGCAGCTTTTTTTAGATCGGTCGTTGAATCGATGTTCTGCGGGAGCTGAAAGCCGTTCAGGTATTTCTTATTTTCTCTGAGCTTGTTGATGCTTTTAGTGACATCTTCCTCGTAAGACCATATCGTGACTTCATGCTTGTTCTCCGCGGCAAGTATCGAAAGGGTGGTCCCCCATGCCCCGGCCCCAAGGATGGATAATTTGCTCATTCCCCCCCCCAGATCTTCGACTCGGTGCCGGAAAGGAGCCTTTTGATGTTCGGTAAATGCTTGTAGATGACAAGTGTCGCAACGATAATGGCAGCGATCGAATATTCAACCGGTTTGTGGAATGTGAACATCAATACTGCCAGAAGAATGACGCCGCCTATCGACGTGACAGAGACATATCTTGTTACGGCTATCGAGATCGCAACGTATATCATTGCGATAATAAAAAGATCAGGCGCGATGCCCAGCAATACGCCGAGGCCGGTCGCGGAGCCTTTCCCGCCCTTGAACCCGATATAAACAGGATACATGTGGCCTATAACGGCAGCGATACCGGAGACAACGATGATCGCGGGGGAAGTCGGGAAAATTGCCCGGGCTATGTATACGGCAAGGGCGCCTTTTAAAAGATCAAGTATGAATACCGCTATGGCGGGAGCTGTCCCGAAAGTCCTGTAGATATTCGTCGCCCCTATGTTCCCGCTGCCGACCTTCCTTATGTCAATTTTCCGCAGCTTGCCGGCAATGACGCCGAAGGGAATGGAGCCGATCAGGTATCCGATTATTATTGGTAAAATTATATTTAAGGTCATTCAATCTGTATTTTACGATAGTAAACGCATCCTTGCAACCAGTCTCCGCTTCCTGTAAGATGACCGAGTTTTATGGTAACAATAGCAATTACAGAAGCAAAAACCGGAGTGTCAATAGAGACGGACGGAGGCCTGTTCCAGGTCATAGATTACAAGCACAACAAAACTGCGCAACAGGCAAATATTAAGATCAAAATGAAAAACATGATCACCGGTGCCATAGTTGAGAAATCTTTCAGGCCCGCCGAAAAGATCGAAAAAGCCCACATAGATTACAGGAACATGCAGTATCTTTATCGTCAAAAAGACGATTTTACCTTCATGGACCAGGAATCTTTTGAGCAGGCAACGCTGACCAGAGACAAGATCGGGGAAGCAGCCGGTTATATTAAAGAAGAATCCATTGTTACACTGATGTACTATAAGGACCAGATAATTGGCGTTAATATCCCGAATTCGGTAGAGTTAAAGATCATCGAGACCGAGCCGGGATACAAGGGCGATACCGTCCAGGGTGCCATGAAACTGGCAAAACTTGAAACGGGCATATCTGTCCAGGTGCCGTTGTTCATCAATGAGGGCGATTCTGTGAAAGTGGATACAAGGACCGGCAAATACATTGAAAGAGCTTAGTGTTGCATTATATATCGGGATAATGTAAAATCTGGAGTTTGTTATGGATTTAGAACTTGTAAAAAAGATAATCAAAATAGCTGAAGAAGCGGACATTTCCGGCCTTGCCGTGGAGCAGGCAGGCTTCAGGGTAGAGGTGAAAAGGGAAAAGCATGTCATTGCAGCAGTTCCCCAGCAGACGATCGCACATCAATCAGCTCCCGCGACAGCTCCATCCAAATCGAAACAGGAAGAAGAAGAAGGCATTGCGGCCATAACAGCCCCGATGGTGGGGACTTTTTACAGGTTGCCGTCGCCGGATTCCTCCCCGTATGTTGAGGTTGGAGACAGGGTGGAGCCCGGGAAGACCGTTTGCATAATCGAAGCGATGAAACTTTTTAACGAGATCGAATCGGAGATAAGAGGCGAGGTCGTGAAGGTCCTCGTTGAGAACGGCCAGCCTGTTGAATACGGGCAGAAGTTATTCCTGATCCGCAAGGAATAATGAGCTTAACCGGCAAAAGGTGGCAGGTCAGCCGCCAGGAAAAAGAAGCCGCCCAAGAGATATCCAAAGCATCCAAAATTTCCACAACACTTGCCCAAGTACTCATTAACAGGGGATTATCCGGCATCACGGAGATAGACGCGTTCATTACCCCGAAACTCAACTTCCTTTCGAATCCTTATGATATCCCCGATATGGAAAAAGCAGCGCAAAGGGTCCTATTGGCCAAGGAAAAAGGGGAACGCGTTGCAGTATACGGCGATTATGACGTCGACGGCGTTACGGGCACGGCGATCCTTCTTTTGACCATGAAGGACTTGGGTATTGACGCGACATATTATATCCCGCACAGGTACAGCGAGGGTTACGGCTTGAACAACAGCGCGATAAAAAAATTGTTCGATGAAGGCGTAAAGCTGATTGTGACCGTCGACTGCGGAATAAGCAACGTGATAGAGATAGAATATGCCAATTCTCTTGGGATGGAAGTTGTTATTACAGACCATCATAATCCTCCTAAAATGCTTCCAAAGGCTCATTCGAGCGTTAATCCGAAATTAATAGACGGAAATCACAGAGCGAGGGAGCTTTCGGGGGCGGGGGTGGCTTTCAAGTTCGCATGGGGACTATACAAGTCTGCGGGTATAAAGGACAGCACGAACCTCATGGAGATGCTGGACCTGGCGGGATTAGGGACAATAGCTGATGTGGTCCCACTTCTTGATGAGAACAGAATACTCGCGATATACGGATTAAAGAACCTGAATAACTGCAAGAGGATAGGTCTCAGGAGCCTGATCGATGCGGCAGGGATAAAGAAAAAGATCACGTCAAGCACCGTGAACTTTGCAATATCGCCCAGATTGAATTCCGCCGGCAGGCTTGAACACGCATCATTAAGCGTAGAGCTTCTGACGACAAAAGAAGAACTTAAGGCGAAAAAACTGGCCCTTGAGCTGAACAGGCTGAATTCAAAAAGGCAGAGCATAGGCAGCCAGATACAGGAAGAGGTCTTTGCAAAAATAGGCGACAAGCCCGAAAGATCCATTGTGCTCTGCGGGAATTCCTGGAATCCCGGGGTCATCGGCATAGTTGCCTCACAGGTGGTAAACAGGTATTGCAGGCCGGCGGTCCTTATAGGCGTTAATGAGGGGATGGGCAGGGGCTCAGCAAGGTCAATAGACGGGATAAACATTTTTAACGTCCTGGACCAATGCAGGGACCTGTTCACAGATTTCGGGGGACATAAGAAAGCGGCCGGGTTTGAGGTTGTCGAGGATAATATTCCGGAACTAACGAGGCGGCTTAAGGGGATAATCGATGACCTTGTTTCAGATGAGGAGCTTGTCCCTACGCTTGAAATAGAATCAGCCCTTGATCCTAAGGAGATCACAATGAGCATTGCTTCAGAGCTTGAGCTTCTCGATCCTCACGGCGAGGAGAACCCGCCGCCTATCTTCGTCAGTTACGGATTGAAACTTATCGATATGAGGCGGGTGGGGGACGGCACACATTTAAAAACAAGGTTCACCGACGGCAAAGTAACGCTTGATTCCATAGGGTTCTCTCTGGGCGACCTGGCTTCCAAATTGAAGTTGGGCAACTTGTATGATTTGGCATATAATTTAGAGGTGAATGAATTCAACGGTATTGAATCGGCCCAGCTGAACCTTGTTGACATAAGGAATGAGGAAAAGCAATGAAAGTTTTGGTCATAGGAAGCGGCGGAAGGGAACACGCGCTTGTCTGGAAAATATCCCAGAGCAAGAAAGTTGATAAAATATATTGTGCTCCGGGGAATGCCGGAATTTCCGAGATCGCGGAATGCATCAATATCAAAGCGGATAACATCGCAGAATTGAGGAGGTTTGCCGTCGATCAAAAGATCGACCTCACTATTGTCGGCCCCGAAGTTCCGCTCACTGCAGGGATGGTTGACGAGTTCAGGAAAGACGGCCTGAAAATATTCGGGCCTTCAAAAGCAGCCGCAAGGCTTGAAGGCAGCAAAATATATGCGAAGGAAATAATGAAAAAATACGGCGTGCCAACCGCGGACTTCGCTGAATTCACGGATGAAAAGGAAGCGATCAAATACCTTCAAAGCTCGAATATCCCAATTGTTGTCAAAGCTGACGGGCTTGCCGCCGGCAAAGGTGTTGTTGTAGCCCGGGACTTTGAAGAGGCCGAAGAGGCGGTACACAGGATGCTTGTGGAGCGAGAATTTGGAGAAGCTTCTTCAAAGATAATCATCGAAGAATGCCTGATGGGGCAGGAAGCTTCTATCCTCGCTTTTTCTGACGGAAAACATTTTACGATCATGCAATCAGCCCAAGACCACAAAAGGATATTTGATAATGATATGGGGCCGAATACGGGAGGCATGGGGGCGTATAGCCCGGCGCCGGTGGTGACCGATAAGATATTAAAGGAAGTTGAAGATAATGTTTTCAGGAGAATGATAGACGGCATGAATAAAGAGGGCGCGCCTTTTGTCGGAGTGCTTTACGCCGGGATAATGATCACAAAAGATGGGCCGAAAGTCCTTGAATTTAACGTCAGGTTCGGTGACCCGGAGACGCAGCCAATATTGATGAGGCTAAAGACGGATATCATCGATATCATCGAGTACATCCTTGAGGACAAACTCGACAAGATCAAGGTCGAGTGGGACAAAAAGGCCGCGGTGTGCGTTGTTCTTGCTTCAAAAGGCTATCCCGGTGATTACGAAAAAGGTCAGGAAATATCCGGCCTTGATGACACAAAATCCCTGAAGGACGCTGTCGTTTTCCATGCGGGGACCTCGCTTAAAAACGGCAAAATGGTGACTTCCGGCGGGAGAGTCCTTGGCGTTACTGCAATGGCGGACACGATAGGATCAGCCATAAACAGGGCTTACAGCGTCGTCCATATGGTCTCCTTCGACGGCATGCATTACAGGAGCGATATAGGAAGAAAAGCCCTAAAAGGCTAGGCTAAAGGATCCCCGATCTTTCCCGATTTCACCCCTAAATAATTTACCAATAATTGAAATTTTCCCATCTTTTTGACGATATCAAGGCAGAGAATATTAGGGGGATAAGATGGGTAAGAAGTTTCTGATCTTGATTGTTTTAACGGCGTTCGTTTTTGCGGTCAGCACGTGGGCTGCAGATGAAGACGGCAAAGTAAAACCTTTTTCGAGCAAAAGACCTTTCGCCCCGGGTGAGATAATAGTCAAATTCAACAAGCCACATCAATTACGAGGGCAGTCCCAGAATTCCGCATTTTCCGTCAGCGGGTCGAATCCGGATCAGGTAGAGGTCAAGAAGCTGTTCAATAAAAAGCACAAGAACAATATTTACCTTGCGGCTGCGGGGATGAGCGGGGGAGGGGACAAGATAGATGAGCCGGGCGTATATAAATTGGCATATAAAAATAGGGAAGATATTTATTCGGTCGTGGACGAATTGAAGAAAAATCCGGACGTTGATTACGCGGAACCGAATTATTTTTACCAGACCTCTGTTGTTCCGAACGATCCCAGCTTCGAGCTTGAGTGGGGCATTACAAAGATAGGAGCTCCGGCTGCCTGGGATGTCAATAAAGGCGATCCAAAAGTCGTAATAGCAGTAATCGATACAGGCGTTGATTACAGGCATTCTGACCTTACTGATAACATATGGCATAATCCGGGAGAGATACCGGGGAACGGGATAGATGATGATTGTAACGGATATGTCGACGATGCTATTGGCTGGGATTTCGTGAGCGTGCCGGCAGACTGGGTGGCTCCCGGAGAAGACCCGGGACCGCAGGACAACGATCCGATGGACTTTTTCGGGCACGGCACCCATGTTTCCGGCATTGCGGCCGGCAGGTCAAATAACGGCGTCGGCATAGCGGGAGTTTCCTGGAACAGTAAAATAATGCCGCTCAGGGCGGGATACACGTACGTTGACGGAAACGGATATCTTGAGCTGGAAGATATCGCGGAAGCTCTTTATTATGCGGCAGACAACGGCGCGAATGTGATAAACATGAGCTTCGGCTGCCCTTATAATTCCCGGCTTTTGCGGGATGCGGTAGAATACGCGCATAATAAGGGCTGCATCATGACGGCCTCAGCCGGGAATGTGGATAGCTATGACGCCGGATCGCCGTACTATCCCGCGGCTTGTGATCACGTTATAGCGGTTGCGGCCGTTGGCAGCGGGGACAAGATCTCGATCTGGAATTACATGGCTTTCTCCAATTTCGGCGACTTTGTGGATATATGCGCGCCAGGGACGAATATACTGAGCACTTTCCCGAACGGTATGTACGGATATGCAAGCGGAACGTCCATGGCATCACCTATCGTGGCAGGTGTCGCCGCGCTGGTAAAATCAAAACATATGGACTGGACGCCCGAACAGATAGAAGCAAGGCTGAAAGCCACGGCCGATGATGTTTATGCCGTCAACACGCAGAGCTTCCTTCAGGGAAAGCTCGGCGCGGGAAGGGTAAGCGCCAAAAGAGCGCTCGGCAATTTAAGCATGGCGATAACTTACCCGAAGCCGAGCAGCATCATAAGCAGTTCAGTTGTTGTAAAAGGATCAGCGGGGATAGAGGATTTCGACGGCTACAAGCTTGAGTGTTCATCCGTTTCGAGCCCTGATGTATGGGTGCCGATCATTGAACGATCGACAAAATCGATCGATGATGGGATCCTGGCAATATGGAGCGTGGGCAATCCTGACGGGCAATACAATCTGAGATTGACAATATCGAACACGAGCGGCGAATCTTATGAATATATTACCGGTGTCAATTTCGGCGCGGATGGGGAAGTTAAACTTGCCAGCAGGCCGAAATGCGGGCCGAGCCCTTATGATCCGAGGGACGGGGATTTCATGTTCTACTATGACCTTCTTTCAGCTTCAGATGTCGATATTTATGTTTACGACATTTCCGGAACGATGATATGGCAGAAATTCCTTCCGCAGGAGGGTGTAGGCGGTTCTGCAGGCACGAACAGGGTATTCTGGGATGGGGAGAACGGTTTCGGAGCGGAGCTCGGCAACGGAGCTTACGTGTACATGATAGTCGCTCGCGACAGCGGAGACAGAAAGATAATCGGAAGAGGCAAGTTCGCGGTAGTCAGAAGCTAAAAATATTTTTAATTGCATCTCTTGTAATTGACTTATCCCCATTTTATTAGTAGCATTTTCATAAAGGATGAAAAAACTGATCATTGCCACAAAGAACAAGGGAAAAGTCAGGGAAATAAAGCATATTCTCAAGCCCCTTAAATTAAAAATCTTTTCACTCCTGGATCTGCCTAAGCTTCATGATGTTAAGGAAACAGGAAGGACTTTTGAGGAGAATGCCGTTAAAAAATCCAAAACGATCGCTAAAAAGTTTAAAGCTTTAGTTTTGGCTGATGACTCGGGGTTGGAAGTAAAAGCATTGAACGGACGGCCTGGTGTCAAGTCGGCAAGATATGCAGGGCCAACCCCTACGAAAATAAAGCTTTGCGCGAAACTTTTAAAAGAAATGAAGGACAAGAAGGACAGAGGAGCAAGGTTCGTCTGCGTGATCGCCATTACTGACACGAAAAAGATGCGGACGGTCAAAGGTGTCTGCAGAGGAAGAATAATTCTTGAAATGAAAGGCAGGTACGGGTTTGGATATGATCCGATCTTCGTTCCGGAAGGATATAATAAGACCTTTGCCCAGATGCCCCTAAAGATAAAGAATATGATCAGCCACAGGGGAAAAGCCCTAAAAAAAGCCAAAGCTTGCCTTGATAGAATATTTACCTCATGATATACTTTTCCTGAAAAATTAGCCGTCTTATAACTAAATTTGGATTTTGTCATTTGCCTGCCTGCCGGCAGGCAGGGGTTTGGAATTTCCGAGTCCGAAGGATGAGGTGCGGGAGTAGCTCAGTTGGTAGAGCATTTGCTTGCCAAGCAAAAGGTCGCGGGTTCGAACCCCGTCTCCCGCTGATTTCGTAATTAACTTGCGCCCGTAGCTCAATTGGATAGAGCGGCTCCCTTCGAAGGAGAAGGTTGTAGGTTCAAGTCCTATCGGGCGCGGATATTACGGGGCGTGGCTTCCTCCTACGCCTTTCAGGCTTCGGAGGACGCGCAGCTTGGGGATAGAATGAGATGGGTTACGACGGGCTTGCCCGACGTAGCCCGAAGGGCGGAGTCGGGGCGTGGCTCAGCTTGGTTAGAGCGCCTGCCTTGGGCGCAGGAGGCCGTCGGTTCAAATCCGGCCGCCCCGACCATCCCGATATGATCGGGATAGAATGACAAATGACCAATTTTGAAATTGGGATTTTGGGTTTAATTTGTTTATTTGTTATTTGGATTTTGTCATTGCGAGTCCCGCTGTAGCGGGACGAGTTGCACCGCTAGCTCAATTGGTAGAGCAGGGCACTCTTAATGCCAAGGTTAGAGGTTCAATTCCTCTGCGGTGCATAATTAGCCGAGGTGGCGGAATTTGGCAGACGCGCATGGCTTAGGACCATGTGGGCAAAACCCGTGCAGGTTCAAGTCCTGTCCTCGGCACTACAAAATATTTGGATTTTGGTTTTTGGATTTGGGATTTAACATGCGGGAGTAGCTCAGTGGTAGAGCTCCTGCCTTCCAAGCAGGAGGTCGCGGGTTCGAATCCCGTCTCCCGCTCATTGTTCGTAACGTGCGCCCGTAGCTCAATGGATAGAGCAACGGATTTCTAATCCGTTGGTTGGAGGTTCGATTCCTCTCGGGCGCAGATTAAGCGGATCGGGGTAGATATGGTGGGCGTAGCTCAACTGGTTAGAGCACCAGATTGTGGATCTGGGGGTTGTCGGTTCAAGTCCGATCGTCCACCCCAAAAATAGGTTGAGGGGATAGGTTAGGAAGCGGGATAAAAAAGGAAGGGAAAAGTGAAGATACTAAGTCAGGAAAGAAAAGGAAACCAGGAAATCATTCAGATCGAGGAAGAATATTCCAGGATTGAGCCTAATATCGACAAGGCTTACGTTGAAGCTTCAAGAGAGGTCAAGATCCCCGGCTTCAGGCAGGGAAAAGTGCCGGCCGACCTTATGAAGAAATATATCAACGAGGAAGCCGTTATAGACAGGGCTGTGCAGCTCCTTCTTTCGGATATTTACCCGGACATAATCGATTCGGCAAAGATAAGGCCTGTGGATTATCCCAATGTCGAGATCAAGAAGCTCGAAAAAGGGGTCCCGATCGTTTTCAATATCAAAATTGATGTTTATCCCGATTTCAAGCTGGGCGCATACAAGAAGATCGCGATAAAAAAGCATGCCGTGGAAGTCCTGGATGAAGACGTTGATAAGACGATCGATTTCATAAGGAAAGGCTATGCGAAACAAATAAATCTGGATGAAAAAACCCTGCTTCTTGACGACGAATTCGCGAAAAATGTAAGCAGGATGAACACAATGCAGGAACTGAGGGCAACAATCAAAGCCAATATTGAAGAAGAGAAGAAAAGGGAAGCGGAAATGGCGGTAAGGGACGAGGTCACAAAGAAGCTGGCGGATATAGTCGAAGCCGATATTCCGAAAGGCCTGGTTGAGCGGGAACTCGATTCAATGATAGGCGATCTCGAGGTTTCCCTGAAAAGGAGCAGAATGACGCTCATGTCGCACCTTTCCGCCGTAAAGAAAGACATGGATCAATTGAGGGGCGAGATGAAGGGGAGCGCGGAGACGAGGATAAAGGCCAAGCTTGCTCTTGAGGCGATAGCGGAAAAAGAAAAACTGGAAGTGGAACAAAAGGATATCGATACCGAAATAGAGACACTGGCACAGCATTACGGCAAGCCTGTTGAGGAATACAAGGCAGAGATATCAAGCGATGTCATTGATTCGATCAAGGAATACATGTTGAGGGAAAAAGCTATTGACTTTGTCATATCTAAAGCTAAAGTAGAAGAGTAAAAAAAGGAGGTATTTTTATGTTTGAGAAAGCGCAAAATGTGATACCGATGGTCATTGAACAGACGGGCAGGGGAGAGAGGGCTTATGACATTTTTTCAAGGCTCCTGAAAGAAAGGATAATCTTCATCGGGACGCCGATGGACGACGAGATATCGAACCTGATAATTGCCCAGATGCTTTTCCTCGCCTCCGAGGACAGCGAAAAGGATATAAACATATACATAAACAGCCCGGGAGGGGTTGTCACCGCGGGACTGGCGATATACGATACGATGCAGTACCTTAAATGCCCGATAACGACCATCTGCATTGGTCAGGCGGCAAGCATGGGCGCGATGCTCCTTGCGGCCGGCTCAAAAGGGAAGAGGTATGCTCTCCCGAACGCGCGCATCATGATACATCAGCCCCTGGGCGGCGCACAGGGCCAGGCGACCGATATCGAGATACAAACAAAAGAGATAATGAGGGTCAAAAAACTATTGAACGAGATACTTGCAAAACACACCGGCCAGCCGCTTGCGAAGATAGAAAAAGATACCGATAGGGATTTTTACATGTCGGCGCAAGAAGCCTTGGAATACGGCATAGTTGACGAAGTCATAGAAACCAAAAAAGGGATAATCAAGGCGAGCAAATCCCCTAAAGGATAAAAATGAACGAACAGATTGTTTGCGCTTTTTGCGGAAAACCGGAAGGGCCGGGCAGGCGCCTTATCGCGGGGCCAAAGGTCTCTATCTGCGAGCAGTGCGTCCGGGTATGCCTTGAAATAGTTGAAGAAGACAAGGGGAAAGCCGCGCCAAAGCCCTCAGAAGGGGCATCAAAGGTGCCCAAGCCGAAAGAACTTTTCGAGATGCTGAACCAGTACGTCATCGGGCAGGAAAAAGCCAAAAAAGTTCTGTCGGTCGCTGTCTACAATCATTATAAGCGAGGGGTAAAAAGCGCTAAGGAAGATGACACGGAGATACAGAAAAGCAATATACTTCTGATCGGGCCGACCGGCTCAGGAAAAACACTTCTCGCGCAGACGCTCGCAAAGATATTGAAAGTCCCGTTCGCTATTGCCGACGCAACAACCTTGACCGAAGCCGGATATGTCGGCGAGGATGTTGAGTCCGTCCTTACAAGGCTGCTCCAGGTCTCTGAATATGACGTCAGCAAAGCGTCGCGGGGAATAGTTTACATTGACGAAATAGACAAGATATCAAGAAAATCCGAGAACCCTTCGATAACAAGGGACGTTTCGGGCGAAGGAGTCCAGCAGGCACTCCTTAAGCTTCTGGAAGGGACTGTCGCAAATGTCCCGCCTCAGGGAGGCAGGAAACATCCCCAGCAGGAATTCATTCAACTTGATACGACCAATATCCTTTTCATCGTCGGCGGGGCGTTCCACGGCCTTGAGAACATAATTGAGCAGCGCATAGGCAAGAGAAGGATCGGGTTCAAGGGGGAGGATGAGATCAACGAAAGGATCCGGGCGGATGTCCTTGAGCATATCCTTCCCGATGACCTGCTTAAATACGGGTTCATACCGGAGATCATAGGAAGGCTTCCCGCGGTGTCGGTGCTCAATCCGCTGGATGAAAAAGCGCTCATCAGGATATTGAAGGAACCTAAGAACGCTTTGATAAAACAATACAAAAAATTGCTGTCGATGGACGGGGTCATGCTCGAGTTCACGGATCCGGCTCTGCGCCTCATAGCAAAAGCTGCGATCAAGAGACGGGTAGGGGCGAGAGCGCTCCGTTCCATCATCGAGGAAATAATGCTTGATGTGATGTTTGAATCCCCGTCAAAAGGTAGCGCAAGAAAGGTCGTCATCACAGAATCGATCGTAAAGAAGTTTTTGAAGAAATCCGAAATATCCGTTTTAAAGGCGGCTTGATCAATGGCAGAAGAAAAAGCGGACAAGAAGCATCCCGAAAAGCTTGTTGAATGGAAGGAAACCCTCCCGCTTATCCCGCTAAGGAACATAGTTGTTTTCCCCCAGATGGTGGTTCCCCTTTTTATCGGAAGGAGCAAGTCCGTAAAAGCGCTCGAGGACATCTTGAACAAGGAGCGCATGCTCGTTTTCGCGTCGCAGAAGAGCGAGGATGTTGAAGAGCCTTCAATAAAGGATATCTGCACCATCGGGACGCTTTCCGAGGTAGTTCAGATGAGCACGCTTCCGGACGGCACGACAAAGGTCCTTGTTGAAGGCGTCGCGAGAGTGAAGATAGACAGCTTCGTTTCTGAAACCCCGTATTTCAAGGTGAAGATATCCAGGATCCCGGAGATGGATGAAATGACGGTGGAACTTGAAGCTCCCATCAGGATGATAATAAAGCAGTTTGAGAAGTATGTTAGATTGAACAAGAGGATACCTCCCGAGACCCTGATGTCAATAATCAATATTGACAATCCCGGAAGACTGGCCGACCTCATCGCTTCATACCTCACTCTGAAAGTTGATGAAAAACAGACGATACTGGAAGCGGTCGCAATACAGAAGAGATTAGGCAAGCTTTCTGAATTCCTCGACAAAGAGCTGGAAGTCCTTGAAGTTGAGAGGAAACTTCAGGGGAAAGTAAGGCGCCAAATAGAGAAGGTCCAGAAAGAATTTTATCTGAAGGAAAAACTGCGAGCGATACAGGATGAGCTCGGGGAAGAAGAGGAAGGCGCTCCGCCGGAAATATCCGAGTACAAGAAAAAGATCGAAAAGGGCAAGCTTCCGCCGGACGTGAAGGAAAGGGCGGCAAAGGAGCTTGATCGTCTTTCGAAAATGCCGTCGATGGCGGCGGAAGCGACCGTCATCAGGACCTATCTTGACTGGATAATCGATCTGCCATGGAAGAACAAGACAAAGAGCAAGCTTGATATCGCGGAAGTCGAAAAGATACTGAACGAGGACCATTACGGATTAAAGAAGGTCAAGGAAAGGATACTTGAATATTTTGCGGTGCTTCAACTGACGGGAAAGATCGGCGGCACCATACTTTGCCTCATAGGACCTCCGGGCGTGGGTAAAACCTCGATAGCTTCTTCCATTGCAAGAGCGATGGGAAGGAAATTCATAAGGGTATCGCTTGGCGGGATGAGGGACGAGGCGGAAATAAGAGGGCACAGGCGCACATATGTCGGCGCGCTTCCCGGAAGGATAATCCAGTCAATAAGCAAGGTCGGCGTGGCAAATCCGGTATTTTTGCTTGATGAAGTCGACAAGCTCGGCGCTGATTTCAGGGGGGACCCGTCTGCCGCGCTTCTCGAAGTCCTTGATCCCGAACAGAACAAAACGTTCAGTGACCATTATCTTGAGCTCCCGTTCGATCTATCGGACGTGTTCTTCATCACGACCGCGAATACCCTTGATCCGATACCGAAGCCGCTCAGGGACAGGATGGAGATAATCGAGATGTCCGGATACACGGAGGAAGAAAAAATGGGGATCGTGAAGGGCTATCTCATCCCGAAAGAACTGAAAAACCACGGGTTGAAAGTCGAACAGGTAGCATTCGATGACGGATCGCTCCTTTCGATAATACAAGAATATACGAAAGAAGCCGGAGTAAGAAGCCTTGAGCGCACGATAGCGACAATATTAAGAAAGATCGTGACAACTATCATCAAAAAGAAGAAAGAAGGAAATATCACGGTCAAATCAGAAAACCTCCATGAATATCTGGGCGCACCTAAATACAGGTTCGGGATCGCAGAGGAGAATGACCAGGTCGGCGCGGCAACGGGGCTGGCGTGGACGGAGGTCGGCGGGGATACGGTGCCGATCGAAGTCACGATCATGAAGGGCAGGGGAACCCTGACCATAACCGGGCAGCTTGGCGAGGTCATGCAGGAGTCCGCAAAGGCAGCGATGAGTTGTATCAGGTCAAGGGCTGATGTCCTTGGAATAGATGAAGATTTTTACAGGAAAACGGACATTCATATCCATGTTCCGGAGGGCGCAGTCCCGAAGGACGGTCCTTCTGCAGGAATAACTATTGCCACGGCCCTTGCGTCGGCCCTGACCAAGATACCGATAAAGCATGACCTTGCGATGACGGGAGAGATAACGCTTCTCGGCAAGGTCCTGCCGATAGGCGGGCTCAAGGAAAAACTTCTGGCGGCAAAAAGAGCCGGGATGACCAATGTGATACTTCCTGAGGAGAACAGGAAAGACCTCGATGAAATTAAAGAGGAAATACCCGATGGCATCAAATTCCATTTGGTAAAAGAAATTGACGAAGTCCTGGACATAGCCCTTGTAAGAAAACCGGGCGCTAAAAAGAAAGAGGAAGCCCCGAAAAAACAACCGCCATCGATAGAAGGACAGATGCTCGCGTAATTATGGAATACAAGAATACTTTAAATCTTCCCAAAACGGATTTCCCCATCAAGGTCAACCATATTAAACTCGAGCCCGAGATACTCGCTCTCTGGAAGATGGAGGACGTTTACAAAAAGATGCTGAAGAAGAATTCCGGAAAAACAAAATATATCCTTCACGACGGGCCGCCTTACCCGAACGGCGATATCCACCTGGGGCATGCGCTGAACAAGACATTGAAGGATATCGTCGTCAAATACAGGTCAATGTCGGGATTTTATTCCCCTTATATACCCGGATGGGACTGCCACGGCCTTCCGATCGAGACACAGATGATAAAGGAGCTCGGCGTCAAAAGGAAAACGATGAGCATTACCGACTTCAGGAGGAAATGCCAGGAATACGCGATGCGCTATGTTGAGATACAGCGCGAGGAATTCAAGAGGCTCGGATGCGCAGGCGACTGGGAGGATCCGTATTTGACCATCAAATATAACTACGAAAGCAGGATAGTCGAGCTATTCGGGATACTCGCGGAGAAAGGCTACGTTTACAGGGGGCTGAAGCCGATACACTGGTGCCCCACGGATGAAACGGCCCTTGCCGAGGCGGAGATCGAATATGAGGATGAAGATTCGGATTCTATCTATGTGAAGTTCAAGGTCAGATCGATCGAATCAAAAAGCCCCGAGTTCAAACTTCTCCAGGAAGCATTGACCGGCGATTCATATTTCGTGGTATGGACGACGACCCCCTGGACGCTGCCTGCCAATGTCGCGATAGCGGCGCATCCGGGCCATGAATATGTCGCGGCCGTTGTCGGCTCTGAAATATATATCGTTGCCGAGGGGCTGTTCGAGAGCTTCGTCAATAAGCTCGGGATAAAGGGGCATAAGATAGCCGGAAAATTCAAAGGGAAAGTCCTTGAAGGGATAATCTGCAAGCATCCGTTCATTGAAAGGGAAGTGCCCGTTGTACTAGACAATTACGTTACACTGGAGCAGGGCACGGGCCTTGTACATATAGCTCCGGGCCATGGAGAAGAGGATTATCAGGTAGGGCTTAAGTATAAACTGCCCATAGTGATGCCGGTAGATGAAAAGGGCTTTTTCACGGAAGAAGCCGGCAAATACGCCGGGAAAAGATATGACGAGGCGAACGATATCATCGTGGCCGACATGAAGCATGAAGGGTCGCTGCTCTTGAGCGAAAAAGTGAAGCACAGCTACCCCCACTGCTGGAGATGCAAGAAGCCGGTCATTTTCAGGGCGACGGAGCAGTGGTTCATTTCAGTTGACCACAATAATTTGAGGGCTGAAGCATTAAAGGCCATAGGCGAAACAAAATGGTATCCGGCATGGGGCGAGAACAGGATAAGGGGGATGGTGACGCAGCGGCCGGACTGGTGCATATCGAGGCAGCGTTCCTGGGGAGTTCCGATCCCTGCCTTCTATTGCAAGAAATGCGGAAAGCCGCAGTATAAAGGAGATTTCAACAAAGCGGTCGTCGAGCTTTTCAAGTCGAAGGGCTCGAATTCCTGGTTCACAACAGATGCCAAGGATATAGTTAAAGGATTGAAATGCGCGATATGCGGCGGGACCGAATTCGAGAAAGAAACGGATATCCTTGATGTCTGGTTCGAGTCTGGAGCTTCCCACTGGGCGGTACTCTGGGAAGAAAAAGAACTTTCCTGGCCGGCGGACCTTTACCTTGAAGGAAGCGACCAGCACAGGGGATGGTTCCAGGCATCGCTTTTGACCGCAGTGGGAGCAAAAGGAAAAGCGCCTTACAAAGCGGTCCTAACCCACGGATTCACTGTGGACGAGCAGGGAAAGAAGATGAGTAAATCGCTCGGCAACGTTGTGGACCCGCAGGTCGTGGTAAAAGAATTCGGCGCTGATGTGCTGCGGCTCTGGGTAGCATCAGCGGATTTCACGAACGACATGAGCGCGTCAAAGGATATCTTAAAGCATGTTGCCGAGGCTTTCACGAAGATACGCAACACCTGCAGGTTCCTGATGAGCAATTTGAACGATTTCGATCCCAAAAAAGACGCAATCTCTCATAAAGACCTTGAAGAGATAGATAAATGGGCGTTGCTCAAGTCTCAAAGATTAATAGAGCGCGTCAGGAAAGCTTACGACGAATTTGAGCTTCATCTGGTGTTCCATTCTATTCACGGTTTCTGCGTGAATGAACTGAGCGCATTATATTTTGATATTATAAAGGACAGGCTCTACTGCGAAAGCAAATCCGGAAAACTCAGGAGGTCGTCGCAGACCGTTATGCACGAGATACTTAATATAATGGTCAAGCTTTATGCCCCGATACTTTCTTTTACTGCAGAAGACATCTGGCGGCATATGAACAAAGGAACGGATAGGTCGGTCTTTGAGGAGAATATGCCGTTAGTGGACCCAAAAGCTATTGATATGGCGCTTGAGACCAAATGGGACAGGCTTCTTGAAATAAGAAGCGAAATATACAAGGCTATAGAGAGCGCCAGGGCTGAAAAATCGATAAACCACCAGCTTGAAGCAAGGGTGGAGGTCACAATTGACGGGGATGACCACAAATTATTGAAGGACATGGAAGAACAAATGCAGTCCATTTTGATAGTATCCGAGCTATCCGTAATAAAAGGCGAAAGAAATATTGTCATCAGGAAGGCCGAAGGCAAGAAGTGCGAAAGGTGCTGGATGTATCTTAAATCGGTCGGGAAGAACAGCGATCATCCCACTTTATGTGAAAGATGTTCTGGTATTGTTGATAAGATGATATAATTATTCAAGAAAGAGGTGCCAAATGTCGGATGTAAAAGATAAGAAACTGGCGGATCAGGGAAAATTAAAGATAGAATGGGCTGCGAGGAACATGCCTGTTCTTGCAATGGTGAAGGAGCATTTCAGGAAGAACAAGCCGCTCGCCGGAATAAAGCTTTCCGCGTGCCTCCATGTAACAACTGAAACCGCGAACCTTGTGGACGCTTTAAAAGCAGGAGGGGCAGACGTGGTCCTTTGCGCATCGAATCCTCTTTCCACTCAGGATGATGTCGCGGCTTCGATCTCCGAACATCTGGGCATTCCCACCTATGCGATAAAAGGCGAGGACGACAAGACATATTATAAACACTTAAACGCCGTTCTTGACCACAAGCCGAACATTACCCTGGATGACGGCGCTGACCTGGTCTCAACACTCCACAAGGAGAGAAAAGGCCAGCTTAAAGATCTGCTTGGAGGAACGGAAGAAACAACGACCGGTGTTATCCGGCTTGTCAGCATGGCGAAAGACGGGGTCCTGGCGTTCCCGGTGATATCCGTTAACGATGCGAACACAAAGCACATGTTCGATAACCGCTATGGCACCGGCCAAAGCACGATGGACGGCATCATAAGGGCGACGAACGTACTGATCGCCGGATCGATAGTTGTCGTGGCCGGTTACGGATGGTGCGGAAAAGGGACGGCGATGAGAGCCAAGGGGCTGGGCGCGAACGTCATAGTGACGGAGATAGATCCTCTCATGGCGCTTGAAGCCGTTATGGACGGTTTCCGCGTTATGCCCATGGCGGATGCCGCGAAGATCGGCGATGTTTTTGTGACGGTAACCGGCAACATAAATGTTATATCAAAAGGCACGTTCGAGCTGATGAAGGACGGGGCAATAGTCTGCAATTCAGGACATTTCAACGTTGAGATCGACCTGAAAGGACTTGAGGGAATAGCCAAAGGCAAAAGGAAGCTCCGCGAATTCGTTGAAGAATTCACGCTAAAGAACGGAAGGAAGATCAACATACTTGGCGAGGGCCGCCTGATCAACCTTGCGGCTGCTGAAGGACACCCTTCCATGGTCATGGACATGAGCTTTGCGAACCAAGCCCTTTCGGCGGAATACCTCGCGAAGAACTCAAAGTCCCTGGAAAATAAGGTTTATCCTGTTCCAAAGGACATCGATAATAATATCGCGGCGCTCAAGCTGGCTTCAATGGGTGTTGCCATAGATAAGTTGTCGGAAGAGCAGATCCATTATATGGCTTCCTGGAAAGAAGGAACATAATATGGATGAAAAAGAATTATCGCTCCTGGACAAGCTGAACAAGAACGTCGAAAAGCTGGCATCGCATTTTGAGAATGCGAACATTAAAGAATATGTGAAGTTCGTCGGGAGTCCGTGGAAGATACTTTTTACGAACCTTCTTGCCGGTATTATGCGCGGGTTCGGGCTTGCGATAGGAATGACTGTCATCCTCGCTGTAATAATGATAATCCTAACAAAGATATTATCCCATCTTATTACGCTTCCTTATATCGGCCAGCAGGTCGCCCAGCTTGTTGAAATGGTGAATGGTTACATGAAGGAAGGAACAAAGATCAAGCTGGATGCCGGGGGAATGTAGTTGTTCTATCCCATAGCGCTCCTAGTATTTGCTCTCGATACTTTCATAAAGACCATTATTTCAAGCCATATGTCGCCGGCCATATCGTCGCCTTTAATAAAGGGCATCCTGAATCTGACATATGTCCGGAACACAGGAGTCGCGTTCGGGCTTTTCCCCGGAAAAAGGCTCCTCCTGATCCTGATAAGCATCGCGGTTTGCGCCATTGTCATATATTTTTATACAAAGACCAAAAAGAAAGATCTTCTCCTGAAAGCGGCTTTTGCGATAATACTCGGCGGCAGCTTGTGCAACCTGTTTGACAGGATATTTTACGGCTATGTCATAGATTATGTCGACTTCAGGGTATTCCCGGTGTTCAATCTGTCTGATGTGGCGATAAACCTGGGGGTTTTTCTTATCATTTTGGACCTTTTCTATAAGAGGGAATAATGTATCCTATACTCTGCACGATAGGACCTTTCAATGTGTATTCATGGGGCTTCATGGTGGCCCTCGGCTGCATGGCCGCGCTCGCGGTAATGTTAAGCTTCGGCAGGAAAGAGGGGATAAGGCCTGAAAGGATCCTTGATGTGTTCGTGTACATGATCATTTCAGCTGTCGTAGGGGCAAGGCTTTTTTATGTCATCCAGTTCTTTCCGAAGTTCAAAGGGGATCTCCCGTCGATATTTTATTTGAGCCAGGGGGGGCTTGTATTCCTGGGGGGATTCTGCGGCGTTCTTGTAATGATGTCTTTTTATGTACGATATCATAAGATCGATCCATGGAAGCTTTTGGATGCATTATCACCCGGAACAATGATAGGCTATGCCATCGGAAGGATCGGCTGTTTTCTTAACGGCTGCTGCTACGGGATCAAAATATTCGGCGTTGAACAGCCAACACAGATATATTCATCATTGTCGGGCCTCGTCATTTTCTTTGCGCTTATCTACTTGTACAGAAATAAAAAATATGACGGGCAGATATTCCTTTTTGCCTTGCTCTTTTATTCAATGTACAGGTTTCTGCTGGAATTCATCCGCTACAACCCCGTCCATTATTGGATCTTCACCCCGAACCAGCTGCTTTCCGCCTTATTGTTCGCAGGCTCATCATACTTTCTATGGAAAAAGAATACGACATAATAGTCAAACCTGATACCGCCAGGGAAAGGCTGGATATTTTTCTCTGCAAAGAGATAGGCTTGTCACGGTCGCAGACCGACAAATTGATAAGAGCAGGAATGGTAAAGCTGAATAACGGAAAAGCAAAACCCGGCTACAGGATAAAGCGTGACGACAGGATAATCGTAAAAGTGCCTCCCGCGAAAGAAATGACCGCAAAGCCTGAAGACATCCCTCTTAATATAATATATGAAGACAATGACATAATCGTTCTGAACAAGCCCCCCGGGATCGTGGTGCACCCCGCGGCCGGGAATGCCGAAGGGACGCTTGTTAACGCGCTCCTTCACCACTGCAAGGACCTTTCCGGCATCGGCGGAACGGTGCGGCCGGGAGTCGTCCACAGGCTGGATAAGGACACATCCGGCCTCATTGTCTTCGCAAAGACAAATGAAGCCCACCTGAACCTTTCACGACAGATAAAGGACAGGGAAGTGAAAAAAACATATCTTGCGCTGGTATATGGCCGGATGAAAAAGGATTCAGGCATCATTGATGCTCACATCGGAAGGCATCCGGTGCACAGGAAAAAGATGGCCGTTATAAGGTCGGCAAACCTGAAAAAGCGCGAAGCATTGACCCATTACAAGGTCGTTAAAAGATACGCGGGATACACCCTTGTGGAGCTTGACCTGAAAACGGGGAGAACGCACCAAATAAGGGTGCATCTTTCATATATAGGGTATCCGGTCGCGGGAGATAGGACATATTCAAGGAAGAAGGATGACATTGGCGCGTCAAGGCAGATGCTTCACGCAATCCGGCTTTGTTTTAATCATCCGATAACCGGGAAGTACATGGAGTTCAAAGCAGAGATGCCGGGCGATATGGAAAAAGTATTGGGAACTTTAGTAGAGGATAAATCCGGCAAGGACGCCGAATAGGACCGATCCGCCGACCAGGGTAAATATCTCCGGGGATGATATCGGGGCCCCTATAGCAGCTATGGTGAGGCAAGCGATAAGCCCGATAGAAGCGCCTATCCCGCCTCCAGAGAACAGGTTCAGGTGCTTTATCCTGGTCTCTTCATTGTCATATTCCTGTTTAATTCTGGATATGTCGACGCTCGTGTTCTTTTTGGAGGCAAGGCTGAACACCCTTACATATAGTTCTTTCGGGCTGTTCGTTTTACTTAATTTGACTGTGTTCATTGTTTATTTCCTACGCCTATTTATCGGCAGTTGCCGAAATAAATTTCACTTTCTTTCAAAATATCCCCGGCCAAAAATACCGCATTTCACGCAACTTAACTTGAACTGCTTTTACTCTGTACTTGTGCTATAATTTTCCCGAATTTATGCTGCTTGCTGTTGATATTGGCAATACAAATATCGTTCTCGGACTATTCGACAAGAACAGGTTGTTCAGCAAGCAACGGATACTAACAAATGGCCTGGCAAGTGTCAAGGTTCGGGGCAGGGCGGATGCGGCGATAATATCAAGTGTAGTCCCGCGCCAGACCAGGATCCTGTCGAGGAAGATCGAAAAACAGTACGGGATAAAGCCCGTTATCGTGAACTGGAAGAACATAGATCTTAATGTGGCGCTAAAGAACAAGGGGCAGGTCGGCGTTGACAGGCTGGTGAATGCGGCTGCCGTGAAGCGGATGTACGGTGTTCCCGCAGTCATCATAGATTTCGGGACCGCAACAACGTTCTGCGCGCTGGACAGGAACGGCAGATATCTGGGGGGAGCTATAACTTCCGGGCTTGCCATATCAAGGGATGTACTGCATGAGCGGACTGCAAAACTTCCCTTGATAGAGATAAAGAAGCCAGGGCATGCAATAGGGCAGGATACGCTTGAAGCAATGAGGTCCGGTCTTTTTTACGGCTATGTCGACATGGTCGAAGGGATGATAAAAAGGTTCAAGGCAAAGCTGGGCCGGAAAGCGAAAGTGATAGCCACCGGAGGACTTTCAGGTATCATAGCTTCAGGCACCAGGAAGATAGATATCGTAGATAAAGACCTGACGTTAAAAGGGTTAAATATAATATACAGGGATATGGTAAAAGGTAAAAGGTAAAGGGGAAAGTAAGATGAGCGAAGAATTATCGGAATTATTAAAGGTCAGAAGATCCAAGCTCGACGAACTTAGATCGAAGAAGATAAACCCTTATCCTTATCGATTTGACAGGAACTCGACCGCGGCCGCCGCGCTTGAAAAATATAAGGACCTTAAAGCTGAGGAAGTAAGCCCGGAAGAAGTTAAGATCGCCGGAAGGATAATGACAAGGCGCGGGCACGGCAAAGCCGCATTTGCGCATATACAAGATGGATCGGGAAAGATACAGATCTACGCGAAGCTGGATATTCTCGGCGACGAAAAATTCAAACTGTTCGAGCATCTTGATATCGGTGACTTTATCGGCATAAACGGGCCTGTCTTCAAGACAAGGACCGGCGAGACGACAATAAGGGTAAAAGAGCTCGAGCTTCTTTCAAAATCACTTCATCCGCTCCCGGAAAAATGGCACGGCTTGACGGACAAGGAGCACCGTTACAGGGAAAGATATGTTGACCTGATAGTTAATAACGATGTCAAGGAAGTATTCGTAAAGAGAAGCAAGATAATCGCGGAGATCAGGAACTATCTAATATCCAAGGATTATCTTGAAGTTGAAACCCCGGTCCTTCATATACAGCCGGGCGGAGCGGCGGCAAGGCCTTTCGAAACATACCATAACGCGCTTGATATGGACCTATACCTTCGAATTGCGCTTGAACTGCACCTTAAAAGATTGATCGTCGGCGGATTCGAAAAAGTATTCGAGATAGGAAGGGTCTTCAGGAATGAGGGAATATCCTTCAAGCATAACCCTGAATATACGATGCTCGAGCTCTATGAGGCATATGCCGACTACAATGACATAATGAAGCTGACGGAGGATATGGTGTCTTCGATAGCAAAGAAAGTATTGGGAACCACAAAGGTCAAATACAAGGACCTCGACATAGATTTTAAGCCGCCGTGGCCGAGGATAACACTGCATGACGCTTTGAAAAAATACGCGAATATCGATATTAATACGGATGAAAAGGGACTGAGAGGGATCGCCAAGCAGAAAGGCCTCGAGGGTTATATGGAACTGCCTATCGGCAAGATCATAAATCTTCTATATGACAATTTTGTCGAAGCGAAGATAATTGAACCCACGTTCATAATTGACTACCCTGTGGAAACCTCTCCGCTGGCGAAAAGGAAAAGGGATAACCCGAAGCTTGTTGAACGATTTGAGGTCGTAGTTGCCGGAATGGAAGTGGCGAACGCTTTCTCTGAATTGAACGACCCGATAGACCAGAGGGCCAGGTTCAAGGAGCAGGTGGAAGCGAGAAAAGCGGGGGACGATGAGGCCGAATCAATGGACGAAGATTTCCTGAGGGCGCTTGAATACGGAATGCCGCCTACGGGAGGTTTAGGCATAGGTGTTGATAGAATAGTAATGTTGTTAACAGGACAGCCTTCGATAAGGGATGTTCTCCTATTCCCGCACATGAGGCCAACAGAAATCAAACAAACGGATGCCAAGCCCGAGGAGTTAAAGATATTAGATGATAATAACCGAAAAAAAAGAATATAAGAAAATACTCAAAAGCCTGAAGGGTATGGACAATATATATGTAGTGGGCTGCGGCAGGTGCGCCACGTCATGTTCTACAGGGGGAGAAGAGCAGGTATTTGATATCGTCAATAAGCTTAAAAAGGACGGAAAAAAGATAGCCGGATCATACGTCATCGAAGCTCCCTGCGATGAGAGATTGGTGCTCAAGTTTTCAAGGGCGGAAAAATCAAAGATCGACAAGGCCGATGCTCTGCTCGTGTTGGGATGCGGGGCAGGGGTCCAGACGGTATCAGATGTGGTGAAGCTTCCGGCATATCCCGCTCTCGAGTCGGTGTTCCTTGGAAAAACCAAGAACCTGGGGAGGTTCTACGAGCTCTGCGTCATGTGCGGGGACTGCGCTCTTGAGGAGACTGGCGGCATATGCCCTGTTGCAAGATGCTCGAAGCACTTGCTCAACGGCCCGTGCGGCGGCTCGCACAAAGGCAAGTGCGAAGTGGACCAGAACCTTGACTGTGCGTGGTACCTGATATTTGAACGCCTCAAGGAATTGAAGCAGTTCGACAGGATCAAAAAATACCAGAAGCCGAAGGATTATTCAAAGGCCATAAGGCCAAGGAAAGTGGAACTGAGATGACGTTCAAGGAAGCGCTAAAGAACAAGGATTTCGTGATAACTGCGGAGCTTTCTCCCCCGAAGGGAGTGGAGCTTGAAGAAGTGCTTAAAAAAGCCGACCTTCTCAAGGGGAAAGTGGACGGCGTCAATGCTACGGATAACCAGGTTGCCGTGCTCCATTTAAGTTCGTTAGCTTTTTGCGCCATACTGAAGCAGAAAGGCCTGGAGCCGATACTTCAGATGAACTGCCGCGATAGGAATGCGCTGGCAATGCAGGCGGATCTGCTCGGCGCCTACGCGCTCGGGATAAGGAATGTCCTCGCAATATCCGGCGATTACCCGAAAAAATCGCTCCACCACGTGGTGAAGCCGGTATTTGACATCGATTCTGTCCAGCTTATCAAATTGATAAATGACATGAACAAGGGGATAGATTTTGCCGGAGAAAAATTGATCGGCGCACCAAGCTTTTCCGTCGGCGGAGTAGTGAACCCGGGAGCCGATCCGATAGAAGGGCAGATAGTCAAGCTCAAGAAGAAGATCGACGCCGGAGCGGAATTTATCCAGACACAGATAGTTTATGATGCCGACGGATTCAAGAAGTTCAGGGATAAGACGAAGGGCATCAAGATAAAGTTCCTTCTCGGGATACTTCCCATACGCTCGCCGAAAATGGCCCAGAACATCCTGAATATCCCCGGCGTGCATGTGCCGAAGAATATCCTTGAAAGGATCGAGAAGGCGAAAGATCCCGTTCAGGAGGGGATCGAGATATCAGCTGAAATAATAAACGGATTAAAAGGATGTATTGACGGCGTTCACTTCATGACATTGAACAATGTGGAGGTTATACCGGAAATACTCAGGCAAGTGTCGTCCTGAGTGAAACGAAGGACCTGCCTTTTCATAACACAGACTCTTCGCGGAGTTTACCCTGAGGCAAGAAAAATGCAGATTCTTCACTTCGTTCAGAATGACACATGCCGAAGGGCTCAGAGTGACCATCAGCTTCTTCCCCCGACAGTTATTTCAGGTATCCTTATTGTCGGCTGCGCGTGAGAAACGGGGACCTGGTCGTATTTGCCGCAAGTTCCCGGCTGGAAATTAAGGTCCCATCCGACCATATCGATTATTTTCAGCACTTCGGGACCGTTGCCTATCAGCATGGCGCCTCTTACCGGATGTTTGACCTTTCCGTTCTCTATCAGATAAGCTTCCATGACCTCGAAAACAAAATCGCCGTTTGTGACATTAACCTCCCCGCCGCCCATTTTCTTGATGAAAAGTCCGTTGTCTATGGATGCAATTATGTCCTTTGGATTTATGAGCCCCGCCTGGATAAAAGTATTCGTCATCCTGGGGACGGGTTTTGTCCTGAAAGATTCCCTTCTCCCGTTGCCGGAAGATATCGAACCGATCAAAGACGCGTTGAAGGTGTCCGACATATAGCCCTTCAGTATCCCGTTCTCGATCAGGATCTTTTTTTGTGAAGGCGTTCCTTCGTCGTCGAACCTGAACGAGCCGTAATTTCCCGGTATGGTCGCGTCATCAACGACGGTCACAAGCTCCGATGCCACTTTCTGGCCGATCTTATTGACGAATATCGATGTGCCTTTCTGTATGAAGTCTGCTTCAAGCGCGTGGCCGCAGGCTTCATGGACCATCGTGCCTCCTGCTTCCGCCGACATCACGACGGGCATTTTCCCGGAAGGGGCGTGCTTGGCATCCAGCATCAATAAAGCTCTCTCAGTTGCGGTCCTTGTCACTTTTTCCGGGTCATATATATCGAAGAGCTCGAATCCGACCGTACCTCCCGGGCCTTCAAAACCTGTCTGGAGTATTCCGTCCTTTGCGGCAACGACATTCACCGCGAACCTTGTCCTTATCCTGTTGTCCTCTATGTACCTGCCGAGGGAATTTGCTATCGTCACGGCCTGGTTCGTGTCAATATACCTGACCGTGACCTGCCTAACCTTGCTTCCATAAGACCTTGCGATGTCGTTCGATCTTTTGACGATGTCCACTTTTCCGCTTATAGGCACGGTGTTGGGCCTTTTCTTGACATCGAATTCAAGCGCGGAAAGGACAGGCGTCAGTCCTATCTCTCTTTTATTTGCCGTTTTCTTGACCGAATTTGCAAGGAAAAGTGCTTTTTCCTTAAGAGATTCGAAAGACAGGTCCTCGGATGCCGCGTAGTAAATTGTTTTGCCGTCGATGACCCTTATACCTGCGCCGACATCGGTCCCAGTGCTAAGTTTATCAAGCTTGTTATCCTCGTAGGTGATGGAGGTCTGGGCCGTTTCTTCAATAAAGATCTCCGCAAAGTCGCCTCCTTTTGAAAGCGAAGCGTCAAGTATCTCCTCAAGCTCGTATTGTGAAAGCACGATCGGATTATATCATATGTAAGGCTTGTAAGAAAAATATCGTTCTGATAAAATGGCATCCTGTTAACTTGGGCCATTAGCTCATATGGTAGAGCGCGCCCCTGATAAGGGCGAGGTGGTTGGTTCGATTCCAACATGGCCCATGACAAAAATCCGAACGAAGCGAAGATTTTTGTCCCTTGTTCTTGTCCTTGTGCTTGGATTTAGAGATATAGCAATAGGTCAAAATTGGATTTTTGTAGGACGAGAACAAGGACGAGTACGAGGACAAAATCCCAATGTCAAATTGGGGATTGGAAATTGGGATTTCATTTGTCATTTGTTCATTGGGATTTGATTTGGATTTTGTCATTTGGATTTTGAATTTACCGCGAAGCGGTCTGGGCCGGTAGTTCAGTTGGGAGAACGCCTGCTTTGCAAGCAGGAGGTCAGCGGTTCGATCCCGCTCCGGTCCAATTCGATCTGTAATTAGTGACAAGGAATTGTGATATCGGCCGAGTATTTATCTCGGTACTTGCCCTGAGCGAAGCGAGCGGGTCCTGCTCCAGTCCAGTTGATATCTGTCAGTTCTAAATTTCCTTGACATGCCTCCACAGATTTGATATAATAGGACCAGTTTAATGGTACACCCCTTTTATAAAAGGGGTGTAAAGAAAATGCATATAAAAGTTAAAAGCAACATTGTCGTTTCCGCTATCTTAATTGCCATCCTCACCGTCTCTTTTCTTACATATTCCAGCTTCATCGCAAGGGCACAGAGCCTTCTAACCGACCCCAACCTGGTTGGCTACTGGAATTTTGATGAAGGTTCAGGTACCACTGTTTTTGACTCCTCCAGCAAAGGCAATAATGGAACTATCTCAGGAGCCACTTGGGTGGATGGGATCAAAGGGAAGGCCTTAAGCTTTAACGGAAGTAACAATAAAGTAACAATAACTTATACGAACTTAGATTTTGAAGGAGGATATAAAGATTTCAGCACGGGATTCTGGGCAATTCCTGACCGCACGAAGTATGGTTCGCCTTTATCAAAGGGCGGTTGGAAAATGGATGGTTTCTATTGGTGTATAGATAATAATGCAGCTTATACAAACATTCCTATGTTTTTCTTTTTAAGCAATGCAGGAGACAGGCAGTATACAGCCATGGCAAGAACCCCCATAGATTATTGCGATGGAAATTGGCATCATTTCTTCCAGACAAGACAGAACCAAGTTGTGACTCTTTATATTGATGGGGTGGAGCAGCAAAATTTCGCTACTTATATTAATGTTCTTGCGGCAACAAGACCTATATATGTAGGATATGATGATAGAAACGCACAATATTATGGTGGAAAAGTCGACGAAATTACGCTCTATAGCAGGGCCTTATCTTCAGGTGAAGTAAAAGCCCTTTATGAGTTAGCAAGGGGCTCCTCCGATATTACGCCTCCCACTATCACCCTTACTTCTCCTTCAGAGGGGCTAAAAACCAAAGACAATGTAACTTTATCTTATACGGTCGCCGACAATGTCAGCGCTTCAGCCAATATTTCAACCAGCCCTGTTTCCGGCACAGTTTACAGTGCAGGTGGAAGCTATAATGTAACCATTGTTGCCACTGACGAAGCCGGCAACCGCGCATTCAAATCTGTATCCTTTACCATTGACAAGACTGCTCCCGCCATTTCTTCCACAGATCCGGCTAATAATGCCGCAAATGTTGCGGTAGGTCTCGGCTCTATAAAGATTTTCTTCAGTGAACCCATGGACCAAAACTCTGTTCAAAATGCCTTTTCTGTTAACCCTTCCGTGAATGGAGCTTTCAGCTGGGATGGAAATACTATGATCTATACTCTCTCCAGTTCCTTAAGTCTTTCCACGACCTACACGGTAGCTATAGGAACTGGAGCCAAGGATTTGCCAGGCAATCCTTTATCTTCAGCCTACTCCTTCCCCTTTACTACATCTGCGGTTGCTTTAGACCCAAGCCTGGTCGGCCACTGGAGTTTTGATGAAGGTTCAGGTACCACTGTTTTTGACTCCTCCAGCAAAGGCAATAATGGAACGATCTCAGGAGCCACTTGGGTGGACGGGATCAAAGGCGGTAAGGCTTTAAGCTTTAACGGAAGTAACAATAAAGTAACAATACCTTACACGAACTTAGATTTTGAAGGGGGATATAAAGATTTCAGCACGGGATTCTGGGCAATTCCTGACCCCTCGAAGTATGGTTCGCCTTTATCAAAGGGATATTGGAAAGGTGACGGTTTCTATTGGTGTTTCGATAATAATGCAGCTTATACACAGATTCCTATGATGTTCTTTTTAAGCAATGCAGGAGACAGGAATTATACGCACATAGCAAGAACCCCCATAGATTATTGCGATGGAAATTGGCATCAATTCTTCCAGACAAGAATAAACAACGTTATGACTTTTTATGTTGATGGTGTGAATGTTGTAAGTGGCCCTTTTAGTATCAATGCCCTTGCGGCAACAAGACCTATATATGTAGGATATGATGAGAGAAACGCACAATATTATGGTGGAAAAGTCGACGAAATTACGCTCTATAGCAGGGGCTTATTTCCAGATGAGGTAAAAGCCCTTTATGAGGAAGGAGGGGTTGTCTCCTCCGATACTACGCCTCCCACTATCACCATTAATTCTCCAACAGAGGGGCTAGTTACCACAGACAATGTGACTTTATCTTATACGGTTGCCGACGATGTCAGCGCTGCAGGCAATATTGCAGCCAGCCCTGTTTCCGGTACAGTTTACAATGCTGTTGGAAGCTATAATGTGATCATTGTTGCCACTGACGAAGCCGGCAACGCCTCATCCAAATCTGTATCCTTTACCATAAAGGCTCCCGATACTACGCCTCCCACTATCACCATTAATTCTCCAACAGAGGGGCTAGTTACCACAGACAATGTGACTTTATCTTATACAGTCGCCGACGATGTCAGCGCTGCAGCCAATATTTCAACCAGCCCTGTTTCCGGCACGGTTTACAGTGCCGTTGGAAGCTATAATGTGATCATTGTTGCCACTGACGAAGCCGGCAATACTGCTTCCAGATCTGTATCCTTTACCGTTGACAGGACTGCCCCCACTATTACCATCAATTCTCCAACAGAGGGGCTAGTTACCGCAGACAATGTAACTTTGTCTTATACGGTCGCCGACGATGTCAGTGCTATAGGCAATATTTCAACCAGTCCTGTTTCCGGCACGGTTTACAGTGCCGTTGGAAGCTATAATGTGATCATTGTTGCCACTGACGAAGCCGGCAATACTGCTTCCAACTCTGTCTCCTTTACCATCGGCAATACTTCCTCAGGCAGCAGTGTTACTGTTGAAGTTAGTGGAGCAACGCTTACCTTCTCAGAGATAGCTTCCCCTGGCAACACCGTCATCACTTCAACTCCCAATGCTCCGGCTCCTCTGCCAGGGACACTTGGACTTCTAGGCACATATTATGATATTGCTACCACTGCCACCTTTTCTGGCGCCATTACAGTTTCCTTCCCATACGATGATGCCGGCCTTACGCCGGCCCAAGAGCAGGGGCTTAAACTCCAGCAGTATGACAACGGGAATTGGGTTGACATCACCACATCCGTGGACACCGCCAACAATATCATTACGGGTTCGGCTCCCCATCTGTCATATTTTGCTATTACAAAGCTCTTAGATATCACTCCTCCTGCCACCACTGTCTCTTTATCCGGCACGAAAGGGGAGAATGGCTGGCATATTTCCAATGTAACCGTTACTTTTACATCTGTGGATCCCGGCACCTCACCTTCCGGAGTGGACAAGATCTACTATAGCCTGGGAGAGCTGGACCCCAATGATCCTGATTTCATCAAGCTTCTATATTATACTTATGACCCCGCTAACCCGCCGGTCATCCAGCTGGAGGGGGTAGCCACGGTTTATTACTATGCGGTAGATAATGCGGGGAATAAAGAAGGGGAAAAGTCAGCTACAATAAAAATTGACAAGACCCTGCCCATGGTGAGCATTACCGCCACTCCGGCTACCATCTGGCCGCCCAACAAGAAGCAAGTGGCGGTCAAGATCAACGGCAGTGCCGCGGATGCGGTCAGTGGCATGGCTTCTAAAAACTTCGGGTTCAAGGATGAGTATAACGAAGTTAATGCTTCTGTGACCGATTTTGGTCAGACTATTAATGTGGTTGCATGGAGGAACGGGGATGATATGGATGGAAGGCTCTATACAGTTTCGGTTTCAGCCAAGGATCAGGCTGGCCTGACCGATGTGGCCTCCGCCGAGATCATAATTCCCCATGACATGAGAAAATAGACCCGGGTTTGATCTTTTGATTTATGCTTGACAAAGTATAGGGAGATTGTATAATATTACACGCAATATGAGGAAAAACACAAGTTAGTTTTTTCCTGACACATCAAGAAACAAATGAACGCACTTGATGTGCGTTTTTTTGTCTCTAATATGGGCCGAATGCGGCCGGGATCTTTGAAAACTTAATAGAGTCTAATGTCAAAGTAAGAACAAGCGTCTTAGCAAAGCTGAAGATATTTGTATAATTAGCGGAATGGATCAAGATAATACGGGCGCATGGGGAATACCTTGGCACTGCAAGTCGATGAAGGACGTGAGTGGCGACGATATGCCTCGGGGAGCTGTCAAACTAGCTTTGATCCGGGGATCTCCGAATTGGGAAACCTTCCCATCTTAATTGATGGGAACTCCGGCTTTATTGTCGGAGAGACAACCAGGTGAACTGAAACATCTAACTAACCTGAGGAAAAGAAATCAAATACGAGATATTCAGAGTAGTGGCGAGCGAAATGAATACAGCCTAAACCGGGTAGCAATATCCGGGGTTGCGGGACCGCAACGTGGCACCAAATGACATAGCCGAATATCCGGTGGAAACCGGGAGCCAAAGAAAGTGATAGCCTTGTAAGCGAAATGTCAAATGGGCCTAGCGGTATCCCAAGTACCATGGGGCACGAGAAACCCCTTGGGAATCAGGGTGGACCATCATCCAAGGCTAAATACTCTGCAGTGACCGATAGTGAACTAGTACCGTGAGGGAAAGGTGAAAAGAACCCAGGGATGGGAGTGAAATAGAACTTAAAACCGTGTGCCTACAAGCAGTCGAAGCCCCGCAAGGGGTAACGGCGTGCCTATTGAAGAATGAGCCGGCGACTTAATTTTGGTAGCGAGGTTACTTCGTAAAAAGAGGAGCCGTAGCGAAAGCGAGTCCGAAATGGGCGAATAGTTGCCAATATTAGACCCGAAACCGAAGCGACCTATCCTTGAGCAGGATGAACCTTGCAGAAATGCGAGGGGAGGTCCGAACAGGTAAATGTTGAAAAATTTTCTGATGACTTGAGGATAGAAGTGAAAAGCTAATCGAGCTCGGAGATAGCTGGTTCTCCCCGAAATGGTTTTAGGGCCAGCCTCAAGCGTATCTTTGCGGAGGTAGAGTACAGTTTGAACTAGGGTTCCGGAAGGAATTCCAACTTCATGCTAACTCCGAATGCCGTGAAGTTTTACTTGGGAGTGAGTAAGCGAGGGATAAGCTTCGTTTACAAAAGGGAAACAGCCCAGACCGTCAGCTAAGGTCCCTAAATGTATGCTAAGTGGGAAAGGAAGTGGAATTACTTAAACAGCCAGGAGGTTGGCTTAGAAGCAGCCATCCTTTAAAGAGTGCGTAACAGCTCACTGGTCGAGTGATTCTGCGCCGAAAACACACGGGGCTCAAGCATACTACCGAGGCTACGGATTTTACCGCAAGGTAAAGTGGTAGGGGAGCGTCCTGCTAAACTGTGAAGTATTACCGTGAGGTCATATGGAGTAGGCAGGAGTGAGAATGTCGGCATAAGTAGCGAATACCCCTGTGAGAATCAGGGGCGTCTAAAGTCTAAGGTTTCCTGGGGAAGGATCGTCCGCCCAGGGTAAGTCGATATCTAAGCTGAGGCCGTTCGGCGTAAGCGATGGCAAACGGGTTAATATTCCCGTACTGCCTGTTTTTCGTTATCACCTAAGAGGGGACGCAGTAGGATATGTTGGCCGCTTATTGGATTGCGGTTCAAGCATCAAGAAGGAGGAGGCAGGCAAATCCGCTTCCTCGTTAACTTCAAGGTGTGAGCATGGCGTCCGGTCGCAAGATCGGACCGAAACAACAAAATTCACACTGACGAGAAAAGCCTCGTAGGGAGAAAGACGGGCAATCGTACTATAAACCGACACAGGTGGACTGGTCTAGCAAACTAAGACGCGCGAGATAACCCTCGTTAAGGAACTCGGCAAAATGGTTTCGTAACTTCGGGAGAAGAAACGCCAGAGTAGGGTGTTAAAGCCCCAAATGGCCTCAGAAACCAGGCTTCTGCAACTGTTTAACAAAAACACAGGTCTCTGCAAACCCGTAAGGGGATGTATAGGGGCCGATGCCTGCCCAGTGCTGGAAGGTTAAGAGGAGGTCTGAGATTATATCAGGGACTGAATCGAAGCCCCAGTGAACGGCGGCCGTAACTATAACGGTCCTAAGGTAGCGAAATTCCTTGTCGGGTAAGTTCCGACCCGCACGAAAGGCATAATGATAGAAGCGCTGTCTCGGCGAGGGACTCGGTGAAATTTGGATATCCGTGAAGACACGGATTAGGCATACTAAGACAGAAAGACCCCGTGGAGCTTTACTGTACTCTAACTTTGGATTTTGATCTGACTTGCGCAGCATAAGTGGGAGACTTTGATGCCGGGCTTTTGGGTTCGGCGGAGTCAAAAATGAGATACCACTCTAGTTGTATTAGAGTTCTAACCTGGCGGTTGATACGCCGGAGACAGAGTTAGACGGGCAGTTTGACTGGGGCGGTCGCCTCCTAAAGAGTAACGGAGGCGTTCAAAGGTTCGCTCAGTCCGGTTGGAAATCGGACGTCGAGTGCAAATGCATAAGCGAGCTTAACTGCGAGATGTACATATCGAGCAGGTACGAAAGTAGGAATTAGTGATCCGGTGGTCCCGCATGGAAGGGCCATCGCTCATCGGACAAAAGTTACCCCGGGGATAACAGGCTGATCTCCTCCAAGAGTTCACATCGACGAGGAGGTTTGGCACCTCGATG